>Ga0187891_1003288_pt1 | contig 11411 bp, 6 predicted proteins | sample June2016WEW_21_4_FD_132990 | JGI IMG/M metagenome (GOLD analysis project Ga0187891, IMG submission 132990) | Peatland microbial communities from SPRUCE experiment site at the Marcell Experimental Forest, Minnesota, USA - June2016WEW_21_40 | ecosystem: Environmental > Terrestrial > Soil > Wetlands...
GTGTAACCATCCGTTTCCCAAAGACCATCCAGAAACGCCTGAATAACGGATGCAGGAGATTTTCTGATAGCTGTGGGTACGGTTAATTTGTGTTGCGAAGAAATTCCTAAAACTTGAATAAAAAACTCGCGTACTGCTCGGCTATGAATCCATCCTTGTTCCATGTTCACAGTGTTGGAAGCCGGACGAACACTTACTTCAACACCGAATTTTTCTTTGATCACCCGAAGAAAACGTTGCTTCATGTCTTTTGTGATCGCAACCTGCAAGCACGGTCGGCCATCGGAAGGAATGCAACCATCGCCGATCATGACACCGAGTGCCCAAGCCAAATCTTCATCAAGCTGAGCGGGGAAACGCACAGCTTGGCGAGCGAATCCTCCGGATGGAATCTCTGGAAAAACAAGGTGAGATGCATCCAAATGCACGTAATCGCGTGCAGGAAGTTGCGGATAGCGAAGCGTGATCCAGTCACCCGCCTTAAGATCCTTAACCTCGCGCCACACAAGGGTTTCGCCTTCGACGGCCAAAACCGGATGTTCAGCGGTTGCCATGAAAGGAATACCAAATTTTGTGACTACTTTGAAGACTGGTCTTACACCTTCAACAAGAAGCTCCGATCCGGTAGCTAAACCGTTGCGGGTAGCAAGAATTTCGTTGAATTTGTAAACCGCGACCTGCCCGTGGTGTGGGCACTCACGGAATTCAGACAGGGGAAGGCGATTTACCAGTTCGTCGATTCGTTCAAATCCTTCTTTTGTGAACAAATACGTATCGCCTGTCAATGAAAAATTACAACCGAACGGGCAGCCCATTTGAGCCACAAGTGACAAAGCGCGTCGACCGTCGATCGTGTAGTGGTAACTGTCAACGTCGACCAAGTGGCGTGCTGGCCAGGGCGCGGTATTGAAATCCGCAGAGGTTTGCCATAAATCCGACTTGGGATCGTCGGCATCGATCAGTCCGGTTTCTTCCATGGCGCGAAAGATGGCACGCTCTCCATCGCCGGCAATGATCGCATCGAAGCCGGAAAGCAGCTCGGCCAGGGCTTTGGACGCACGACCGGGAATTTGCTCTTTTTTGGCGGCGGCATTGACCAGCGTAGGGTGCGGTCCCCCAAGGATCACTTTGGCATATGGACGAATGACATAAGCGATGCTGGTGGCGGCAGGCATTTGCGGCGTGGTAGCCGTCAGCGCAAAGCAGCGTGACGGAGAACTCTGCATGTAGTCGCGCACGACATCGAGATAGTTCCGCACCCCCGTAAGATCGAGATGATCCACGGCCACGCCAGCCTGTTCCAGCGAGGCACCAACCTTCAAAATCCCCAGAGACATAAAAACTCTCTGATCGAGCAAGAAAGTCGATGGTGGCGTGACGAGCGTGATCATCTGGCGGTTACTCCTTGTTGGATTTTTGGCCGCGGCGGTAGGCTTCGAGCACACGTCGATCAGACTCTGTGATAAATCGGCTTGCTTCTTGCGGATCTTTGCATCCAACACGTACTGCTTCTGAATACAGCAAATCCTTGATTTCTTCCGGCACTCCCGGTTCGGGCGCAAGGAACATGCGGCGGATGTGCATCCATGCGCCTACCCACCCATCTTGGTATGTTCCACCCAGCATGGGAGCAGTTCCATCGCTCTTACCGAGTTCTTCGTCCAGCCAGCGGATAGCGGCTTTGAGAGCACGAACGTAGCCGGATTTGAAGCTGCCACTGCGTGTTTCTCCATCAACGTTGTAGTAGGCGTCTTCCCACGCCTTCAGCATTCCTTCTGGAACCACGTACTCCTTCTCGCTCATCGTCTTCTCCCTCGATGCCGAAGCGTGAATTGCCCGTTCCAATACAGCCACCCATACGTGATGTAGAAGATGGAAAGACCGATGAAATAGTGCACCTTCTTCCCACGTCCGTACCAAATCCGTAGGTAGGGGAATAGGTTAATCACTCGATGCTGAAGTTCGCCTTTCGGTTCCCACTGGTTCCATCCCAAAAGCCGGAACTTGCCAATCTCCTTGTTCACAAATCCCCCGCTCTTCTTTTCCTACCGTCTTCTCCCTTGATGCCGTGTTAAGCGGCGATTCCTTTTTGGAGCCAAGTCTGCCAGCGTGGCCAGAGATTGTTCCAGTCGTATTGCGGATCGAGATGCGCTCTTTGGCCTGCAAATTGAAGAGCGCGATCAACCCAGTCCGATGCCTTGAAGACAGGACGAGCACAAGCGTAAAGGCCTTCCGCGTGGTAGGCGATCGGTTCAACACGCATTTCGTAGGGCACAACTTCTGCGCCACCGGCATAGTTGCCGTGGATCACCGGCGTTCCGCAGGCAAGGGACTCTGCTAGTGGAAAACCAAAACCTTCCGAACCCGGCCCCAGCGTCACATCGCAGGCGGAATATGCTTGAGCCATGCTGTCGTCGGACAAATAGCCAAGCGAGATCATCGTCTTGTCGAGCAGACTGTAGTCGGCCAGCAGGGCAGGGATGGACCAATTCCGTTCCAATGTATCGGTATGAATCCAGAGCCGGATTTTATGGACGTGGGATAGAATTGCCACAGTTTCCGCAGCCAGAGCCCAGTCCTTACGCGCCTGATTGGTGGCAACAATGCCGACGAGAACTTCGCTGTCCATAATCGAAGACAGTTGTGGAGCATTGATCAGCAGGCGTGCGCCAGTGATTGAGCCGAACTTCAGACGGCACTGTGCTCGGTCACGCTCGTAAAACACGCTTGTGTCGATGCCGTGGGGAAGGTAATCCAAGTGCCGCAAGTCGGCTTCTTCTTCGCCGATCGACCGCTCGATCAGATCCTTTGCCCATGCGCCGTACGCCAGAACACGATCAAAGCCAAGCAGCGTTTGCCGCAGCGGGAAGCTCAATTTGCCGTTGGGACCTTCCGCATCAATAGGAAAGTACCCGAAACGCTTGAATGGCGCTTTGGCGAGCCAGTTCCGCAACACAGGCTCCGCAGCCAGTTGCGCACTGCGTTCGGGCTGCGCGTACCATGCCAGTCGGCTAATATCCCAGATGCTTAAAATTGCGCCTTTTTGTTCACCGGCAAAGTCTTCCCAGACTTCCGGCAGGGTAGGGACGACCCAGTCCGACATGCCTTCGATCACGTATTGCGCGAAACCGAACTTGCAGGAACCAGGGCCACCATAGCCAAGGACGCCAACGCGGCATACGTCACCCAGGTTCTGGTGGATGCGGGTGGCCAGATCGCGGCAAATACGGCCCAGGCCGCTCGATGCGGAAGGCGCGTCACTGAGGATCAAAAGCGGGAACGGTTGTTTTTCTACCATGGAATCCTTTCATTCCCCTGTGATGGCTTCTACGGTGATTACCGCTCGCTCCGGCAAATCGTAGCTTTTGGTGGCCGTAAGATCGACGACTTGCGCATCGTCGAGCCAGAGGATGCCGCTCAGTGCGTCAAAGGTTGATCGGCAGAGCTTGTCAAGGTCTGGCTTGACCGCAGGTCGTGTGCGGCCCTTGGGCATCTTCTGGGGTGGTGCAAGGTAAAACTGAAAATTCGCTTTTACGGGAACGTGCTTGGGGGCAAAAATCTCCGAATATCCGGCTTTGGCGCGCGCGTTAAGGGCAGTCCAGCCGATCTGCTGGCGCCAGGGCTTCATCTTGGCGTTATCGCTGGTGACCCGAACCTTTCCTTTGGCTAGATAACCACGGACGGAGCCCTGCGGCGTTGCGTGGCCTAGAACCGTGAATTCAATCTGCGTGTTCGCTTTGGCACGTTTCATCGTTTGGCCACCATCATTTTGGGGTAGCTGACGCGCTTCTTTGCCGGTTCGCGTCGACTGCGCCATTCTTCCAGCTCCGCTTCCGTGACTTCGGTCTTGGGGATGGCGATGATGGCGCTGATCTCAAGTTCTGCGTAATGGACGCGGCAGCAGGGATCGATGAAGATCAGGTTGCCGATGGGCTGGCCGTGGTTCCGACAGATGCAGTCGCTGCGTACGTTGACTCGAACGGGTTGTGGCTCTTCGTCTGTCGCGGACATGGCTACCCTCTACAGGTAGCGTGAAGCCAATCTGAATTTTTTGTCTACTGTGATTTTTCGGGGGCTTGTGTCCGATGTTTAACGTGCCATTGCAGTGGCGCTGTTAAAGCTCCAACAGCACCGCTTTTTTGCCGATTTGTAGCGCTTTTTGTTGCGTCTCTCTCTTATGAATTTATTTCGGATAAAAAATATGGCGTGCAATGCAAAGAAAATAAAACGTTTACAAATTCGTTTTGAAGCGCGCAATTTTTTCTTGACAATTTTACTTTCCAAATAGAAAATCATTGCGTTTTGAAAACAGCGGCTGTTCGTGACGTGTACGCAACAGCCTTTTCAAAAGCACTAGCAATTTGATTGGAGGAAGTATGAGACGCAGTTTGCAGACTTGCAAACGAAATGCAGCAACCTTCCTGGCGCACTCGTCCGTGCGAATTGGAAAAGGTTTTCTTTTTGCATTTTTGATTTGCTTCGGCTGGACAACGTTAGTTGCCTCAGCTCAGACAGGTGGCCAGGGTGCCCTCGAAGGCACGGTGACCGATCAGACGAAGGCCGTTATTCCACACGCCGTGGTAGTGGCAACGAACCAAGCCAGTGGTGTGTCTACAACTCACACAACTACATCGGCCGGTGTTTACGAGATTTCGCCGTTGATCCCTGGGATCTACACCGTAACGGTTTCGGCAAAGGGATTCAAAATCTCTGAGCAGAAAAACATCGAAGTCAACGGAATGACTATTACGGGGTACAACGCGACCCTTACGGTTGGCAGCGAAGATATAACCATGACGGTGACAGCTGCTCCTCCACAACTGCAAACAACAAATGCGACTTTGGGCGACGTGATTACAAACAAAACCTATGAGAGCTTGCCGGTTCTTATGGGTGGTTTGCAGCGCGACCCGACAGCTCTTGCAACACTGGCTCCGGGCACACAGAGTGGCACTCGTGCTCCTATTATGTCTGGAACTGGCGATTACTTGGCCGAAGTTTACTTGGATGGTGTGCCGACCACCGTTTCAAACCAGCAGGGTGATAATCGTGAGGTTTCACTCTCGGTTCCAGTTGAATCGGTAGATCAAATGCAGGTTATCGCAAGTGGCCCTTCGGCAGAATATCAGGGAGCTGGCGGGATCAGCCTCACTACCAAATCTGGTGGCGACAAGTATCATGGCACCATTGTCGATTTTGTTCGCAATACGGCGTTTGATAGCTGGGGTTACTCAGCGCCAGCCGCTACGCAAGTTAAATTGGTTAATGGCGTAGCGACCACAGTCCCGGCAGATAAGCCTGTCGAGCATCAGAATGAACTATCTATAGCCGCAGGTGGTCCAATTCCGTTTACGCGGCACAAAGGGTTCTTTTATGCGAACTTCGACAAGTATCATGGTCGCAGTGGTGTAAGCCCTTCTTTGACCACGATTCCAACCACAAAGATGCTGTCAGGCGACTTTACTGAGCTTGGCACGACCCCTTTAATCTATAACCCGCTCACAAACGTCTGCGCAAGTAGTACCTCGTGCTCTCGTACGGTCTATGCCTACAACGGCACGACTAACGTGATTGACCCGAGCTACATCTCGCCGATTTCGCAGTATGAACAGAAGTACATGCCGACTCCTTCTCTTTCGGGAATCAAAAACAATTATTTGGCTAGCGGAACAAGCGGATATAACAATCATGAACTCACGTTCAAGATTGACTATGATCTGACCAACAAACAGCGCTATTCGTTTGTATATACGCATGGCATTCGCCAATCTGTCGGTTATGGGGCTGTTCTGCCTGTGCCGTATACGGCCGGAGAAAGTTCAGTTATCCGGCCCACTACCATGATTATCGAGCATCAGTACATTCTCACGCCCAGAATTGTCAATCAATTCAAATACGCTTTTACTCGCATGTCTGGCTACACCGGTGTCCCTACTCAAGGTGTAAAGGGATACCGTGCAACTGATACCGGAATCACTAATCTTCCGGCTGGGCAAGCCTCGGATGACTTTCCCTATACCGTTTTTGGCACTACAACAGCTTTCCCCACGGCGCAAGCTAGTTGGGCAACTGATTATGCCGGGACACAAACACCAAACGCTTTTACCATCGTAGACAATCTGCAGTGGAGTAAAGGAAGACATAACCTTACGTTTGGTATACAAACGCAGTGGCTGGAAGATAACGACACTACCTTTACAACTGCTACCCGTTATTTCGACCAGCAGTTCGCAGGTGTTTCAACTGCCAATTACGTTGGCACATCCTTGAGTAGTACGGCAACAGGCTATTCATATGCCAGCTTCTTGCTCGGCGCAATCAACAATAGTGGAATTTCAAGAAATTATTACATGGACATCGGTGGTCGTTTCCATCCTGTTTCGCCTTATGTGCAGGATGACTGGAAGGTGAGTCCCAATCTTACAATCAGCCTTGGATTGCGGTGGGATTATCTTCCCCCGTATCATGAAACGGCAGATCGCTGGAGCTTCTTTAACCCCAATGGCATTAACTCGGTGACCGGAACGGCGGGCGAACTGGAATTTGCAGGATACCGCGGTTCCGCCATGAGCTGCAATTGCAAGACTCCTGTCCACACGTACTATAAAAATTGGGGACCGCGTATTGGCTTGGCATGGTCAGCCAATGAAAAAACAGTCATTCGTGCTGGTTTCGCAATGTCCTATACCCGCGCTGGTGGTGTGGGTGGTCGAGCCAATGATGCTACGGGAGCGGGTCAACTAGGCTTTGGGTCAACGATGATTTTGCCTTCCACTGTAACAAAGGGCGTAAGCGCAGCTCCTTCTTATTACCTGAATAACAGCACCGGGTTTGCAGCAGCTGGAGCTTCAAATACAGACTTCGGTGGTTCTGGATACGTGATTCCTGCCCAAACAGCGCCAAGCGTTTCATCTTTGACGCAGGATATGGGCAACTATGTCAACAGTTCCGGCGCATATGTGACACCTAGCACGGCACCGGGATACGCAGATCCGTACCTTTCGGGACGCGCACCAGAATTTGAATTTTACAACTTTGGCATTCAGCGCGTTCTCACCAAGGATTTGACCATCATGGTCAACTATTCGGGCAGTGAATCGCACTTTGTGGCAGGTGCTACGGTGCCCGGCATGTGGTCTCGCCAGATCGATCCTGCTCACGTAGCATTGACCGGATCGACACTTGCTTCTGACAACGCAACCAACATTCTCAGTGCGCAGGCGACTGCCGCAAACATTGCTACTGCACAAGCTGCTGATTCGAGCATCACCGTTCCTTCCTGGTTTGCAGCTGCTGGTGCGATCAGCACGGTGCCTACGATCGGTCGTGTACTGACTCCATATCCGCAATACTCTTCTGCGCCAACTCCAACGTGGGATAACATCGGAAATATTTCGTACAATTCTCTGCAGATTACGTTGAAACAACGTGAATGGAAAGGATTGAGCTACACTCTCAACTACACCTACTCCAAAGACATTGGTGATGACGACACTTCGCGTAGTGCGTTTGCAGTGCCAGCGGACGCTTCATCCAGTGGCAAAGCAATACCAGGAAATAACCGCGCAGATCGCGACATAACAGATATTAACAGGCCGCAAAATCTCAACGTCTATGGCGTGGGCAAACTGCCGTTTGGAAAGGGTCATATCGGTGGCCATAATTTATTTGTGCGCAATGTCGCAAGTGGTTGGTCTTTGGCTGGAATGTTTAACTACATTTCGGGCACTCCACTTTCGATTATCGCTACTGGATGCACCACGCCCTCTGCGGGTACCTGCATGCCAGATTTGGTCCCAGGCATGAAAGACAAGGTCCGTATCAATGGAAGCTGGGGCAAAGGAATCACCGGCAAGAACATGGCTGCTGTCTCTTATCTCAATAAGGCCGCATTCACTCTTCCAAATGCATTTGCACTGCCCGCTACAGCAACCAGCAAAGCTGTAGCCGTCACAAAAATTGGAGATGCTCCACGTCATGGCTTGGGATCGACTCCAAGCAAATACAATGTCAATCTGAGCTTGAGCAGAAGCTTTGACATTGCACGCGATGTGAAGTTTATCTTCCGCGCTGATTGCAGCGACATCACCAACAAGGTAACATTTGGTGGTATCAGCACCACTTGGTCGGCAGCTTCTTCGAGCACCTTCGGCGAAGTAACGTCTGTCAGTGGCAATCGTGACTTCCAGTTCTCTGGAAAAATCACGTTCTAGCGCAACTCTCAACCTGTAGTTTCTCTACGCTGTACTGAATATTCCCCGCCGCAAAAAGCGGCGGGGAATACTTTTTACTCTTTATTGCAGAATCTCGTCGAACAACAAAAGTTGCTGGAGAATGTGCAGGAAGGACTGTTGTCAAAAATATACCTTCCCAACGCTTCGTTAACTGAAAAATTCTCGTATCGAAACAGAGGAGGCAAGGCATGCAAACAACCTTTTATCAAAACCGTTTACTGCGTATCTGGCATGTAAGTGCTTTATTCGTACTTATTTCTATTCTGACATTGGTCGGATGTGATGGACATAAGTATGGGTCATTAACAGCGAGCAGTTCGCTGACATTTAATACGCTCACGAATACTTCAACTTATTCGCAAACTGCGATTATTGAAAATAATGGACAGTCATCCGTAAAAATCAGCTCGATAAGTGTCACTGGAACCAACGCATCTGATTTTTATCTGACCAATAACCTTTGCAATTCGACACTTTCGCCAGGGCAGAGTTGCACAGTCGATGTATCTTTTGCATCGTCGGTGGCGGGTAGCTTTGAAGCATACCTCACCGCAAGAAGCAATTCAGGGTCAGGTCTAGTTGCGCAAACGGAATTGATTGGAACGGCAACCGTACCCGTGCCTAAGGCGGTATTCTCATCTAGCTCACTTAGCTTTGGTTCGGTTAAGGCAAATTCGTCGTCAACCAGCTCCGTGACGCTTACCAATTCCGGCACAGCAGCGTTGACAATAGACACCTTGTCGATTACTGGCTCAAATGCCAATTTCTTTACGGATAGTACAACCTGCGGATCGAGCTTGGCGATCAGTGCTTCCTGCACAATCAGCGTGACCTTTGCTCCGATTGTGACCGGAAGCTATAGCGCGACGCTCAATGTTCCAAATAATGACAGCACGGCTGTGCAGGATGTGACGTTGACGGCTACGGCGGCGCCAACCGCAATCACCATTGACACAACGAAGGCCAGCGATTGGAAGATCTCCAATGGCGTCTTAACCATTGATTTCAACTCAAATAAGGGCCGAATCTCAGGTTTAACCATGGGTAGTTCTAGCACGCAGCTTGTCGATACGACCAATACCGATAGCAGCGGCATAAAGGGATTTTACATGGATAATTCTGGTTTTGGTTCGGCTACAGGAACAGCAGGCTATGACAGTGAGGTGGCTAGTGGATCTGTGCCTGCCTATCTTGATTGGTGGGTGACTTACCCGTCGAACAGTGCGAATGCATATACGTACACCATGCACTGGGTCGTGACGGCCGATGATCCTGCCATTCACGTATACTTCCTTGCTAACCACGCATCTACGGATATTGCGGGAAGCATCGGCCAGGTGCAGTGGGCCTTCCGCGATTCGTTGACAGAATTTACGCATACATATTCTGTCAATCCTTCAGTCAACAATCCGGTACCGCTGGATTTAACGCTGCCCGACAGTACAGAAATGTTTTCGACTGCCGCCGGACGTGCCGTACAGGATGCAACCGTCGATATGAATGGCTTTACCTTGCCGGATGGATGGACGCGTCAGTTCTACACCAAGTATGACCATGACGGCTACGAGTACCTGCACAAGGCACACGGACTCTACGGCGACACCTACGGCGTTTGGACCGTCATTCCAAGCCATGAATCAATGGTCGCTGGACCGAGCAAACAGAACCTATTTTTCACTGGCAATTTGTTAATGATGGAAGCTTATTCGAACCACTTGGATAATGGAATGACGCTTGCAACGGCGTCGGGTTCGACAAGCTCACGACTGTTTGGCCCCTTCTACATCCGTTTCAACCGCTTTGGCACGGCGTACACAACCACAGGCACAACCCTCACGACAGCCAAGGATATGTACGACGATGCTGTTACTGCCGGCAATAGCCAGCAGAGTTTTTACGATGCGGAAAAGGAGCTGTTGGCCGCTGGATACGTACCCTCGACCAGTCGCGGGACGGTGAATGTGCAGATTAGCAATATCGCAAATCTTGGTTCGACATCAACCAAGGCGGCATGGGCGATCTTGAGTGACAACCAGAAAAACTTCCAGTTCTCTAGCGCGGGTGCTCAGTATTGGGCGGATATTACAACGAGCGGCACGGCGAACTTCACGAATGTGATACCTGGGACCTATCGGCTCAGTGTCTTTGAGATGGGACAATGGGGCGAAATGCGGGTGGACAACGTGCAGGTCACGGCCGGGGGCACAGCTACCGTGTCCAAGGCCTTTGTGCCAGAAAACTTTGGAACTACGGTCTTCACGATCGGCACGCCAGATCGTTCTTCGCATGAGTTCCTTCATGGTCATGATTCAAATGGGTATGACTACAAAAACTATTGGGGGAGCTACAACTACTGGTCTGACTTTGCGACAAATAGCGGATCAGTAGTCTACAACGCAACTTCCGGACCTAATGGAACAGCAACAAATGACCTTACGCAGTGGAACTATAATCACTGGGGCACTTTTGATCCTGGTCTGTATGACTCCTCGGACAGCACGACAGACAATTACGTAAACGAAATTCCCAGCTACGTCAAAAGCCTTTCGACGGAGAGTGGCACAAACGGAGTCACGACGAAAACGCCGGCATGGAAAGTACACTTTGCCACGCCATCGGATGTCGCGAATTACAAGTATGCTGTGCTTTCGGTTGGCTTGGCATGTGACTATGGGTCGTATGTCCTTACGTTGAATACCAGCACTGCACGGACATGGAGCTATTCTTCCACGACCGAGTCTGATTGCGCGATTCGCAGCGGTCTCTCCGGATACTACCAGTGGATTGCTTTCCAGTTCCCGGTCAGTTCGTTAAGCGCGGCTGGGGCTGACAACTTGCTGACCATCGGAGTGAGCCAAACATCCGGGGCAATGGACGATGCACTGCGACTGGAGCTGACCAACGCGACTGTAGATCATGCCACAACTGGTTGGTACGACTATGCGTATGTAAGCACGTCAAGTACCTCTGGCAATGTCAGCGCCAGCGATACGGTGCCGAACCCATAGGATTTATTTTTTGCCTCCACTTGGCGCTGCGGATCTTCGCAGCGCCACTTTTTTGGCGCATTAAGGGTACGAATAAAGATACAAAATATATATTTCATAAACGATTAAAAATAAACACGTTACATGATTTAGTTTGATGCGCGCACTTTTTTCTTGACAACGCTAGAAA
>Ga0187891_1003304_pt1 | contig 11381 bp, 10 predicted proteins | sample June2016WEW_21_4_FD_132990 | JGI IMG/M metagenome (GOLD analysis project Ga0187891, IMG submission 132990) | Peatland microbial communities from SPRUCE experiment site at the Marcell Experimental Forest, Minnesota, USA - June2016WEW_21_40 | ecosystem: Environmental > Terrestrial > Soil >...
ACGAGCTTCTCGCCGCCGATGTTCTCGTTCTCGCAGTGCCCATGTGGAACCTGTCGATTCCCGCATCGCTCAAGGCGTGGATCGACATGATCGTTCGCGAGGGGCGGACGTTTGCATTTTCTGCTGACGGCGTTACGCCGCTCGTGGCGCCGGGCAAAAAGGTCCTTGTTTTTTCCGCGCGAGGCGGCGCGTATCCAGCGGGATCGCCGCTCCATACTCTCGATCATCAGGAGCCCTACCTGCGCGCGATTCTTGGCGTTATTGGCCTCACGGACGTCGAATTCATCCACGCCGAGCGCCAAAGCGAAAGCTCCGAGGCTGCGGGTGAAGGTCTGGCTTGCGCCGAGCGGGCGCTGGCGGGACTAACAGCCTGAAGGCGCGGCTCCGCGCCCATGTACACTCGTCTCCATGAGCCCCCTCCGCATCGCCGCCGTGATTCCCGCGCGGTTGGCTTCCACGCGCATGTCGCACAAGGTGCTGCGCCCGATCGCGGGGCGGCCGATGGTGGAGTGGGTGTGGCGCGCGGCCACTACGAGCGGCCTGATGGATCCAGTGGTTGTCGCCACGGATGCGGAAGAAGTCGCGAAAGCTTGTCGCGCGCGGGCGATTCCTGTCGTGATGACCTCGCCCAGTTGCCCCAGCGGATCGGACAGGGTGAGGGATGTCGCCCGCCAGCTCGCCGCCGACATCTACGTCAATATCCAGGGCGACGAGCCGACCCTTACGCCCGATTTCTTTCCGCCGCTCCTCGATCTTTTCGCAAGGCCCGAGGTTGAGGTCTCCACGCTCGCAGTGCGCTGCCCGCCGCACGAATTCACAAATCCCAACGCGGTAAAGGTAGTCACGGCGCTGGACGGACGCGCGCTCTACTTTTCGCGCGCGACCATCCCATTCGACCGCGATGCGACCGGTTTCTCCGGCTATCGCAAGCATCTGGGCATCTACGCCTATCGCAAGGCCGCACTGGAGCGATTTGCCGCGCTGCCGCCGTCTCCGCTCGAGAAGCTGGAGCGGCTGGAGCAGTTGCGCCTGCTCGAAAACGGAATTGCCATTTATGTTGCCGACGCGCCGCGAGACACAATTGGCGTGGATACCGAGGAGGATCTGGTGAGGGCGGAGGCTGTGCTTCGAGCTGATGAGGGCCAAGGCAAGGCGTAGGCCGGAAAAATGAATTGCACGCAAGAATCGGAGTGCGGCTGCGGAGCGAATCGGCGACGATGAAGTTCATGAGCAGCAATCCGCAGATCGCATCCATCCAAACTCGCGACGTTTTGACGATGACTCCGTTCGCAAACTTACGCCCAGCCCCGGTCTCGGCACTCGACCCCGAAGCCGCGTGGAAGCAGCTCGCGGCCCGCGATCCGCAGGCCCGCTTTTTTTACGGCGTGACGACCACGGGCGTATTCTGCCGGCCAAGCTGCCCGAGCCGCAGACCGCTGCGCGAGAACGTACGCTTTTTCCGGACGGTCGCGGAAGCACAGGCTGCCGGCTTTCGCCCGTGCCAGCGCTGCCGTCCCACCACCACTGCGTGGGGCAGCCCCTTGGACAAGGTTCGTGGCCACATCGAAAGCAATATCGACCGGCCGGTGCGGCTCGAAGAGTTGGGGCGCGTCGCCGGTTTAAGCCCGTTCACCGTGCAGCGGCTTTTCAAACGCGAGATGGGCGTGAGCCCGTTGCAATACCAGCGCGCGATGCGTGCGGGACGGCTGCGCTGCGCGCTGAAGCAGGGCGAGAGCGTGACCGATGCCATCTACACCGCCGGTTTCGGATCGTCGAGCCGTGCTTACGAAGGGAACCAAATGGGCATGACGCCTGCGCGGTTTGCCCAGGGCGGCAAAGGCGAGCAGATTGGATATGCCTCAGCGCGCACGCCGTTTGGCTGGATGATCGTGGGCGCCACGGAGCGCGGGCTTTGCTGGCTTTCGTTGGCCGGAACCAAAACCGAAGGAGAGAGAATCCTCCGCGACGAGTTTCCATCGGCGACGCTGCTCGGCGATCCGTCCGTGGCTGAGATTGTAAAGGTGGCGCTCGAAAACGTGCTGGAGCCTGGGGACAGTCGACCGGCACGCACGCCGCTGGATCTGCGCGGGACGGTCTTTCAACTGCGCGTGTGGCAGGCGCTCCGTCAGATTCCACGGGGCGAGACGCGCAGCTACTCGCAGTTGGCGCGCGAGCTGGGCGACCCGAAAGCCACGCGGGCCGTAGCCCGCGCTTGCGCTACGAATCGCGTGGCGCTGCTGGTGCCGTGCCATCGCGTGGTGGGCGCCGACGGCTCGCTCACCGGCTATCGCTGGGGCCTTGAGCGCAAGCGGCAGTTGCTCAAAGCAGAATCGACCGCAAGCGGAAGTTCCTCGAGACGGAGGGCGCGCGTTGACGCGGAGAGAAGGGATCTTTCTAAGGTACCGGCGACGCGCAGGTGAGTACGGAAATTCTTGAAGAAATCGCAGGATGAGAAAGGGGGCGGGCTCGATGCCCGCTCCCTTCAACAAATCAGGTTCGTTCTACTGATTGCAAAAGAACCGCAGTTGATCCTAGTGGCAACCGCCAACCAGTTTTCCTCCCGCCGCTTCAGGCGTCTTGAGCAGGTCTGGAATCTTGCTGGTCAGCGTTGGCGGCTCATAGTTGAAGAAGACTCCCGAGCATGCGATATTCCCGTTCAGATGGAAGAGCGCGTAGGTTCCTACGGCCCCGCCGCTGTAGCTGGTCTTTGTGCCGGTAATGGCATTTCCTGACTTCATCAGTGTCCCGCCCGATTCCAGCGCTTTAAGCGAGAGCACGTACCAGACACCGTTTGCCCCGGAGCGTGCGTCAGGCGAGGCCGCGTCAAGTTCCTGCGCCAGGCCATCGGCTCTGAGCACGGCATTCAGATGAGAGATCACCGGCGCTTGCGGAGTAGGCGTCGCGCCCGGCGGCGGCTTGGGCACGTCGAAGACATCAGGTTCGGTGAGCGATTTCAGGAAGCTGTCGATTGCGTCCGTGATTGCCTTCTTGTCGGCCTCCGCATGCGCGTCTGCATCTCCAGTCCAGGCTGCGCCTGGTTCCGCGGCCGGCGATGCATCGGCATTGCCCTTCGGAGCAACGCATTCGCGCGCTTTGATGAGCGCAACATACTTGGTCAGGAATGGGGAGTGGTTTGCGTCGATCGCGGACAGCGAATACGGCATATAATTGTCCGGGATCACGACATCAACCCCGAGCGCTCTCAGGTGGCCCGCCACGTCATCGACAAGAGTGCGATCCAGGATGTTGCCTTCCAGCGGAGAGGTTTCCGCGGTGGCGCTCAGCAGCGACGCCGCAAATTCAGCTGCCTGGCTCTCCGGGAACATCGACATAATCGTGCCGCCCAGAGTCGTGGCTGCTCTTGTGCCGGCGCCTGGAGCGCAGTAATGATTGGCGCGCAGGGTCAGCATGTCCATGGTGGAAATGTCCGTGCGCCAGAGCTGAAATTCAGAGAGTGCGCTCGAATCCCCGGCGACGACGACCACGCCTACCGGCGGACCAGTAATTGCCTGCGGGTTGCAACCGGAGTCGGCCGCGCCCACGTTGCGCCCGATGCCGCAGCTGAGTGCAGTGGCTTCGGAGTCCATCGCTGTGTAGGTCAGCATTTCCGACTCGATGGCGAATCCTTCAGGATTCGCAGTGCTGGCGTTCCCTTGCGACGCCCCGCCAGATCCAGAACTCGAACTCGACCCCGATCCCTTCGAGGACTGTGCGGATCCCTTCTTCGAGGACACGCCAAAGGCCGCCGCACCCAAGGTCAAGATTGCGCAGAAAACAACGACTGGGCTCCGCATGGGCCCCAAAAATTTGAGCACTGTACTCATTTCGTACCTCCGTTTTCGTTGGGGGGGACCCGATCTTTGGATGGAGCCTGAACGACGTGATGCTGATCTCTATGCCGTTGTCCGGGAATTCCGCTGATCGAACCCGATCATACCATTTTGCCCGGACGGATAGAGAAGAATCTGGCGTGCGGCCCAATCCCCATTTGCGGATGACGCTGGATGCCCAGCTTAAGTTTCATGTTGCCGCTGTTCACGAACGGTTCGGAGGATCGCCAAAGCGACCCGGACCGTGGATCGGGCGCTGAGAAATGCTTCGAGGGCTTACTTCTTCTTGTCTCCGACAACCAGCAGCGTTTGAAACTGCGGCGTCTCCGGCTCCTTGTCGACGACTGTAGCTTCGACGTTGACGAAGCCCGCACTCTGCAGCAAGGATTCGAGATCTGCTTCGCCGAAACCGAGCCACTCGTCAGCGTAGAGATCGCGCGCCTCCTCGAAGCGGTGACGAACGAGATCGAGGATCAGGATGCGGCCGCCGGGGACAAGAATACGCGCTGCCTCGGCCAGCGCGCGCTCGGGATGCAACGCATGGTGCAGCGATTGCGAGAAGAACACCAGATCGACCTCGCCATCACCGATGGGAATCTCCTCCATGTCGCCGAGCCGGTAGTCGACGTTTTTCACGCCGTGGCGGAGAGCCTGTTCGCGGCCCACCTCGATCATCCTGGCTGAGCTGTCAACGGCGATCACCTTCTTTGCCCGCTGCGCGAGCAGCAATGCGGAAGCGCCCTCGCCCGCTCCAAGATCGGCAACAACCAGCGGGGGCATCAGACGGAGCAGCGCCTCGGCTACGCTCTTCCACGATTTGCCGGGAACATAATCCTTGCCCAGGCGGCCGGCCACGCTGTCAAAGAACGCGCGCGTCTTGTCCTGGCGCTTGCGCAGGGCGCGGCGCATGGCGGCCTGGTCTGGAGCGGCCTCGGGGATTTCCTTCCTTGCTCTCGAGAGAATCTCGTCCAAAGGGCTGCTCCCCGCAGGGTGAGGCGCGAGCCGGTAGAGATTGCTCTTGCCGGTGCGGCGATCCTCCACCAACTCCGCCTGCTTGAGTTGCGAAAGGTGGGTGGAGATCGTGCTCTGGCCCATGCCCAGAATCTCCTGGAGCTCGGCCACCGAAAGCTCTTCTCCCTTTAGAAGCAACAAGATGCGCAGCCGATTGGTATCGGCAACCACCTTTAACGTTTTGACGATTGACGGCATCGGAGAATTCTGTTACATATCAACATATCACGATACGACGATAAAAGGAGATCTGAATGGCAACCGCAACCCTCGAAGGAAAGAAAATCGGCAAGCTTGAGAACGAATTCAGAGTGGCCGACCTGGGCCTGGCCGACTGGGGCCGCAAAGAAATCGTCATTGCCGAGCAGGAGATGCCGGGGTTGATGGCGATCCGCAACAAATATGCGGCGGAGAAGCCGCTCAACGGCGTGCGCGTAACCGGCTCGCTGCACATGACCATTCAGACTGCGGTGCTGATCGAGACTCTTGTGAGCCTTGGCGCTGAAGTGCGCTGGGCAAGCTGCAACATCTTCTCCACGCAGGACCACGCGGCGGCGGCGATTGCGGCGGTGGGTGTTCCGGTGTTTGCCTGGAAGGGCGAATCGCTGGAGGACTACTGGGAGTGCACCTATCGCGCGCTCACGCACAAGGGCGGCAAGGGGCCGGAGCTCATCGTCGACGACGGCGGCGACGCGACGCTGCTCATCCACAAGGGCTATGAGCTGGAAGACGGCGACAAGTGGGTTGACACGCCTTCAGGCAACCACGAGGAACAGGTGATCAAGGACCTGCTTAAGAAGGTCTATGCCGAGGACAAGCAGCACTGGCACAAGGTGGTCAAGGAATGGCGCGGCGTGAGCGAGGAAACGACGACGGGCGTGCACCGGCTCTACAAGATGATGGAGCAGGGCAAGCTGCTGGTGCCGGCGATCAACGTCAACGACTCGGTGACGAAATCGAAGTTCGACAATCTCTACGGCTGCCGCGAGTCGCTGGCCGACGGCATCAAGCGCGCGACGGATGTAATGGTGGCGGGCAAGGTCGCGGTTATCTGCGGCTACGGCGACGTGGGCAAAGGCTCGTCGCACTCGCTGCGCGGCATGGGCGCGCGCGTTGTCGTTACGGAAATCGATCCGATTAACGCGCTTCAGGCGGCGATGGAGGGATTCGAGGTCGCACCGGTTGAAGATACGCTGGGCCGCGGCGACATCTACGTCTCCTGCACCGGCAACACCGACATCATCACGCTCGAACACATGGAAAAGATGAAGGACCAGGCGATTGTCTGCAACATCGGACACTTCGACAACGAAATTCAGATTGACCGGCTGAACGAGGCAAAGGGCGTCACGAAGATCAACATCAAGCCGCAAGTGGACAAGTACACGTTCCCCGACGGGCACTCGATCTTCATTTTGGCCGAAGGGCGCTTGGTAAACCTGGGCTGCGCGACGGGCCATCCCAGCTTTGTAATGTCGAACAGCTTTGCCAACCAGACGCTGGCGCAGATCGACTTGTGGAAGAACCGCGACAGCTACAAGGTGAACGTGTACACGTTGCCCAAGAAGCTGGACGAGGAAGTGGCTCGGCTGCATCTGGAGAAGATCGGCGTGAAGCTGACCAAGCTCACCAAGAAGCAGGCTGACTACATCGGCGTGCCGGTGGAAGGGCCGTACAAGGCGGAGAACTACCGGTACTAGTGGTCAGTGGTCAGCAAAGATTTCACTGCCCCATCCTTTTTCGCGCACATTGTGAAAGAGGATGGGGCTTCACTTTCGTGGCAGTAAACAACCGGTAATACCCCTATGAATTTGACTCTCAAGTTTTCGTTCGAGTTGTTTCCTCCGCGGACGCCGGAAGGCGTGGCCAAGCTACCTGCAACAATCGCCCAACTGGCGGCGGTGCGGCCGGATTATTTTTCCATCACTCACGGCGCGGGCGGCTCCGATCAGGAAGGCACCTACGAGACGCTGCTGGCGGTGGTGGAGCACTCGGGAGCGGAGGCCGCTCCGCATCTCACCTGCGTTGGGTCGACGCGCGCCCATGTGGCGGCACAACTCCGGCGCTACCGCGAGGCGGGCGTGAAGCGCATCGTAGCGTTGCGCGGCGATCTACCCGCGACGGCGATGAGCGCCGCCGCGCCTGGCGAGTTTCACTACGCCAACGAGCTGGTGAGCTTCATCCGCAAAGAGCACGGCGATGCATTCAAAATCGAGGTGGCCGCTTATCCTGAGATGCACCCCCAGGCTGCGAAGCCAAGTGAGGACTTCGATTACTTCCGCCGCAAGGTGGAGGCGGGCGCGGATGCCGCGCTGACCCAGCTGTTTTACAACGCCGACGCGTATTTCGACTTCAGAGAGCGATGTGACAAAGCCGGCATCACGATTCCCATCGTTCCCGGTATCATGCCCATCACGAGCTACGCCAACACCATGCGTTTCTGCTCGGGTTGCGGCGCCGACCTGCCGCGCTGGGTACGCTTGCGCCTGGAAGAGCTTCAGGACGACAAGCCCGGTTTGCTCGAATTCGGGCTCAGTGTGGTTACGCGGCTGTCGAAGACGCTTCTAAGCGGCGGCGCTCCAGGACTGCACTTCTACACCATCAATCAGGCCGGCCCCACGCTGCGCTTGTGGCAGAATCTACGCCTTGGCATATCCGCTTAAGCGGAGCTAGACTCTATACGGTACAGTGATCGATCGCACGTGAATTCCGGAATTGTTCGGGCTCAAACAGGCGGGAAAGTGCGGCGTATTTCCTGTTGCCGCATAGCGCGCCTGAGCCCAGAACGAGGCAAGCCGAATGGCAAATGACGCGAGTTCATCGCCCGGTCCGGAGCGAGAAACACCCTTGTTGCAGGCTATAAAGATCGGATTCATAGCTCTCTTTGTTGTCCTTGTTCTGCTGCTTGGGCTCAGCATGGTGCATCACCGCTTCTTTCAAGGTCAACGAGTCCACCACAACGGATCTGTTGGGCAATAACAAAAACTTGGAACCCGCCAAGAGTCGAGGCGCAGTCTTTCGCCCCTTGAGGATGTCCAAACTCGCTTCAATCCGGTTTAACCTTGGCATGGGAGGCAATCGACCGCATGCCGCATCATTGGATGAACTTGATTGCGCAGTACAGCAGTGTAGTCGGATTCATGATCGGACTGCCCATCATGGCGGGCACGTACTATGAGTCGCTCCGGGCGCGGCAGGAGACACGGCGAGCGCGCGAAGGAACTCTGCACAGCGCCAACTGCCTGGAGTTCATAGCCGGGGATGGCACCTGCATCAACCTGGTGCCGCTGGAGACGCTGCACTCATTGCCCCGCGAGGGCGATGTGCTCTTGCTACCGGGCGATGGAGTGGGGACTGCCTCGGCCTTCCTGCCCGGAGCCTATCTGGTCGAGTCAATCGAACATATCTATACGCCGACTGAGAGAAAGGGCGCGCGGCCCCACGAGGCGCGGCTGACCAAGGCCGTGGCACGAGTGACGTCGCTGAACCCGGCAATTTGACGGCTCAGGCTGGTTGCGTTCCTGGTCGCGATCTGGCGACCTGGCGGCTCTTGCGTCGCGCGAATCGCTGCCAGAACCGCCAGAGAAAGTTGTGCAGCAGGCGCGTCTGCTCGGCCTTGAGGGCCTTGTAAGATCGCTCGACATATCCATCGAATTCAGCCGGCCAGCCAATCATCGAGCGCCGCTCGGTGTAATCGCCCTCGGCCCACTTTGAGAGCAGAGCTTTGTAGCCCACGACGTGGGTGACAAAGTCGAGCAGGCACTGGGGCATCTGCTCTTCAATGATCAGATGAGCATTCTCGATGATGATCTTCTCTCGAACGTCGTTGAGAGGCATGAAAATGGTGGTCATCCACAAGACCCACTCCTTCAAATCCTCGTCGCGGATGGGATGGCACTGCGTCTTGCCCTGCTTCCTGAGCAGGGAATTGTAGGCGATGTTGCCTGCCACCGTGGCCACATAGAGCGGACCGTAGAACTCGTTGAGGCGCTGGTTCACCAGGCGCAGCCGGTCGGCACGGCGCGCCATCATGCGGTTGCTCAGGAAAGTGACGAAGTAGCCCGCAAAGGCCAAAACGATGGTGAACACTGCCGCATTCTGCAGTGAACTCGGGATGAAGAGCGAGGACGGATCCATGGCAGTTTTACCCTACCTCGCCGGAAAGTATACGCGCGCGGCAGGCGGCGGGACGGTGATGGCGGCCGGGTCGCGGGCGCCTGTTCCAATTTGTTCCTTCTATCGGTTAGTGGGAATGCGCAGGTTTAGTTTGCCGGTCCCGCGTCGTCGGCCATGGACACCTGGACGGGCGGATTGCTGGTCAACTGCGTGTCCATGATGAGCACCGTGCGAACCTCGCCGCCGATGAGGGTGATAGGCGTGGAGGTGTACTGCGGTTTGGTGAGGCCGGTGGGAGTAACGACCATAGTGACGGCCTGCGAGGTGAAGCTGATGTATCCCGCGGTGCCTCCCACGGGAAGATCGGTGACCAGCGGAATGGAGTTGGCCAGCGTAACTCCCGCCGGAACCATATAGATGTCGACGGCGCCGGTCTTGGGCGCCTGGTTGAGGAAGCGAAACGCCGAGAGGCTGCTCGCCGCCTGCACCTGCTGATCCTCGAGGATGGTGACCGTGTAACTATTGGGCGCCGCGCCGTTATCGGTGAGGAAGACCGAATGCTGATGGCCCGGCAGCAGAGTGCCGTTGGTGGTCACCAGCGCCGCTCCGCCGGTGGCAGCGGTGACCTGAATCAGCGCCGCATTGTTGGCGGGTACCGTGCCGTAAGGCGTGATGGTTCCCGCGCCTGCGTTGGCTGCCAGAAGCTGGCCTTCGACGAGGACGTTGGCCGCCGGAGCGATGTAGGAGGCGTCGATGAAGCGGACCAGGCTTGGCTGTGTGTAGGTGGCCACTTTTTCGCAGGCTGAGATTCCAAACGCCAGCGCCGAACAAACTGCAACCGCAATGGCCAACCGGGGCAGGGTAAACTGCCGCGAGCTCCCCATCCGCCGGTTTTCGTTGGTCCTCATGGCGCGCATCTTCGCGTGGGTCACGAACCTCCCACTCATACTACAGGGAGCGATCGAGTTGAGTTTACGACTTTTTGGCTACGCCGGATCAGGCGGAATGCGTGCAGGCCGCGCGCAGGCGCGGCGAGTGGAGCGGTCGGACTCACAATCCGCCGTGAAAACGCCCGAAGCTGCGGGCGAGCATCACCGACATGAGCAGGAAGCCAGCGCTCAGCGTAAGCACTTGAGGAATGTCGTGAAGGCTGAAGATGCCAACGCGAAGCAGAAGTACGTAGGCGACGGCGAGATTGAAGAATCCCCAAAGAACGTTCACCGTCGAGGAAGACAGGCCTTTGCCCGGCGGTTTTGCGAATGGGCTCTGAAAGGCGCGGCCCGAGATTCCATTGATGAGATGGGGCAGGGAGTTCGAGAGAAACGCGCCGCCGAAGAAATAGGCAAGATAGTGATACCAGTGCATGGTTGCTCCTTTACGATGAACGGCCAACATCGTAGCAGGTCTTAGCTCGCGCCGAGGTAGATGAAGCGGGCCAGAAAGAGAGCTGCGAGCAGGTAGAGCAACCAATCCTGGCGCGGGGCCTTTCCTGCGAACAGGTGCAGGATGGCCCAGGCGATGATGCCGAAGCCGAGGCCGTTGGCAATGGAGTAGGTGAAGGGGATGAGGATGAGGGTGAGAAACGCGGGAACGGCGACGAGCGGTTCGTGCCAGTGAATCTCTGTAATCGAAGCCAGCATGAGTGAGCCCACCAGAATGAGTGCCGGCGCCGTAGCCGCCGGAGGGACGATGCCGATAAACGGCGCGGCGGCGATCGCTCCCAGGAAAAGCAAACCGGTGACAATAGCAGTGACGCCCGAGCGGCCTCCCGCGGCCACGCCTGCCGTGGACTCCACGTAGCTGGTCACGGTGGAGGTTCCCACCAGCGAGCCGAAGACGGTCGCGGTCGCGTCGGCAAAAAGAATCCGGTTGAGCCGGGGAATGGAGTGGTCGGGTGCGATAAGGCCGGCGCGCTTGGTCACGGCAACCAGCGTGCCCAGGTTGTCGAAGAGATCGACGAAGAAGAAGACGAAGATGATTTCGAGCAGCCCTTTGTTGACCGCGCCCATGATGTTGAGCTTGAACGCCGTTTGCGTGAGCGCGCCGATGCCGCCCTTCGACGGTGTCCAGTGGACCATGTGAAAGGCCCATGCAATGCCGGTGACGGTGAGCACGCCGATGAGGATGGAGCCCTTCACCTTCCGGATTTCGAGGGCAACCATGAGAATCAATCCAAGAAGCGTGAGATACGCTGTGGGATTGCGGATGCTGCCCATGCCGACAAGCGTGTTGGGGTCGCCCACCACGAGGCCCGCGTGCTGGAAGCCTATAAATGCGATGAAGAGGCCAATTCCACCCGCCACCGCGGCGTAAAGCTGGTGAGGAATGGCGCGCAGAATCATCTGCCGGATGCCGACCGCGGTGATGGCGAGGAAGATGACGCCGGAAAGAAACACCGCGCCCAGCGCCGTTTGCCAGGGCACG
>Ga0187891_1003306_pt1 | contig 11380 bp, 10 predicted proteins | sample June2016WEW_21_4_FD_132990 | JGI IMG/M metagenome (GOLD analysis project Ga0187891, IMG submission 132990) | Peatland microbial communities from SPRUCE experiment site at the Marcell Experimental Forest, Minnesota, USA - June2016WEW_21_40 | ecosystem: Environmental > Terrestrial > Soil >...
CCTCGGCGGCCTCTTCTTCTTTCAGCGCATGGAGGGCACCGTTGCCGACCGCGTCTAGCTCCGCCTTGGTTCTTTGCCTTTGCAGGGGCACGGCATGCCGTGCCCGTTCGGCTTCAGCCGTTGAGGCCAACGATCAATGAGCACAATCGTCATCCATGGCGAAGGTCTCGGCAAGAGCTACCATCGCGGCGCTCTTCAGCAGAGCACGCTCCTCCGTGATCATCTCAGCCGCATGCTGAAATCGCCTCTGTCCGCCTTCCGCCGCCCCAAAGATGAAACTTTCTGGGCCTTGGAAGACGTTTCCTTCGAAGTCCACGAAGGTGAAGTCCTCGGCATCATTGGCCGCAATGGCGCCGGTAAGTCCACGCTCCTGAAAATTCTTTCCCGCATCACCCGCCCCACCACCGGCTGGGCGGAAATTCACGGACGTGTCGGCAGCCTCCTCGAAGTGGGCACCGGTTTCCATCCCGAACTGACCGGTCGCGAGAACACCTTCTTGAGCGGGGCGATCCTTGGCATGAGCAAGCGCGAGATCACTCGAAAATTCGATGAAATTGTCGCTTTTGCCGAGCTCGACAAATTCATCGATACACCGGTGAAACACTATTCGAGCGGCATGTACGTCCGCCTGGCCTTCGCCGTCGCCGCCCACCTCGACACGGAAATCCTCCTTGTAGACGAAGTGCTCGCCGTTGGGGACGTTAGGTTCCAGAGAAAGTGTTTTGGCAAGATCGGTGAAGTTTCCGCCGGCGGGCGCACCATAATTCTGGTCAGCCATAACATGAATGCTGTTTCAACCCTGTGCAAGTCAGCGATGGTACTAAAAGAAGGTCGGCTGACGTTCCACTCGAACAAGGTCCACGAGGCGTTGCGTTACTACTCCAGTCCGGTGATCAGTGCTCACACCGTGGACCTTTCGATCCAACCCCGAAATCGCGGCGATAGGTTCTTTGAAGAAATCAGCCTGGTTGACGAAGAGCGCGGGCCATCTCACTCCGTTCCGCCGGGGACCAATTTGGCTATTCGTTTAAGAGTCAACCCTCCCCGATCGATTCTGACTCCAAGGATCAGCCTCGCTTTGACGAGTTGCGCGGGTGACCGGGTGCTGGCAATTGGCACTAACATTGGCGACAACGTAATCCCACTCATCGAAGGCCCTTCGACGATTTGCGCACGATTTATCGTTCCCCCGTTGGTACCGGGGGAATACACGTTGGATATTGGGATGTACGACAGGACCGGGCTTCCGTTGGACGAGGTTTATGGCGCGGCACACTTACAGGTGCTGAACGACGGCTATCTCGGGATGGTAGAAGAGCATAACCGCTATATGGGGTATATCATGGTGCGCTCTGAATGGACCTGCACTCAAGACGACATTGCAGCCTCAGTCGACTCGGCTCCAGTTCCCGGAGGCAATTCTTGAGCCTCAAGTCCGTACAGCGGGCACCCGACGATGGCAACAGTATCAAAGCCATTTCTTTCGTTCTTCCCCAGTATCATCCGATTCCGGAGAATGATGAATTGTGGGGAAAGGGCTTCACGGAATGGACAAACGTGGTCCGGGCGAACCCGCTCTTTCCGGGTCATGATCAACCGCACTTGCCTGCAGATCTAGGCTTTTACGATTTGCGCTTGCCCGAAGCACGCGCGGCACAAGCCATGCTCGCTGCCGAATACGGAATCTACGGGTTTTGCTATTACCACTACTGGTTTCATGGGCGGCAGGTACTTGAACGTCCCGTGAGTGAAATTCTGAAAAGCGGCGAGCCGGACTTCCCTTTCTGTCTCTGTTGGGCCAATGAGAGTTGGACGCGTCGTTGGTATGGGACCGAGGATGCGTTTCTCGAGCAGCGCTACAGCGCGGCAGACGATCTGGCACACATTCGTGCCCTCATACCATTCTTTTTGGATCGACGTTACATCCGGGTCATGGGGCGACCTTTTCTTGCTGTGTATCGCGTAGGGCAATTGCCCGAACCGCAAAGGACGACAGACCTCTGGCGAAGGGAAGCGGAGCGCGAAGGTTTAGAAGGTCTATTCCTCGTTCGTGTGGAGAGTCATGACGGACCTGCCGACCCCCGACCAATGGGTTTCGATTGTTCCCTGAGATTTCAACCTCAGTTATCTGTGGCATATAAGTCAAGGATGTTTCGGCGGAAATGGTGGCACCGCCACAAGCTTGGAACCGGCGAGGCCGCGTTCCGGGAAAATGTCATCTCCGATTACGAGGTGTTGGTCACGAGCGCCTTAGCTGAGCCGGTTGTTCCGTATCCGCGGATCCCCTGTGTGTGTCCCAGCTGGGATAACAGCGCGAGACGCAAGAGCGGAGCGATCGTCTTCCATAACTCAACTCCGGAAAGGTACGAGCGCTGGCTGCGTGAGACCGTGGAGCGGCAAAGAACCTGTATCGGGTTCGAGAAAAAGTCAGGCATTGTTCCGGAGTCGCTAGTCTTTATCAACGGCTGGAACGAGTGGGCTGAGGGAAATCATCTTGAGCCCTGCCAAAAATGGGGTCGGGCGTACCTCAGGGCAACATTGCGAGCCCTCGACGGTGCTGGCAAAAAGCAAGGACTGCCTGCCTGCGAATGCAGTATCAGATAGTCCCGCGCGAGATGGGAACGGGAATACCGAAATGAATGATGGCAAGTATCCGCCGTCCGTCAATGACGCGTCTATCAGGCCAGCACTCCATGAGAGGACGCGCTACGAACCGAATCTTCCGCAGGAAGAGCTCATCGTCCCGCTACTGCGTCGCGAGATCGAATCCTGTATCTCGATCTATGCTAGCCCACCCCTGGGAATGGCCAAGGCTGTAGACATAGGGTGCGGCGGTCAACCCTTTCGGAGTGTATTGGAACAGATTGGCTACTCTTATTGCGCGGTAGACGCGAACGCAGACGGCGGGCCGCCCGTGGATTTTGTGTGTGCCGCTGACGAGCCTCTTCCTGACGAGCTGCTTCGTCGCGGCCCATTCGATTTCCAGTTGTGCACTGAGGTGCTTGAGCATGTCGCGGACTGGGACGCAGCATTTGCGAATTTTGCGCTCCTACTTGCGCCGGCCGGTCGGGTCTTGATTACCGCACCGTTCTCATATCAACTTCACGAGGAACCTTACGATTTCTGGCGACCGACACTCCACGCGGTAGATTACTACGCGCGCCGGGCGGGACTTCGACCAGTATATCGGCACGCCGCCGGGGATCCCTGGGATGTACTCGGCACCGTCCTAGCGACGTGTAAGTTCGTGTCTTCATCAATGGCGCTGCGCGACAGAGCCCTCGCGAAGGCAATCCGTGTAACCAGCCGACTGGTACATCGTGCAATCGTGACAGGCTGGGTCCAGCGAAAAGTGCGTGCGGATGCTCCGCTGTACCTATCGAACGTAGTCGTCCTCGAAAAGCAGCTAGGTTAAAGATATATCTAGATGAGCCGCGGAATTTTATTCGTGAGTCACGACGCGACGCGCACGGGAGCGCCAAAGGCGCTGCTCCATCTTCTTCGTTGGTTCAAGAGTAATGGCAAACGTCCCTTTTCCGTTTTGCTGGGCGCGGGCGGCGAGTTGACCGCTGAGTTTGAACAGGTTGCGTATACCTGGCCGATGAACCGCAGCCGCTGGGATCCCGGCCGGCTGCAAACGAGGCTTCTAGTTCGCGCCGGAGTCGGGAAATGGGCGCATTCCGCCGAGGCCAGGGACATGCGGAGATTCGCAACTCGCTCTTCGCCCGTTTTAGTGTATGTGAACTCGATTGCAAGCGCCCGCGTTCTAGATGAGCTTGCGCCGCGGGTTCCTGTCCTGACTCATGTGCACGAACTAGAGTCATTTTTCCGCGTGCAACCGCAGATGGCTGTGTCGCGCCTTCTAAAGCACACACACCGGTTCATCGCTTGCTCGGAGGCTGTTAAACAAAACTTGTTATTCAGGCACGGGGTATCAGCAGAAAGAGTAGAAACTATCCATGAGTCGGTTCCTGTCGGTGAAATCCAGGCGGAGCGAACTCGGGAACAGGTTTTCGAGGAGTTACAAATACCGGAGGACGCCCACTTGGTAGTAGGTAGCGGCTCCGAGGACTGGCGCAAAGGTATCGATTTGTTTGTACTCCTTGCGCGAGAGACTTGCCAAAAGCACGTTGGTGTGTATTTCGCCTGGATGGGTGGTGCCGACCCCGCATGGTTGGAACACGACATTCGGCTCGCTGGACTCGCAGAAAGAGTCCGCCTCACAGGCGCAGTGGTCAAGTCCGCCGACTACCTGGCAGCCGCTGACGTTTTCGTGCTCACGTCTAGGGAGGATCCGTATCCGCTTGTGTGTCTCGAGGCCGCCGCGCTAGGTAAGCCGCTCGTCTGTTTCGCGGATGCGGGCGGGATGCCCGAGTTCGTCGAGGGCGATTGCGGATTCATCGTGCCTTACCTAGACATAGCAGCAATGGCTGAACGCGTGATTTGTCTACTCGATTCGTCGGAGCGCCGTCTAAAAATGGGCGCAGCCGCGCGGCGCAAAGTGTCAGAGCGGCACGACATCAGTATCGCGGGACCGCGTATCATGGGAGTCATAGAGCGGACCCTCGCAGGAGAGTAAGCATTGTATGCTGCGACGACTTCTTCGGCCACTTCGGCCACTCGCAGTCCGCTTACGAAGTTATCTACCTTCAGATGAGCCAGAGGAAGAACTGTTAAGCGAACAGTTCTTCACTCACCTCATCCAGAAAACCGATAATTTTGGTAACCTGACATGGCTCGGCAAACCTATATGGCAGAACGTTCTGGATCTGTGGACAATCCAAGAGACGCTTTGCCAGCTTTGCCCAGACCTCTTGATCGAATGTGGCACGAATCGTGGAGGATCGTCCTACTTTTTTGCCGCCCTCTTCGACCTCATCGGCCACGGACGAGTCATCACCATCGATATCGAGAAGATGCACTACCACTCTCACCCGCGTGTCACCTACCTCATCGGTAGCTCGGTAGGGTCGCAGGTCGTTGATCAGGTTGCGAGTTTGGTGGCCGAAACATCTGGTCCCGTTATGGTGCTGCTGGACAGTGACCATAGTGAGGCACACGTCCGCCGCGAGATGGACATTTACCACCGCTTTGTCTCCCGGAGCAGTTTTCTTATGGTGCAGGATGGCGTCATCGACACGCTGCGGATCTTCGCTGGCTGGCGGCCTGGGCCGCTGCGCGCCATTGAGGCTTTTCTGAAGACCCATCCCGAATTCGAGGTCGATACTGAGAGGTGTACTCGCTTCTTGATCCGCATTTTCCCAAAGGCTGGCTCCGCCGGACTCGCTGATCGACACGGGCCGCCGCCTCTTCGGGCCAGGAGAAATCACAACACCCCTCGGACAGTTCCTGAAATTGTCAGTCGATGGATTTGGGCGAGCGTTGATGTAGAATTTAAACCAATCATGGGCGCTTTTAGAATTCCCGCTTTGGTACCGGGGGAATACAGCCTGGATGTCGAATCTTATGACAGAACTGGAGTCACACTTGACGAGATTCATGGTGCGACCTGCATGGAAGTCTTGAAAGATGACTACATCAGCATGGTCGACAGCTACACACATTACATGGGAAACATGATATGGGAAACATGGGTGCCAACTCGGTGAACGTATTTCCACCGGTGGCCAAGATCGGGTCTCTTCCCGTAAACACTTGACTGTAAACTCAAAAGTCGACGATCAAACCTGCTCACCGGATGAGGGCGCTGCAGGACTCGTAGATGGTCCAGTAGACCCGCTGCGATACGACGGGCATGTCATGGATTCAGACGAGGTCAGCGGAATTGTCACTAACATGATCCCACGAGGTGCCAGAGTTCTCGAGATAGGGTGCGGGACGGGTTCACTAAGCAGAATTGTGGCGGATACCTGCGCCGCAGAGGTTGTGGGAATAGAACCGGATTCTCGGCGGGCGGAGCGCGCAACAGCGCGTGGCTTGCAAATCCATGTAGGCTATTTGAATCTAGAACTGATTCACAAAATCGGGTCGTTCGACATAGTGCTGCTTGCCGATGTACTCGAGCATGTACCTAACCCGCAGGCGATGCTTTTGTTGTCGCGCCAAACGTTAAGAGTTGGCGGCGCAGTAGTAGTTTCTGTACCGAATGTCGCACACTGGTCTGTTCGGGTTGACCTTGTTCGTGGAAGGTTTCAATATCAGCCAGGCTTCATAATGGACGCTACCCATCTCAGATGGTTCACGCTTGACACCCTGAAAGCATTGCTTGTCTCCTCAGGCTTCAAAGTTACCAGCGCTCAGGCGACTGCCGGGCTAATTCTTCCGGCCAACGTACACCGCAGACCTTGGCGGTGGTTGCCCTCGAGTTACAGGGTGTATCTCCTACGGTTCGGATGCCGGCACTGGCCAATGCTATTCGGGTGCCAGCACGTCCTGAAGGCCGAAATGGTATGAAATGGTCGAGAAGCGTTAGTATAGGAGTTCACAAACAATGTCCGCCGACCTGCACTAGCCGACGTAATCGACTTGCAGCGACTGCACAAACGCTGATCTCGCAGCCACGAACCTCGTGGGAGGGCACTGATCCCCGTACTTGAGACGAGATTTCCCAGTTGGCGCGAGCTACACATCCACGAATCATGACAAACGCATCTGCAAGAGTATCCGCGCGGGGCGCTAGGAACGGGAAAACTCAAAACCCCGCTCGAACGTGGGCCGCCCAGCCTATAGCCGATTCCTTTTTTCTAAATTTTTTCTGAACGTGAGCGGGCACGTGCGCTGGGTGGGGATGGGCAGCATCCACCTAAGTCGGGCGGAAACAAGCTGCTAAAGAGTGGCCAAAGGTTTCACTGAATGGACTAACGTCGCGAAAGCTACGTCGCGGTTCCAGCCAAATCCAAAGACGGTTCGAGTTGACTGATGCTCGGTCGCGCCCTAACGCTCCTTAGACACGCAATCGCGGGACCAGTCATGGGCCGATGCCCGATCTGTGAAACTCGCACGGTCTTTATCAAAACAGGTCCTTGGCTGCGAGATCAACTTTAAAAGCGGAGATGTTATGAGTCACCACGCTTCGAATGTTTTTCAGGACCCTGACGACGGAAAGAAGAGTAAAGACAGCCACTCCGGAGAAGATGTCATTCGGGCCATTGCCTTCCACCTTCCCCAATTCCATCCAATCCCGGAGAATGATGAATGGTGGGGGAAGGGGTTCACGGAATGGACAAGCGTCGTAAGAGCTAGGCCTCGATTTCCAGGGCATTACCAGCCACACTTGCCGGCTGATTTGGGGTTTTATGATTTGCGACTGCCAGAGGCGCGGGCAGCTCAGGCCGAGCTGGCAGCGAGCTACGGAATCCACGGGTTTTGCTTCTATCACTATTGGTTCAATGGGCGGCAGGTTCTCGAGCGTCCGGTAAACGAAATCTGGAAAAGCGGACAGCCCGACTTTCCTTTCTGTCTTTGCTGGGCCAATGAGAACTGGACGCGCCAATGGGACGGACTGAACGCCCACGTGCTGCTCGAGCAGCGCTACAGCGCGGCGGATGATCTGGCGCACATTCGGGGCCTGATTCCTTTTTTCCTGGATCGCCGTTACATTCGAGTCGCGGACCGGCCGCTATTCTTGGTCTATCGGGCATCGCGATTGCCCGAACCGGAAAAAACAACGGCAGTGTGGCGGCGCGAGGCAGAGCGTGCGGGTTTGAAGGGTTTATTTCTGGTTCGAGTGGAGAGCTTTAGTGACGAGTATGACGATCCGCGCAACATAGGGTTCGATTCTTCTCTGGAATTTCAGCCACGTTGGTCGGTACTGTCGAACTCCCGGATTTGGCGCAGAAAGTGGTGGCATCGCAGGAGGCTCAGAACGGCCGAACCCGCATTTTATGACAACGTTGTCTGTGAGTACGAAGACCTTGTCGGGAATGCACTAGCAACTCCCTTTCCGGCATATCCGCGGATACCCTGCGTGTGTCCGGGTTGGGACAATAGTCCGAGGCGAAAGCAGGGCGCGGTCATTTTTATCAATTCGACGCCGGAAAGCTACGAGCGGTGGTTGCGCGAAGTTATAAACCAGCGGAGAGGAAGGACCCAGCCTGGTGGAAGCACGGCTATTTCCGCTGATTCGTTGGTTTTCATCAACGCCTGGAATGAATGGGCTGAGGGAAATCATCTCGAGCCTTGCGAGAAATGGGGCCACAAATACCTCGAGGCAACGCGAAGGGCATTGGGAATTTCTACAAGTCGGAGTATCGAGTATGTCGACCGTTAGCGTCATCATACCGAATTACAACCACGCTCGTTTTCCGCCGAGGCGGATCGAGAGCGTCCTGCGACAGACTTTCCAAGATTTCGAGCTGATCCTGCTGGACGACTGTTCCACAGACGACAGCCGATCGATTCTCTCCAAGTATGCTGATGACCCAAGAGTAAGAATAGAATTCAACCAGAAGAACTCGGGCAGTGCGTTCAAGCAGTGGAATAAGGGAGTGCGACTGGCACGCGGGAAGTATGTATGGATCGCCGAATCGGATGACTACGCCGACGAGCGGCTGCTGGAGAAACTAGTGGCGCGACTCGATTCGGAGCCAAGTGCTGTATTCTCATATTGTCGATCATGGCGAGTTTCAGCGGACGGTGAGATCAGCGGGTTCTTGGATTCCTACCTCACCGATCACGATACGCAAAGGTGGACCGCGGATTATTGGGCTGACGGGCGCGAAGAATGTCAGAACTATCTCGTCCATCGCAACACAGTCCATAATGCGAGTGCGGTGCTTTTTCGGAGGGAAGTGTATGAGCGAGTGGGCGGCGCAGACGAGAGCCTGGTCCTTTGCGGCGATTGGAAATTATGGGCAGCGATGGCTCTTACGGGAAGAATTGCATACTTAGGAGAGCCCCTTAATTACAACCGGTTTCATGACACGAGTGTTCGGGCAAAAAGTCAACGACTCGGGGTGGACGCGGTCGAATATCTCGAGGTGATTCTCTGGATTCTTCAGAGAGTGACGCCTTCAGAGGCTGCTCGGAGGAAGCTTTGTGAGGGCGTTTCTTCGCTTTGGGCCCCGGCAGCGTTGTCGTACGTCGAGGAAGTAGCTCCACAACTTCTGGACACCCTTGGCGTGAACATGGTGGAGATCCGGCAAGCTCTCCTGGGTGGTTACAACTGTGGGATGGACGTTCTAGGACCGAGCGAACCCGAGGCGGCCCTTCGAGTGGTTGAGGGGCTCTTGCAGTTGCCCGGTGCCCAAAGCTTCGACCGATCCGCGCTCGCCAATGCGTGGCTGAAAGTGGCGGGCGTCCACTACCGGCACGGCCGACGCGGGAAAGCGATGGTCTCAGCGGGACGTGCGGTCATGGTTCGTCCCATCGTCGCGGGCCGGCCCGTCAAGAGGGCATTTACGCGTCTCGCAGCCGCGCTCAAGGGTTGGTTAGGAGCAACGCGCACTTGAGAATCACCCACATCAACTCCTATGATTCAACGGGGGGTGCCGCCCGCGCAGCGTACCGTCTGCACGAGGGCCTTCTTTCGCTAGGTCAGGAATCGATGCTCCTTGTTCAACAAAAGGACACCGATGACAACACCGTTCTCCTTTTTGGCCCTCCTCTCGACGTTCCAACTCGGTTCCGAAGAATAATTAAGCGTCGTCTTCTTCCGTACAGTCGGAAACCTCTCACCTCGCGTCCTGCTGGGTCTCCATGTATGAGCGATGACCGTAGCGAACACAATGGGGATGTACTACGCCAAGTCCCATCGAGCGATATTTTGAATCTCCATTGGGTTGCAGGGTCTTTCGAATACATTTCTTTTTTCCGCAAAGTCTCCCCTAACCTTCCAATCGTTTGGACCTTGCATGATATGAATCCCTTTACCGGTGGCTGCCATTTTGATGGCGGGTGTGGCAAGTTTAATGAGCATTGTGGTGCTTGCCCGCAGATGGGCTCCTCAAAACTGGACGACTTCTCAGCCCACGTGTGGAAACGAAAGAACGAAGCATTCGCACGAGTGGGTGCAAATATGATGCACATCGTCGCCCCGAGTCGCTGGCTCGCCGCCGAAGCCAAGAAAAGCTCTTTGTTCGGACATCTACCGGTGACGGTGATCCCATACGGTTTGGAAACCGACCGGTTTCAACCACGTGACCGACATTTTGCTCGTCAACTTTTTGAAATTCCTTCTGAAGCCAAGGTTGTCCTATTCGTGGCCGCTTGGGCTAATGAAAAGAGGAAGGGGCTGGACCTACTCCTGGAGGCCATACGAGGACTAGGAGATCTTCCAGACTTATATGCGTTTGCCGTCGGTCACAATGTTAGTTCAAAACTACTCGGCGTGCGCAGCAAGACGATAAACTATGTTCGTGACGATCTCACTTTGTCGTTGGTCTACAGCACTGCCGATGTGTTCGTCGTGCCTTCATTGGAGGACAATCTACCCCTGACGGCGCTCGAGGCCCTAGCCTGTGGAATTCCTACGATAGCATTTTCGGTCGGCGGCTTACCGGATATCGTCCGCGAGGGACAGACGGGAATTCTTACACCCACGGGTGACGTTGGGGCGCTGCGCAGAGCAATCGCCGAGCTCTTGCAGAATCCCGAACGGCGGGCCACTATGGCCGAAGAATGCCGCCGTGTTGCTGTGCAAGAGTACAACCTGGATGTGCAGGCACGTCGTTACGTGGCTCTCTATGAGGAACTGGCGGGGAGAGCCGTTCAACCGGCGCAGTCAACATAAACCTTCTGCTTCATCCCTTCTCAGAGACGTTCGACGTGAACTGTCCCAGAAATCTTCATGGAAGCTTTGACACCGTGAAACAACACCTATATATTTTCTAACGAGCTCAGTAATTTGTTCTGGTGATGCTCTCGCAGATTCGGCCGCAGACCGCAGCAACACCTGCAACCTTAGCGCCCCACGGCTCTGCAGAGTTCTTTTGTCGGAGAACCCCTACATGTCTGACATGACCTTCACAGAGGCAACTTTCTCTCGCGCGGTGTCGGCTCCTTCTGTGGAACGGTCTGAACTGCCTCATATCGCCCGGGAGACGGTGTTCTGGAGCCGCGAAGTTTGGGAAAAAGCGGCCCCCTAGGCGCGAACTGGCGTTACGCTCTCGACTTCGATCTCTGGCAGAAGTTTTTGGCCGCCGGCTACACTGTCTGCCTCTTACGGACTTTTTACCAGACCGAGTATATAAACACAGCTTACCTGAGGACTAGGGAGAAGGCGATCATGAAATCCATACTTGTGACTGGCGCTTCGGGCCTGATTGGCTCGGAGTGCGTTGCTTATTTTGACCAGATTGGTTGGCGTGTCCACGGTATCGACAACAACATGCGCATGACGTTCTTCGGGCCAGATGGCGATACCAGCTCGAACCTGCAGCGTCTGCGCAATAGCTGCTCGAATTTTGAGCACCACGACTTA
>Ga0187891_1003308_pt1 | contig 11377 bp, 8 predicted proteins | sample June2016WEW_21_4_FD_132990 | JGI IMG/M metagenome (GOLD analysis project Ga0187891, IMG submission 132990) | Peatland microbial communities from SPRUCE experiment site at the Marcell Experimental Forest, Minnesota, USA - June2016WEW_21_40 | ecosystem: Environmental > Terrestrial > Soil > Wetlands...
CAACTGGGGCAAGCATCGGAAAATCGACGCCCCGCAGAAGTTGGAAGTCGTATTCGAGGAGGATTCGGGAGGCAAAATCTTAGCGGTCTCCGGGAATTTCAAACGGCCCTATCAGGTCGACGATGTCTCCAAGTTGCCAAGAATGAGGAAAATGAAGCACGGCTCCGTAGAGGAAAAGCCGCGCGACGACACCGGACGCATCCAGGGTCGCCAGAACGGCGAGACGGGTACCGAACCCGTCATCAAAGACACCACCCGCAGCCACGAAAAGGTGTCAAGCGACGCTGACTTCATATTTGCGTCCTCCGACGCCATGGGTTAAGGGTGCCGCACGCCGCCTCCCAGGACGATCAATCCCGAAAGAACTTCCGGAGCTTCCTGAAGTCACTTTGTAATGCACGCGATAACTATTCGATGGAAGTTAGATCTGATCCTTTTGAATCCGCCAAATCACACTTCTTCGATACGAGCAGCTGGGGTGCATTTTGCGACGTCACGCTAACGTTGAGGCAAGCTCGTCAGCCCGACAGCGGCGGTTGGCTAAAGATCGACGACTATCGGTGCAGACAAGCTTTTCGGCATTTCATGAACCTCCTCAACAGAGCAGTATATGGAGCGGCATTTCGTCGATACGGCAAAAGCCTTCGTGTATTACCCGTACTTGAAAAAGGCGAGGTCCGCGCCCGCGCCTTACGTTCATGGGACCGTGGTACGTCAGGTCGATGGCATATTCATTGCGCAATTGAATTGCCCTCGCATTTCGACGGTATTGTCCTTGAAAGCCTAATCCGCAACTGTTGGGCGAAGGTCGAGTGGGGTTATGGCCGAATTCTTGTCCGCGACGGTGCGAACGCGGGTTGGATCAACTACATGTTGAAAGACCGCCAGAAATCAGAGTTCGACGGTTTCGTTGACTGCATAATTATAGAGTCCTTGCACAATCCAATTGCTGACGCGTAGACGTTCTTTTGGAATGGGACTCTTCATAGACCAAGCAAGCAAGGGCGATTGGTTAGCAGTCGCCTTGTTCCCTATTATTGCTCGCGCCAATGGATAAAGAAGAAGGACGCGCGAGCCCTACACGGCTGGTTTTCGATGCCGCGGGTTTGGCGATGACCCCGTAGCTCGCGGCCAGTGCCGGCGCCGCGGCGGCCGCATGATCGATCGCCCCGAACGCCCGAGCTCCAGCGTTCGCCCCTAATCGGAAGTCGCTAAAACGAAGTCGCTAAAACGAAAGCGGCGACGGCGGCCAGCAGCCGGCGCCAGCGGGTCGCTCTGCTGATGATCCGGCGCGGTGCTCGCGCCAATGGATAAAGAAGAAGGACGCGCGAGTTGCGTTCGGGCTGGATAGCGTTGTTGAGTTGATTTCGGCCGGTGTGCTTATGTGGCGTCTATCAGTCGAGCTTCGTGACGGACACGCCTTCTCGGAGAGCGCGGAACGGATTGCCAGCCGAATCGGAGGTGCGTTGCTGATTACGCTTGCAGCTTATGTTGTCATAGCCGCAGGTTGGAATCTTTGGACGCGGCACACTGAAGAGTTTTCGTTGCCGGGGTTCATCGTCACGCTCTTGGCGATTCCGATCATGCGGCACCTCGCTCGCAGAAAGATCGAGCTTGCTAATCAGCTAGGCAGCCGAGCTCTGAGGGCTGATGCAATGGAATCCGTCACATGCGGGTGGCTGTCCGTGGTCGCCGTTGTAAGCCTCGGCGCGCAGGCTGTGTCGGGTGTTTGGTGGATCGACAGCGTTGGCTCTCTTGCGATCGTTTGGTTGCTCGTCAAAGAAGGACGTGAGGCCTGGCGAGGCGAGTGCTGCGCGGAGTTTTGATGCGACGAAAGCAGTATCCCTAACTAGCATCCGCACACGCGTTTTTGTGCCGGCGATATTGGCGCGACAAGACAATGAAGCAGAAAACAAAACGGATACTGAGTATTTCGGCCATTCTGACGATTTCGGTGCTGCTCAACGCCGGGGCATTAGCGCAAAGCCCAAAGGACTGGAGCCAGTGTATAGGTCGCGAAGGTCCGATAATCGATGTCGTAATAGAAGGCTGCACCGCAATAATCCAAGCGGGCCAAGACCCCCCCAAAAAATTGGCTACGGCCTTCGACAATCGGGGGATCGCCTACAGGCGAAAGGGCGAGTATGACCGCGCCCTGCGGGATTACGAGCAGGCAATCCGCCTCAATCCCAGCTCCGCTAACGCATACAACAACCGTGGGGTCATTTACCGAATCAAAGGCGATTACGATCGCGCTATTGCAGACTACGATGAGGCAATTTGGTTGAAGAGTGGCGATTATCCTGCCGCATTTTACAATCGAGCCTTGGCCTATTCCGACAAAGGTGAGTATGACCACGCACTCACAGATTTCGACGTCGTAATGCGATTTGATGCAAAGAATGCGCTGGCGCTTTATGCCCGCGGGCTGACACGACTGAAGAAAGGTGATGCCGAAGCCGGAAACGCTGACATCGCCGCTGCAAAAGCGATCAATCCCAGTATTGCCGAACAGTTTGATCCCTCCGAATCGGCGGTGAGATAAAGCATCGAGCCTGGAGCTGGATTGCTTTCAACGCAGGATCGCGGCGGTAGGTGCTCAATTCATCACGTGGGCGATACTCGGCTTGCTGTTTGGCGCCTTGACCCGACGGGCGTTGACCACCTGCACTACGCTTGAACAACGGCGGCCGATGCTGCGCTCTCGCAGCACCACAAGAGGCGGCACCGGCACGATGACCGCGCGTCTTATCCTGATCTGTCACGCGTCAACCGACGCCGTGCACAATCTGTTTCCCGCGCCGACGAGCCTCTCGACAACATCCGCAGGACGCGCGCAGCGGCACTTGCCGGACATCTGCTTAGCGCCGATCGCTGCTGGTCCAGTCCGGAGCTACGGACGCGGCAAACCGCGCAAGTGCTGCAACTCAGCGCGAACGTGCAACCGACCCTGCACGACTGCGAATATGGACTTTGGGCGGGACGCAGCTTCGATGGTGCGCGCGCGATCCAAAAGGCGTCGCGACGTGCTTGCGCGACCCGGCGGCAACACCGCACGGTAGGGAATCGATCCTCAGCCTCATGCGGCGGGTTGCAGACTGGCTCGCCGGCGAGAACGGCGAGTACCATCTGTCGATCGTTGTCACGCACGCGACCATTATCCGTGCGGCGATCGTTCACGCGATTGAGGCCACGCCGCAATCGTTCTGGCGCATCGACATTGCGCTGTTGTCGCTGAGACGCTTGAGCGGCACGATTAACAACGCGACAGCCACCCGCGATGAACGCCGATCCCTGCTGCTCACGGCCAATCAGCCCTTCGGCCAATGGGGAAAGATCTTCGCCGACTAAACCATGACGCTGGCGGCCATCGATCGGCTACAGCCGCGCAATCATCATAACCGGACGTTGCAGGCGCTCGCGGCGACTACTGCGTTGGCCCTTCGCGACAGATGCCAATGCCCTGACTTTGCGTCCGCTTTCGGGGGCGGAAGCGCGTGGGTATATTGCCTTCGACTGCCTCGGTCGTGAATGGCTCATTCCGGACATCCACGGGGCTTACGAACCATTGGCTCAGACGTTGCCACACAAATTCTTAAGCTCGCACCCTCTTTGGAGATTGAGGTGCCTGCGACTGCAAAAACCGACTGAACGCTTTCAGCGTTGTTTCCGACACGTAATGCTCAATTCCTTCGGCATCAGCTTCAGCAGCCTCGCGAGACACACCCAGTGCGAGAAGTACGTCCACCACAAGCCTATGGCGCGCTCGCACCCGAGCAGCTAGCTCCCTTCCACTATCGGTGAGAAACACACCACGATACGGGCGAGCCGTCGCCACCCCCTCCCGCTTCAAGCGGGAGATGGTCTTAATGACGGTGGCATGGGAAACGCCCAAGCGGTGGGCAATATCTGTAGGACGCGCCTCGCCCGTTGCGGCCAACAAATCAGCGATGAGCTCAACATAATCCTCAAGCAGAGCTGTGGATTGAGCCGAACGAGTCTTGCCGAAGCGGTGCGCTTGGGTGAATTCAGCGGGGAGCTCTGTCAGAGGTGCGGCTCGTTTCCCCATCGCCGTGGGTGACATTGCGGTCTCCTTCGGATCGCCAGCATCAATCTCATTCCATTCGAAGCCGCACCGAGCAGGAACACATTTCAATGCCGCTACGGCAAAATATACATACTGTGCATCATATTGACAATGCGGAATAGTTCTCAATAATGTAGCTTAATCTACAATTAGGTGCCAATGGCGAATGAATAAAGACCCGCGGATTACCGTGTCAACTGTTCGACAAGGGTCGCTTTCCGAACGGAGCGTGTCTGCAGCTCGCGGGTTGCTGGCTGGTCAGCGCGGCGGGGTGCGTGCGTATCTGGCATTCGCCGGTCCGGCTGTGGTTGTTTCAATCGCCTACATGGACCCTGGGAATTTCGCGACAAATATCCAGGCAGGCGCGAAGTACGGCTATGGACTGCTTTGGGTGGTGTTGCTCGCCAATCTGATCGCGATGCTGTTCCAGGCCCTCTCCGCCAAACTCGGTATTGTCACCGGACGGAACTTGGCGGAGATGTGCCGCGAGCAGTTTCCCCAGCCGGTTGTCTGGGTCATGTGGGTCATCAGCGAGGTTGCCGCGATGGCGACCGATCTGGCCGAGTTTCTCGGCGGCGCCATAGGACTCTCCTTGCTATTCCACATGCCCCTACTCGCGGGGATGGTCGTTACGGCGGTCGTAACCTATGGCATCTTGATGTTCGAAAGCTCTGGGTTCCGGCCTGTCGAGCTGATCATTGGCAGCTTGGTCGGCATTATCGGGCTTTGCTACCTCATCGAGATGTTCATAGCTCCAGTCGATTGGAGCGCAGCAGCGTTGCATACGGTGCTGCCGCAGCTAGCTGATGGCGAGGCACTGCTGCTCGCCGTCGGCATCATCGGCGCAACCGTCATGCCGCACGCCGTCTTTCTGCATTCCGGGCTGATGCAGACGCGCACGCCGGTCCATGACGACAATGAGCGGCGTAAGGTGCTGCGCTTCTCCAATCACGAAGTCATCATCGCACTAGTTGCCGCCGGCTTGGTCAATATGGCGATGGTGATGATGGCATCGAGCGCCTTCCACGCCGGACACACCGATGTTGCGGAGATCGAAACGGCCTACCACACGTTGACGCCCTTGCTCGGTATTGCGGCAGCGGGCGTGTTCTTGGTCTCGCTCATTGCATCGGGGATTTCGAGCTCGGTAGTTGGAACAATGGCCGGCCAAATGATCATGCAAGGCTTCATCAGGTTCCGGATTCCGATTCTGGTTCGACGGCTGGTAACGATGATCCCGGCTTTCATCGTCGTCGCTCTTGGCGTGAATGCGACGAATGCGCTCGTCATCAGTCAAGTTGTGCTCAGTATCGCTCTGCCACTTCCAATGATTGCGCTCCTGATCTTTACTCGACGCGCCGACATCATGGGTCAATTTGCCAATGGCCGGCTGACAACTATCGCAGCGATTGTTGCGACTGCGGTGGTGTTGCTGCTCAATGTGGTTCTGATCCTGCAGACGTTCGGCGTGCCGATTCCGGGATTGGCTGCGTGATGACGAGGCCCCGTGCCGCAGTCCGGCGGTGGCGAGACATCCCTCTGTCGGGTCGCCATTTCCCTGTCGCGCGATCGCGACAGGAAACGGCGAATGATAGCGTCTGCGGCCCGACTGGCATGTGCGCTATATTTGTCAGCCAGACGGCGCGTGTACAGATTTCATGGGGACTTTGTCTCGTCGCGGCGCTTGTTTCAGGGCTGACGATGTCGGCGCATGCGGGCGACGCCGGCGGACAAATGCCGCTGAAAGCGCCGCCGGCGCTGGCTCCCTATTATGACTGGACAGGCTTCTATGTCGGCGGGCACGTCGCCTATAGTCTGGGCCGCGCGAACAGCACGCTTTCCGATCCTGATCCGACAGCTTCCAGTAATTCGTTCAGCAGTCTCTATGGCGGCCTGCAGGCAGGCTACAATTACGCTTTGCCTTCCCGGCTGCTCCTCGGAATCGAAGCCGATATTACGTTCCCGTATTTTTTCGAGAATGGCACGATCTTTACGGGAGGAACGGCCCAGGGCACCACCGTCTCCGACCAGATCGACTATATCGCGACGCTGCGCGGTCGCTTCGGCTACGCATTCGATCGTTGGCTGATCTACGCAACCGGCGGATTGGCCTGGTCGCAGGCGCGCTTTGGTGAGACTCCCGGCATCGCCAGCGATGAGGACCTGATCCTGCTCACCCGCGTAGGCTCGGCGATTGGCCTCGGCGCCGAGCTTGCGATCGCACCGGGCTGGACGGCGCGGATCGAATATCTCTACGACCGCTTCGGAACCGTCGCCGGCATCTTTCCGTCAGGCACGGGTTATCAGTCGGTGTTCGATATCCAGACGCTACGCATCGGGCTTGACCGCAAGCTCGGCTCAGCGGACGCCGACGCAGCGGCGAATACAAGCAGTGATCCGTGGCCGATCGCACCCGGTAGCTGGAATGTCCACGGCCAATTCACGGCCATCGAGCAAGGCTATCCGGCGTTCCGCTCGCCCTACCAAGGTCCGAACAGCCTCTACGGCGCCAGCCAAGCCAAGGATACGGTGAGCACCACCGCATTCATCGGCGTTCGCGCGTGGGACGGCGCCGCCATCTACATCAATCCGGAGATCACTCAGGGCTTCGGGCTGAGCGATACCCTGGGTGTCGCGGGTTTCCCCAACACCGAAGCGCAGAAGGCAACTTTCCCGATGCCGCGGTTCAACCTGGCGCGCGTATATTTGCAGCAAACATACGGTCTCGGCGGCGAACAGGAGACCATCGAGGACGGTCCCAATCAAATCGCGGCGAAGGAGGACATCTCGCGGATCACCCTTATCGCCGGCAAGCTCTCGGTCACGGACTTCTTCGACAACAACGCCTATGCCCACGACGGGCGAACGCAATTCTTCAACTGGCAACTCTATTGCTGCGGCTCCTACGACTGGACCATGGACCAGATCAGCTATACGTGGGGCGCCATGGTCGAACTGAACCAGAAGTTCTGGGCTTTTCGGGCCGGCTACTTCCTGGTTCCCGTCGTCTCTAACACCGACGATTTCGACACGCATTTTCCGGATGGCGAGTATATCGGCGAACTCGAATTGCGCTATTCGCTCCTCTCACAGCCCGGCAAATTGCGATTGATGGCATGGGCCAACCGCGCAAACATGGGCAGCTATGCCGATGCCCTCGCTGAGCCGATCACAACCCCGAACTATCCGGACATCACGCTGGTACGCCAGGTGCGAACGAATTACGGCTTCGCCGCCAATCTCGAGCAGGCGATCACAGCCGATCTCGGGGTGTTCTCGCGCGCAAGTTGGAGTCCGGGTCTCGACGAAATCATCGGCTGGACCGATTGCGACGAAAGCGTTTCAGCCGGTGCCGTGCTGAAGGGGACATCCTGGGGACGCCCCAACGATAGAATCGGCGTGGCCGGTGTGCTCGATGGCCTCTCGCCCGAGGCACGTGCCTACTTCGCCGCCGGAGGGCTCGGAATATTGATCGGCGACGGCGCCCTCAATTACCGACCGGAGAAGATCCTGGAGACTTATTACTCCTATAGCCTCAACAAGTGGTCGGCTCTCACCTTCGATTATCAGTTTGTCGCCGACCCCGCTTATAACGCCGACCGGGGACCGGTCCATATTTTTGCCGGTCGGTACCACGCCGAGTTTTGAACCGCCCGCTTCCCCAACAGCGATGTTGCGGTTACGACACGCCTCGCCATTTCCGGCGATAGGACGTTGCGGCGTCATAGCGCGAAGGCGGTGGTTCGGCTATGGACTTGTGAAAATCTCGTTGCGAAAATCTGAATGTCACGAAATCTGAATGTCACAATGAATGTTGAAAATGGGCGAGGGTGCCGGTCGGGGTTACGATGAAGAGGTTCGTCGTAGGGGTTGTCATCGGCGTTGCGCTCGCGACCGCACAGCGCGCGCTCGCGGCCGACGACATCATAGTGACGAAAGCTCCCCCGATACCGTACAGCGTTCCCGCTGCCTATGATTGGAACGGGTTCTATGCGGGCGGCCATCTCGGCTATGCCTGGGGAAACTCGAATTGGACAGCGCCGGGTGTCTCCGGCTCGGTCGACCTGGCGCAACCAGTTGATACCTTCGACGAAGCGGGAAGCTTCTTCGCGGGTCTGCAAGCCGGTTATAACTACATGCTCCCGAACCGCGTTGTCATCGGCGCCGAGGCCGATGTATCGTTCCCAGCCTTTCCAAATCTCGCCGGAATCTCCGTTGGCGGCGCCTCGACGTTTACGTCGCCAACGATCGGCGCAGAGAGTTATAGCGAGACGGTCCTCTCTTCCGGCACCGTGCGGGGCCGCATCGGTTATGCTCCCGGAAACTGGCTGTTTTATGCGACGGGCGGTTTCGCCTGGACCTACGACCAACTGTCGCTGACGCAACTGGCCAGCGGCGCGACCGAGTCGCCTTTTTTGTGGCGATTGGGCTGGGCGGCCGGGGCCGGCGTCGAGGTCCCGGTGGCGCCGCATTGGACCGCGCGGCTCGAATATCTGTTTACCGATTACGGCATCAGCAGCGTGACGTTCCTGGGCGGGGTCCAGCGAATCGATTCCGATTTTTCGCTGCAAGAGCTGCGCGCGGGCTTGAACTATCAGTTTGGCAATGATCCGCTGGCAGCGGTCGCGACGGCGCCGGTCGCGCCGGAAATGGACCGGGTGAACTTCCATGGGCAGACCACGTTCGTCGAGCAAGCCTATCCTTCGTTCCGGTCACCTTATGCGGGCATCAATAGCCTGCCCGGCGGCGGCCAGGGCCGCGAGACCTGGGACGCCACGCTCTATGCCGGCGTGCGGCTGTGGCAGGGCGCCGAACTGTGGATCAACCCGGAGATCGATCAAGGCTTCGGTCTTGCCGAAACGCACGGGGTGGCCGGGTTTCCGAGCGCCGAGGCCTACAAGCTCGGCGCGGATTACCCCTACGCGCGCGTGCCGCGCTATTTCGTTCGACAGACGATCGATCTCGGCGGCGAAACCGAGAAGGTGAACGCCGACATCAATCAGTTCGCCGGTTCGCAGACGGCAAACCGCCTGGTGCTGACGGTCGGCAAATTCGCCGTCGTCGATATGTTCGATACCAACAAATATGCCAACAACCCCAAAAGCGATTTCCTGAACTGGTCGCTCGTCAATGCCGGCACGTTCGACTATGCCGCCGACGCCTGGGCCTACACCTACGGCGCGGCCGCCGAATGGCATCAGGGCCGCTGGACGTTGCGCGGCGGCATCTTCGATCTGTCGGCAACCCCGACCGGCGGGAATAGCCCCTCAGGCTACGGTCTCGACCCGACCTTCAATCAATTCCAACTGGTCGGGGAAATCGAAGAACGGCACGAACTGTGGGGCCAACCTGGCAAGCTCAAGATTACTGGTTTTGTCAACCGCGGGGATGCAGGAAGTTTCCAAGCTGCCATTAATCTCGCCGCCATCACTGGTGGGCCCGCCGACATCAACGCGGTGCGCACCTCCTATACCAGCCGACCTGGCGTGAGCCTCAACCTGGAACAGCAAGTTTCGGAAAACTGGGGACTGTTCGCGCGCGCCGGCTGGGCCGACGGCAATATCGAGCCATGGGATTTCACCGACATCGACCGCACCGTATCGGGCGGCGTCTCAATCTCCGGCAAGCAATGGAGCCGGCCGGACGACACCATCGGGATTGCCGGCGTCGTCAACGGCATTTCTGGCGTGCACGCCGCGTTTCTCAACGCAGGAGGCCTTGGAATTCTGGTCGGCGACGGAATGCTCCCGAATCCCGGTCCCGAGCAGATCATCGAGGCCTATTACAGCTACGCTCTGTCCTCCTCGACGAAAATCAGCTTCGACTATCAGTTCATCGCCAACCCTGCCTACAACACCGACCGCGGGCCGGTGAATATTTTTGCCGGGCGGTTTCACACGCAGTTTTAGATCGCCGATAAAGTCCCGGCGACCGACGAGCTCGGGATCAATATCCGCGGCCGGCAGTGAGGCCGCCGGTTCCCGGCACCAAAGCCGGTTTAGGTTGCTATGTCCGCTCCTGCCGATTACCCGACGCTCCACCATCTGATGCCGATCCGGGAGTTGTGATCTTCTTGGAGTCAGCCGAACGGATCGTGAGGTGCGATGCAGTTGGTCGACCTTCGGTACTTGAGAGCCGTTGCGGAGGTTGGAAGCTTCGCGAGGGAGCACCCCCGGATCAGCCGTTGCTCCCGAGAATTTAGGGACGATGTCCTTGGCACCGGTGATCAAACGAGCGTTTCATCGAGCCAATCGTAGATGCGGGCGAAGGCCAAGCGACCTGCGCCGACCTGACAGTGGGCGCCGGCACCCTCGTGTTCCGTGAAACAGATCAGCGTTTTGCGGCAGGTGAGGTGATCGTAGAGCTCCTGCGGCTGGCCCTTGAAGAACAGGTCGCCCTCCGCTTCACAGACCAGCGTCGGACACGTGATCGACTCAGCCACGCCGTTCTTCAGGTTATAGGCGAGCGCCGCAGCCAGATAGGCGCGCGGGGTGGGCGCTCCCATCGCGTACATACCGTGAGTGATCCCCCATCGCACGGTCGCAGAAGTCTTCATCGCCTGTTTTAGCGCCTGATCTACAGCCGGTGCCGCTTCTGCCCTGAGCATCTCTTCGATGCGTTCGTGCTGCTCCGGCGGCGCCATAGCGAGCTGTGGGGCCGCGTAGTCGTAGAGGCCGTCGTTGGCGATAAGGGCGGCGATGCGCTTTTCGAAAGCGGCGGCGCGGGGGGCCAGGAGGCCGCCGAGGCTCACTCCCATTAGCGCGACCCGTCCCGGGTCGACCGCTGGTAGCTTCAAGGCAAAGTCGAGCACGGGCGTGATGACCTTCTCCCAATCGGGACGGAAGGTCAGGCCTTCGCGATGCAACGGTCCGAACTGCCATCCTCGCGTCAAGAGCTTTAATCACTCCGTCGTCGATGCCTATACGGCGACGCTTTCGGAACGCGGACATCGAATGCGGCTGTTGCTTTCCAGGCACTACAAAACGCGCTACAGACCTCGAAGCGACCTATGCCGGTCCCGACGCCAAGGCGGTACCTGCTGCCGTGCCGGGCGTCGACGCACCGCCGGCCGCGCCCGCAGGCGCCACGCCCTTCGTCGTCGCCAGCGCGCCGCCGGCCGCGGCGCCCGCCGCTCCGGCCGCCGTCACCCCGTTTAAGCCTCAGGCAGCCAACGGTGACGGCGAGGAAGCACTCGGGGAAGGCGCGCTCGGCGAGCCGGATATCGACGAGGACGATCTCGAAAACTCGATATCGCTCGCCGCCATCGAGGCCGAGCTCAAGCCCAAGGTG
>Ga0187891_1003310_pt1 | contig 11375 bp, 14 predicted proteins | sample June2016WEW_21_4_FD_132990 | JGI IMG/M metagenome (GOLD analysis project Ga0187891, IMG submission 132990) | Peatland microbial communities from SPRUCE experiment site at the Marcell Experimental Forest, Minnesota, USA - June2016WEW_21_40 | ecosystem: Environmental > Terrestrial > Soil >...
AGGGTTGCCCTGACGCAGGGCCAGTTCGACGCGCTGGTGGACTTCTGTTTCAACCTCGGACAGGGCAGGCTGGCGGCCTCCGCGCTGCTGCAGGATCTGAACATCGGCCGGTATGATGCAGCCGCCGAGCAGTTGCTGCGCTGGGACCACGCAGGAGCCCAGGAGAACGCCGGCCTGAAGGCCCGCCGCGAAGCCGAGTTTCACCTTTGGCACGGCGCCGGCGCCTAGCAGCGAGCGGCAGCCTGGATGCGAAGTTTCAGGACGCCGGCCGGTCGAGTTCCAGCACGGCAAGGCGTTCCCCGGGCTTGAGGTAGCCCTTGCGGCGAAACCAGTCTTCCATGGCCGGCTGAAGGCGATCGAGAGGGACGCGGCTGCCGGCTTCGAGCACTCCGTCGGCGGCGGGCAGCGTGTCGTCAAAGACCGCATCGTTGGTAAAGTTGCGCATGGCGAAGGTATCGATCCAGCGGATGGGGCATGGGTGCGCCTTGCCGGACGGATCGATTCGCTGGATGGAGAGGCGGCGCAGGAACATGCTTCCACTGTAACGGATGCGCACTTGCCGGCGATGATCTTCATCCAACCGTCAATCGTCTTCCGGCCATAGACGGGCCTGCTTGCAAGCCCCTGCTCAAGTCCCTGATCAAGCCCCTGCTCAAGTTTCTGATCAAGTTTCTGATATAGCCCCGCAAACAAATCCCATGCAACGTCAACGAAACCGGTCAGCGGTGCGTCTAGCTGTATGAGCACCTTCGCCGGCGAGGGTTCTCACAAGCGGAAAACCCACTTCGGTGGCAACGAAAATCGACGGGAGCTCAGGCATTGGCCCGGCGCAATTCTCTTAGAGCCAAGGGGTTTCCGTTTAGATTTTCCCCTGAGTGGGAGGAGCATCGCATCATGATTAAGTTTGGAAACGGAAATTTGCTTGCGCGGCGCTCGCTGCTGCTGGCAGGCATTCTGGCCGCCAGTTGCGGCGCGTTTTGCGTGCAGGCCGATGGGCAGGCACGGGGTGGAATGCACCAGCGTGGCGGAGGCATAGAGCGGGAGCTGAGCGAACTCACGCAGGTGCTGGCGCTGACCGGGGATCAGCAGGCGCAGGTAAAGGCTCTTCTGATTGAGCGGCGGGAAAAGATGGAGGCCTTGCGCTCGGGCGGGTCACAACCGAACCGTGAGCAGATGGAGGCGATCCGTCAAGACGCGAATGGAAAGATCAGAGCGCTTCTGAATGACGACCAGAAGGCTAAATTCGCCGCCTGGCAACAGCAGCGCATGGAGCGGCGGCGCGGTCAGGGAGGCGGAGAAGCTCCAGCTATGCAACCACCCGGCTCCTGATGCCACGCTGCTCCCTGCAGCACAATGTTTTTCCGGGAAGTTCAAGGAAAACGGGCCGCTTGCATCCGCAGGCGGTCCGTATTGGTTTGATAGCTTCGCAAACCTACTCTGAGAAGAGTGGGCAACTTCCCATTCTTGCCTTCAGCGCGCTACTGCTTTTTCTCCGGCACAACCTTCGCGTCCTTCGACTGCCGGGTCTCCACGCGGAAGCGCTGGTAGTCAAAATCGCGTTCGGTATAGTGCTGGCGAATCCCCTTCACCAGCAGGACGCGGGCCTGCACGGTCCCCTCGCCGCCGGTGGGAAGCCATATCTCGCCATTCACCAGGGCCTGGTCGAAATGGAAGTTGGAACCCTTCTCGATAGTGCTCAGAAGGCCGCCGGCAACGTGGAAATTGTCGTTGAAAATAACCTCGAGATGGACCACCTGGCGGTCGGCCTCATCGATCCATACGGTGCCCTGCAGCTTTTTTGAGGCGTCCTCGGCAATGCCGTGGGTGGTTGCGTCCTTGCGGCCGATGAAATCGAAAACGATGCTCGATCGGCCGTGAAAGGTCTCGCGCCTCGGGTTGCGCACGTCCATGATCTCCAGCAGGCGGCTCACACTGATGCGCTGCCCTTCCAGCGGCTGATCGCGCGGCGTCTTCTCCGCCTTCTCCGCCAGTTTGGTTACCCGCTCGGTCTCCTTCTTTTGTTCGTGCTCATTCAGCGGCTGGCCGTCTTTCTTCACCGTGCGCCCGATCAGGTGGCCGTTGACGAAGAAATCCTCAATCTCCTCGGTTTCAGTCTTCTTCACCTGGCCGTTGGCGTCCATCTCCTGGATAGTCAGCAAGGAGCTGTAGGTGTAGTTCTCGCGCACCTTATCAAGCTGCTTCTGGTGGTCCAGGACCTCGAGAATAAGCTGGCGAATCTCCGGCAGGGCCGGACCGGCTGGAATGGCCGCGGGCTGGGCTTGAGCGAACGGAACCAGCAGCAGAGATGGCATGAAGCCGGCGAGGCATAGGATGCGTAGAGGGTGCATGAGGGCATTTCCCCGGAAATGTGGCGACCTGCGCGGGGGCTGACGCGCAGGATTCCTCAAGTTGGACCCGGCCTGCCACGAAAGGTCGCGCCAACTTGAAAAGATCGGCATGGCATAGATATCGTAAACGTCCTACAACCGGAGGCAGGGTGGGCGCATCTAATTACACAGGCGGCGATCAGTGGCGGCTGCTCGGAATCATGCGGCTCGACCGGCCGAAAGAAGGAGAAATACGGAATGTTCAAGCTCTTGATTCACTGGCTGTTGAGTGCGCTTGCTTTGCTGGTTATTGCCCATTTTCTGCCGGGCTTCGTGGTGCGGGGCTTGGAGCCGGCGCTGGTGGCGGCGCTGGTAATCGGCCTGCTGAATGCGACGCTGGGCTTCTTGCTGAAGATCATCACCTTCCCCATCACCATCCTCACACTGGGCCTGTTTCTGCTGGTGATTAACGCGATGATGATCCTGTTGGCGTCGCACATCGTTACCGGTTTCCATGTGAACGGATGGATTCCGGCATTGTGGGGTGCGGTGGCGCTGGCCCTGGTGGGCATCGCGGTCCATGCGGGCTCGAAGAGGGTGTAAGCGACCGTTTGCGGCCTGAAGAACAAATCTCTACTTCGCCGCAGGCGCGGTGGCCTGAGTTGCGGCTTGAGTTGCGGCCTTGCCGGCTGCGCTCGGAGCCACGCTGCGATGCGGCTTTTGCGCGGCCGGTGCGGGAGTCTTGGCGGCAGGTTTGACCTGTTTCTTTTGAGCCGTCACTGTGTGTGCGAGCACCGGTCCGTTGAGGGTATTCGGCGTGCGCATGGCTCCGGCGCTGGAAAAGCCGCCCGGCGCTGCAACGTGCGTCGGCAGGGCGATCACCTTGGCCTGGGGCTGCTGCACCCGTGAGTAAATTCCCCATCCGCCGCCGGCGACCACAAACACAATGGCAGCCGCGGCCGCCGAACGCATCCAACTGCTGTCCAGCCGCGGCGCGGCAGGCCAGGAAAGAATGCGGCCCCTGCGCGGCCGGCTGTGCAGTCCGGCGTAGACGCGATCTTCCAGGCCCTGGGGAGCGGAAAGACGGGCGATCAGCCGCAATGTTTCTTCAGCGGCGCCATGCGCGATCGGATTCTGAGTTGGATCATTCATCGCAAACTCCTTGGGTGCGTACTTCTCGAGTGATTCAGCAGGCCGGCAACCAGGTTCCGCGCGCGAAACAGCCGGGAACGGACGCTGGACTCGGTAATGCCCAGCACCGAGGCGATCTCCACGCTGCTCAGCTCCTCGAAGGCCGAAAGCATGAGCACCTGGCGCTCCTTGGCCGGCAGTTGGTCGATGCAGGCCAGCACATGGGCGTGGTGCTGGGCGGCGGAGGCGATCTGCTCGGCGGTCAATCCATCCGACGGCAGCACGCGCGCCAGTTCGGCCACATCGTCGGTCTCCGGCCTGGTCTTGGCGCGGCGCTTGCGGTCCAGCACGATGTTCCACACAATGCGGATCAGCCATACCCGCCGGTCGCGCACCTGGTCCAGCGTGTCGCGATGGCGCAGCACGCGCAGAAACGCCTCTTGCACCGCGTCTTCGGCATCGGCGGGATTGCGCAGGACGGAGAAGGCTACGCGGTACAGCGTGCCGGAGTACTGGCTCACCAGAGCCGCGAGCGTCTCTTCTTCCGCCCGGGTGCGGGCTTCATCGGTCACCGCGCTGTTTGGAATTTCCATCCAACCTGCGAATACTGCCTGGCTGGCGCTCATAGATCACCAGACGCAGGCGGAGGGGAATATGCTCATGCGCCGGGCTCGCTGCTGTCCCGCGCGGGTTCACGGCGCAAGGAACCTTCCCCTGCGCGCCTTGGCTAAGATCGTTGATCGGGCGCGGCCGCCCTACTACTTGCCGGCCAGCTTCTGCGTGGCGATCTGGCCGGCCGCGCCATCCTTGTCGGAGTCCTTCACCTTGGCCCACAGCGCGCGCGCCTGGTCCTGCTTGCCCGTCGCCTCATACAGGGCGGCTAGGTCAAGCTGCGCCACGCTGGCTGAAACCGTCTCTGACGGCTTGGCGGCCAGTGCATTGTAAAGATCGATGGCCTGGCCGTCGCGCCCCGTCTGGTGATAGAGCCTGGCCAGCGCCAGATTGGCCAGGTTGGAGAGATTGCGGTCCCATGAACCGGCCGCGGTCTTCAGCTCCGTCTCGGCTTGAGCGGTTTGCCCCAGCTCCTGGTCGGTAATGCCGGCAAAGTAGTGGGCTTTGGCGCCCTGGGGCAGCCAGCCGTACTCCTTGGCCACCGCGGCAAACTGCTGGTTGGCGGCCTTCGAACGCTCGCTGGCGGTCGGGTAAATACCGATCTCCGCCGGCGCGCCCGGCTGAGCCAGAGGCGCGTCGTAGGTGTCCAGGGCAGCGCCCAGGGCGCTGTCGGCCTTGGTCGAAGACACATTCCAGTAAATCAGCCCGCCGATGCATAAAACCAGCACAACAGCCGCACTGATGACCATAGGCATAACGGCGGATCGGTGACCGCTGAGCCAACTGACGCTGCTTGCAGCGGCTGCGGCAAATCTGTCTTGCTTGAGAGCGTGACGGGTTCGAGTATCCACAGGGTCTCTTCTTATCCTTCTTGATCGGTCGTGCAGACGGGTCCCTACCGGTGCGGGCGCTGCGACTGCAACCCTATCAGTCTATCAGCGCGCCAACTAGAGCGTCCACCTGGGGACGGCTCCACAACCTGGGAACTCGCCTCAGCTCTTTGCGTCGGATGCCTCCGAGCGCAGGGCGCGAATGCACTCGATTGCGCTGGTGAGGACCGGGGGCGCCGACCCCGCGGCCACCCCCCTGTCGATCAGCGATTCAACATAATCGATAATTGGAAGACCGCGAACCCCGGCTTCGCGGACGATTGCGTCGAAGATAGTGACAGTAACCTGCATAATCGGCGATTCCTCTCCCCCGGTTCATCGGCACTCGGAACCGGCGGAACAGGCCAGTCCAAAATGGAGCAATCGCCCCGCCCTTGCCCTTCCCCACCCGGAACGGTAGGCTGGAATCATGTACGAAGACTTCCACGTAACCGACCGCTGGAGCGGCGAAGACCTCCACTGCCGCTGGAAGGGCACCCTGGTGGCCATCGCCACCCGCCACGCCGATGCCGTCGATCTGCGCTTCGACGTCAACGGCCGCCCCATGTGGATCGCCCTGCCCCTGGACGCCTGGGCCAGCCAGAAGCAGCGCTCCGGCAAAGTCATCACCGACCAGTTAGCCGCCCAGATCGCCGGCCGCTACCTCAAGCAGCTCATCCAGGAAGGCTACGACTCCCGCCGCGAAATCTACACCATGACCGTTCCCGAAGTGCTGGAGCACCTCGATGCCGTAGTCGCCGAGGCCAAAAAGCTGGGCGAAATGCCTACCCTGCCGATCCTCGCCTGATTCCAGATTTGTCATTCTGAGCGAGCGAAGCGAGTCGAAGAACCTGCGTTTGCTCTTTGTCGATTTGACAGGGCGCCGTCCCATCCGACCCGCCGTCTTTCTATTCCCTATTCCCTATTCCCCTATTCCCTATTCCCTATTCCCTATTCCCTGATCCCTATTAGAGTTCCCGCCGTCCCTCCAGCGCGCGCGCCATGGTCACTTCGTCGGCGTATTCGATGTCGCTGCCGGCGGGAACGCCCGTTGCGATGCGCGTGATCTTGACCGAAGGGCTGCGCAACGCAGTTGCCAGCCAGTTGGCGGTGGCTTCGCCCTCGAGCGTGGGGCTGGTGGCCACGATGACTTCGTCCACTTCGCCGCGCTCGACGCGGGCCACCAGGGTAGCAGTGCGCAACTGGTCGGGGCCCACGCCGTGCAGCGGCGAGAGAGTTCCGTGCAGCACGTGGTAGACGCCCTGGTAGCCGCCCTAAAAGCCTCGCGCCCGCTCCACGGCTTCGATGCTGGTGGGTTCCTCAACCACGCACACTAGGCGCCGGTTGCGGGTGGGACTGGCGCAGTAGGCGCAGGGATCGATATCGGTGACGTTGTTGCAGATGGAGCACAGGCGCAGGCTGGCCTTGAGGCCGCGCACCGCCTCGGCCAGCGCCGCGGCATCGTCGTCGCTGGAGCGCAGGATGTGGAAGGCGAACCGCTGGGCGCTCTTTGCGCCCACGCCGGGGAGCTTCTTCAACTCTTCAATGAGCCGGGCCATCGGCTCGGCATAGCGTGACAATGTGCTGCCTCCGTGGATGCGCGTTCAATATTTTGCGATCAGGCTCCCATGCCGGGCAGCTTGATGCCGCCGAGCAAGCCCTGCATGCTGGATTGCATGGCTTCATCCGCCTTGCGCCCGGCTTCGTTGACGGCGGCGACGACCAGGTCCTCGAGCATCTCCACGTCGGGCTGGGGACCGCTGAGGCTGACCACCGCCGCTGGATCGATGCGAATTTTGAGCAGTTGTTTCTTGCCGTTCATGGTTGCGGTGACGGCGCCGCCGCCGCTCGTTCCCTCGACAACTGTCTGGCCCAGCTTGCGCTGGACCTCCTCCTGCATTTGATTGGCCTGGGAGAGCATTTCGGAGATTTTGAGCGGGTTGATCATGGTTTGTTTCCTCGATGGGCGTGAGGCTGCTATTGGCCGAAGTCACTTTTGACGGAGATCGAGTACGCTGCGGACCTCGGCCTTGAAGATCTCCCTTGCGCGCTGGACTAACGGATTGGCAAGCGCGGCCTCCTGAATGCTGCCGGCCAGAGGGGCGGCGGTTGCGGTGGGAGCCGGAGCTGTTGCTGAGGCTGCATCGCCGGGAACCACCTGGAATCGCGTGGGTGCGCCCAGCCGTTGCAGTTGCTGGCGAATGATTTTCTCCGCCGCGGCATTCACCGTCAAGCTGAGCATTTTTTTGCCCACGCCGGGCACCTCAATGCGCAGGCTGGCGCCGTCGAGAGTCCATGCGCCGGAGCCCAGCAATTCCGCGGCTGTGCTATGCCCGGCCGCGACCAGAGCGGAGCCGATGGCGTGGCGCAGGGATTCCATGCTGGGAGCGCTTGCTTCCTGCGCTGCGGTCTGAGGCGCCTTGGCCAGAGCGCCTTCTGTAAGGGTTGAAGCGTAGCCGGTGGCCGGGGTTGGAGCGGCAGGGAAGGGCGTGGCGCCGACAAACTTGCTGTCGGCGGCTTCGGCGGTGATTGCGGAAACGGGGGAAGGCGCGGTGCGTTCCAGTTCGGCGACCGGGCTGGAGCCGGAACTATGCTTGAGAGCCGGCCCCGCACTCCAGCCGCCGCCGGATGGGCCAAAGGGGGAGATGGATGGAGCGGCCGGCGCAGCAGTGGCTGGGGCCGAACGCGAGGGGCTGGCCGTTGGACGGGAAGCGGAAGGCGGAGCAGAGCCGCGGACTGCCGCGCCGCCGGCGACGCCGCTCAGCAGCTCTTCGATGGGCAGGAGCCGTTGCGCATGGATCAGCTTGAGCAGGCCCAGTTCGAGATGGAAGCGCTGCTCCTGGCGGTAGTTCAGATCGTCGAAGGTGCGCAGGACGATTTGCAGATTGCGGGTCAGCTCTTCTTCCGTGAATAAAATCGCGGTGCGGACGGCGCGGGCGCGCTCATCGCCGGAGATCTGAAGCAGCTCGGTTTGTTCGCCGCCCAGTTTGGCCATGAGGGCATTGCGCAGGTAGCGGACTATCTGGCGGGCCAGCGACGAGGGGTTGTGGCCTGCATTGACCAGCAGGTTCAACTGCTCCATCAGCTCGGCGCTCTGGCCGGCGGCGACGGCTTCGAGCAGCCGCTCGAAGACCGCGTTGGGCACCGCGCCCATCAGCTCGCGAATCTGCGCCGTCGAGAGCACGGGCCGGCCATTCACGATGGGCGCGGAGGCAATGGCCTGATCCATGATGGAGAGCGCGTCGCGCATGGAGCCGTCGCCGGCCTCGGCCAGCAGCGCCAGAGCGGACTCCTCGGCCCCCACCTGCTCCTGGGCGGCGATCATCTTCAACTGGGCCAGAATGTCGTCGAATTTGACGGCATGAAAGCTGAAATGCTGGCAGCGGGAGCGGATGGTCTGGGGAATGTCCTCGGGCTGCGTGGTGGCCATCATGAAGATGATGTGCGGCGGAGGTTCTTCGAGGGTCTTGAGCAGCGCATTGAAGGCCGCCTCGGTGATCTGGTGGGCCTCGTCGAGAATGTAGATTTTGTAGCGGTCGCGGGCCGGGGAGTAGCGGGCGGCGTCGCGCAGTTCGCGAATCTCGTCGATGCCGCGGTTGGTGGCCGCGTCGATCTCGATCACGTCCACGGCATTGCCCTGGCGCACCTCGATGCAGGAGTCGCACACGCCGCAGGGTTCAGGGGTGGGGCGCTGCGCGCTGCCGACTTCAGTGCGGCAGTTGAGCGCCATGGCCACGATGCGCGCGATGGTGGTTTTGCCGATGCCTCTGTGCCCCGAAAAGATGTAGCCGTGGGCGATCCGGTTCTGGCTCAGCGCGTTCAGCAGGGTCCGGGTGACGTGGTCCTGGCCGGCCACGTCGGCAAAGCGCTGCGGACGGTATTTTCTGGCCAGAACCTGGTAACCCATGGGTAGGCCCGCTCCTTCGGCCTGCCGGGTCTCCCGGTGGCCTAGATGGGATTGTATTATCTCACCGCGGCTTTGATTTCAGCCTCGACCGCGGCTTTCATCACGCCGCAATTAGAGAAGAAGTGAATCAGGTTGGCGGTGAGCGGTTCCCAGGTCTCGGAAGCGAGACCTGGGGCACCCGGCTGTGAGGCTTGGGCCATTTTCAGTTCGCCGGTGCCCTGGGCGTCGAGGATGAGGGCGGTTAGTTTGCGCGCCAGGTCGAGGGGGAAGCTTTCGGAGACGAAGACCAGATTGCCGCGGGTGGTGATGACGACCGGGCCTTCGCTGGTGGTGAAGTCCTGCTCTTCCGCGCCTGCCGGGGCGGAATGCTGGGCGGTGAGGTCGGTTTTGAGGCCGGAGTATTTGCGGCCCAGGTTGTTGGAGTAGATCCGGGCAAAGGTCTGCGCTGAGTCGGCGTTCTTCCAGACCGATAGATAGAAGAGAGCGAGAGAATTTGTACTGGCCTGCTCTGCCGGTGTTTTGGCGCTGAGGCGCTGGCCGGCCCAGTAGAGGCCGCCGTCCCAGGCGGGGGTCAGGTCGCGGGCGGCGTTGTCGCCGGCGTAAATCTCGGTGAGAATGTGCAGGTCAAGCTGGCCGATCTGGCCGATGTCGTAGGGCTTGTAGAGTTTGTCGACCAGGGGATGAATGTCGGGGAGCAGGGGCACGGCGGGAATGTGCCGCTTCTCGTACTCGCGGGGGTTGAGGATCTCCCAACTGGAGGTGGGCGGGTGGTCCAGCGCTCCGGCAAAGGCGGCTGCCTGGCCCTGGTCCATCCACACGTCCTGCTCGAAGCTGAGGCCCTCGCGATAGGGGAAGAGCAGCGACTCAGTGAGCAGAAGCGGGGCGCGGGCCAGGATTGGGGAGTCTTCCGAGGCGGCCATTTGCTGCTTGACTAAATCCATGACCTCGGGGTCTTTGACCAGGCTTTTGCCCATGGGCTTGAGGATGTAGTCCATCATGACGGCGGTAGCCTGGCCCTCGGTGACGGCTTCGCGGGCGGTGTCCATCTCGTCTTTGGCCAGGTGGTCGGTGTCGCCGGAGGAATCGATCGAGACGTCGTCGGGGGTCTGGTCGCTCCACTTTTCCAGGTCCGAGTGCTGGTCCTGGAGGGCGTGGGTGAGTTCGTGGGCCAGGACCGGCTTTTGCTCTTCGATGTCCACCCAGTCGAGCATGTAGACGGTCTTGGTTTTGGAGTCGTAGTAGGCTTCGATCTGCTCTTTGAGCAGCGCCAGAAGAAAAGGCTTGAGGGCGAAGTCGCGGTCCAGAAGGCCGAATTTCTTGAGCACGATTTCGCCGCGCTGCAGGCGCTTGGCGCTCTGGTCTTCGTCGAATTTTTCTTTCAGATAACTTTCCACGGCGGGGCGGGTGGTGATTTGGCGCTTGACGGTGTTTTGGATCGGCAGGCCGGTCTCCTGGGAGGAGAATTTGAGCAGTTCATCGACCAGGGCGAAGAGCTGTTTGGCCTGATCGGGGGTGATGTGGGTTGAGGCGTTGGCGGAGGGCTGGGATGAAGTCTGGGTCTGGGCGGTTGCCGTGGTTGGCTGGGCTGGCGGCTGCTGCTGCGCCGGGGCTGCCGTTGCCGCCGCGAGGCACAACGCTAGCACCCATCCCCATCCGCGACCGGCCCATTGCACCGCTTTTCGCTGTTTGCTCATCAAATCTCCATGATCACCCCAGCGACGAAGTGGGCGCCCTCTGGGCATCGCTGGGGACCCCGATATGATGCTCCGGGGTTTTGAGCCGGAGCGTCGGCATCTACTTCCAAGGCTATAATCAGGATGCGGTCTGGCGCGAGGTTTCGAGTGGAAATCTGGCGCGTGACGGCGGAAATGCTCCCCTATGACTGAAACCGATCTTGCCGCAACAATACAGGCCACTCCGCTGGCCGCGATGCTGGAATCCGCGTCCAGGCCGCATGAACTTGAAACGTATCGACTTTGCGCCTATCGGGGAGTGCTGACCCCGCGAGAGTTGGACGCGCCGGAGAGGGAAACAGCGGCGCTGGCGCGAGGAGCCGCGGTGCACGACCTGGGCTGGCTGAAGCGCGTGGCCGTGCGCGGCGAAGACCGCTTCCGCTGGCTGAGCGGGATGGTTACCAACACGGTGAACGATCTGTTTCCGAACACCGGGGCTTGGAACCTGGTATTGAACGCACAGGGGCGGATTCAGGGCGATCTGACGGTCTGGAGGGAAGGCGAGGAGCTTTCGCCCCACCTGCGAAATCCTGCCGTCGCAACCCCAGCGACAGGAGATCGTCTATTGGGGACCCCTTTCGCCGGGGAATCCGGGCTGGAACTGGAAATTGCGGCCGATCAGTACGAGAAGCTGATGGCCCACCTGAACCACTTCATCATCATGGACGATGTGGAGCTGATTCCGATGGGCGAGGAGCAGGCCGGCGAGGCGGGTTCGGCCACGGCCTTAGGGCTTACGGGCCCGCTGGCCGATGAGGTATTGGAGCGTCTGGGCCTGCCGGTGATTGTGCTGCCC
>Ga0187891_1003311_pt1 | contig 11372 bp, 10 predicted proteins | sample June2016WEW_21_4_FD_132990 | JGI IMG/M metagenome (GOLD analysis project Ga0187891, IMG submission 132990) | Peatland microbial communities from SPRUCE experiment site at the Marcell Experimental Forest, Minnesota, USA - June2016WEW_21_40 | ecosystem: Environmental > Terrestrial > Soil >...
GAATTGGCGGAACACCTGCACGCTTCGCACCCCACCTTGAAGGTCGCATACATGTCCGGGTACACAGGTGAACTGATGGCGAACCGGGAAATGTTGAAACCCGGCGTAACTCTGCTCGAAAAGCCGTTTACCCGGACCGCTCTGCTGAATACGGTCCATGCGATGCTAAGGTAAATGTTAGTACGCATGCGAACCTAAGCCTGCCCGAAGCCGGGCAGTCTCCAGTGCCCTGTAACCAACCAACCGGTGACGGGTATCACACATTAGTGTGGGAAAGCACCCATCTTTCGGCACCGGTTCCGTTGGGGGCAAGGCCTGTCTTTCCGGTAGCAATTTCGATACAAGCCATTTACTTTGTTATATCTAGGGGACTTCGACGGAGTTCCTTTTAGTTGCGCAGCAGAGTGGCAAAGGACTTGCCATGTGTAAAGGCGAGCGGAGGCACATTATGGCCACACATTCGGTAGACAATCTGCAGAACAAGAATATTTGCGATCTCCCTCCTGTGGTAGCGGAGGCGTTGGAACAGGAAGCCGTAACCACGACCTATCCTACGGGGGCGGTTTTATTCGCGGAAGGGCAGGTTCCGCGCGGAATCTTCGTAGTGCGTCGAGGCCGGGTAAAGCTTTCCATTTGTGGCAGCGACGGCAGGACGCTAATTCTGCGAATGGTGGAGGCGGGGGACCCTTTGGGAGTGGCTGCCGTGGTTTCCGGACGCCAATACGAAGCTACGGCCGAGACCCAAGAGCCCGGCGAGATCAGCTTCCTGCGCCAGAGCGATTTGCTTCGGCTCATGCGGCTTCACGGAGATCTTGCCTTGTGGGTGACTCAGCACATCAGCCAGGACTACGCCTCTACCTGCCGCGAAATTCGTGACCTGATCCTCTCCGACTCGGCCAGCGAAAAACTGGCTCGATTACTGGTAGGATGGCTCGATCGGAACTCCACTTCCAACCATCCCAGCCAAATGAAGCTGGTTCTGACTCACGAAGAAATCGGGCAGATGATCGGCACGTCGCGGGAGACCGTCAGCCGGCTCTTCGCGGGTTTCAAGAAGCAGCGTCTGATCCAGCAGAGCGGTTCTACACTGGTAATCCCTAACCGCCTTGCCTTGGAATCCCTTATCGCCGTGTAGAGAGACCGGTTTGAGATGGGCCGGTTTCCCCCGCCGGCCCAGCCCTCCCCTAATCCATCCTTGCCGGTTTGTCGTTTGAAGCGTCGACACTTCCGTGCTCTTCTTCTTCGCGGTAATCTGCAGGTTCATCGGGCAACTTCACAAGGTGGGCTCGTTCCAGGGCGCGAAAATACGCCGGACGGGAATGGCGGTAATGATCGGCCGGGACCTTGCCGTTGATCCACGCGGTATCCATCGGATAGACGAGCGGATCGAAGATCACCATGTAGAAGTGCCACAGCAGGATGGAGAAGGTCGCAAGCAGCGCCTCGTAGTAATGCACGGCCGTGGCCGCATCCGTCACCCACTTGGGGAAGTGGCGCAGTGTGAAATCGTTGAACCAAAGCAGACAGCCGGAGACCGTCATCACCACCGTGCCCCACATGAACGCCCAGTATTCCACCTTCTCCGCGTAGTTGAACTTCGCAAAGCGCGGTTCAGTTTTCGTGAGTCCCAGATTGTAGGAAAACACCTGCACCAGATCCGTTGCATCTTTCAATTCGGGCAGCATTGCTTTCAGGAACAAGCGGTCGCGCCGGTTTACCGCGAGGTGAATCACGTGGTAAAGCGTCGATGCAACCAGTACAACCGCCGCAGTACGATGCACTAAGCCACGAAACGCGAAATGCCCTTCCAGAAGCAACAGCGGACGCGCCCACCAGGCCTCGGGATACTTCAGCGCGAACCCGGTGATAACCAGTGTCGGGAAGCTGAGAATTACACCCCAATGTGCGATCCGGAAGTTTCGATTCATCCGAGACACTTGCGCGCCGGTTTCGTGTCGTGGCTGCCGGCGAATGAGCTTGGCCAGGAAATCCAGCAGGTTGTGCAAGATCATGAAACCGAGGGTGAGCGGAATCAGGGCCAAATACGTCCAACGGATCCACTTCACCACCGGGTGATTCGGGCCCGCGCTCATCTGCACATGTACGGGACCGATGGTGAATTTGGCTTCGGCCACGCCTTTGTGACACTGCCCGCACGTTTTCCGGAGGTTCGCGGCATTAACGGTCGAACGCGGGTCGCTCGATCGGAGAATGGAGTGCACCCCATGGCACGAAGCGCAATTCGCCGCGGTTACTTCCCCCTCCCTGAGGGCCAGCCCGTGATAGCTGCCGGCGTAGGATGGGAGGCGATCCGCGGGCAGATCATAGCGCAGTGCCAGGCGGGCATCGCCATGGCAACGCCCGCAGGTCTGCGCGGAGATATTTTGGGCATTTAAGGGCGAGGCCGGGTTGCTCGGGTCCATGATCAGGTGCTCGCCGTGGCAGTCGATGCAAACGGGCGCATCCCGCACGCCGGCCTTGACCGCTTCCCCGTGGACACTCTGGTTGAACTGCCGGGCGATTTCCATATGGCATTGCGCGCAGGTTTCCGGCACTTTCCAGTGATTGACCTTGGATCGCTCATCAGTGGCGGGATAGATGTCATGGCTGCCATGGCAACTGGAACACACAGCCGCATCCTTGCCGAGCGCGACCGCGCGCCCATGAACGCTCTGCTTATAGGAATTGACCGGATGCGCCACCGGAATTTGGTGCCGCGACAAAAAACCGGCATCGCTGTGGCACGTGGCGCAAGTATCCGCCATGTTCTTACGAGCAACGGTTGAGTCCGCTTCGCCGGAGGCTTTCACAGCGTGGATGGAGCCGTGGCAGGACTGGCACTTGGGCGCATCGGGGTCGCCGTTTTTCGTGGCCTGCCCGTGGATGCTGGATTCGAGGGCCTGCACTTCCTCGGCATGACACTCCATGCACTTTCCGGGAATCAGCTTTTCCGTCGTGGTGAGCTGGTGCACGCTGCCATGACACGAAGCGCACGCGGATTCGCCGAGGATGGAGTGGGCGCTGGCAGGGGAGGACTTGGCCTCGTCCGCATGGCATGTGGCGCATCGCACTTTGGCGATTTTGGCCGGATGCGGGAATTCTTTGATGGCGGTGTGACAGTCTTTGCAGCCGAGAACCCCGTGTGCGCTGGCTGCATGCCTGGCCGGGTCGATCGAAAGGTCCTTCCCGGCGTCGGACTTCATTCCCGCCTGGCCATGGCATGCCAGACAATCCTGGTCTGCAGCGGGCAAAGCCGGAGCACCAATCAGATAAACCAAAGCGACCAGAGTCGCGAGCATTTCAACACCCTTCTCCCCAATTCAACTGCAAACTGCTCTAGCGGTATGCGAACAACATGGCATAGATGATCCACAGCACGATGCAGAATCCCACCGCCAGTGCCACCCAGGCGAAGGCTCGAATGGCACGGATGACGATCGCTGGATAAGTCTCCTCCATTTTTTCCTCCAGCTTGCCGCTGGCGACCAGTGCTTCATACTCTCTTGGCTTGTCCCTTTGTAATTCTTCCACCGGCATGCGCCCGGTGAATACCGTGATGTCCATGGGAAACTTTTCGGGCCGCAAGTGGGTATTGAAAAAATGCACGGTAAAGATGAAGCCGGTGGCGAGCAGCGCCTCGTCGCTGTGAATGATGGTTGCGATGTTGAGGAACGACCCCGGCAAAAAGCGCGTGAAGAACACCGGAAACCACAGCGTGAGGCCGGTAGAACCGATCACCGCGATCCCCCAAAACACCGCGAAATAGTCGAATTTCTCCCAGTACGTCCAGCGGCCGTAGGCCGGCCGCTTGCCCAGGCCGACAAACCACTTCAGCGTGCCCACAAACTCAGTGAAGTCCCTTCGGGTGGGGAGCATGCTGCTCGGTCCCAGCAGCAGCGCGCGCCACGAACCGTGCACTCTCGTCTTCAATCGGTACAGGTCCACCAGATGGGTTGTGAAAACTCCGAACATCACGACGGCGGCACTGCGGTGAATGTAGCCTGCGCTCTCGAATCCCCCGAGCAGATGAGAAAGCACTGCCGCCCATTTCGTGTAGGAGAACTTCAGGGTTAGTCCGGTCAGCGCCAGGGTAATGAAGCTCACGATCATGCAGATGTGCAGGATCCGCTGCAGCCGGGTGAAGCGGATGAACTGGCGTTCGGCAGCGTCGCCCTTACGCATCGGGGCTCTCCTTGCTGGCGGGAGTTTCAGGCGTAGCTGCAGATTCGGCTTCAGCGGAGCGCAACTCCCGGCGCATCTGGAAAGCCCGGGGCAGCCAGAGCAGGGTATGAAGGCCACCGATCACGAATGTCCCCAGGAGCAGCATGGTCATGCCCCAGAAGGTGTAGAACAGGAACGGGTACTTTCGCGGGTCGTGGTGCGTGGCGTGCGTCAGGTATCCGGCGAAGCGCCGGGTTGCGCCCGCATGGCACTTCTGGCAGGTGGCCGCCACATTTGCGCGGCTGAGGTGCGAGCGTGGATCCGTCACCCTGAGCACGTCGTGTGCTCCATGGCAGTCATAGCACTTTGCCGTTTTCGTGTACCCAAGCCGCGAGACCTTGCCGTGATAGGTATCAAAGTAGGTCTTGGCGATCTCCGCGTGGCAGCGTCCGCACTTGTCCATGTCCAGGCGGAAACGGTCCTCATCCGTACGGCGGATGGCGTGTGCGGTGTGGCAATCGTTGCAAACCGGAAGTTCCTTGGTGGACCCGCTCACTCGCTTGGCATGGATGCTGTTCTCAAACTGCTCCTCGATGCCATGGTGGCACCGACCGCATGTCACCGGCACATTGGCCGAGCTAACGCTCGATTCCGGATCGGTTCGGGGAAGGATGTGGTGAGCGGTGTGGCAACTGGTGCAGGTCGCCGTCACTGTCAGGCCGTTCTTCAGTAGTGCTCCGTGAATGCTCTCCGTGTAGTTCGTGATGATTTCGTGCTGCCTCCCGCTGTAGCGCACGGCAGCCTTCTGGCCTTCGCGGTGACACCGCGCGCAAAGCCCGGGAACATTGGTCGCAAAAGTCGACGACTGTGGGTCCTGTTTGCCCAGCACTCCGTGCGTGCCATGGCATTCCTTGCAGGTCGGGGCGTTCGGATCATTCTTGCCGGTAAGTTGTCCGTGGATGCTGGTCACGTACAGCTTGCCAATTTCATCGTGGCAGGAGGTGCAGTCCACTCCGCGGGTGATCGTCTCGCAAGGGCGCACCCGGGAGGCATTTACCTCCGAGTGGCACTGGCTGCAGGCAATTTTGCTGTGGCGCGAATGGCTCACCTCGCCGAGGTTGACGTACATGGATTGCCCGTCGCGCGCGCGACGCAGTTTCTCGTCCCCGTGGCAACGCATGCAGTCCGCATTGGCCATACCCTGTGAATAGAAGACGTTCCTGATTTTATGCGGCTGATGGCAGTCGACGCAGGCCGGCAGGATGTTGGCCTGTTTTTCCCACAGCTCTCCACGAATAATCTTCCGGTGAACGCTTTCGATTTGCGTATGGCATTTCGTGCAGGTGGCGGCAATGTTTCGGCGATTGATCGAAGAGGCGGGATCGGTATGCGGCAATATCAAGTGCGGGGTGTGGCAGGTGGCGCAGTTCGGGGCCACCGACAGTCCCTTCTTCAGCAACGCCTCTCCGTGGATGCTCTCGGAGTAGTTCTCCAAAATATTGTCCTGGGGAATGGGGCGATTGCGCGAAACAGGAGTTCCTTCGCGATGACACTGGCCGCAAACGAAGGGCACTTTCAGCGGCGCCACCGCTGACCGCGGGTCCTTCACGGGATAGATGTCGTGGTTCCCGTGACAATTCACACAACGGGGTGCCAGCGGATCGCCGCGCGCAACCGCCTTCCCGTGGAGGGACCGGGCATGTTGCTCCTGCTCGGTGGTATGGCACGTGCCACACTTTACCGGCGCCGGCGTGTCGTGCGGCAGATCTTTTCCTTCCAGGTCGGCGTGGCAGCCCGTGCATCCGAAGCTGCCATGTACGGAAGTCGCAAATTTCTTCCCGTCCACATACAGCGAAACCGGCTTGCCGCCTCGCGTCGTGCTCATGCTCTTGTCGCCGTGGCACGCCAGACATTCCGCTCCGGGTTGATCGACTGCGCGACCGGCGGCGCGTCCCGGTTCCGAAAACAGAAGGGAGAGAACTATGGCGAGAATCGGCGCGATGATAATTCGCACGCCAGTGCTCGAGTTCCGTCGCACAACTTTTGTTTCAGCCATGTCAAACTCTCGGCCTTACTGCATGCCAAGATCCGTGAGCACTTTCGGGTTTCCCTCCCCGACCGCCAGCAGGTTGTGGCACGCAGAACAATCGTTGGTGATGGTCTGGCCATCGGCACTGGCATGGCTGCCATCATGGCAGCGGAAGCACCCCGGCGAGTCATTATGACCGAGATTGTTGGGATGAACGCCCCAGGTCACACGCATGTCGGGGAAGATGTTGCGAAGGTAGATATTCGCCACCTCGTCGCCCGCCTGCTGCACCAGCGTCCGCCGTGTCTGATAAATCTGCAGATAGTTCGTCCGATAGAAATTATTAAGTTCGTCCAGGATGCGCTGCTTGGCCACATCCCGCGCGGGATAGTCTACCTTGAGAACCTCCACCGCTTTTTTCTTGATGAAGGGCAGCTCCGGGCTGATGCGCCCCAGAGACATTTGCCGATCGACTGCGTTTTCGGGCAACTCGAAGGTATGCGTGGGACGGTTGTGGCAGTCCACGCAATCCATCGTGCGATGTTCTCCCTTATCCAGCTGTTGTTGAGTTGGCTTCACATCGGTGGAAATAAATTCAGTGGTCTTTCCGCTATCGTCGGTGTAATACACCACCGGGATCGTCTGCCGTTCGGGGTCGGTCGAAATGTAGCGGATGCGCACCGTGTCCGCTAGGTGATGGCCGTGAATACCGACAGAGCCTTGCCAGGTACGTCCACCCACTTTCAGCAGTAAAACATCCGTCTGCTGCGTGTTCTTTTCGTCGTCCTTGTAGCTTTTATTCACCAGGAACTTGTCGCCGGTAAAGCGCTGTGGCCAGTGACACTGCTCACAGGTTTCACGCGCCGGGCGGAGGTACTTTACCGGAGAAGGAATCGGTCGCGAATAGGTATGGAACGTCACCGCAGCTACTTGCCGGAGACCGGAAAGCTTGGATCGCACAAACCACCCGGCTCCGGGCCCAATGTGACACTCCACACAATCCACTCGCGAGTGTGGAGAATTCTGATAGGCCGCGTACTCAGGGGCCATCACGGTGTGGCAGGTTGTCCCGCAAAAACTTGTCGAATCCATGTACTGCACACCGCGGTACGATGCCGTACCAATGATCAGAAGATTGAGCACAGTTGCAAAGGCGACCCACTCCAAGGTCCGGCGGACGACCGGCAGGCCCAGGTCGATGGCGGGATAGGTTTCCGGTAGATTCCCACTCCCACGCAGACTTCGTCGCCTAAGCCAGATCCCAAGAGGAATCAGCAGCAAGCCCAATACAAAAATTCCCGGGAGGATCAGAAAGACCAGCAAGCCAATGTAAGGGTGCGGCGGCCCCGGCAGAAAGATGTCATAGAACCAGAAGGCTATGGTGGTGAGCACCGTGCTCGTGGTGACCACGGCGCCCGTAAGTGTGATGGGATTCTGCCCCAGAAAGTAGATTGGCTGCGCCCAGTCGCGGATGCGTTCTCGCTGATTCATTGAAAGAATCTACTCCGTCTCTTCCTCTATCCCCTATACGCCGCTGCGTAGGCACACTCTATGCTTCGCAGCGAATCATCCGCCACGCTAGACCAACCTGCTTGCCAAGAAGAAACCGGATTATTTCTTAAGGGTGCGGATGTAAGCCACAAGCCCCTTGATCTGCTCCGGCGGCAGAGACGCATACTTCGGCATCTTGTTCTTGCCGTTCGTGATGATATCCGTGAGCTGCGCGTCCGACAACCCTTGCACTTCGGCAGTTGTGAAGTCGTGGGCGCCCATCTTCTTTCCCGTCGCCGAACCGGTCCCGTCAGCACCATGGCATGCGGCACATTTCGATTTGAAGAGTCCTGCGTCCTGCGCCCGCGCAGACAAGGAAACGCTTAAGACAACAGCAATTGCCATTGCAATCGTAAACACTTTAAGATCGATTCTCTTCATTTTGAGCTCCAGTCAAATTTTTGCCGCAACATCAGGAACGAGGATACATCAAAGCTGTTGCAATATTGAACTCTCTGAGCGAGGAGGTTCTGTGACCCCGGTCACACGTGCATGTTTGTCCCGTTTTCCGGAGACAACTCTGAGTTAATATTGATATGCGCAGCACGCGTGACGGTCCTCACGACAAACTGTGATGAGGATCACGGCGTCATTTGAAACCGGAGACCAAAATGGCGGGAGGTAGGCTTATGCCGACGGACAATCGCAACCTGCTGGATGTACTGAAGTTCGAACTGGAATTCCTTGAGCAAGGCGGTTACGGTCGATTGCCGCGTGAATCCTGGCGGCCGCGGTTCGTTTTCGAAGATTCTCCCACATGCATGAACTTTAATTCGAAGGATCGCGAACCGTGCAGCGAATGTCTTCTGATGCAATTTGTTCCTGAGGACGCGCGCAAGGAACAAACTCCTTGCCTCCACATCCCACTGTCTTTGAGTGGAGAGACTCTTGAGAATTTGTACCGCACGGGGACGCAGCTGGAGATTGAGACCGCACTCGGCGACTGGCTCCGAACGACAATCCGCAGATTGGAAGCCGAAAAAGCCAAGCAAACCGTGCCTGCCAGTTCGCCTCGCTAAATTCTCTCCCTACCGGAAACACCCGTCCTCGGGAGAAGACTTCTGAGGTTCGACGGAGCTGGTTCCCCTCACGGATTTCGAATCTCGTTACGGCACCGACTGCGATCTATACAGCGGTTTGCCTGCCGATCCTAATCTTAATCTCGAAAGTTTGTGCGGTTGCCAGCGCCCGCGACACCAGACATAACTCCTTGGCTTTTTGCAGAAGAGCAATTGCCCGCTGGCGACTGTCTTCATTGGGAATTGTCAGGCTGGGACGAAGAACAATCTCGCTAAAGCTGTAACCGGTTCCAGTCTTGCTTACGATCCCTTCGGCCTCAACCTCCAAGTCGGTGTAATCGAATTTCGAGCTTCCGGCGATGGCATGGAATGTGGTTGTGTAACAACTCGCAACCGCACTCATTAGTAAATCTTCGGGGGTCCACCTGCCTTCGAGGCCACCAAACTGCGGCGGCGCCGCGAAATGGATGGCATTCGGGGCCGAATCGGATTTGGCAAGCCCTGTCTGGCCTGAGCTCCACCAAGCTACCACGCGGTGCTTATATTCGTTTTCCATTCTCGACTCCACGTCATCATTCGTTTTTCAGAGATAATTGCCTTCCAGCAACTCCTCTGAGGATGGAAATGTTATCGCAAGCAGGTCGCCTCTCATCCGCTTGCAGAAGCGGTTGGGTTCTGCGATTTTCTCCTCAGAAGCCTAATCAAAACCGTGGTCGAAATCACGACGCCTTGTGATACGAATCACATTGCGGGTCGACTGGTTGAAGTTGCGAGACCGTTCAGGTGGCCACGTGACTGGCTTTTGTCTTAGACTCACTGTTCCTTATGTTTTCATTTGGAGGCGTCTTTGGCTGGTCTTCTCAAAATATCTCCCGCACTCAAGAAACGTGCCACGCAAATCAAACTGCTTCTCATGGATGTGGACGGCACGATGACCGACGGTAGCGTTACGCTGCTCTCGCAAACCGATGGCACCGCCCTTGAAATCAAGACGTTCGACGCGCACGACGGCCAAGGACTGACCCTCGCGCATACTGCGGGGCTGCGTACGGGATGCATTACCGGTCGTGAGAGTGCGGCGCTGCTCCGCCGCGCTCGCGAGATGAAGATGGACTTCATTTATATGAAGCAACCGCTGAAGATGCCGGCGTACGAAGAAATTCTCGCAAAGGTAGGCGTCTCCGATTCTGCCGTGGCTTATATCGGCGATGATCTGCCCGATATTCCTTTAATGCGCCGCGTTGGCCTTGCCGTCGCCGTCGGCGACGCCGTCTCCGAGGTGAAAACAGCCGCGCACTACACGACGAAAGCACTCGCGGGCCACGGCGCAGTCCGCGAAGCGGTCGAACTCATTCTCAAATCGAAGGGGATTTGGGAAGCCATGACCGTCAAAGCACGAGCATGATGAGAAACGCAGATCGTCGGCGCTGCTCGAGGCCGCGCTAGCGACGCCGTCAACGACAGAGAGCTGCCCCTCCAGCAATGCCAGCATCTGCGCCGTAATGCGCAGCCAGTAGCGGAACTTCCTGGCAATGCGAATTCACGCACCAGCTTGGCAGTCGTTCCCGTATTTCACCAAAGAACGGTCGCAGCATAGCGCCGGCGCCCCCACCAATGATCATCACATCGGGCTCGAGCAAATCCACGATATTTCCCAGCCACACGGTCAGGAGCAGCGCAGTTTCCTGTAAAACCTCTTTGGCCAGCAAATCCCCTGCCTCATAAGCCTTGCCGACCATCTCGCTAGTGATGCGATCAAGACGGCCTCCGGCTTGGTCCAACATCAAAGAGGCACGGCCCTCCTTAGCAATTTTTTCCGCAGCCCTGCGAGCGATCGCCGGGCCGGACGCCAGAACTTCGATACAGCCCAGCTTGCCGCATCCGCAGCGCGGGCCACGATAGTCGATCGTATTGTGACCACCTTCCGCGGCCGCACCGGTCCGGCCATGATAAATGCGGCCATCGAACACAATGCCGGTCCCAATTCCGGTGCCGATCGTGGCGCAGAAAACGTTGCGAAAGCCGCGGCCAGCTCCCCACAAGGCTTCCGCCAATGCGGCGGCGTTGCCGTCATTGTCGACACGAACGGGCAAACTGTAGGTCTTCGATATTTCTGCGGCCAGCGGGAAATTGCGCCAGCCCGGGAGATTCGGAGGGTTGATCACGATGCCACTCCGCGGATCGAGAGGGCCCGGAGCGCAGATGCCGATGCCGGTAATCAGGCCGTTCTCGAAGTGAGAATTGTTGGCGGCTCGTACGGAGTTGATGGCTGAGATTACAGCTGCTAAACCGGCGGCGGCATCATTTGCCACCATCGGTGTCCGCGTTTGGTAGGTGATTTCACCTGCTGCATTTACCAGACCAGCAGCGACTTTGGTGCCGCCGACATCCACGCCGATGAGGTGCCCGTCTCCTGAGACTTGCGTCATGCGATTCGCACTGGGTCCAGTCTATACCTGCCTCGCTGGCGTTGCGGGCATCCTAATTTTTATTTTGGTTGCTGTTCGCTCCATTCTTGTCAGAACCATCAAAGGTCTTGCTGTAGGGCCAATGGTAAACTATTTGGACAGGGATGGGCGCGTAGCTCAGTTGGTAGAGCAATGCCCTTTTAA
>Ga0187891_1003312_pt1 | contig 11370 bp, 12 predicted proteins | sample June2016WEW_21_4_FD_132990 | JGI IMG/M metagenome (GOLD analysis project Ga0187891, IMG submission 132990) | Peatland microbial communities from SPRUCE experiment site at the Marcell Experimental Forest, Minnesota, USA - June2016WEW_21_40 | ecosystem: Environmental > Terrestrial > Soil >...
CTGGAAGTCGTTGACCTGCGCACGTTGCTGCCCTACGATGAAGAAGCAGTGTTGGGCAGTGTGCGAAAGTGCAATAAAGTTATCCTGCTTCACGAGGACACGCGGACAGGAGGCATGGCGGGCGAACTCGCCGCCTTAATCGGCGAGCGGGCATTCGAGTGCCTGGACGGGCCTATCGTGCGCATTACCGCGCCGGACACGCCTGTCCCTTTCTCGCCGCCCCTCGAGGAATACTATCTGCCCAACGCCCGAAAGGTGATTGAGGCAGCGAGGAAACTGGCGAAGTACTAAGATTGAGTCATGGGGCCATTGAGTCATTGATTCAATGACTTGATGACGGCGGTGATCGCCACGGCAAACGATGGAGCAGGCCAATGGCTCAATGACTCGATCGCTCAATGACTCAATTGTGTGGGGGTTGCAATGTCGACCAACGTGATCATGCCCCAGATGGGCGAGAGTGTTGCCGAGGGAACGATTACAAAATGGTTAAGGAAGGTCGGCGAACCGATCGGCAGAGACGAGCCTCTCTTTGAGATTTCGACCGACAAAGTGGATGCGGAAATACCTTCGCCAGCAGCGGGGATTCTCACTCAAATCCTGGTGAAAGAAAACGAGACCGTAGCGGTGAACACGGTGGTGGCGGTGATCGACGGCGAAGGCGCAGCCATCAGCATACCGGCGAAGGAGGCAGACGCGCAGGTTTCGGCGCCTCCCGCAGTTCCTGTGGCGGCCGAACCGGCAGTGCCTGCTGCAACAGCAGGCGCTGAAATCGGGGCCGCAGGTCCGTCAGCTCCCCCTGAATCCGAGCCAGTAAGGTCGTCGCCACTTGTCCGGCGCATCGCCCGGGAATACCAGGTTGACCTCACGCAAGTACACGGCACGGGCTCGGGCGGCAGAATCAGCAAGAAAGATATTCTGGATTATGTGGAACAGCGCCGGTCTGCCGCCGCAAGTCGAACCGCAGCAGCCCCGGCGCCGTCCGCACCCGCGCCATCTCTGCCGCTGCCCGCCGCGGTCCCACCCGCGCCCGCCACAGTTCAGCCTTCTCCCGCCCCCATCGCTTTTGCCGGGCCGGCACAAGTGGTTCAGATGACGCCGATGCGGCGCCAAATCGCCGAGCATATGGTAGCCAGCAAGAGGACTGCGGCCCACGTCTACACCGTATTCGAAATTGAAATGACCAAAGTGGTGGAGGCAAGGGAGCGGCAACGTGAGGAGTTCGAGCGGCGAAACGGCTTCAAGCTGACTTACACACCCTTCTTCGTTCGCGCTTCCGTCGAAGCCATCAGAGACATTCCTGTAGTCAATTCCTCGGTCGACGGCGCCAACATTATCTACAAGCGCGACGTCAACGTAGGGATTGCCGTGGCGCTCGAGGCGGGACTGATCGTGCCCGTCATCAAGCGCGCCGATGAAAAGAACTTCCTGGGCATCGCGCGCGCCGTTCAGGATCTCGCCGAGCGGGCGCGAACCAAGCGCCTGAGCGTGGATGACGTGCAGGGAGGGACCTTCACGATTACCAATCCAGGAAGTTTCGGCGGTTTGTTCGGCTTGCCGATTATCAACCAGCCCCAGGTGGCTATCTTGGGCGTTGGCACCATCGAAAAACGCCCCGTGGTGCGTGACGATGCCATCGCCATCCGCTCCATGGCCTACCTCTCCCTTTCCTACGATCACCGGGTTATCGACGGAGCAGTGGCCGAAAAATTCCTGGGACGAATTAAGCAGATCCTCGAAAACTGGAGCGAGCCGGTGCTGTGAGGCAGTGACGAGTGACAAGTGACGAGTGACGAGTGACAAGCTATCGACCGTCGGCTGTTGACTCTTGACCGGCCGTTCGCGACTCTCGACTCTCGACCTTCGACTCTTGACTGACCGGCGGCGTCACGCCGGGCAAGCGATTCATGAGGTTTTCCAGGTCATCCAGGCAGACGTTGGGATCAATGCCTCGCTGTTGAAGATTAGGCAAGAAGCGGTTGAAGTTCATCGCAAAAAAACGCTTTCCCTCATCCATGCGGCCTAATTCCGCGAATTGGCCCGCCAGGGTCTGCAACAGCCCAAGCGACAGGCCTTTCTCCTGACGCCATTTCGTAAGGTTCTGGTTCAAAACGCCGGTGAGGTAGTCTTCATATTGCGTGGTATTGTCCACGTAATGCCCGTCAATGAACGTGTACACCGAGAGCACGTCGGCCGGTTCGGCCTGGTCGCCACAAGTTGTCGTATAGGGGCGATGCGCAACGCATTCCCAACTCTTATCCTTGCGGATGTCGCGAATTTCAAGGCCTTCGAACGGTAAGCCATCCAAACCCTCGATTCGCCCTACGACGGATGCCGCGTCGCTGCCTAATTCGATAATCGTGGCCATGGTGCAACAGTGATCCCCGCCGGAATACTGGCCGATCACAACGTCCGGCAGGCCGCTGCCGGTGAGGCTCCGGGCGTATTCCGGACGGCTCCGGCTGCCGGGGACAGGCAGCCCGTGCCGTCCGCTGAAGTCGTAGAGAGTCGTCCAGGAGTCTTTTGATCCTTCCAAGGTCTCCAGCTTGAAGACGGGTTGATCTTCTCGGTTGTAAACAACAAAGCGGCCCGGAGCGAAGATCAATGAGGCAGGGGTGCGGCGGTACAAGGCGGCGCTGAAGTTCTCCAGCCGATAGGTCTTGAGCCTTTCGTAGCCAACCAAATCCGGCACTTGGCCGCGTATCCCGGTGCTGGTGAGGATAAAGTCCTCCGCGGTCGAGGCCATGTCCTTCAGACTGGCAGGGTTCCACTGTCGCTGGATCGCCACGAAGGACAGAACCACAACAACAGCAAGCGCGAAAGAGATCACGTTTTCGCCCTTGTGCATTTCCCATTAACCTTTCCCCAGAACCGAGAGGCTGATTCCGACTTTCCAGGCATCTATTTAATCACTTCTCGCCAGGATTGTCATGAGCGGGCGGGGTCTGACCGGAGTTCGCCTACTGAGGGGATCGGAAGGAGTCCAGCAGCCAGATATCCTCCGCCTGTTGATGGCGAAGAATGTAGAAATTGCAGTCATCGGCCAGCACCTTGAAACACTGATAGCCCACGCCGTACCACTGATCCAGGACTTCTTTGACTTCGAACACGCGTCCGCCGGGCTTGTCTTGGAAGGAAAACCGAAGGGGCCGTTCATCGGCCTTGTAGCCGGAATAACATTCGACTTTGAGACTGCTGCTCATGTCATTTCAACACGCCTGTCATTCTGAGCGAAGCGAAGAATCTCTGCAGTTGGCTTATGCGCCGGGCGTTGGAGGACGAGCTGTGAAGATTCTTCGCTTCGCTCAGAATGACAGACGGCACCCCAAGCTAGATAGAAGACAGGCTCGGCATAGCCGCTTTTACGGTAAGCCTGTGAGGGCTAGATCGCAAGTTCTGCGCGGATAGACTGAGCGTATGCGTCGAATCCTGAAACCGGCACCAGGCGGATATGTTCGTGCTGAAGCACGCTCAGCGAGAAACGGACCTGGGCATTCTGCTGATCAGCGTTGTCTTCGTGACCCACCGTCAGCGTGGAACGCTCTTGCTCGAGGACTTTTTCAAAGGTCCACACTAGCGCCTCGGTGAGTTTGGGATCTCGTTGCAAGGAAACGGCATGGATTAGTTTCAGGCGTCCGTTAGGCTTGCCTGCCTGTGCTTGGGGCTTGTACCCAAAGTCGAAAGAGAAGGGATCGCCAACCCCCGTCCATTGGGAGGCTGGAACGCGCCTTTCGAATAACTTGTGCCCAAGAATGCCATGCCGGCTAAAGCAATCTGTCATCTGCTGCCTGACGTAAACCCGGGTGTCTTGCTCCGTTGGACCGGCAACACGCGCTCCCACATATCGTTCGAAAAGGTCCTGAAGCTGCGCCAAGAGGTTGGAAGTCAGGCAGGGGCGGGGCTGCGACAATTGAATGAGATTCGAAAAGGACTGTTGCATTTCTCCGAGGTAGCGAGCGAGATCATCCCTGTGATCTTCGATCTCCTGTTTGAAGTGCGATTGGAGATCCCGCAGAAACTCCTGATCCGCCTCCTGGTGGAAGCGGCTGATTCGCCGCCAGTCGTCGCTAAACACGCAATCCAGGAACCGCTCCCCAGGACAAGAGAGGAAGACACCGATGTTGATAAACTCTTCCTTCGTCACGTCGGGGACGTAGCGGACCAGGAAGTACGAGCATTCCTTCAATCCACTCTCTTTGACCATGGGTCCGGCCTCGGTCGAGCGATCCTATTAGTCTCACGCCAATTGGGGAAGGGTTTCAAGCTACTATTCTTGGCGTCAATAATCGCCTGCCGAATTCCTCTGCGCCGCTTATACAATGTCTCCGCAAGTTGGTTCAACTTGCCGGGGTCGGGTCCGCACCACTCGCCGGGCATTTGAGAAATGCATTCCCCGATTTGAGAGCTGTCCAGGTTCTCGACTCGAGAGAGGAAAGGCTCAAAAGACTTCAATCCCCGTACCTCGTCATAAACCAGCCGGCGCGGATAAAGTCCCCGAATTGGGGAATCGGGAAAACTCCAATCTCCGTCGTTAAAACAAAAACCCTGATCGATCAAAAGCGCCGAATACGCGGGGTCCTCATCGTTCACGGAGTGATAGAAAACGACCTGTCGCCCGTCACAATTGCAGGTCCATTTGTCGAAAACAAATCCGCCCAGGAATAGCGAGGCTAAACCCTTTACTCTGCTCAGCAAACGATCCGGCAGAAAATCCACTACTAGAGTTTGACCAGGCGCTCCTGGATAACGCGAGCCAAACTGCAGGCCAGCCAGGCAGAGTTCGCGGCGGGAACCGATCTCGAGTTCAAGAGGGGGCGTGCCACGGATAAGGCCAGGGGGAACCTCCACGAAGGCCGGAGCGGCAACCGGCAGGCCAATGAGCATCGCCAGGCGGCCGGCGAGCATTTCGTTGGCCAGGATGCGTACGTGCTGGGGGTTGTTCTGGAACTTGACGACGTAATTGGACTCGTCCGCACAACGCATCAGGTAGGGCTGTGAAGCCCCACGCATGCGGCGGATTACCTCCAAGGCGAGAATCGGATTATGGCCTGCCGGACCTTCCGGCCTTGAAGGCTCACCGTGGGGTTGGGAGTGCGAATCCATCCACGCTGCCTGACGAGCGACGCCCGGCCCGGCACTGGACGGCTCCGGGCCAGACACACCACCACGCTTGTTGTCCGCGCCCGCATTTTGAGGGCGGATAGGACGCTTTCGGGTCCTCGTGACTTCGTCGAGCTACTTGCCGCGCCCCTTCTTTTTGGCAGCCGGTTTCTCCGCCGGCTTGGCAGGCTTCGCCACTTTCTTAGCGGGCTTCGCCACTTTCTTAGCGGGCTTCTTGGCCTTGGCGGGCGCCTTCTTCGGCTTAGGCTTCGCTTTCGGCTTCGGCGCGGCTTTCGGCTTCGGCTTGGCTTTCGCGACCTTCTTCCGGGCCGCAGCAGGCTTAGGCTTAGGCGTGGGCGCCGGAGCTTTCTCCGTCACGGCCGGGACGACGGGCGCTTTCTCGATAATCTCGGTTTCCTCTACTTTATAAGAAACCTCCTCCTCGAGATCCTCGCCTTCCTCGCCCAACCTCTCGTCCGCTTCTTCCTTGTAGTCGGAGGAGAGCTCGTCGCCATAATCCTCGAGCTCATCACCCGCTTTATTGTCTTTATCGAAATCCATGCATCCCTCCCCCGTCAGTTTCTGATTCACTCAACCATGCCCGGCTTTGCTGCCCGGGCGACAGGTGCGAACGTCTTGACTACCCCGCTGGAGGCAGATTTATAACACACTCATCTTTGTGTCAAGTGTAATCGTTGGGTTCTTGAAGAAAAGCGTGCTAACGCCCCTGTGCAAGCTGCTGGGGAGTGGCCTTGGGAGCGGTCACGACCTCTCCTGCCCCGGACGCCGTCGGGGTTAGGCTAGCTGTCTTGCCTGACGGCCGGGAACTCTTTTTCCCCCGGGCTCGAGACCGGCTCGCTGGGCTCCTGCCCGCCACGAAGATGCGCAGAGACGCGCCGGCCGTCAACTGCGAGGTCTTCAAGTTATTCCAGCGGCGGATCTGGTAAGGAGTCACATCATAGCGATCGGCGATAAACTCCAGAGTGTCGCCGGGCCGAACACGATACTTGACCGCGTAGTGCGGCCCCCCCTCGCGCACTCGCGCCAGCGATGATTCGCTGCCTGGGGACATCGGTACCACCAGGTGGGTGCCCTGTTCGACCTCCGATTCATTATCCAGCTTGTTCGCCTCTCGCAAAGCAACCGGCGAGACGTGGAGCTTCTTGGCAATGCTGGCAAGAGTTTCGCCTTCCTCAACCTTATAGGCTCTCCACCAGATTCTCTTATCCTCCGGGACCGCGGCGATCCGCTGCTCGAACAGTTCCTTAGTCCCCGGTGGAAGGTTTAAGGTGAACTCCGGGTTGTTGGGCGGAGTCGTCCAGCGAAGCAAACTGGGGTTCAACCGCGTCAATTCATCCACGGGCCTGTCGATGAGTTGTGCCACCAGGCGCAGGTCCGTGGGTGTGTTCAGGACGACTGGGTCGGCAGCAAAAGGCGGATCCGGCTGGATGTCGAAGCCGTAGGCTTTGGGGTCCTTGGCGATCATCACGGTGGCCATGAAAATCGGCACGTAGTCTTCCGTCTCAGCGGGAAGGGCGTGCAGCCGCCGCAGGTCCCAATAATCGGCGTAACCTGTCCTCGCGATGGCGGCCTGCACGGTCAACGGGCCGCTATCGTAGGCCGCCATGGCAAGGGACCAGTCCCCAAACTCCTGATAAAGCTCCTTGAGGTGGCGGGCGGCAGCTTGTGTGGACTTGACGGGATCCTGGCGTTCGTCCACCCAGCGGTCTTTCTTTAAGCCGTAAAGCATGCCCGTTCCAACCATGAACTGCCAGATGCCCTTCGCCCCTTCGTGCGACAAGGCGTAAGGATTGAACCCGCTTTCGAGGGCGGCGAGGTAGATGAGATCCTGCGGAATCCCCTCCTTCTGCAGGGTTTCCGAAATCATTGCCTGGTATAACCCTATCCGTTTCAGGGCCGTCGTAACATAGCTTCGACCGTGGTTCTGAAGATAGGTCAGCACGCCGTCAACATAGTCGTTCGACACCAGCGGCAAGTCTGACCGGACGGCTTTCAGCTCCTGCTGAGCTTGCTGCTTGACCCGTAGATCAACCGGGAAGGTCAGGCCGGAAAACGATTCGAGCGGCGGAGGGACGTAGTTGTGCGGGCTCAAGGTGTCTCCGCGTTCCAGCGCCGCCGCCTCATCGGCATAGACGTCCTCCGTCAGTTTTTCAAACTCATTGTTGAGGCGATCGTCAGCCTGAAGGTCGAGGTTCGATTCGAGTAGTTTTTCCACCGCCTGATCGAACTTCTCTTTGGCTTCTTCCAGGTTTCCTGACCGGTAGTCGGCGATTCCGGCTTTGTACAGGGTTTCAACTTGGGAAACGAGCGCCTCGGCGGGGTCAGGGGGCGGCGCAGGCGGAGCTGCCGGCGTCGCCACAGAAGGCTTGGGAGGGGTTGATTGAGCGACTGGGGTTGGTGGCGCGGGGGTTTGAACGACCACTTTCTGCTGCTCCGTTACGCAACTTAGCGAAAGGGCAACAGCGCCCAGGCTCCATAAGAGCTTGACCTTGCTCGAAAATGCGCCTCCGTTCCTGAGTTTGATAGCTCTTTCCGTCCTTTCCTGGCCACTCGACCGAATTCTAACGACTAGGCCCTTCCACGGTCAACCCTAAAGTCGGTTACCACAATCCGTCGATACGATGCTTCGACCCGGCCGGAGATCCGACCGGCGCCGAGGGAAGTCCCGAGTTTGGCTAGCCGACTATTTGTCACTGTCATGCCGTCACGCTGGGAGTCGCAAGTCCTGGCTCCGTTTTCGCAAAATGCGGCGCCATTTGCTCCGTTTGGGGTGAGATTGCTGCTAATTTGCGCACAAAACACGCGAAATCTGCAACCTTCAAAAAAGTGATTCCCTTTGTTTTCAGGCACTTCTTAGCTTCGTTCCCGCGATTTTCGTATTCTCTCGCACTCCTCTGTATTCCCCCGACCGGGCGATTTCGACCCCCGTCCTCTTTCCCGTTCGAGGCCTCCGCCAAAACCTGTGAAGTGCTGGAGAACTCGAATTCTGCGCGTAATGCACGCATTTTAGCGCTCAATTGCGGCTCATTTTGAGTTCGTTTTAGTTCGTTTTGCAAATGCCTTCCTGTGTTTTCAATAACATACTGGCTTCGATCGTATTGTTTTTGTTGTTTCGAACCCCAGCTTTCCCCCGCTCGCCCGGACGACCCCGCTTTTTTCTTCCGTTTCGAGCATCCCGGCGCTCCCTTAGCGACAAAACGTCGGGAAATAGACAACCACGATAGGCTATCATAGGCCGGGCGGCTTGTCAAGCGAAAAGTGGGGAGTGGTACAATTTGATGTGGTAGCGGCGAGTTTAGCTCGCCAAATGGCGGCGTAAAGCCGCCCCCAACGTCAAACTGAGACGCTACCGTTCAAACCAAGCGCCCGTCGTTCCTGAATCGGGCGGCGGAAAAATCCCCCTTAATTGTCATTTTGTCATCCCGGGCGGTCATCGGCTTACGGGTGTCTGCAATGGTACCAGGTAGCGTTTTCAGGAAGGTAGCTCTGGTGTCGTGTCCCGCAATGGGAACAGTAAGGCGGGCAGATGTCGATGGCATGGCTGTCGCAGACACCCAAACTGCGGGTGTCTGCGCTAGCCGGCGGCGTATTCAGTGATAAGTTCGTGCTATCTTCGGCGGTGCGGCCAACGAGGGCAGCGGTGGGATGCCTTACAGTGACCGGATTTATGACACTCGACCTAAGCTAGGGGTTGCGGTCGCCTAGCTCGCCGGGTTCTGGAGATTCATGTGCGTTCACTCTTGTGAAGATTCCGTCAGGGTTAGGGATGGCATAACCGTAGCCGTAATTCCCCCAGATCGTTCCGCCCTCGAAGTAGACAACGGTGAGGCCGAAATTAAACTTCGGCACCTCGGCAAAGGCGCACCCCTCCTTTGAGTTCGCACGCTCGGCACAAGGCGCTTCGTCCTTCGCCTCATTTATCCCGTCGCGGTATAGGATGCCGTTGATGCTGTCCGAGAAGCCATGCCTCGGGTCGGTGATGGAACCAATACCCTCGACACGGCCAACTGGGGAAAGGGTGATTTCTTGGCCGGGTTCCAATCGGAGCAGTTCCTTGCCTTCAACGGGGTCGCTGTCCCCACGGTCTCCACGGGCCTCAGCGTTATATCGGGCCCGAAGACCTGTAGCCGCTTGGGTTGGAATCAGTCCCCAGTGAAAAGTCTTTTGAACCAACGCAGGGCACCCGCCATTGCACCAAGCAGGATTGGCATCACAGATCGGCTCGAGCACCCGTCCGTTATGAATTACGAACTGACAGTCCACGCCGGTCTGGCGCACAGGGAACACGACTGCCAATCCCACCGATACGATACTTTTTGACGTTTGGCTCTTCAAGGTAAATGAGACGTCGCTCAGCCAATCTTTGACTGCCTCCCAAAATTGCGAATCGTCCCCTTCTATCTGGGGCAACTCATATTTCCCCGGTAGGAGTTCTTCCCGTCCTTTTGTTATCTTGACCAGTTTCACCGGGTCCCCGGCTTGTGCCGGGCAGACCTGTAGCGTCTTCGGCCATCTCCATTCATTCTCGGTTCCGGCAGCTTGTTCCGTTTTACCAGCCTGGGCAACTGCATGGCCAAGGGGCCAGATTTGAAATGTCAGAACCACAGTTAGCAAGCCGCGCAAGAGGCAGACAGTGGACGCGTTCAATCGTTGGAGTGCCCTCGACATCGTTTCTCCTCTCCTCGCGCATTCCAGACAAACCGAAAAACGCGCCCACTGTCGGGTACTCGACGTGCCACAGGGCCGCTATAAAGGCCCGCGGCATGCAAATCGTAGCGTGGTGTACTCCTACGACCCCAAAGGGCGCATACATGCCGACAACTACCGTCGGCACGTATGCGCCACCCGTGGATTTGTTCAGAACAATCGAAAACTGACTTCGACGACGACTCGGACCGGGACCGGCATTCCGTCGCGGGTGGAAGGTTGGAAGTGCCAGGTGCGGACGGTTCGAATTGCTTGTTCGGACAACCCGAAGGAGAGAGGCCTCACCGCACTGACGTTGCCCACGTCGCCGTGCGCGTCCACCACGAGCATGAGCACAACCGTACCCGAATACTTGGCTACGCGGGCCTTCTCCGTATAGGAAGGTTCAGGCTTAAACTGTGGGAGAGGTGCAGTGACTTTTCCACCGACGGCGTAGCTGCGATGTTCAGGAACGGCAGCATCGGCTGGTTCGCCGGCGTCACCACCGGGCACCTTTTGCAACTCGTTATACTTGTGCTGGAGCCCGACGTCATCGGGTGAGAGCCGGCTGGCCTGATGGTATTCTTCCAGAGCGGATTGCGAGTCGCCTTGCTTTTCAAGCGCGTCGCCGAGGGCCTGATGCCAGTACGGTTCATCCGGATCCCCGCGCAGGGCGGCGCGGTACTCGGCGATCGCGGCCTCAAGCTTGCCTTGGTGATAAAAAACGCCGCCTTGTTCGTAGTGCTTCAAGGCCTCGTTCAACTTCTTCCGGGCCTTCTCGTTCTTATCGGACCATGCCCGGCCGGGAAAGATCAGAGCGAGCATTAGCGGGGCCAAGACCAAGACCCCGAATCGCTGCAAAGTTCCCGGACCTTGCGGAGAGATCCTGGCGGTCATAATTGGAGAGTATATCACGGGCCGGCGCAGACCCCTGCGCTTTGGTGTCTGCGATGTCCCGGAGGGACCGATTAGAGTGGGCGGCGAAGGGCAGGTGTCAGGTTGCAGGGCGGGCAGGGCGAGATTCTTCGCTCCGCTCAGAATGACAGGGGAAGGGGCAGAGCGAGATTCTTCGCTCCGCTCAGAATGACAGGGGAAGGGGCAGGGCGGGATTATTCGCTCCGCTCTTTGGAGCGCGGGCGCATGCATTGCCTTGCATGTACGCGCCACCCACGATCAATGCTCGTGAGCCCTATCTATTTCTGATAATATTTAGCGTTACCCTCGGTATATTCGTGCCATTTCTCCGGCAGGTCATCGAGCGGGAAGATGGCGGAAACAGGGCAAACCGGCACGCAGGCGCCGCAATCAATGCACTCCACCGGGTCGATGTAAAGCATGGGAACATCGGCGAAGTTGGCTTCATCCTTGCGTGGATGGATACAATCCACCGGGCAAACATCGACGCACGCGGTGTCCTTGGTGTTGACACAGGGTTCAGCGATTACATAAGCCATAGGAGATTCCTCCCGAGGGCATCTAAGTTTGAGTCTCCTTTTGCCCCCAGATAGCCTCAGATTATCCGGGCGCCGGGAAAGGCGCGATGACTTAAGTCGTGCTCAGGGA
>Ga0187891_1003316_pt1 | contig 11361 bp, 9 predicted proteins | sample June2016WEW_21_4_FD_132990 | JGI IMG/M metagenome (GOLD analysis project Ga0187891, IMG submission 132990) | Peatland microbial communities from SPRUCE experiment site at the Marcell Experimental Forest, Minnesota, USA - June2016WEW_21_40 | ecosystem: Environmental > Terrestrial > Soil > Wetlands...
CGGCGCATACGAATTCGGCCCGCGCTGGTACAACCCATATGGATCGCGCTGCGGCTCCGGAACCACGGGAACCTGAATGTCGTCCATCATCCGCAGCGTCAGCGTTGTCTCCGACTTCAGCGTCGGCCGCGGTCCTCGCCGTGGCAGGTTGATCAAATCGATCGGCCACAGAACCGGAATCATCCATAGAACCGTGTCGCGGACGGCGTGGCCCTTGCCCAGGATGCGCCCCTGCGCGTCGATCTTGTACCCCGGTACGTCCACTACCTTCGCGTTGATGGGAACCACCGTATCGCCCACGTACAGCCGGTCGAAGTCCAGTTCCATCCAACCCTTTCCCACGAAATGGCCCGGATCCTTGTACTCGGCGAACTGTCCGCCTAGGTAGCTCCCATAAGGAAGCATGAAGTCGCCGCGCCGGAACTCCACCTTGCAAAGCACCGGATCGCCCACGGCAGTCGTCTTCGAGGAGATCTTCCCGTCGCCGGTCGTGCACGAAACAAGTGATCCCGCCGGGATGAGCCGCGAGCCCGCGTCCGCAAACAGCGATGGCGTTAGCAGAAGTGAGAAAACTACGAACATTGCACGTTTCATACACTGCCCTCCAAGGCAAAGAATCCCTGTGCCTCTCGCCGAGATCGACTCCCGCAAGATGAAGTGGACGGAAAATCCCCGATTAACCGGATGAACCCCCGCAGGATTCAAAAGTTTCGCAGGTTTTAAAAAATGTTCTCTGGTTGGGGTGACAAAAAGAACGCTGAATCGTCAGGCACAGCTAGATCCCCGGATCAATTGCCCCACAGATGGTGCATTTGGTGCATTCCAGAGTCTCGATGCCGTGCCGGGCCTCGGAAAATGAGTCGTCGGATCCCGCGCCTATCTTCCCCGTGCGCGCCGCCTACGCTCCTGCCTCGTAATTCAGGTTCGGCCCCAGCCAACGTTCCACGTCGGCCACGCTCATTCCCTTGCGCCTCGCGTAATCCTCCGCCTGGTCGCGACCAATCCTCCCCAGACTGAAGTACCGGCTCGCCGGATGCGCAAAGTAGAATCCGCTGACGCTCGACCCCGGCCACATCGCATACGACTCGGTCAGCTCGATGCCCGCGTTCTGCTTCACATCGAGCAACCTCCACAGCGTGCCCTTCTCCGTGTGATCGGGACACGCCGGATACCCTGGTGCCGGCCGTATTCCGCGATACTTCTCGTGGATCAGCTCATCGCTGCTCAGTTTCTCGCTTCGTCCGTAGCCCCACTCCTCGCGCGCGCGCTTGTGCAGGCACTCCGCAAACGCCTCCGCCAGCCGGTCAGCAATCGCCTCCGCCATGATCGCGTTGTAATCGTCGTGCGCGGCTCTGAACTGGTCGCACAGCTCCTTCAATCCCACCCCGCTCGTCACAGCGAACGCTCCGATGGAATCCGCCAGCCCCGTCTCCTTCGGCGCAACAAAGTCGGCGAGGCACCGGCAAGGCTCATTCCCTTCCCGGTCCGATTGCTGCCGCAGAAAATGAAGTCGCGTGAGCACCTTCGCTCGGCTCTCATCCGCGTACAACTCCACGTCGTCGCCTGTCACGTTCGCCGCAAAAAATCCGTATACGCCGCGCGCTCTCAGCAGCTTCTCCTTCACAATCTGGTCCAGCAGCGCATTCCCTTCCGCAAGAATCTGCTGCGCCTGCTCACCCTGCTTTTCGTCCTCAAGAATCCGCGGATACACACCCTTCAGTTCCCACGTGTGGAAGAACGGGCTCCAATCAATGAATTCCCTCAGAGTCGCCAACGGAAAATCGTCCAGCACGCGCACACCAAAGAACGCAGGCTTCGCCAAATCCTCCGCCCGCCATTCGATTTGCGTTCGTCTCGCCCGCGCCGTCTCCAGCGGAACCACCGCCCGCCGCGGCGCAGCGTGCGCCTTGCGCAGCGCATCATATTCCGCGCGATGCTTCGCCACAAACTCCGGCTTGCCCTCTTCGCTCAGCAGGCTCGTCGTCACCGGCACAGCCCGGCTCGCGTCCAGCACATGCACCACAGGTTCGCTGTAGTGCGGAGCGATCTTCACCGCCGTATGCGCGCGGCTCGTCGTCGCTCCGCCAATCAGCAACGGCAGCTTCATTCCCTGCCGCTCCATTTCCCGCGCCACGTGTACCATCTCGTCGAGCGATGGCGTAATAAGCCCGCTCAGCCCGACAATGTCTGCCCTCACCTCTCGCGCGCGTTCCAGAATCTTCTCCGCGGGAACCATCACGCCCATGTCGATCACTTCGTAGTTGTTGCAGGCCAGCACCACCCCCACAATATTCTTCCCAATGTCGTGAACGTCTCCCTTCACGGTCGCAAGCACAATCTTTCCCTGCACCCTCACCGCCTGGCCCACCGCGGCCATCTGCGCCTTCTCCGCCTCCATGTATGGCGTCAAATACGCCACCGCCTTCTTCATCACCCGCGCCGACTTCACCACCTGTGGCAGGAACATCTTTCCCGCGCCAAACAAATCTCCCACCACGCCCATGCCGTCCATCAGCGGGCCCTCAATCACCGCCAGCGGTCGTCCCAGCTTCACGCGCGCCTCTTCCGCGTCCGCTTCGACGTAGGCGTCAATCCCCTTCACCAGCGCGTGGCTCAGCCGTTCCTCCACCGTCCCGTTGCGCCACTCCTCAACCTTCTTCTCGTCCCCCTCGTCGCCTGCGCCTGCCGCTCCCGCTGCCTTCAACTTTTCGCCGTACTCCACCAGCCGTTCCGTTGCATCCGGCCGCCGGTTCAGCAGCACGTCCTCCACCAGTTCCTTCAGCTCCGGCTCAATCTCCTCGTACACTTCCAGCATGCCCGCGTTCACAATGCCCATATCCATTCCAGCGCCAATCGCGTGATATAGGAACGCCGCATGCATGGCCTCGCGCACTTTGTTGTTTCCGCGAAAGCTGAACGACACGTTCGACACGCCGCCGCTCACCTTCGCGTGCGGCAGATTCTCCTTGATCCAGCGCGTCGCACGGATGAAGTCCACTCCGTAATTGTTGTGCTCCTCCATCCCCGTGGCCACGGTCAGGATGTTGGGGTCGAAGATGATGTCCTCTGGCGGAAAGCACATCTCGCGCGTCAGAATCCGATAAGCGCGCTCGCAAATCCGGATCTTCTCTTCGTATCCAGCGGCCTGTCCCTGCTCGTCGAAGGCCATCACCACCGCTGCCGCGCCATACTTCCTGATCGTCGCCGCGTGCTCGCGAAACTTCGCCTCGCCCTCCTTTAGCGAGATCGAGTTCACGATGCCTTTTCCCTGCAGGCATTTCAGTCCCGCTTCAATCACCTCCCACTTTGAGGAGTCGATCATGAACGGAACCTTCGCCACTTCGGGCTCGCTGGCCAGCAACTGCAGGTAGCGCGTCATCGCGGCCACGCCGTCGATCATCCCTTCGTCCATGCAGATGTCGAGTACGTTTGCCCCGTTCTCCACCTGCTGCCGCGCCACGCTTACGGCCTCTTCGTACTTGCCCTCTTTGATCAGCTTGGCGAACTTCGGCGACCCGGCCACATTGGTCCGCTCGCCAATCAAAATGAAGACACCGGGTTGTTGCGTGAACGGCTGCGATCCCGACAATCGCAGTGGCCGGGATTCCATGAGCTTTGCGCCAGTCGCGTTCATACTTGGGTGCCCCACTCTAGGCGCGTCTCTGTTTTTGCGCCTAGGGTGGGGTAGCTCTCAACGCCGCACGGCTCCGCGGCCGCTGCTGCAGGCACCTTGCGCGGCGCAACGCCCTCCAGCGCCGTTGCAATTGCCTTAATGTGGTCAGGTGTGTTGCCGCAGCAACCACCGGCAAGATTGATAAGCCCCTCGTGCGCAAACTCGCCGAGGTATCGCGCCATATCCTCCGGCCCCAGATCGAATCCCGTCGCCGAAAGCGGATTCGGCAATCCGGCATTCGGATAGCACGACACGGCTACGTCGACCTTCTCCGCAAGCTCGCGCAAAAACGGCGCCATCAAATCCGGCCCCAGCGAGCAGTTCAGCCCCACGCTGAACGGCTTCACGTGCCGCACCGCGGTCCAAAACGCCTCAATCGTCTGCGCCGAAATCATCGTCTCCCCGCCGCGCCCCACCGCCGCCGAAATCATCACCGGCAGTTCCCTGCCGCTCGCCGCCAGCCCATCCTCGTCGAACACTTCGCGGATCGCCACGAGCGCCGCTTTTGCATTCAGGGTGTCGAAAATCGTCTCCACCAGCAGCAAATCCGCGCCGCCTGCAATCAGCGCCCGCGCCTGCTGCTTGTACGCTGCCTTCACCTGGTCGAACGTCACCACGCGAAACCCCGCATCGTCCGCGTCCGGCGAATTCGACAGCGACACCGTCAGCGGCCCCATCGCTCCCGCCACAAATCGCTGCCGCCCCGTCTCATTGCCCACGCGATCCGCCCACTCCCGCCCCTGCCGCGCTGACTTCTCGTTGATCTCCCACGCCAGCTCGCCGAGAAACTTGTCCTCGATCACCTTTTGGTAAAACTCCGGATCCTTCCGTCCTCCCCGCTCCCGCGGGTCATCCACAAAAAACTCGCTCTGCGAGATGCTCGTCGCGCCAAACGTATTCGTCTCCAGAATGTCCGCTCCGGCCTCCAGAAATCGCCGATGAATGTCGCCCACCAACTCCGGCCGCGTCAGCGTAAACAAGTCCCCATTGTTCAGCAGGTCCTTCTTCGCGCCCTTGAACCGCTCCCCGCGAATGTCTGCTTCCTTCATCCCGTAGTTGCGAATCGTCGTCCCCGTCGCTCCATCAATGATGGCGATCCGGCTCTCGATCACGCGTTGCAGCGGATGTGTGTACGCTTCTGTCATGTCTTCCAACGATTTACGACTCTTTCTAGAGAATATCGGACCCCATGCCTCATCCCAACCAAATCCGCTCCGAACGTGTCTCCAAAGTCACTGAACAGCCGCAACTCCCGCCCGAACGGAACCTCAAACAGAGCTTGAACACCTAGTTCTCCCGAGCAACCATTGGCCTTACCGGAGGGAGCAGGGGCCTTCAGGCCCCTGAATTCGCGAAGGAGGGGCAGTCAACCTTTAGGCCCGGATTACTCTCTCCCACTCTCAGCGAAACCATTGAAGTTCCCCATGCAGCGAAAGTCTAGCTCCTCTAACCCCGCTGACACCGCTAACCCCGCTTTCTCGCCCCCCTCTTTCCCATTAGACTGGAGACGATGATCACCACCCTCTTTGGCAGCGAGGAACCCGAAAGACCTGGTCCAAAACCAGAAAAAAACTTCTTCGACCGCATGCGCCAGGCCGTCTCGCGCACCCGCGAATCCTTCTCCGCCAGAATCTCCGATCTCGCCGCCCTCACCCGCACCGTCGACGAGTCCGCTCTCGACAATCTCGAAACCGCCCTCCTCTCGAGCGATCTCGGTGTTCCGACCACGACCGCCATTCTCGACGCGCTCCGCGATCGCGCCCGCCACCAGGCCATCGAAGGCGGCGCCGAGCTTCGCGAGCTCTTGAAGAAGCAACTGATCGCCATACTTAATGCCCCGCAAGGGGCAGCTGCCGCACCGCCGGTGTCGCCGGCCGCACCGCCCAAGGTCACCTTCCTCGTCGGAGTCAACGGCACCGGCAAAACCACTTCGAGCGGCAAGCTCGCCGCCTGGTCCCGCGCGCAAAACCGCTCCGTCCTCCTCTGCGCCGCCGACACCTACCGCGCCGCCGCCATCGAACAACTCGAAATCTGGGCCTCGCGCTCCGGCGTCGAAATGATCAAGACCCGTCAGGGAGGCGATCCCGCTGCTGTTCTCTTTGATGCCATCTCAGCCGCTAAGTCCCGATCCATCGACGATCTCTACGTCGACACCGCCGGCCGCCTCCACACCAAATCCGGCCTCATGGACGAACTCGACAAGATGCGCCGCACTGCCGCCCGCCTCGTCCCCGGCGCGCCCCACGAAGTGCTCCTCGTCATGGACGCGACGACGGGACAAAATGGCCTCCAGCAGGCCCGCCTCTTCACTCAATCCGCCGGCGTCACCGGCATTCTGCTCACCAAGCTCGACGGCACCGCCAAGGGCGGCATCGCCGTCGCCATCGCACGCGAGCTTTCGCTCCCCGTCCGCTTCGTCGGCGTCGGCGAAAAGATGACCGATCTGCTAGAGTTCTCACCGGCTGAATTCGTCGATTCGCTGTTGGAATAAAATGACCGTCTTTAACCCAACTTCCGAGCAAGACCTCCGCTGGATGCGCCGCGCCCTCGAGCTCGCCCGTCGCGGCATCGGCGTCACTTCGCCCAACCCTGCCGTCGGCTGCATCATCCTCGACCGTGCCGGCCAGGTCGTTGGCGAAGGCTGGCACGAGTACGATCTCCTCGATCACGCCGAAATTGTCGCCCTCCGCGAGGCCACGGCGCACGCAGGCGACCGTGTTCACGGCGGCACGGCCTACGTCACCCTCGAGCCCTGTAACATCACCGGCCGCACCCCACCCTGCACCGATGCGCTCATCAAATCCGGCCTCGCCCGCGTCGTCGCCGCCACCATCGATCCCAACCCTGCCGTCGCCGGCCGCGGCCTTGAAGCTCTCCGTGCCGCCGGAATCCAAGTGTCCGTCGGCCCGTGCCAAACCGAAGCTCGCCGCCTCAATGAAGGCTTCGCTCGCTGGATCCAGCATCATTGCCCCTTAGTGCTCATGAAGGTCGCCATGACCCTCGACGCGCGCATTGCGCCGCCGCCCGCTCAACAAACTCCCCACGCGCCCTACTGGATCACCAGCGAAGTCGCACGCGCCGCAGTTCAGCCCCTCCGCTGGGCAGCCGACGCCACCATGGTCGGCGTCGACACCGTTCTCGCCGACGATCCCTGGATGACCGACCGCAGCGGTCTTCGCCGCCGTCGCCCGCTCTTGCGCATCGTCCTCGACTCAGCGCTCCGCATGCCCCTTGACTGCAAGCTCGTCTCCACAGCGCAAAAAGACGTCGTTATCTTCACCGTCTCGCACGACGAAGCCCGCATCCGCGAGCTCGAGAGCCATGGCGTCCGCGTCGAGGTCCTTCCTGCGGATGCCGGCCGCGTCCCGCTTGATAAAGTCCTTTTGAAACTCGGCGAAGAAGGCGTTCTTACTCTCCTCACTGAAACCGGCACGCGCCTCAACACCGCCTTCCTCGCCGCCGGCCTCGTCGATCGCCTCCATCTCTTCATCTCGCCGCAGATCATGGGCTCCGACGCCGTTCCCGCCTTCAAAGGTCTGCCGAGCTTCGTCCACATGACAGAAGTCGAAGTCGAGCGCTACGGAGACGACCTCGGCCTCAGCTCACTCCTCCTCGACCCCTGGCCGCCCTCGCAAAACTCGTGAAACGCTTCGCTCCCTCCCAGCGTCCAATAGAATAGTGAGTGTACTCATTCGGCCCCGCCCCCTTTTGAACTAGACCCCGGAGCCACCCTGCCCCGATCGAGAATCGATCAAGAACGGAAAGGCAAATCAATTGCTCTCCACTCCCGTCATCACGGCTGTTGTCTCGCTCATCGGCCTCGCCGGCGTGCTCGCCTGGCGCGTGCGCGAAGGCCGCTCCGCAGTGACGCTCAGGAAGATCGTGATGCCGCCTCTCGGCATGGCCACCGGATTCTGCATGTTTCTTGTCCCGCAGTGTCGCATTCCCTTCACGTGGGGCCTCAGCGCCTTCCTCATCGGTGCCGTCGTCTTCGCCTATCCGCTTTTGCTCACCTCCGACCTCCATCTTCAAAATGGGGTCATCATGATGAAACGCTCCAGCGCATTCTTCGCGGTCATCATCGTGCTCGCCGTCGTGCGCTACCTCGCGCGCGGCTTCTTTGACCGCTTCCTCACGCTCGAGCAAACCGGCGCTCTCTTTTATCTGCTCGCCTTCGGCATGATCCTCCGCTGGCGCACCAAACTCTACTTCGCCTGGCGCGCCCTCACCAGCAGCCCCGCCTTCACAAACGCACCGACCCCTGAAGAAGCCCCCGCCAGCGACTAACTCACCAGACCCCCGCATCAGGATTCACGCCGCTAACCCCGCTAGCCCCGCTAACTCCGCTTCGCCCTCTTGCTCCCTTGCTCCCTTGCTCCCTCGTTCCCTTGTTCCCTTGTTCCCTGCCTTTCTATGAGACAATCAACCCGACGCGTTTCCCCCTCTCATTCCCCGTCGAGGTAAACATCGATGCCCAAAGCAGCGGCTGCGCACTCCCTGACTTTCAATATCGAGCACAAAGGCTCGACGGCTTTCGTCCACTGCCACGGCCGCCTCTACGCCGGCGTCTGCAACAACCTATACAACGCCGTCCATCCCCTCATTCCCGATCACAAGCGCATCATTCTCGATCTCACTGGCCTCACTTCGGTCGACAGCATGGGACTCGGCACTCTCGTCCGCCTCTACGTCTCGGCCAAGTCCGGTGGCTCCTGCCTCGAGCTCATCAATCTCGGTAAGCAGATCCGCGAGCTTCTCGGAATCACGAATCTTCTCTCCCTCTTTGGTGATATGTGCGAAAAGGGCGTCGCGCTGAAGTTCTAACCCTCTCGCCGATTAGGCACGTCAATGGTCGGCACACTCCCTATTCCCTATTCTCTATTCCCTGCCGGGTTCCCCAGCGAACGATTTCTGTTCGCTGGGGGTGGCCTAAAATACATCCATGTTCACCGGCATCATTGAGCAGACCGGAACCCTCGTCAGCCTTACCGATCGCGGCGGCGTTCGCCGCATCACCGTCGAAGCTCCCGGCATCGCCTCTCGCCTGCGCGAAGGCGATTCGCTTGGAGTCTCCGGTGTCTGCCTCACAGCCCTCGACCCCGACCCAACGTACTTCCACGCCGATCTCGCCCAGGAAACCCTCGACCGCACCTCGCTCGGTTCTCTCGCTCCCGGCGCCAGTGTCAATCTTGAGCTGCCCACCGCCGCCGGCAGCCCCCTCGGCGGCCACATCGTTCAGGGCCACGTCGACGGCACAGGCATCCTCACCGCGCTCGACCCCGTCATCCCTTCGACGAGCCCTCAGTTTGACCGCGAGACCACCGACTGGACCCTCAAAGTCCGCGTCCCTGAAAACGTCCGCCAGTGGATGGTTCACAAAGGCTCAGTCGCTGTCGAAGGCATCAGCCTCACCATCGCCGATTTCGATGGCCAAGAGATCACCATCGCAATCCTCCCCCTCACCTACTGGCGCACCAATCTGCATTCGCTCGCCATTGGCGCACACATGAACATTGAGGCCGATGTGTTGGTCAAGCTCGCCGCCATGCAGCTGCAGTCCCGCAAAAAACCAGAATTCGACCTGACCGCAGCGTGGCTGGTTGCGAACGGCTACTGATCACGGGGCCCCAGTTCGGGGCGTCAAATCTCGCGTCAGGCATTGCGGAGGACGTTATGATCTGCACGAAGTGCGGCTCGTTAATGGATCAAACCGACAAGAACTCCTTCTCCGGTCGCGTCATCCGCGAGTACCTCTGCCGCAAATGCGGCCACACCGATTGGGAGGATGACGGAGTCGCGCTCTGGCAGGCTCTCCACGACTCGCTCGAGAAAGAAGACGCCGAAGCAGCCGCCCGCGCCGCAGCAAATCCACCGCCCACGCAGCCTCAAGCCCAGCCGCCCGTTCAGCCACCGCCGCGCTCTCTCTGGCGGCGCCTCACCAGCGCCTTCCGAAAACCCTGAATGCCCAGCCGTCAAGAAAAGAGCCGCCGCCAACACACTCGCCGCACCGCACAGCCACGCTGCACCGCCCAAATCCGAACTCTGCTGGAACTTCAAATCATCGCCGGCGCGGCAGAATCTCCGGTGGCGCCACCTCGATCCAGCGCGCCTTGTTCGACTCCGGCCTGCACTCTGCCCACAATGCGTAGATCTCCTTCTTCGCCACGCCCCAGGTCTCCACAAGAACCGCGCTGCCCCCATCCGCTCCGGTGTAGCGCTCGCGGCACCACAGCACAAACGGCTCATATCGCCGTCCCTTGCGCATCGTGAACCAGTCAATAATCTCGTGCGGCGATTCGCCGTAGACATTCTCCGGTGTCCACCAGAACCGGACCGGGCCCTTGGCCGAGAATTTCTCCTCGATGCAGGTGCCTCCGGATTCGCGAATCGTGCGCACAAACTCCTTCCACCCGATGAACCTTCCCCGCGATTTCATCAGCGACTTGAGCGCGTCCTCGCGGCGCTGCTGCCTCCATCCAACAAGAAATGCGTAAGGCACCGCAAAACACGCGCCAACAAAGACAAAGGGAATCATCAGCAACCCGAGGATCGCCGCGAAATAACCGGTCCCCAGTTTCTGATCTCGCAGATTTTCCGATTCCGGCATCTGCATCCTCGCCGCCAGTTATGGTTTCGCCGCGAGTTTCGGCGGCGCCATCACATAATCGTCACCCACTCGCGCCAGAATCTGCGCCCGCCGGTCCGTCAACAGCTTCAGCCGCTTCGTCAATTCGATAAATTCCTTCTTCTGGTCCGCCGTCAGCGCTTGACTCCCCTGCTCCGGCACAGCGCTCTTTGGTCCCGCCGCCCCCTCGCCGTTCGGCCCGCCCACCGGCACGGCTGCTTGCGTTGTGCTCAAACCCGCCGCCTTATTCAGCTCATCCAGCCGCGCCTCCAAAACCGGAATCTCCCTGTCGATCAGCACCGGTTTGATCACCGTTTTCTTCTCTCGTCCTGCCGCCAGTTCGTTGCGGTTGTTGTCCTCCCAAACCGGCAAAACACCCACATGTCCTAGTTCCACGCGCACTCCCGCCGGTCCGTAGTCCCTCTTCACCGCTGAAAACAACCCGATCATCTCGTCCCTCGGCTCGCCATTCGAGTCCGGATTCAGCCCATCCACATAGCTGCGCGACTGGTTCGACAAGAAATTCCCCATCGAGTAAAAGATCACCGTGTCGCGCCCATCCTGCGTCTCGTAGGTCTCAATCGGCTGCAGCGCGTGCGGATGCCCACCCACAATCACCGTTGCTCCCGCCTCCATCATCTTGTGTGCCAGGTCCACGTCCTCCGGCCGCGGCGCCGTCGCGTACTCGATCCCCCAATGCACGCTCACCACCAGCAGATCGCACTGCGCTCTCGCCGCCTTCACCGCCGCCAAAACTGTCGGCTCATCCGCTCCCGGCGCGCCGTTTGCCTCGCCCGGATATGGATAGAAATTCACGTGCGGCTGGTCGTCCTTGTCCGGATTCCGGTTTCCATTCAGCCATCGCGTCATCCCCAGCCAGCCCACCTTGATCCCGTTCGCCTCCGTGATCACAGGCTGCCATGCTGTCGCCGCGTTGTCTGACGTTCCTGCAAACAGCAGCCCTGCCTCTGTCAGGTGCTGGCGGCTTTCGGTAAACCCAGCCCATCCCTGGTCCATCACATGGTTGTTCGCAAACGACACAATCTTGATCCCGCTCGCCTTC
>Ga0187891_1003321_pt1 | contig 11342 bp, 9 predicted proteins | sample June2016WEW_21_4_FD_132990 | JGI IMG/M metagenome (GOLD analysis project Ga0187891, IMG submission 132990) | Peatland microbial communities from SPRUCE experiment site at the Marcell Experimental Forest, Minnesota, USA - June2016WEW_21_40 | ecosystem: Environmental > Terrestrial > Soil > Wetlands...
ACAACGAGAAGTATTTGGAGGGACTCTACTATTCTTAAAATCTGCGTAGCAGGTGCCGCGGGAAGAATGGGCGGCGCCATCATAACTGAAGCCATCTCAAACGGTCATGCAATAGTTGGTGCAATTGAAGCTCCGAATAACCCATATATAGGGCAAACCCTGAGCGAAATAGGAATCGCCAATTCGGAGACGCAGATCCTTAGTTCCGGCAGCCTAAACGAAGCTGTACGGGACGCTGATATTTATGTCAGTTTCACGATGCCCGCCGCGGAAGTAATCAACATTCCCCTTGTAGCTAACCTTGGAAAACGTATAATCCTTGGTACCACTGGGTTTACTGCAGAGCAAAACAGCCAAATAGTGAACGCCATGTCAGGCAAAGTTCCAGCAGTGTTCTCACCAAACTACTCCGTTGGCGTCAACATACTGTTCAAGCTCGCTGAAGCTTTGAAGGCTTTCCCGTCAGGATACGATTTCAGCATAAACGAAATTCATCATACGGGCAAGAAGGATGCACCAAGCGGAACAGCAAAGAAAATAGGCGAAATAATCGCTGAAACCCGCGGTTACACAAAAATTGTTTCGGGACGAGAAGGGATAAGTCCGCGGCAATCAGGAGAACTTGAAATTACAGCTCTGCGCGCAGGTGGAGTTCCGGGAATCCACGATTTAATCGTTGCAGGACAATATGAAATGTTGCGTATCGAGCACATCGCCTTCTCACGTAACGTTTTTGCTCAGGGAGCTGTTTACGCAGCTGAATGGTTAAGTAAACAAAACGAGCCTAAAGTGTTTAGTATGGCTGACGTTTTAGGCTTATCTTAAACAGAAAAACCAACCATTAACTTTTTTAGTCAAGAACAACCAACTCAAAAGAGAAAGGAAGGAACAACACATGTCAAATAAGCGTAAAGTCGCCATATTAGGCGCAACAGGAGCCGTTGGGCAACGGTATATTCAACTCTTGCAGGGGCACCCCTGGTTCCAAATTGAGGTGCTTGCTGCTTCAGAGCGGTCAGCAGGCAAAAAATACGGAGATGCTTGCAACTGGGTTATGGAATCAAACTTACCTAAAGAAATTGCTGAAATGCCCGTAGCAAATGCTGACTTGAAGTCAGTGGAGAAGGCAGGCGACGTGGATTTGGTGTTTTCGTCTCTTCCAGGAGACTTGGCAGGTCCAGTTGAAGCCGAATTCGCTGCGCTCTTTCCGGTTTTCAGCAAGGCAAGCGCGCACCGCATGGAAAAAGATGTTCCTTTAATCATTCCAGAGATTAACCCTGACCATGTTGATTTGATTAAAATTCAGCAGAATTCACGAGGCTGGAAGGGCTTCATAACGACGGATCCTAACTGTAGCTCTATTCAACTTGCAATTACGCTAAAGCCTTTGATGCAGTTTGGCTTAAAGCAAATTATTGTTTCAACTATGCAGGCTCTTAGCGGAGCTGGATATCCAGGTGTTGCATCATTAGATATAATCGACAATGTTGTTCCTTTCATCTCAGGTGAAGAAGAGAAACTGGAGGCGGAAGCCCTAAAGATACTCGGCTCCTTCAACGGCAAAGTTGTTCAGAACGCTGATTTCAAGCTTAGCGCAAGCTGCAACAGAGTCCACGTAAAAGATGGACATTTAGAATCAGTCTTCATCAAGCTCGCAGAGGACCCCTCGTTAGAAGAAATAGAGACTGCATTTGCCAATTTTAGCGGAGAACCGCAAAAGCTCAAGTTGCCTTCTGCCCCGAAAAATCCAATCGTGGTTCGGCATGAGAAAAACAGGCCTCAGCCACGTTTCGACAGGGATACGGGCTGCGGCATGAGTGTTGTGGTTGGTAGAATCCGCAAGGACCCCATTATGACTTTTAAGTACATGTGTCTTGGTCACAATACGATTCGTGGTGGTGCAGGCGCAGGTATTCTGAGCGCTGAGCTCTTCGTAGCTAAAGGTTTAGCTTAACTACCTTTAACAATGACAAATTATGTCTGGTGTAAACAAGATGGTTAAACGAAAGCTTCGGGAACCTTTAGAGAATCGAAAAGGCAACTTGTTCTTTGATGGCTGCTCAGCTAAGGAGTTAGCTGAAAAATACGATACCCCCTTGTACGTGGTCAGCGAGAAACGCATCAGAGATAATTATAACCGACTTCATGACGCTTTAATTCGCAATTACAAGTACGTGCGAGTCTATTATGCTGCAAAAGCCAACTCCAACCTTACAGTGCTAAAAATTCTACAGTCACAAGGAGCATACTTAGACACTGTCAGCCCCGGAGAAGTGTTCATGGGTTTAATCAGCGGGTATACACAAGACCGCATAATGTTCACCGGAACCAGCGTAAGAAACGATGAGTTAAAACTTTTAGCAGACGCCAACATTACTGTAAACGTGGATTCTCAATCAGAGCTAGATAGGCTGCTAAAGATTGCAGTGCCGCCGACATTGTCAGTTCGTATTAACCCAGAAATCGGTGCAGGTCATCATAGCCACTGCATAACTGCCGGTCCAGACTCAAAGTTCGGCTTAACGGAAGACGACGCCTTGAAGGCTTATGCGACCGCGAAGAAGGCTAGGGTTGAACGATTTGGCATTCATATGCACATTGGTTCAGGTATTCTTGACGTAGAACCTTACGTTTTGGCTGTTGAGAAACTTTTAAGCATAGCTAAACGGGTTCATGATGAGCTAGGCGTAGAGTTTGAATTCATCGATGTCGGCGGAGGTTTTGGGGTTCCTTACAAGCCGGAGGACCAAGACTTCGATTTGGCAGAGTACTCCTCAAAAGTGGTGGCACCTTTCAAAGCTAAGGTTGCAGAGTATGGTCTAGGTAAACCATTTTTATGCGTTGAACCAGGCAGATACTTAGTGTGCGACGCAAGTATCCTCTTAACAACCGTTAACACTGTCAAGATTACGTCTACAAAAAAATTCGTAGGTGTCGATGCAGGCTTCAACACACTGGTGCGGCCAACCATGTATGGTTCATACCATCCAATACTAGTCTCAAACAAGCTTTCAGAGGCGAATAAGGAAACTTATGATGTGGTGGGTCCAATCTGCGAGTCAGGAGATGCCTTAGCCAAAGACCGCGAGCTACCTGCGATTGAGGAGAGTGACTTGCTGGCGGTTTTGAACGCTGGAGCGTACGGCTTTAGCATGAGTTCGCAGTACAATGCACGACCAAGGGCTGCAGAAGTCCTGATTAGGCAAGGCAAACCTGTGGTCATAAGGGAGCGAGAGCAACTTGACAATTTAACCGCTAATCAGCGGATGGCAGAGTGCTCTTGATGCGTTTCTGGAAGATGCATGGTTTAGGCAACGACTATATAGTTATCGACAATAGAGAAGAGCAAATTAACGGTAAGCAAGCTTCCAAATTAGCTAAGAGGCTCTGTGAGCGGCGCCTTTCGGTTGGAGCAGACGGTCTTTTGCTGGTGTCAAACTCTAAAGTGGCTGATGTAAAGATGCGGATTTTCAACGCTGACGGTAGCGAAGCGGAAATGTGCGGCAACGGAATAAGGTGCTTTGCAAAGTACTGTAATGAAAATGGCGTTGTTGTGAAGAACCAGTTTTCGGTTGAGACTCTGTCTGGAACAAAGAATGTCTGGTTAACCCTGCAATACGGAGAAGTTAGCGCTGTCAGGGTTGACATGGGCTCGCCAAACTGGGAAAGAAGCTCCCTCCCTATGGTAGGACAAGGCACATGCATCAACGAGAACTTAAACGTTGACCGTGAGGTCTACAAGGTAACGTGCCTTTCAATGGGTAATCCGCACTGCGTAATATTCGTTGACAAAGTAGACGATTTTCCAGTTGAACAAATTGGGCGAAAAATTGAGAACCATGAGGCTTTTCCGAAAAGAACCAATGTAGGCTTTGTTCAAGTTCTAAACCCCTGCGAGTTGAAAGTTCGTGTTTGGGAACGGGGATGCGGTGAAACTTTAGCTTGCGGTACAGGAAGCTGCGCCGCTGTGGCTGCTGCAAATAAACTTGGAAAAGTAGGCGGCAAAGTTACTGTTCACTTGCTGGGTGGTGATTTGCAGGTTGAAGTGGCTAAAAACTTGTTTTTGAGCGGAGTGGCTGAAAAAGTTTTTGAGGGCTCACTATTCAAAGAGGTATAATAAACATGACGTTTGAGTATGCCGATAGAATAAAACGGTTACCGCCTTATCTGTTTGCCGAAATTGAGAAAACTATTAAGGAAAAGAAGGCGCAGGGTATCGACTTAATCTCGCTAAGCATTGGTGACCCAGACCTTCCACCGCCACCGTTCATCATTAAAGCCCTGCAGGAAGAAGTAGGCAACCTAAAGAATCATAATTACTCTTTCAGCCAAGGCGAACCCGACTTCCGAGAAGCCGTCGCAGGCTGGTACAAGAACCGATTCAACGTTGACCTGCAGCAAGACCAAGTGATTGCGCTTTTAGGCTCCAAAGAAGGCATAGCAAACGTTGCTCGAGCATTCATAAACCCTGGCGACAGAGTGTTGGTTCCTGACCCAGCGTACCCCGTCTACGCCAACGGCAGCACAATCCTCTGCGACGGAACACCAGTGTCTTTGCCTCTGCTAGAGGAAAACGGGTTCAAGCCAGATTTTGAAGCGGTAAATCAGAAAGGCATCAAAATGATGTTTCTTAACTACCCCAACAATCCAACAGGAGCAACGGTTGATAAGAGATTCTTAAAGGAAGCAGTAGCCTTCGCCAAAAACAACAACATCATCCTCTGCTACGACAACGCCTACTCAGAAATCACCTTTGACGGTTACCAAGCACCCAGCATTCTGGAGGTTGAGGGCGCGATGGATGTTGCCATAGAGTTCCATTCACTCTCAAAAACTTTCAATATGACAGGCGACCGCATAGGCTTCGCCGTTGGAAACAAGCAACTTGTCAGTGGTTTAACGTCGGTCAAATCCCAAATTGACTCTGGGCCACCTGTCTATATCCAGAAAGTCGCCGTTAAAGCCCTTTCATCCTACACGAGTCGTGAAACGCCCGAGTTTCAACAGAAAAACAACCAAGTTCTTCAAGAACGCCGTGACCTGCTTGTTGATACGCTTTGCAAAATCGGATACAAGTGTCAGCGCCCCAAAGCCACCTTCTACATTTGGGTCAACTGCAAAGGAAGCAGCATGGAATTCACCAGCAAACTGCTCAGCGTTGGAGTTGCGGTTACGCCAGGCATCGGCTTTGGCATGCATGGAGAAGGCTACGCACGCATAACTTATACGCAACCTAAAGAACGCATCAGAGAAGCTTGCAACAGAATCGCCAGCGCATTCTGAGCCAGTCCTTTTTCTTTTTTTTGATTATTTTTAGTGTTAAAAGCGTTCCTCCTCTTATTGGGGGCGTGTTTTGGGTTTTGTTTCTTGGTTTAGGATTTGGATTCAGCTTAGGGTTGGGAAAAATTTGGGGTTTTTCGGGAAAATTCGCGTAAAAAGGGTAAAAAGGCAAAAATAGACTTGTGAAGTTGATTTATTGTCACATTGATTTCGTTTAAAAAAATGTGAAAAAATGCTTAGCTGGATTATTTGCTTTATGTATATTTTTATGAGTTAGTTTATATGAATTAATGTTTGTATATACCTTATAGGTGAGGCTATTATGGAACGCAGAGTTATGTCTCTTGGCAGGTCTTCTTTGGTGATTTCTCTTCCCAAAAATTGGATGCAGTTAACCGAATTAAAGAAAGGTGATGTTGTCTCCTTTGCCATTCAACGCGACCGCTCTTTAGTCATTTATCCTGGCGCAAAGAAAAAGACAGAGACAAAAGAAACAACGCTCCGCATTGACCCAACTGAAGACGAATTACAAATTACGATGAAGATAGTGGGGTGCTACCTAAACGGATACAGCGGAATCACCCTTGTCTCAGAAAAAGTTTTTTCGGTTCCACAGATAAAGGCAATTCGTAAGACAGCAGGAATGCTATACATGAGAATTATGGAGTCTAACTCTAAGGGTGTTTTCGTTCAAACCTTAATGGACGAAACCAAGGCAGATCTAAAACAAACTGTACAGAGGATGCATATGATCTCTGAGTCAATCGGTGAGGATGCGATTAAATCACTGGAAAACAAAGACATACCATTGGCAAAAGCTGTTTTCTCTCTTAACGATGATGTGTACCATTTCGCATATTTCCTTATACGAGTGCTCCGCAATGCTGCCCAAGACGCCGTTTTGGCAAATCAGTTTCGTATCGACCCGTTGGAATGTATGGATTATCAGACCTTGGTTTACATGATGCGGGACGTGGCAGACAATTCAGCGGACATAGCGCGGCACGTAATAATGCTAAGCGGGCTTCAACTAGAAATTCCAGCGAACGTATTGGAGCTGATGTTCATTGCAGGAAATGAAGCCGTGAATTTATACGTAAAAGCGGTAGACACTTTCTTTTCGAAGGATGCCTCAAAATCAGTTGAGATACTCAGGCAACGACAAGAAATAGCGAAGCTGGATTCGGAAATAGCCGCTAGAGCATTCGCAGAAAAACAAAAAAATGAGCAATTAGTTTGCGCAATCTGCTCTATTAGAGATAGTATAAAAAGAATTGCGGATTGTTCCGCAAACATAGCTGAGATCGCGATAAATCGCGCGTTTAGCGAATCTACTTAGGATTTTTTGCAGTCGGATAGCTCAAAGTCATCGTCAACTTGGCAGGGAACAGCTCTTTCGTCAATAGTTTTCGTGCAAGTGGCAAATCAGTGTTGTAGTTGTATACTTCTTTCCCGCTGGATCGTGCGTCGCGCAGAATCTCTTTTTCAAGTTTGTGTTTTAAATCTCCAACTGTGAGTGCTCCGATTGTGAAGATTCCAGGCAGCATTTCTTTCATGTCATCTTTTAATTCTATTCCTTCTACTCCGAATGGCGGCACTGCATTTATGTCAAGTAGAACCTTCATGGTTTTAACTTCTTTCAGCATTTCCTTGTCTATAATGCGAACGCCCATTACTCCTGCACACATCACTACATCGGCTTTCTTTATGATCTCAATTTTCGAAGCTGGGGTTGGAGCGAAGATGCCTTCCACTTGAACGCCGTGATCCTTCGCAAGAAGCTTAGATATGCCTTCCGCGTGTTCTTTTCCGTCAACGCGTTTCGGATTAAGACTGGCAATCATTACGGTGCATCCCATTTTGGCCAACAGAACCGCCGCAATTTGCCCTACAGCGCCTGTGCCTAGAATAGCAACGGTTTTAGTTTTCAATTCGCCAAGTTTGCTTGCCTCAAGCGCATTCTCAGCTTTTGCCACCATTGCAGCGGCAGTTGTGTATGCACCAGCTGGATCAACTATTATGCTTGCTTTGAATGGAGGAAACATCGCGTCTTTCATAACTTCAAAAACTTGCTCGGCTCTTTCAGCATTCTTCCCTCCGATCAGAAAGCAGGTGTGCTTAACGGCTTTTGGTCCTCTGGAAAGTAAAGCGTCCATTACTATACTTTTGACGTCTTCAGGAATAATGTTCTCGTAAGGAATCACAGCGTTGTATCCGGCATCGTAAGCCATGCAGATGTCAAATGGACTTGCTTTAACGTCGGTGTCGAGGTAGAACAGCAAGTAAGGTGCGTTTTCAGCTGCTTTTCCAATAATTGGTTTAACCTGAATCTGCATTGATTGGAGCCAGTTTTCCATTTCCAGTGAAGAGGGCGCTTCAACCTGAGTTGAGACTATCCTTTTGGAAAGTTTCGCAATTTCGACATTAGCATTGACCGATTCCAGCATTTGTTTAATTCCCGGAACATGTTCAGGACTGCAAATGTGCAAACATGTTATCTCTTCTTTGTTCTTGATTTCTCTTGCGCGGTCCAAAATATCCATGACCATCCAGCTTTCCCGTATTGAGAAATTGATTTCTTTTTCTTGGTCCTCTATTTCGGATTGTAAACTCTGTCCGTATGCAATGAGGTAGTCTCTCTCTGTGCTATCGCTGCTTTTTTGCTTGTTTAGGTTTTCTATGTTCTTGATAATGTCATCCCTTAACGCTGTCTTTTTGTCAAAAGCAGATTCAAGATAGGTTTTGGCTTCACTGTCAATATCGACAGGGAAGAAAGGAATGTTGCTTTTTTTGAACACATCTGCTAAGACGTTGTCTTCGAAGAATTCTTTTTGAGATCGATTGCCTAATTCTTCCGTGACGAAGTCTATATTTACTTTGGCAACCACATTCTCGACAAATTTGTAGAAGCCGATTGATGGTTTTTGCAGAGCTTGGAGAACATTTGGCTTTGCGGATAGGGATTTTTCACAAAGTTGAAACGGTTCATTGTATTCTTTTTCTTGTATCATTACTGTTAAATTCTTTTTTTCAAGAGGTTTTACTTCAAGTACCTTCATATTTATTTTGCCTCCTTATTGTTGGTATCACATGAAAGACAGTGCAAAATATATACTTAATCGCAATACGATGGGTATCGATATATATTGTATATACAGTTTTGGCTACTGTATACCGCTTTTTTCATAGAATTCCTCAGGAAAAGTTGGCGAAAGCATCAGTCTGGTCTTGACTTTCTGCCTGCCGTCTTTCGAGTGAGGTTTTCTTACTAAAGAATCATTGTATTTCTCAATTTCGCGTGCTTCTTCAGCTAATCTCGCAGCTGCTTGAGCCATCTCATGTGCACAGGTGACTAATGGGATGTACTTTTCACTATCTTTCTCCATGAAGCATGCTTGAGTATCCACCTCTGCAATTTTCTCTGCCATGCCATAGGCAGCCATTGCCTTCGCTTTTGCATACGGATTGCTGAAAGGTGAATTGTCACGCACGGCATTCATGTCTATTACTAATCTGGGCAGAACGGGAGTCTGGCCAGTTTCAACCGAATAAATCACCTTGTCAATTTCCTGTTGAACTATCCTGTAAACGCCGGTGATCGCAAGTATTTTGTTGATGTTAGAGTTGAATATCGCCATCTCAATGGGATCCAAGAATTCTTTTCTAGCTCCGATCAGAGGGTCACCGGTGATAATCATGTAGCCTAATCCCTGGCTTTCCATTTCTGCCTTTGCCCGTTTTGCCGGAAAATCAGAGATCACAATTCCTGGCCGACCGCTTTTTGAAATTTGCTCTCTAGCCTTGGCAGGTCCCGGCAGGGCCGTATTAGGGGATATTGTAACCAAAACATCTGGATTGAATTCTAAAATTTTGGGGAAAGCTTCTTCAACATCTTCAAGGTTCATTTTTGATCCTGTAGTTACTGTTCGAACTCTGATGTCTTTTCGATCAGCCAATTCATCTAGGAGAAGTTCAAGATTTGGTGATGTCCCAATATTGCCGCACTTAAAAATTCCGATTTTTTTGAATTGTTGTTGCTCCAATTTTGCTCACTCCATAACTGTAATGCATGTTGTATTTTTAAGATTACCGTTTCAAACGAATTTAGTAGCATAATTTTTAAGAGAATTCTAATTTGAAAAATAATATTTAAAGGATGTTTTAAAAAAGCTGGAAAAAACAGGTGTGGCCCTTTCCCATTAAGCAAATTGTGCCATGAAAAACCTAAACAGTTTAATTGACCACAATTATTTAATAACTTAGTCTTCTAGTTAACAATCTTAATGAAGGCAAGGTAATGACGCTAAATGAAACTTTAGAAAAACTCTCAAACGCCAGTGGAGTAGCCGGCAGAGAAAGTGAAGTTAGGGAATTAATGGTTCGGCTAATGACGCCGTACGCAGACGAGATAGTTGTTGATAAACTTGAAAACGTTATAGCCATCAAAAAAGGCAAATCCGGCGCCCCAAAAATAATGCTTGCCGCTCACATGGATGAAGTCGGTTTAATGGTTAAAACAATCACTAAAGACGGCTTTTTGCAATTCACTAAAATGGGCGGTATAGATGACCGCATCTTACCCGCTCAAAAAGTCACTGTTTTCTCAAGAAAACGTACCTTTCCCGGCATAATCGGCTCAAAACCACCACACATCCAAAAAGAAGAAGAACGAAAAAAAGTCACAGCTTTCGACGAGCTTTTCATCGACGTTGGAGCCGAAAGCAAAGAAGACGCTGTGGCATTAGGCGTTGCAGTCGGCGATCCAGTGGGCTTTGACATAAAATATGTGTCGTTAGGCAGGGATGTTGTCATGGGCAAAGCTTTTGATAACCGAGCTGGTTGTGTCACAATGGTTGAAGCGCTCAAACTAATGGAAAAAACCGATTACACAGTTTGCGCCGTCGGTACCGTTCAAGAAGAAGTTGGTTTACGAGGCGCCGCAACAGCGGCTTTCGGTGTTGACCCCGATTTAGCAATAGCCCTCGACGTTACAATAGCGGGTGACGTTCCGGGTGTAAGAGAATTTGACACAACCATCAAGATGGGTGAAGGACCATCGCTGACAATATCCGATTCTGGCTTAATTACTCACCCCAAGATTTTACGCTGGCTTTTAGAGACGGCGGAAGAAGAAAAAATCCCGTTCCAGCTTGAATCAGGGTTACTTGGCTCAACTGATGCTGCGCGGATTTCCATCACAAGGCAGGGTATTCTATGTGGCAACATATCCATACCTACACGATACATTCACAGCCCAGTAGGAATGCTGTCCTTAAAAGACATAGAGAACTCGGCTAAACTTACTGCGGCTGCAATACAAAGAATTTCAAAATACTTCTAAACTTTATCCTTGCCATATGCTGCGTTAGCGAAAGCATTTTTAAACAAACATTCTTCTTATCCTGTGGTGGCTTAGCTTATGAGCACGGCGGAGAAATTTGCTGGAAAATTCGAGTTTTTAGAGCATACCGCTGACGTTTATATTCGAGCGCATGGCAAAACGATGGAGGAAGCCTACGAAAACTCTGCGCTTGCAATGTTTGAAGTTATGACAGACACTGATAAAATCACACAGATGCAAGAGGAAACCTTGGAGGTTGAAGCTGAAGACCAATATGCTCTGCTTTATAATTGGCTTGAAGCGTTGCTTGTAAAATTTGAAACCGAAAACATGCTTTACTCAAAATTCCAGATAACAAACTGGGCGGAAACAAATGAAAACTTCAAATTCAAAGCGAAAATTTGGGGCGAAAAATTTGACCCCCAAAAGCATCCACAGAGGGTCGGCGTTAAGGCAGTAACTTACCATAGAATGGTGATAATAAGGGAGAGGGATCGAGTGGTGTTAGAGTTCATTTTGGATATTTAGGCTAGCTTTAGTTTCTTTAGTTCTGCCACTATCTTGTCAACTATTGGTTCTGGCGGTTGATCAAGGCTTGTGGTGCTTGAAGTGACAAACGGCACTTTCTTCTCCTTAAAGTACTCTAAGAGCGGCATTGTCTGTTCTTGGTAGACTTTCAGTCGATTCTTTATAACTTCAGGGTTGTCATCTGACCGTTGAT
>Ga0187891_1003322_pt1 | contig 11341 bp, 9 predicted proteins | sample June2016WEW_21_4_FD_132990 | JGI IMG/M metagenome (GOLD analysis project Ga0187891, IMG submission 132990) | Peatland microbial communities from SPRUCE experiment site at the Marcell Experimental Forest, Minnesota, USA - June2016WEW_21_40 | ecosystem: Environmental > Terrestrial > Soil > Wetlands...
GCATCCATGCCCGCCATGCCCTCCAGCGGATGCGCCGCCGACCCACCCTGGTCTGCGCCTTCTGGGAACAGGCCGAACTCTTTCCATTGTAACTATATTATGCAAGACTCAATAAGAGGAAGGGGATTTGGAAATGAATCGAAACCGACAAATGTTTAAAGCGCTGGTCACGGTGGCTATTGCGGCATCACTTTTGTTTGTTGCGGGTACGGTGGCTCCAGCGCACGCCCAACAAGCTAAAAAGCGCGAATACATGATCAAAATGGCGATTCCGAGCGCGCCGGAGGATTCTTGCACGATGGCTTTTTACAAGTTTAAAGAACTTGTCGAAAGTCGAACCAATGGACGAATTGCGGTCCAAGTTTTCCCTAACGGCCAATTGGGAGACCATGTCGCCTATATCTCGCAGATGCAGGCAGGAAATCTTCAGATTGGAGAAGTCAACACTTCACTGCTAGGCCCGCTTGACGGTGAGTTTGCAGTTTTTGACCTGCCATACTTGTCGAAAGACATGGATCATTTGATCCGTGTTCTCCAAAGCGGTCTCGGCGATAAGATGAGCAAAAACCTCGAAAATAAAGCCGGACTGAAAGTCATCGGCTGGATGGTTCGTTCGCCAAGAAACGTCTACAGCTCCAAAGGCCCGATCAACACAGCGAGTGATTTTCAGGGGCTAAAGATCAGGGTCCAGCAAAGTGCCATTATGGTAAAGACAATGGAACTTCTGGGAGCGCAGCCGGTTGCGATTTCAGCCAACGAAAGATATATGGCCCTGCAAAGCCACGTGGTGCAGGCTGCGGAGAATAGCGTGCCTTACATCTTTACCCAAAAGGAATATGAAGTAACAAAATATCTGTCCCTGACAGAACACTTTATCACTCCGAACGTCATCGCAATGGACGCCAAATTCTTTAACAAGTTGCCGCCGGACCTCCAGAAAATCGTTGCAGATACAGGCAAAGAAGCAGCCGCATATGAAATCGAAGTAGAAAAGAAGCAATTGAAGGACGCCATTAAGGCACTTGAAGGAAAGGGCATGAAGGTTAACTCGGTCGCTGACAAGTCTTCCTTTAAGCAGAAAGTCAACCCTATTTATGCCGAGTATCAGGATAAGATTGGCAAGGACGTGATTAACGTCTTCTCAACTGTACGGTAAGGGTAGAGCTACTCGACCCTGCGGAAGGCAAGTGACTTAGTTATTGAGCAGATACAGTGCATAGTGGAGTTAACCTTCCACTATGCATTTAATTTCACGTGGGAAAAAGATGACAGCTACCTTGCGGAAAAACTGGGTGGACCCGTTTTTCAACTCTATTGTCGCCGTCGCATTGATTGCAGAACTCATCCTCATGTTCTCGAACGTGGTGAGTCGGTTTTTCTTCCAATATTCTATTCGCGGCAGCGAAGAACTCGGCGAACTGGCCCTTTTGATCATTGCATTCATCGGCGGTGCCATCGCGTATCCCCGCGGTGAGCATGTGGCTGTAGAAATTCTTTATAAGATTCTGCCGAAGAACTGGCACGAGCCGTTGAGGGCCGTGGCTGCCTGGATTGTGGTGTTAACTTCCGTGGTGGCTGTTGCCCTTTCTGTACACATAGTCTTTATCACAACTATCAAAAACATGACCAGTATCTTAAGTATAAATAAAGCCTGGTACACCTCGCCCATGGTTATCGGCTTTTCGCTAATCACTTATTATGGGCTGCGTCGATTAGCTAGTTATCCTCTGAAAACTACACTGATCACCGGAGCGGTGCTGCTGTTCTCTTTGCTGTCGGGGTTGATGACGAAACCGATGTGGGAACCCCTGCTGGACGGTAATCCTGGCCTTGAGTTGACGCTCGTGATGTTTCTCGTATTCCTGTTTATCGGTGTTCCAATAGGGTTTGTTCTGGCAGCTGGTGCAGTGTTTTACCTTTATGTGTCGGGGACCGTTTCTGTAACTGCTGTAGCCCTAACGATGCAGAATAGTTTGATGAATTTCGTTCTCTTAGCTATTCCTTTCTTTGTTATGGCTGGTTATATCATGACTGAGGGAGGACTCAGTGCGCGTCTGATACACTTTGTTGTTTCATTGGCCGGACGGGTTCGTGGTGGCCTATATCACGTTATTATCGTCGTAACCTATATAGTGTCGGGCCTTTCAGGGTCGAAAGTTGCCGATGTTACTGCGGTCGGGACAACTATGAATGAAACGCTCCGGAGAGAAGGTTACGATATGGGTGAAACGGCGGCAGTTCTGGCTTCCGCCGCAATAATGGGCGAGACGGTTCCGCCTTGTATTAACATGATTGTATTGGGGTCAATTTCAACGCTGTCGATTGGAACTCTCTTTGTAGCCGGGTTGCTGCCCGCAGTGGTGATGGCAATTGTTCTGATGATCTTGATCGCCATTCGGGCGCGTTTGGTGAAAATGCCTGTCAGTTCACCTGTTCAATTTAGAGAGGTAATGCGCCGAGCGTTGATCGCTATTCCGGCGTTATTTGCCCCCGTTTTGTTGGTCGGAGGAATTGTTTGTGGCATCGGCACGCCGACTGAAATCTCTTCATCGGCGGTAATTTATTCGATTTTGTTGGGACTGGTGTACCGGGAAATTAACCTGCGGTCTATCTGGAATATCATCGTTGACAGTGCCTCGATGGCCGGGATGGTTTTGTTCATTATAAGCACGGCCAGTGCGTTTTCCTGGTCGTTGACAATAGCTCAGGTACCGCATGAGATTGCACGGGCAGTGATTGCTTTGGCTGGAAATTCAGGCACTATATTCATGCTGCTGTCTATTGCCGTGTTAATCCTAATGGGAGCTATCTTGGAGGGTTTACCGGCAATTCTGATTTTTGCTCCCTTGCTGCTGCCAATTGCCCCTCGATTCGGTATACATCCTTTGCAGGTAGGTATTGTTTTGATTTTGTCGATGGGAGTTGGAAATTTCCTGCCGCCAATTGGGGTTGGAGCGTATGTCTGTGTATCGGTAAGCAAGACTACTCTTGACGCGATGATGGCCCGCTTTTTACCTTATCTCATGACGCTTCTTATAGGTTTGGTCCTTATAGCCCTTGTTCCTTGGTTTAGCTTAGTATTGCCAAGAGCCTTCCATTTAATTAATTAATTGTTTAATAAATCTGCCAGGCGGGCTTAACTTACTTATACTTGTCTTTCGCCAAAATGTTGATCTTCCTTTGAAACGGTTGCTTACAAAGGGTTTTGAAAAACACCGGTTTCTGTTAGAACTCACCTCATGTTTCGCCTTCTTCGGCTGTTGCTGGTTTGGCTGTCCATCCCGGAGGCCGGCCTTCCCTAGTACGAACTCTTGGTCTTTCCCCCGCGTAACCCCTTTTTTATCTGAGGCTTGAAGCAATTCGACAGCCTTGCACTCGGAAGCCCACGACTTGTCACTTGCAGTCAAACAAAAGGACGTTACGCTCAATGGATGTTTCGGTAAGGATACCGGCAACACGGACATTAACGATCAAGAATCGCTTGTAGAGCTGCTCAAACATTCATTGCGTCCACTCAAATCCGGTAGACGCGTGCCGCGGTATTCCAGAAGATATTCGCCTCGTTAAGCTCGCCGTGCTTCGCCACAGCATCGCGATGCGCTTGCATCAGAGCAGAATGCCCGGTCCATAGCTTCTCGATCGGGAAATTTGATCCAAACATCAGGCGCTCACTACCGAAGATCGTAATCGCGTTGTCGACGATATAGGCGATCAAGGCGGGATCGTTCCGATGGACGAAGGTGCCAAAGGCAGAGAGCTTGGAGTAGAGGTTCGGCAAGGCAGCAAGCTGGCAAAGACCGGAGCGCCAAGCTGCAGTCGTTTCCGCTGAGAGATCGGTCAACATGCCCGTATGTTGCAGGATGAAGTCAGTCTCGGGATTTTCCTCGATCAAGCGTGCGCCATCGCGCATCTGGTTCGGAAAGATTTGCAAGTCGAACGAGAAGCCGTAATCCTTCAGGCGGCCAACATTTTTCCGGACCCTGGGATCAAGAATCTGGCTGGCCGAGGGCGCGAAGCGGTATTCCGGCGTCTCGTGCCAATGAAGCTGCATACGGACGCCGCGAACGAGCCGATAGCGTTTCAGCCGATCAAGCTGCGAGCGAACGTCGTCGACCGTCATATCGGCGTAGCCGACGATCGCATGCGGCCAACCGGTCTCCTCGGCGGTCTTCTGGACCCAGGCGACCTCGTCTTCGAAGCGGTCCTTAGCCCAGTTGGCCTGGACATAGACCGCCTTCTGGATGCCGGAGCCCGCCAGGTCGGCCAAGAACTCTTCGATGCTGTAGTCGCGGCGCAATGACTCATAAGGACCAAAGATGCGCGGCACCATTGGCCCGGTGAGCCAGGGTAGGTCCTGCTGCCGCCAGAAGTGAAAATGCGAATCGATGACCTTCTGCATCATTTAGCTTTCCGCCCAGATCCCGGGCTCGCTTCCTCGTGCTGTATCTAACGCGGTTAACGCGCCGCAAACGTACGCTCGGGGTGGCGAGAGACATCAAGACGTAGCGTTGAAGCTGCACCACTACCCAATACTCTTTTCAAAGCAGAAATAGTATGATATCAGGCTATAAGTCACTTATCTTGCAAAGGAAACGTTGAAACATGCTAGAGCCGCGCGTCAGTGCGAAGGAGGAGGCTCCATGCCGGAATTAAAACTTAAGCTTCGGGGAGCTATTCCCGCTAATCTCATGCCGTTCAAAAACGATTTGTCCATCGACGAGGCGCAGTACCGCCGCCATATGCGCTGGTTGGCCGATGTGCCCGGCGTGGGAGCTATCGTGTGCAACGGCCATGCCGCCGAGGTCGCTTCTCTCACCGAAGATGAGCAGATGCGCGCCATCACCATTGCCAGGGACGAGGTAGGCACCAAGGTAAAGTTAGTCGCCGGAGTCTTCAACGATGGCACGGTGCACGCGGTGAGACTGGCACGCAATGCCAAGGCCGCCGGTGCCGACGGTGTTTTGGTGTTTCCGCCCAGCCTCTTTATGTGGGGGGCAAATCTCCGCCCTGAAATGGCATATCGCCATTTCGCTTCTATTGCCAACGAGGCCGATATTCCGATTGTCGTCTTCCAATATCCTGTCGCGAACGGGTGGGGTTACAACACGGAACTATTGCTGAAGCTGGCTGAAATCGAAAACGTTGTGGCCGTGAAGGAGTGGAGTCAGGATATCGTCACTTTCGAGCGCAATCTGCGTGCGCTGCAATCCGCACCCCGGCCGATCGCCGTACTGAGCAGTTTTAGCGCGTCTCTCTACGCCACATTTGCTCTCGGCGCCGATGGTACGATTTCCGGCATGGGAAGCGTGGTCGCCGACTGGCAGGCGCAGATGTTTGACGCCGTGCAACGCGGCGACATGAAGGCGGCCCGCGCCCTGAACGACAAACACTTCGTGCTGGGTCAGGCATTTTACGCGCCACCATTCCTCGACATGCACAATCGCATGAAGGAAGCTCTAGTGATGCTCGGGCGGCTGGATCTTGCAGTGGTCCGTCAACCGCTGGAGAAGATTCCGCCCGAAGATAGGGAGCGGGTCCGAACAGCTTTGATTAAGACAGGATTGCTGCAAGCTGATAAAGCCAGGGCGGTCTAGAAGGGTTTAGCCGTTTCAATCACTTTTGCACAGAGACCACGCTGGAAGCCAACACGCTATTGAAGCAGGCGGTCCGGCGCGATGCCGAGAAGAGCTGCACCTTCAATCCAGAATAGAAATCCAGGGGATCGTAATGAACAATAATATGAAATCGTGGGCTTCTCGAATGGCCCTGATGGGCGCGTTTGTTTGGTGCTCCGCTACCGCCCAAGCCCAAACCGGAACTCCGATCAAGATAGGCTTTGTGACCGAACTATCCGGGCCCTGGGCGTTTATCGGTACAAACTGTGTGGCTGGCCTGAACATGGCCACCGATGAAATCAACAAGGCTGGCGGTGTGCTCAACCGGCCGCTGCAATTTATTATCAAGGATAACCAGACAAATCCGTCTTCGGCACTGGCTGCCGCACGTACTCTTGACGTCAACGACAAGGTTGCGGCTTTGAGTGGTCCCACCAATTCCGACACTTCGCTTTCCATGTACGGATACGCGGAGCAGCAAAAGATACCGTTCCTGGTGCCGGTTGCGGCCTTCCCGCAGTTGACCAAACCGGGCACGCATTATACCTTCCGCATCGAACCGGATGCCGCCGGCTGGGGATACGCGATCGCAAAATTCATCGAACAGCAAAAGCCGGGTGCGAAAGTGGCGGTGATGTATTCCGACACCGCATTGGCGCACGCGATCGTGGCTGGATTCCAGTATCAGGCGCCGAAGTCTAAACTTTCGATTGTGTCCAGTATCCTTTTCCCGCAGGGCTCCAGCGATGCGACGGTGCAGGCGGCGCAAGTCAAAGCCACCAAGCCTGACTATGTGATCGTTATCGGCGCCGGCGCGTTTGACAACGTGTTGACCAACCAGTTGCTCGACCTCGGTATCAAGCCCCCACAGGTCATCCACCCGTTTGGCATGACCACCCAGGTATTCGGCTGGGGAACGAGAAGTATCGGTTCGATTTATGGCACTTTCTTCGACCATGGCATGGACTCGTTGACTCCGGAAGGCAAAAGTTTCATCTCGCGTTTCGATAGCGCGAACGGCCGACCACCCTCCTATATCGAAAACTTTTGCTATAACACGGCGTATGTCTTTAAGGAAGCGCTGCAAGCGGCAGGTACCGATGATCGCGAGAAGTTGCGCAATGCACTGTCCAAGTTGAACACTAAGGAAATTACCAGCGGCGTTCCGATCAAGTTCGACAAGAATGGCGCACGCAAGGAATACATGTATTTTATGGAAATAGTGTCGGTCAATGGCAAGCGGACTTACCAATCCAAGCAGCGTTTATACATCGAGTGGAATCCGGAAGTCCTTCCCGTGTACGACATTATCAAGTGAATTGGCATAAGCCTCGCACCGCCCTGCGGGCCTAGCGCGCCCGCGGGGCTCTAATTCGGAATTTCAATTATGTCCGATTCCAGTCTGCTAATTGTTCTGTCCACGCTATCAACCGGCCTGATCATGGGTGCGATTTTCTCGCTGGTTGCCGCCGGCGTGACGATCGTCTATGGCTGCGTCTGGTTGCCTAACGCCAGCAACGGCCAATTTTTTCTGCTCGCCGCGCTGGTGGTCTGGACCTTTACGTTATCCTTCGGGTGGAGCAGCCTAGCTGCGTCGCTCGCCGTGATCGTGTTGGGAGTACTGCTGGCCGTCGTGCTCGAACTGGTTTTGATTCGCCGCTTGTATAACGCCCCCAACCGGAATGTCGCATATTTCGTCGTCACGCTCGGCCTGACACAGATCTTGTCGGGCATATTTTCATTGACTTACGCCAAGTGGAGCGATCAGTTCTCGGTGCCGCCGGTGATCGAGGGGATCACCATGCTCGGACCGTTTCCAATCTCGAACAACCGCTTGCTGGCGATGGTGGTTAGCTTGGGCGTGCTGGGCTTGTTGTTTGCGCTGCTTCGTTATCATCCATACGGCCGCGCGCTCAGAGCGGTGTTCCAAAATCGTGAAGCGGCGGCATTGCGCGGGGTCAACGTAAGAGCGATCTACAGACTGTCGTTTGTGCTGGGTTCGACCATCATATTCCTGGGTGGAATTCTGTTTGCATTTGCCTATAGCTTCGACTTGAGCGTCGCGTGGACAATGTCAATCACGGCGTTTGCGATCATGATCGTGGGCGGGCCGGGATCGGTACTTGGCGCACTGGTAGTCGGCATGACCTTTGGCTTTACGCAGGCAATTGTGAGCATTTTTGCCAGTCCAACGGTGGCGATGTTCTCCTATCTTGGGGCGATGCTGATAATGCTGCTTTTCCAACCTAATGGATTATTCAAACGATGACTAGTCATTCCCAATACGGCATCGCGGCAGCAACGCTGGTGATACTTGCTCTGCCCTTTCTGCTTGCAGGCAACCGCTTCTTAGGGTTTGTGCTGGGCATGACCTTGATCAGCCTGCTGTGGGCGACGGGCATGAACCTGCTGTCCGGATTCGTGGGGCTGATGCCGCTGATGTTCGCCGGGATCGCGGGCATCGCGGGCTATGCGATGGTGTATTTCACCCGTACCGCCGGATGGTCATTCTGGCTGGCGATGCCGGTAGCATCACTGCTGGCAGCGATCATTGGAGTGGCATTGGGGCTGCCGGCGCTGCGGCTCAAGGGGTTTTATTTCACGCTCTGTTCACTGGTCATCCAGTCAGTGCTTACCTTGGCTTTCATCTTCTTTCCGAAATTCACGAATGGCGACACGGGCATCAACGAGATCGCGCCGCCGGACTGGTTCGGCGGCACCGCGCTCACCAGCGTACGGTTCGATTTTGCCCTCGCGGTTGCGGCCGTCGCCGGCATTCTCTTTAGTACCTGGCTGACGCAAACTCATCTCGGCAAGAAGTTCGTCGCCGTCCGCGAAGACGATGTGTTGGCGGAGTCGATTGGAATTGACGTGGTGCGTACCAGGATCACGGCGTTCTTCATTGTATCGCTCTATGCGGGCATCGGAGGTTGCTTCTATTCCGCCTATGTCGGGTTTATATCGCCGCGCGCGTTCGATGTTCTGGTATCGCTGAACATCTGGCTGTTTGTCACATTTGGCGGTCGGGGCACGATCCTCGGGCCGATCATCGGCACCGCTATTCTTGCCCCGATCCCGTTCCTGCTACAGGATCTGCAAGCGTTCAAGGACATATTGTCGGGTACGCTGATCATTCTGGTCACGCTGCTCATGCCCGGCGGAATCTATGGCGCCTGGTTGAAACTGCTGTCGCGTAAGCGGGGCAGGGAAGTTCAAACAACACAAGTACGCGAGCAAGGGGTATGAAACTGCTGGAAGTAAGTGGGCTTTCCAAGAGCTTCGGCGGTGTTGCCGCGTTGGCTAACGTGGTGGGCCATTCGATTGAAGGCGAGACGCTGGGAATGATTGGTCCCAACGGTTCGGGAAAAACCACCTTCGTCAATGTCGTTAGCGGCCATGTGCGGGCTGATAGAGGCACGTTGACCTTCGCCGGCGTGAATATTGCGCGCATGCGCCCCCATCAGCTGGCTGAAGTCGGATTGTGCCGCACCTATCAGGCGGTCCGGGTGTTCTCCGAGCTGTCGACTCGTCAGAATATCGAGAATGCGCGCTTGCTGCTGGAGGACAGGGGTCTCGGCGCAGCCGAAGTTCGCGAGTTAACCGAATGGCTGCGCCTTGACCGGAACTTGGACAAGCAGGCTGGCAGTCTCACGCTCTTCGAGCAGCGTCGGCTGGAGTTGCTGATGCGATTGGTGCTCAAACCGCGGCTGATCATGCTCGATGAGCCGGTCGGCGGCTTAGCGGTGACCGAAGTCAATGAAATGATCACGCTGCTGCAGGAATTGAAAGCGCGTTGTTCCCTTTTCGTGATCGAGCACACAATGCGCGTCATTCGTGAACTGGCGGATCGCGTCATGGTGCTGATCGCAGGCGAAAAAGTAGCTGACGGTCCACCCTCTGAAATTCTCCAAAATCAGCGGGTCATCGACGAATACCTCGGAAATGCTGCCCATGCTTGAAATATGTAACCTCGTTGTCCGCTATGGACCTTTTCTCGCATGCAATGACATCAGCATGTGCGTCAGGCCAGGTGAAATTGTCGGTGTGATCGGTCCAAACGGCGCCGGCAAGAGTTCGATTGCGCGCGTCATTGCCGGCCTGGTCAGGCCGTCGGCCGGCAGCATTCATTTCTTGGGGCAGTCGATCGTCGGCACCCCGCCACATCTACTGATTCGTAGAGGTCTGTCGCTGGTGCCTGAAGGGCGTGGGCTGTTTCCGTATATGTCGGTCGAGGAAAACCTGCTGATGGGCGGGTATTCGCTGACCAGCCAGGAGCGGCGCAAGGCATTGATCGAGCGAAGTTACGATCTGTTCCCGATACTGAAGCAGCGCCGCCGTCAAATCGCCGGCACTATGTCCGGCGGGCAGCAGCAAATGGTTGCCGTAGCGATGGGCCTGATGGGCGATCCGAAGCTTTGCATTTTCGACGAGCCGTCGCTGGGGCTGGCGCCGATCGTGATCCAGGTGATCAGTGAGGCGCTGCAAGCGATGCGCAAGCTGGGCCTGACCGTGTTACTGATCGAGCAGAATGCGAGACTGGCAGGCACTGTTGCAGATCGTATCTACATCGTTTCGGCGGGATTGATCCAATATCACAATACGCCGCAAGAGCTGCTGCAGAACCCGGAAGTGCTGGAGAAATTTGTGAGCGCCTGAAGCCGGGACTCCTTTGCATGCAGTGCAAAGCTATCCTTCGCCAAGACTAAACGTGGACTCGTTCCTGGTAAAAAGTCCAGCATTTGTTGCCCAAAGGATGAGCACATTCGCCCGTCCCTGGCGGCTATGACGAGGCTGGCAATATTTCCAACGATCCAGGGTGTTAGAGAGTAATGCAAAATGGCTGCTCGCGCGGTGCCAATTGCGTTGTCAGCACCGAGTGACAGTACGCCACCCCAATTAGGCGACTTGTTCCAACTGTAAGTGATTGAATCCAGACGGCGCCCCTTCGGAAAACACAACGCATAAACCGTAGGTCATCGGTTCGATTGCGCTGCTCGAAGGCTACTCAGCGACTCCGCCCAGCTTACTGTTTTCCCCGTTTGACAAATACGTGGTACGTGACGGCGTCCCATGCGCTATGAATTCCGATGAAGAGCAGCAGCAGCGCTGCGGCTCAACCACTCAACTGTCAAAAGCGCGCCGGATGATGCATGCTCGTGTGTATGAGCATCGATCGTGTTGCAATCGATGATGTCCGGGTGGTCGGCAAACCGCAAGTAATTGTTGCGCCACCGCATCAAGGGGCAGCAGATCATCTGTAGGGTCCCCGATACCGCGTTCTGGGAAGCGACCAGGCCGGTTTCTCTCGTGAATCTATCCGGTTGGCCGCTCCCTGGCCCAAATTACCCGTCGCCCAAGTTGAGATTCCGCCACGACCCGTGATCAGGGAAATCTAATTCCCTGATACGCTCCTGATAATTCCCTGTTCGATTCAACTCTGAAATTGGCGATTGGTCCCAGAACTTAAACAAAATTAGACGCTTACGCGATAAGAGCCGAATTAGACGGGCCGAAATCGGCAAATTTCCCTGTATTTTTCCCTGTTAGCAGGGAATTTGGCAGAGAGCGGTTCGCTCGGGACTGCATCCTCCGCCAGAAATTTTAGCCCTTTCTTTTCTAGAGCGGTTCCCATGAAGCTATATACCGTATCCGCAGTGTTTGAACCAAGCTGCGGCGTTGTCCGGGGTGATAGCTGCGAGGGCCAGAGCAGCAGCCTGTTCGAGGGC
>Ga0187891_1003323_pt1 | contig 11335 bp, 9 predicted proteins | sample June2016WEW_21_4_FD_132990 | JGI IMG/M metagenome (GOLD analysis project Ga0187891, IMG submission 132990) | Peatland microbial communities from SPRUCE experiment site at the Marcell Experimental Forest, Minnesota, USA - June2016WEW_21_40 | ecosystem: Environmental > Terrestrial > Soil > Wetlands...
ATGTCCATGCGCCTCTCCCCTTGCCTCCCCCGCACCACCGATGTCCGCGCGCCGAGAGAGGTGATGCGGGGGATCATGGCGTATTCACTGGTAATCCAGCCTCGACCAGTGCCTTTCTGGAAAGGCGGAACACCGTCTTCGACCGTGGCCGTGCAAATCACCTGAGTTTCACCCAGGCGAATCAGCGCCGATCCCTCCGCGGAAGTGATGAAGTTGGGTACGATTTCGACAGGTCTCAGTTCCGCGGCGGGACGCCGGTCCGGACGGACCAGCTTGCCACCGGAATAAAGCAGACCTGATAAGAGTTTTGGCGTCGAGGACATGCGATCTCCTGAGTTGTAGGGGAGGTTCGCGAACCGCCCCTACGCATTTCACGGGTTGCCTTTCAGCAGCGTTGGATCGGGAACGATAGCTTCGGTCAAGTCCGCGTGACCCTCGAGCGTGTCAACGTCCTGGCCCTGAATGAGGATCTTGACCCTTTTAACCGCAGGGATGTTGGTGGTAATTGAGTTCACGATGGAATAAACAGCTAGAGACTCGGCTTCAATTCCCGGGTAGATGCCGCTGACCAGATCGCTCGAAAGGTCTACGTAAGCCGTTCCGTCCAAGGTTAAGAAGACGGCGCGAACGGTGGTTGCGGCCGCCAGCGGGTGGCCGAGGCGTTGGCTCGGCCCCTCCGCCAGCGCCAGCAGAACCTGGCGCACTCGGTCGGCCGCGGACGGCGCCCATTTGATCGGCCGGCTCTCCGCCACAAGGCCCCGGCCGCTCAGCGAAGGGAAGAACAGGACAGCGATTTCATTGGGCCCGGCGCCGGACTGCAAGACCGCCTCGCTCAAGCGGGCTTTAGCAGATTCGTCACTATGCGCAGGAGGTTCAAAAAAGACACGCCGCGCCAGCGAACGCAAATAGAAGAGCCCTCCGGCAAACACCACCAACAGGGCAATCCAGAAAATCTTGGCGCGGCGGCTCATGTCTCAGGCGCCTCCAGCCTGCAAAGCGCTCAGCGCTTCAGCCACGATGGATGAAAGGTGGAGTTGAAATGCCGCGTCGGTCAGCGGGCCGGCGTCGACATCGGGCGATAGGCTGCCGATCTCAATTGCCACGGCCGGCGCATTGACACTGCGCAAAGTGCGTTCCGGCGCTGCCGTAGGCGGATCGACTGTGACTCCAGCGAGGACAGCAAGGTCCCGTTCGATGGTCTGAGCGAGTTTGCCGCTTTGCTCGAGGTGGTTTTCCTGGATTCGATCCCACGCCACGAAAAAGGGATTGGCCCCGCCTTCCGGGGAAGGGCTTGCCGAGCCAGGCGATTGGTAGGTGTAAATTGCCACCTGCGGCGAGCCGCCGCCTAAGTCGCCGGCATGAAAGGTGAGGAAATACGCAGCGCCTGCAACATTCGCGGCCACGGCGCGCTGTTCGAAGGTCACATTCGCGTCGCCCGTGCGGGTCATGATGACCCGGAATTTGCCCGTGGTAAGCAGTGCCTGGCGCACTCGCTCCACGAGCTGCGCAACCAGCTCTTTCTCCAGAACACCGTCTCGGCTGCGCGCGCCGTTGTCCTCGCCGCCGTGCCCGGCGTCCAACGCCACGACCGGCAAGGGCGGACCCGTCGGCGTGGCGGGCCCGGCTGGCGCAGCAGTGCCCGTGGCAGGCCCTGGTGCGACGGGTGGCGCAGTGGCGGCAGTCGAAGACGGCGTGGCGGGCGGAGGCGCTTTCGGCGTCTGGGGCGGGGGCTGCGCCGGCGCCGGGTTGGAGACCTCAGCTCGCAACATCTTGCCACCTTCGGACAATTCGGGATAGAAGTTCAGGCCTCCTGCGGATGGAGTGATGACAAGCTTGGGAAGTCCGTCCTGATCGTCGAATCGCACGTCGCTGACATAAGGATTCTGGAAGTGAAATGATTGTTCAAGAGGTTGGATGGGGTGGTCCCCCAGGAACATGACCCACTTCCCGTTAGCCGACTCCGTGTGAACCGTCACCTTGTCGGTGAACTGAAAGGTGAGCCTCGCGCCGTTGCTCTCCTGTTCCAGGCGCAAGGTAAACGAGCCGGGTTTGATATTGCCTATGAAAACCCGGTTCGTTCCGATTTGATACTCCACATCCTGGCTCGTTAGCCTGGCCAGCACGGTGGTCAGAAAGTCGCTGGGCACCATCCATTTCCCATTCGAAACCCGCACCGGAGCCGCCAGAATCAAGGTCTTCTTATCGAGACGAACTCTTGGATCGCCGTCATGAAGCTCGATGTGGCTGTCTCCAAAAGCCACCTTGAGATTGTTCCGGCGTTCCGTCAGGCCGTTCAGCGTTCCCACCAAGTTGAGGACGGGAAGAAGGGGCAAATACTGGACGCTATCGATCAATTCCAGAGGAATGACGCGCCGCGAAGTAGGGAAGTAAAAAACAAAGTTGTCACTTCGCAGAGTGCGCACAGGCCATAAGAGCAGCCCCAAACCGCTGATTAGAAGGGTCAGGGAAAGCAGAAGCTTGCGCCAGGATCCAGGCAGATATTTCTTCAGCGACTGCAAGCGTTTTCCCTTCTCATCGTGTGCCAAGCCAATGTCGAACCAACCTTGTCATTCTATAGCAATCGCCGTCAACGGTTCAATCAGGCAGGTGGTGTCCCAATTTGACTCGTAGCGCCGACCTTTAGGTCGGCAGATGCTGGCCTAAAGGCCAGCGCTACGCCGGAACTTGGAAGCTACCATCAGGCGCCGATAGGCGGGTGGCCGCAAACGTGCATGTAAATCCCCGATGTGAGCAATTTTGAACTGACAGTTGCTGTCAAGTCATGTTCAGATTTCGTACTATGGACATCGTACGCGCCCTCGCTGTATTGTGGGAGCCCCAATTCGTGCGTGCTGTAGTCGGAAAAACTTGTGCAGTGCTGATGTCGTACAAATGAAGGGAAGGTGTTTCGGTGAAGGACCTGCGCGTTACTATTGTCGAGTTGCCCGCCACCGTGGATGGGCGGCTGGACGGCCGAATGGCGAAAGACGTCTATTCGCTGTTCCGCTATCCCGCGCGCGGCGTACCCTTGCTGGCTGCGGTCTGCCGGCGGGCGGGTTACGAGGACGTGGTCACGCTCGACCCGCAGTACAACCGCGCCGCGGGCCGCCTGGATGCTGATGATTGGAAGCGATTGGCCGATACGGACGTCCTGGGGCTCTCTGTCATCACGCGCACGGCGAACCAGTCATTTGAATTGGCACGGCGCGTTCGCACGCTCAATCCCGACGTGAAGATTGTCTTTGGCGGCCCGCACCCCACAGCGTTGCCGGATGAGTCTCTGCAATTTGGCGACGTGGTCGTCACCCACGAGGGGGACTTTACCCTACCGCTGTTGCTCGAACGCCTGCAAGACAACCTCGAGCGGCCGCATCTCGACGATCTGTTGGGAGTGAGTTATCTTGGCCCAGACGGCGAAGTCATCTGCAATCCGGATCGTCCTTACCTGACCGGCGAAGAGCTCTCCGACCTTCCTTTCCCTCTGTACCCCGATCACGTCAATCGGGGCATTACTCACAACGTTGTCAATACGTCGCGCGGCTGCCCCTATGAATGCGAGTTCTGCTCGGTGATTGAGAACTTTGGGCGCGGATTCCGTTTCCTCAGCGACGATGCGGCTCTGGCCTTGGTCCGCCACACCATCCAGTTGAACGGCAAGCCGATCTTCTTCGGCGATGATATCTTCGCCGCCAATCGCGACCGCACCACGCGGCTGCTGGAGCGGCTGCTCGCGGAAGGAGTCAAGATGCCGCGCTGGTTCGCCCAAGTGCGGGTGGAGACGGCGCAGGATCGGGAACTGCTGAAGCTGATGAAGCGAGCCAACTGTGCCATGGTTTTCATCGGCCTCGAGTCGGTGAACGAAGAAACTCTCAAACTCTTCAACAAACACTCCACCCTCGAGAAAAACAGGCGCGCTATCGCGGCGTTTGAGGAAGCGGGGATCCGGGTGCATGGCATGTTCGTGCTGGGCTCCGACGCCGACACACCGGAGACCCTGCGCGAGACGCTGGAGTTCGCTCGAAGCACACGCCTCACCACCACACAGTTTTTTGCACTGACTGCCTTGCCGGGGCCACCCCTCACCCGCCGCCTTGCCGAGGAGAAACGGATCTTCGCCTGGGGCGACTGGCAGCTTTTCGACGCTCAGCACGCGGTGGTTTGCCCTTCGCACATCAGCCCCTCCGAGCTTCAAGCAGGAATCTTCCGGATTTCCCGCCAGTTCTACTCCGTCAGTGAGGCGCTCCGGCAACTGGTCCACGGGCGCTGGTTCGATTTTGGCATCCGGCTTCGAGGGAGTTTTCTTACCCGCCGCATCGAGCGAGACAACGCGTCGTATAGCCGTGCGCTGGCCAGGTTCGACAAGGTTCGCGGCGATCTCTCCACAGAGCTTGATAAGCTAACCGAGAAAGCCCGGGCTAAACTGCATGAGTACGGAGTGGAACTCGAAGGCGGCCAGGCCCGCGCCAAAGCCTATCTCTCCGATCTGGCTCAGCAGTTCGAGTCCGCCTGCGATCAGTTTAACCTCGAACTTGTCCCTTACGGGCACGCGCTGCGAGAGATGGCGAGTAAGAAGCTCGAGAAATACCTTCACACCCTGGCCACAACCGCGATGTAGGCGCAGGGCTTGCCTGACTCCTACGATCGGCGGCCGATGATCAGCCCCGAGGGCCCGGGCAGGCGGACATGCCGCGCGTCCCCGAAGCCTGCTTCCGTGAGCCAGGCAGCATATTCCGCCTCGGCGTAGGTGCTTCCCCCACGCGTCCCCACCAGCATATTCAATGCAAACAATGCGGCTGATTTGGGCGCGGTCTTACCGGGCTCGAGGATGAAGTCCTGGATCACCAAGCGGCCCTTTGGTGCAAGGGCCTGGAAGCATCGCTTCAAGAGATCCCTGTTTTCATCGACGCCCAGCATGTGGCAGATGGCCGATACCAGCACCAGGTCGTATCCAACTCCGAGTTGGTCGGAGCGCAAGTCTCCCGGCTTCGTTCGAATGCGACCCGCAAGACCTGCGTCTTCGATGTGTCCTTGCGTGATGGGGAGGACCTGCGCCAAGTCCAGGAGGTCAACTTCGAGATTCTCCTTTGCGCTCGCAAAGGCGATGGAATAGGCGCCCGAGCCACCGCCCACATCTAACATGCGGGACACACCTTCCGTGCCGACGGCGCTGACCACCAGCGGCGCACGCGCGCGTGCGTTGCGATGCATGGCAGCAATGAACGCGCGCGTCCAATCTTCGCCTCTCTTTGCCGTTGCCTGGCGAATCACCGAGGTGCCCGCGCGAACGCACTCGGTGAGCGTGGACCACGTCTCCCACAAGTGCGCCAAATGCAGCGTGGCAGTCCGCGAGTCATCCGCAGACCCCGCCGCGAAATACCTTGCGCTCAAAGGAGAATTACTAAAGACGGCGCCCTGCTTAGCCAACCATCCCATCGCGACGAGTGCGTTCAACAGCATTTCCGTGGCGCGCGGGTCGCCGCCCACGCGGGCAGATACCTCAGCCGCGGTCGCCCCGCTTCCCACGGCGGTAAACAGATCCAACTCGACGGCCGTGAGGACTACTCGGCTTTCCTGAAATCCTCGCAGGGTGCGGTTCATATCGTCGGGAAGAACCCCGGAGGCAGCTTGCGCGCGTTGCGCGGCTAGGGCCTTGTCGCGGTTGGCGCAGATTTCCTGCTTGAGAGCCGCCGCATCTTTATTCGCCAAGCGCTCCACAACCTGTCCACCCTGAAAGTGCGATTTCACGATTTCCGGCACGTCCTGCGGCCCCACGCTTGAATACCAGACACCCTCGGGGTAAACAATCATGTTCGGCCCGCGATCGCAAAGGCCGAACGAGCCGCAGGCGGTGACCAGCACGTCATTCGCCAGCCCCCTCTCAGCCACCTCTTTGCGCAATGCCTCGAGCACCTTCGCAGAGCCGCGTGCCGCACAGCATGGCACCCCCTCAGCCTTCTGCTGCTCGCAGACGAACACGTGATAACGGAAAGGTCCCATGGTCTCCACCTCGCAGCCAGATTAACATAATCCTGCAACCAAAACCGCTTGCAACCGGACCGACCTCGGTTTTATATTCAGTGAAATGCAACTCCGCGGGGGGAGCTATGACAATTAAAGATCTCATCGATTCCAGGAAGGATTTCTACTGTATCGCCGATGACGTCACCGTACACGAGGCTGCGCGCTACTTGCGTGAAAAGCAGATCCGGTCAGTCGGCGTATGCGATCGCCAGGGCAAGCTCCTCGGCGTTGTGTCACAAAGCGACATTTCTAATAAGGTCGCGGCGGAGAACAAGTGCCCCGCCTGGATGCGCGTGTCTGAGATCATGACCTCCGAGCTTACCGTCGTGCCGCCCGAAACGTCTTTACATGAGTGTGTGCGGCTCATGGAGAGGCACGGCTTTTTCCACCTGCCGGTCGTGGACCAGGAGGGACAGTATCGCGGCATGATTTCTGTAAGGGACATCCTCACGCTTATTGCCTTGGACGAGAAGGCCCGAGCAGACATGCTGGAATCGTTTATGTTCCCGCAGCGGTAAGCGAAGATGTCAGGCGCCGGGTGCGAGGGGCAGGGGAAACGAAAATGACGGTCGTCCCCGCGAAAGCGGGGACCCATCGTCCGTCCAATGGATTCCCGCTTGCGCGGGAATGACACACAGGGCGTGATTTTCTGGGGAGGGTTATCGTAATGGTCAAAAACGCTCGCGACGCAAGCGCCGCGGTCTTGCCCCGGTGGGCTCTGGCCATCGTGCCGCTGCTTATCTTGGTGATGCTGATGCTTGCGGGCCCGGAGCGCGTGCCCGGGCAACAGGCTTCGAAGATTGAACTGAAAACCACTTCCTTTGAACCCGGCGGATTCATACCCAAGCGCTTCACCTGCCAGGGCGCGAATGTGTCGCCCGCACTCGTGTGGAGCGATCCGCCCGCCGGTACGCAGAGGTTCGCGATCATCGAGGACGATCCCGACGCTCCGTCAGGTACCTTTGTGCATTGGTTGGTTTATGATCTGCCGGCAACTTACCGCAAGCTGCCGGAAGCGCTGGCGGGAAGCGATCAGATGTCGGGCGGGGGACGACAAGGGACGAACGACTTCTCACGAGTCGGCTACAGCGGTCCCTGCCCTCCACCCGGCAGCACCCACAGCTACTTCATTCGGCTTTACGCCCTTGACGCACCAACCAGTCTGCCCCCCGCCGCAAGCCGTTCAGAACTCGACGCCGCCATGCAGGGTCACATCCTCGCCCAGGCAGAGTTGATGGGCCGCTTCAAGCGGTAAAAAGGCTAAAGTCTAAAGGGTAAAGGATAAAGGGTAAAGGCTGAAGTCCAGATCCTTTACCCTTTAGACTTTAGCCTTTACCCTTTTTGCCGGCACGCCTTTCGTGTGGCAGTCCGTGCATTTGACGAAGTGGATGTTGTGGAGGCTGGTGGTGGAGCGGAACGTGGTGTCCATGGTTTCCACGTTCAGGCCGCAATTCGACAGGCGGGGGTGGCAGTTCATGCAGGAGGCGCGAGTGGTTTGCCCGTGCGTTTCATGGCAGGAAAGACAGCTCAGCCCTTCGTGCACGCCCACCGGTGTTCGGTCATCTCCGGATGCCACCTCGAGGCTTGCCAGCGGAGCATGGCATTGGTAGCACAGCGCCTGGCGAGTGTCCGGACTGATTTTAACGGCGCGCGCCGCTTGATGCATCTGGGGAAGGGAAAGGCTCTGCAAGGGAACGTGGTCGAGTTCCCGCCGATCAAAAAGCGCCAGGGACGGCCGGGCAATCTCTTCCGTGGCGCTGGCGTTCGCGGCCTTGACGGCGGGCCGTGCCAAGGGCAAGCCTTGGCGGTGCATTTGGTGGCAGGTCAGGCAAGGAATGACAGGGCGAGCGGCAAGTTCAGGCTTCAAAAGGCGCCAGGGGCCGGTGGAATCGATGGGAGCCACCAGGTCACGGATGCCGCCCTGGAAGTGCATGGCGTGGCAGCGCAGGCAATCGTCCATAAGGTGCTGCTGGCCATTGTGCTTCTTATCGAGGAAAATCTGGGAGTAAGTGGCGCTGTGCGAACTGGACGCCCAAGCGGCGTACTCGGCTTGGTGGCAATTCCGGCAGCCCTCGTTCACCTGGAAATTGTCCTTGGTGCGGAGCGCCACGCGTTCCGGAAGTTTACCCGAAAGATGGTCCGCCAGCCGCCGGATGTTGTTCAAATGAAAGCCCGCGTCCAACGTAAACACACTTCCATGACAGTCCGAGCAGGGGACATTCCGGTGCGCGGAGGTGTGCCAATCCGTGTAGGGCTGCCAGATTTCATGGCAGCGGGCGCAGGCCTTTCCCTGCGAGTAGTCGTAGTATAGGCTGCTAGCTGGAAGGATGAGCACTACAACTGCTAGCACTCCAATCAGGAGCAAGGTGCGATAATTGCGTGCGGGCTTTTCAGTTGGCATATCCTAACTCTGGTGGAGACTGATGGCTTGAGCGAATGGATGAAGAGTTGCAGTGCAACTGCCGAGATCCTTCGCTTCACTCAGGATGACAACTCTTTTTTTCGCAACTTCGATTTTCGGTCTTTCTCAACTCCGAAACCTCGTGCCTTTCCACTCGCCCACGATATGAGCGGACGCATAGTAGGCGATGGCCATAATGGTCAGCACGGGGTTGAATCCACCGTTGTTCACGTGGACGCTGCCATCGACCACGAAAAGGTTATCCACGTCGTGCACCTGGCAGTAGCGATTGACCACGGAAGTCTTAGGGTCGTTGCCCATCCGGCACGTTCCGGCCTGGTGTTGACCTCCGCTCAGGCCCACGCGGGGCGGACGCGGCCAAGTGGAGACGGCTCCGGCTTCCTTAAGCCAGGCGTCCGCCTTCACGGACAGCATCTTCCCCACCTCCACCGTGTGCGGGTGGTTCGAGCCGGACAGGCGCACCACGGGTATCCCCCAGAAGTCCTTGACGCGCGGGTCCACCTGGACCCTGGAGTCGAACATGGGCATCTCCTGCGCCGGCCCCATCACCACGACGGTGCGCCGGTAGGCCTGGCGCATGAAGTCTTTGTGCGCCTTGCCCCAGCGCGGCAGGTTGGGCGGATTCATGGAAGAAAAATGGATGGGCAACCGGATAAACTCGTTGCACAGAGCGCCGCCGCCCACCATGCCCGGGTTGCCGTGGTTGTAATCGCAGATGGCAAGAGACGCGCCGGGGCCAACGTCGTCGTACACGTCATCGTCGAAAAGACCATACGCCCCCGCGTAGCCATGCCCCTGCAGATTCCGTCCCACCCAGTCGTGGCGGTTGCCAATCCCCTGGGGGAACAGGCTGCTTTGGGAATTGAGCAGCAGGCGGGCTGTTTCCGTGGCGCCGCAGGACGCCACCACCAGGTCTGCCGGCTGGATTTCGAGCCTGTCCTGCGAGTCGAAGTAGGCCACACCTATTGCCCTGCCGCGGTTGTCGGTCAGAATCTCCTTCACCACGCACTCGGCGCGCAGCTCGCAGTTTCCGCTGGCCAGGGCTTTGGGGATCACGGTGTTCTGCGTGCCGTTCTTGGCGTCAACTTCGCAGGCAAATCCCACGCACCAGCGGCAGCGCATGCAGGCCGCGCGCCCGTTGTAGGGCACCGAATTGCGCAGCATGGGAATGTCAAAGGGATGCAAGCCCAGCCGCTGGGCGGCGGGTTTCAGGATAGCGTGTTCGCGCCCGGGTGGGAGCGGTGGCATAGGCAACGGTTTCTTGCGCGGGGCGCGGAAAGGATTGTCCGTATCGTCCCCCGAGACCCCGATTTCCCACTCCGCTTTCTCGTAGAACGGTTCGAGATCGGCGTAGCTGATGGGCCAATCGTCAAGAGTGCTGTTGGCGACGGGGCCGTAGGTGGAGCGCATGCGGAAGTCTTTTTCCATGTAACGCCACGCCATCGCGCCGTAGCTGGCCGTGCCGCCGCCCACGCAGGCGGCGTTGTTCCCGTAAGCGCCGTCGCTGGGAAGCACCACTCGCTCGTGACCCTGGGGGTCGACGAACACGCGGCGATAGCGCTCGTCGTCCGGGCCGAAGCCGCAGCCCAGAACGGAAGTGCGCTGATTGCGCAGATCGTCTTTGCGGCAGTCGAAGGCGGTGTACCACTTGCCGCGCTCCAGCAGCACGACGCTCAAGCCCGCCTCCGCCAGTTCTTTCGCTACAATCCCGCCCCCGGCCCCAGCTCCTATTACCACTGCATTGACGTGTTTCAGAGACATACCAGAGAAACCTTTCACATAGGGGCGACTCTTGTGTTCGCCCCGGGAGAGCGCAAGTCAAAACTCAAAATTCAAATGGCAAAAGGCAAAGGTTCCCGTCACGCCACTCACAACCTCCCCATCTGCCCATCTGCCGATCTGCCGATCTGCCCACTTGTCAGGTCGTAATGCAACCGCCCGCGAATCGGCGGGTAAGGCAAGCCGACCATTTTCCAACTCGCTCGCCCGCGGTTTCCCCCGTGCCGGGGGTCGCCGTAATAGCCTTGCATCGTGTGGCCCAGGATGAGCGTAAAGAAGTCTTTGGAGGAGATTTCCTTCCAGGCTTCTCCCGTCGCCCCGCCTCGTTCCAACTCCTTCAGTACTGCGTCCTGCTTCTCCGCACTCAACTCGGTGAAGCCTTGTCCATACATCTGCCGGCTCGTCTGGTCGATGCCTTTCAGGCCTTGGCGATAGCTCGAGCGAAAACGCTTGTACGGACCTATGAGCTGAATATCTAGGAAGTTCACTACGCCCACTTGCGACGCACCGGGATCTTGATCCGCAGGAATGAGGCGCTCGCAAATCGCGTCTGCCGTCTGCCCTTCCTCGAGGGTGAAAAAACGCCACGGGCTCTTCCCGTTTGTGCAGCACACCATGGATCCGGCGGCCGCGGCAGACGCCACCTGGATGAACTTGCGGCGTGTGACTCGGTTCATGGTCGTTCCTTTCGTCGGAGCTTTCGCACCACAGAGGCACAGAGGCGCTGACAGGGTTACAGTGAACAGCGCGTGCTCCCCACCCGCGATAAACCAGAGCAATCGAGGGTCCATTCGCGCCAAGGGAGAGGCAGTATAAAGCCTTTGCGCGAAAACGCAAGAGACACAAAGTCACTCCCACCGCCGCCTCTCTGTGCGAGAATGATAAGGGAGGGAAATTGGAAACTGGAAAATAGAAACTGGAAAATGGAAACTGGAAATCGCAAACTAGAAACTCGAAATCAGAAGTCCAAACTAACGGGCTTACAGCGTCTTTTGTTTTCCGCTTTCTGCCTTGAAATCGCCTGTCATTCCGAGCCCTTCGCTGTCATCCTGAGCGAAGCGAAGGATCTCGCTCTGGGTGCTCAGGGTAAACTCCGCGAGGAATCTCGCCCTG
>Ga0187891_1003324_pt1 | contig 11335 bp, 11 predicted proteins | sample June2016WEW_21_4_FD_132990 | JGI IMG/M metagenome (GOLD analysis project Ga0187891, IMG submission 132990) | Peatland microbial communities from SPRUCE experiment site at the Marcell Experimental Forest, Minnesota, USA - June2016WEW_21_40 | ecosystem: Environmental > Terrestrial > Soil >...
GGCTTGGTCAATTCCGCCGATTGCTGGTTCGCCATGAGCATCTGCTCTCCACCTACCAAGCCTTCTTCTACATCGCTTGCTTCTGGATTACGCTGAGGCACTGTTTATGAAACATGCTCTAGGGCCAATATATTCAGATATTTTCAATTATAAGTTCGGCAATTTTAGTCACCGTCCGGTGACTCGCTCACAATCCTTGTAGATGGCTTCGTCAATAGGCTTCAGGATGCTCAGTTTCCTGTTGGGAAGGAATTCCATGTCATGTCTAAGACTGAGGTAGCAGGCCTACGTGCTGACTTGAAAGAACGGGATCAAATCCTAGCCTTTATCCTCAAGGCCGTAAAAGCTGGAATTCCCCCCGATCAGATTATTATGGACTTGAGCCCTGTCGATCATGACCGGGTGCCAACTACCAAGGAAGACATAGAGTTCCTCCTCCAGAGCGGAATTGATCCTAGCTAATAACTACAAGTCATTAAACGCCGCTGCCATTGCCAGCCCGATGCACTCTGTATCTTGATCGTGACGTGGTTCCGTCGAGGTGCCTGGAGTACTCAGTCCAGGAAACTCGCTTCGCGTCGATTTTCGTCCACTTGCGGAAAAACTGTGGCGAGCTTAGCACTCCCTCAAGGCTCGTGAATGTCGAGCGAATCTCCTCCAGCGATCCTGATCCAAAATCGAAGACAGCGACTGCCGGAGAGTGAATTATGGGAAATTGGGCTTCACTCAGGAAGATCAAGTCGCAGGAGCCCAGTAGAATAGAGGCGCGCGAACGGCACACTTGGAGACAACCGGGTGAATTCCCAGCTGCCGGAATGACCGTGTGGAATCTCAAAGTGTTCCTGCCCATCAACGCAATATGGACTTCGTCCCCTACATCCACGTGCTTTCGCTCGCATTCTTGATGGGATTGGCGGCGGCCGCGCCCATAGGTCCTGTCAACATGATGGCCATTCGCCGCGGAGTGGTCGGCGGTTGGGCCCACACCCTCGCCTGTGGAATCGGCTCCGTCTTCGCCGATCTGGTTCTCTTCTCCTTGGCCCTCCTCGGGGGTCGCTACCTCTTGCCCCGTCTGTTGAACCCGAAGCTCCAGATCGTCCTAGTGGCCATTGGCGTAGTCGTTCTGTTTCCGGTGGGAGTCTACTTCCTGGCGCTCGCCGTCAAGAACTCCCGCCGGGCTTACAACAGCGCCCGCCACCGCTGGAGCGAAGGCTCCATCCCTGAGCGTCTGACCCTCGAAGCCGCCAAAGCTGCCGCCCTGACCATCTTCAACCCCTTAACCATGCTTTACTGGGCTGGCGTCACCTCCAGTTGGGTCCCCTTTGCCTATTCGGTCTTGGGCAAAAGAGCCCCTGCGTGGGGAACCTTGATGGCAGGCGCCGGCCTGATGCTCTGGTTCACCGCGCTCACCGCCGTCGTCCGTTTCATTCCCCACCGCATCGACGCGATCTTCTTCCGCCTCGCTAACGCAATCTTGGGCGTCATCCTTCTCGGTCTCGCCACCTACTGTGCAGTTGTCCTGTCGCACCATCTCCCGCGCTGAGCGGCGATTCGATTCGGTGCTCAACGCGGCCTGCTTCGAAGGACTCGGGCCTTTCGAAGCCGCCAACAATAGGCTCCAAGATTCAGCGCGCATACGGCCACTCCTGCGCTCGTTAAGATCCAGCCGGGAAGGTTGGGATACACGATCGCGTCCAGGTAGTGGAGCAGGAAACCGCCTTGGTACGCAGACGGGCCAGCTCTGGATTCAAAGTACTGTTCCGCCAAAGTAAGAGGGCATGGCCAGGGGCTCACCTCTACAACAATCCCCCAGAGCAGCGCCAGAATGTGCAGCGCGCTGCAGACGGGCCGGCCGCGCGTCCAGAAAGCTCCGAAAATTACCAGCGCAAGCCACGCCAAATGGACCATTAGAATGAGGACTGCTACCAGGGCCATAACTCGCGCATCCCCGCTTCATCCGATCGCGCTCATGCGAGGCTCCGGTGGTCGTGATTGTCCAATCGCTGGGCGCGCGCTGACGCTAAGTCACCTCAGCAATCTTTTCCTAGGCCAGAGCCTTGGCTGCCTTGCGCACGTCGGCCGGCTCGACTGTAATGAGTGCACCGAAGCGGCCCGCACCTGCGCTCAAGGCGTGAAGCGAGGTCACGTTGATACCTGCTTCCGCCAATTTGCACGCCAGCTCGGCAACTGCGCCGAGACGGTCTTCACCTTTTACCAGGAACGCCTTCTGCTTCTTGCCCAGGGTGAGGCTGGCTTTCTTGCCCGCCGCGCTGACTCCCGGCGTTTTCTCCTCCACAATAACGATGATTTCGGCGTTTCGAGCCGTCTTCCGGTAGCCCAGCAAGCCAGTCAAGTTGACTCCTGCCTCTTTGAATGCCGTCAAGACTCGAGCGCCTTCTCCTGTCTTGTGAGGTACCGCTGCTACATAGTACTCAACTCGGGAAATCTCGTTAGCCATAATCGTTCTCCTTCCAATAGCTTACGCCAACTCAGAGAGCAGGCCCCATCTTTGATTTCAGGCGTCCACTATGTAACCGTGCGCCGCCCGACGTCGTGATGGAGGCGGGTTCAAACCCGTCATCAAGCCGGACGGTTCCAAGAGTGCGCCCGCTGCCGGCGAGCGTGTCGGTATGGCCCCTACTGCCGGCGGATGCGGCGCTGGATCGAACAATTGGCTGCTACCCCGCAGGCGCCGTAGCTCGGGTCAAAAGCCGTGGGTGCTGAACGCATCTAGTTTGTTCAGGAGATACGGAGGCGAGCAAAGACCGGAATCTTGACCACATCCAGGATCGCACCGAACGCGATTGCAGCGGCAAACTCAGATGCGATGACGGCTATGGGTAACGGAGCCATTGCGACTCCAAAGGTTGCGAGGGTTGAGATGATCAGAACGTCGGCAACCGAGGAAAGTACGAGCCAAACGCTGGGGCGCAATCCCCAGAGATGTTGGCGTCCGCGAATGACGTAGGTCGTGGCCTGGCTGCCAAACACAATGCCGACCACGGAGAGCGTTTGGAGCGCTTCGATGCCGAGATGCAACTGAAATTTGCCCACTGCCAGGATTGCCGAGGAGAACGCAAGGAAGCAGAGTCCGAGCATCACTCCTGCACTCGTGATTCGGCCGATCTGCCAGGAGTTTGGCGTCTTTGATGGCCTCACTCTGTCAGTGGTTAGCGACATGGCAAGGAAGTCGCCGGAGATCATCACAATGACCATCAGCATCGGAGTCAGGACAGCATGTCCAGTTATTACCAAGCCGACCGCCAGCAGGAGCACCTGCACAATCTTTTTCATCACTGAGTTCAGTGTGTAGGTGAGAATGCGCTGAAACGTGATCCTGCCCTCTTTCACAGCGGCAACAATGCCGCCCAGCCCAGCTTCGGTGAGCACAACCCCCGCCGCCGATTTCGCCACATCGGTAGCGGTCGAGACGGCAATGCCGATCTGCGCCTGGCGGAGCGCAGGTGCGTCATTAGCGCCATCCCCACACATCCCTACTGTGTGCCCGCTCCTTTGATAAGCCTTGACGAGATCAAATTTGCCTTCCGGAAGCACGCCTGCAAAGACCGAGAAATCCTCCGGTTTGATGCCTTCTGGAAGGCTGCCAGCGGGGCAGAGCTTGCCAGTCAATCCAACCGCATGCGCCACGATTGCGGCAGTGGCCGCAGCATCCCCCGTCACCATGACCGTGCGTACGCCGAGACCACCCAACTCCGAGATGAGAGAGATCGAATCCGATCGCGGCGGGTCGCTGAGGGCGATCATGCCGATAAGCTGAAGTGAAGCCGAAGGCCCCGCAGCTACTGCCAGAACCCTGAATCCCTGCTTCTCAAGTTCGTCAACTATCGCTGCCGCTGCGGGCGACGAAGCCGCGAGGGCCACGACCGCGGTATAGGCCCCCTTGATGATGCGCTCTGCGGTCCCCTTTGCATCTGTGGCGGTCGCCTCCGATGTCTTCTTGGCTGGGTCGAAGGGCAAAAATGTCGCAAGCTTTGGCAGGTCCTGCGCCGGCTTTTTCGAGGCGGCAGAGCGAATTGCGGCGTCGACGGGGTCCTGTCCTCCTTCAGAACTTGCCAGGGCTGCCAACCCGAGAACGTGCGCTTCGTCGAACCCTGGCAATGGGCGAACGCTGGTGACTGAAAGCGCATTGAGGGTTAGAGTTCCGGTTTTATCCGAGCATAGGACGTCGATCGATGCAGCTTCGTCTACTGCAGAAAGCCGTGTTGGCAACACCCCCTGCTTCGCGAGAGCACGAGCTCCGATTGCGGCAGCGAGGGTGAAGGTTGCCGGTAATGCGACCGGGATGATGGCCAGGACCGAGGTCAGCAACAGCGGAATCACCTCGCTCGAGGGCATCGCATGGTAATACGCGTAGGCGCCCATCGCGACGATGATGAGGCAATTGAAGACCGCCAGGTTGCGGATGATCCTGAGGACAGCCTTTTGCTGTGTACTCACTACATGTGCGAACTGAACGAGTTCCGCCGTGCGGCCGAACTTCGTTCGTGCTCCCGTGGCCGTCACTACGGCCGTTGCTTCGCCACGCCGGACGAGAGCCCCAGCATAGGTGTCCACACCTGCACCGGCTTCGATGGGCAGAGATTCGCCTGTGAGCATCGACTGATCGAGTTCAACCGATCCACCGGTCAGATGTACGTCGGCGGCGACCACACCACCAAGAGACAGTTTCACCGAGTCGCCACATACCAATTCCGCGGCCGGTACAGTCTTCCATTCGCCGTCTCGCTGGACCGAGGCGTTGAGCGCCAGACGGGATTTGAGAGCAGCAAGAGTTGCCTGAGCGCGGCTTTCCTGGAAGTAAGCGAGAGCTGCGTTGAAAAAGAGCAGAGCTGCAATGACACCAGCTTCGTAATACTTATGCAATGCGAGCTCAAGAACGACTGAAGCTTCGAGCAACCATGGAACAGGCGCCCAGAATTTGGCCAATGCGTTGCGCAGTGGATGAGCTGAGGTGTCCGGCATTGCATTGGGACCGTCTTTTTCGAGACGGATCTGCGCCTCATCGCTTGAGAGCCCTTTTGAGGCGATGTCCTGAGCCGGCTTCGCAGTTTGAGTGTCCGGCGCGGGGGCAACAACACTACCTGGGCTCACAGTTCGCCACCGGTACCGTTGATCTGGTTACTAAGCAAAGCTGCACCTAAGTTGTGATCAATGGGCCTGGCTGAGACGAGACTCACTGGCCACGCCGACTCGCCGATGTGCGCGCATGAGTGCAGAAGCTTGCTCCAGCACGGCCGTGTGCTGCGCAAAGGTCTTTTGCCACCAGATGTCGAAACCGTCGGCGCCGGGATTCAGATTCAAATGAGATTGTCGGTCGTTCAACTTTTTGCGCACAGTGAAGAGTAGACCGCATTGTGGATTCAATTGCTGGTACGAAGTCATTTCGTCCTTTTCCTTCCCTTAATGGTTGAGCAAGATCAGGCTGGTGCAGGTAAACGCGTCGTCCGCGGTGCTCTCACTCGATCAAGTGCTCCTGCTTAGGCTCAGCCGGGCGAAAGGCTTTCTCCCCTGAAGCCATGAGGTGACATTGAAGGTCTGCGCTGATTTCTGAAGCTCTTCCCGCGCGGTCCAAATGATCCTCCCATCTGGGACGGCTGACCATCTGTTCAATTTGATACAGTCATTGGTGCTCTACAGATAGACAATCGCACTGAACCCCCGTGGCCCAATTTGCGGAGAGCCACGGCGTGGTCAGAGCAGGACGCTTTTGGCAAAAAGAGAGTGTGAATTGATCCGTATGGCTCGCCGTGACAGTAATTCGGCAACATATCTTGTCGGCAGCGGCATCGCTTCGCTTGCCGCCGCTGTGTTCCTCATTCGCGACGGAGATGTCCCCGGGCAAACAATTACGATCCTGGAAGAATCATCCCGGATCGGTGGCGCTCTTGACGCGTCCGGAAATCCTCAAGACGGCTACGTGATGCGTGGCGGGCGCATGATTGAAAGCAAATATCTGTGCACCTACGATCTGCTTTCATCAATTCCAACTCTCGATGGGACCAGAACCGTAACGAAGGAGATATTTGACTGGAACGAGACGATGAAGACATCGTCCAAGTCCCGCCTCTTTAGGGATGGACGCAGGGTCGATGCGCCCAGGTTTGGTTTGAGCGAGAAGCATATTCTCACCCTCGAGCGTCTGGCGCTTGAGCCCGAAGGCATCCTTGGACGCAGCACGATCTCCGATCAGTTTGATCCCGAGTTCTTTGGGACGGACTTCTGGCATATGTGGTGCACCACGTTCGCTTTTCAGCCCTGGCATAGCGCCATCGAGTTTAAGCGCTATGTGGTGCGATTTACACATATGGTTTCCGGTTTCAATACGCTTTCCGGCATCATGCGAACCGTATACAACCAGTACGACTCGATGGTGCGGCCGGTTTATAAGTGGCTCGAAGAGCGCGGCGTGAAGTTCATGCTCAATACAACCGTTACAGACCTCGCACTCGTGCATACTAATTCCGGTTTTTCCGTAGAGAAAATCATGATTGAAGAGGGTGCCTGTCTGAAGAAGATCAACGTTAAGGAGCATGACAGAGTCATCGTGACTCTTGGGTCCATGACCGAAAGTTCGAGCTTGGGCTCAATGGACTCGCCCGCGCCGATGCTTGGGAAAGCCGATGGCGGTTCCTGGGCTCTTTGGGAGAAGATCGCGGCCGGCCACACCCAGTTCGGGCATCCTTCGAACTTTGATGATCACATCGAGCAATCCAAGTGGATGTCCTTCACGACCACTCTTCATGACCCTACGTTCTTCGAGATGATCCGGGATTTGACTGGCAACGTCCCTGGAGAAGGCGGTCTCATTACCTTCCCGGAATCCAGTTGGCTGGCATCAATCGTTTTGCCCTACCAGCCACATTTCATCGGGCAGCCAGCGAGTGTACAGGTTTTCTGGGGTTATGGACTGTTCGTCGATCTACCGGGCAACTTCGTTAAGAAGCCCATGTCGGCCTGCACGGGGCGTGAGATCATGACGGAAATCATCGGACACTTACACCTGGAAGAGGATGAGGCTCGTATCCTCGATACCAGTAATTGCATTCCGTGTATGATGCCTTTCATTACCAGTCAGTTTCTTCCTAGGAGCAAGGGCGATCGCCCTCAGGTCATACCGGAGGGCTCAAAGAACCTAGCCTTCGTTGGGCAGTATTGCGAGCTCCCGGACGATGTGGTCTTCACAGTCGAGTACTCCATTCGCTCCGCGATGACGGCTGTTTACTCTCTTCTTGGCTTGGATCGCGAGCCGCCGTCCGTATACAAGGGGCAATTTAATCCACGAGTCCTGCTTGAGGCTTTCATGGCTTTGCACGAAATTGGCGTTTAGGATCGAGCATTCGTTTATTGGAACCCGGCAGACAAATCACAAGGACTCACTCCATGATTTCTCTTTTAGACCCTATCCAGATCGGCGACCTTCATCTGCCGAATCGAGTTATTATGGCTCCGCTCACTCGCTTGCGCGGTACGTCTAACCACATTCCGACGCAACTCATGGTCGAATACTACACACAGCGTGCTGGTGCCGGGCTGATTATCTCCGAAGGCATCCCAATTGTGCCGCAGGGCGTTGGCTACGCAAATGTGACTGGGATCTGGTCGCTGCCGCAAATCGAAGCCTGGAAACTGGTGACCCAGTCGGTGCACCGGATAGGTGGTCGCATCTTCGCCCAGATCTGGCATGTGGGCCGGATCTCAGATCCACGCTTTCTGGAGGGCAAACTTCCGGTTGCTCCCAGTGCCATCCGGCCGGCGGGCCACGTAAGCCTGGTGCGCCCCGCAACTAAATATGTGACGCCGCGCGCACTCGAGACGTCTGAAATTCCTGGCATTATTGAGGCCTTCCGCAAGGGTGCAGAGAACGCGAAGCTGGCTGGTTTTGACGGCGTGGAAATCCATGGAGCCAACGGCTATCTGCTCGACCAGTTCTTGCAGGACGGATCCAATCATCGTACAGACGAATACGGCGGATCGATTGAAAACCGCGCCCGGCTCATGCTTGAAGTCGCGGACGCGGTTGTCTCGGTTTGGGGCGCCAAGCGCGTGGGCATGCATCTGGCGCCGCGCGGCGATTCGCAGGACATGCATGATTCAAACCCGCCGGCAACCTTCGGCTACGTGGCGCGTGAGCTAGGTAGGCGCGAACTCGGCTTCCTGTTCGCGCGCGAGTATTTCGGACCCGACAGATTGGGTCCGAAACTCAAGCAGCAATTCGGAGGCGTATTTATCGCGAATGAAAAATACACACTGGCGCAAGCGAATCAGGTTATCCAGGAAGGTGAAGCGGATGCGGTAGCCTTCGGCCAACTCTTTATCGCGAATCCCGATTTGCCGGTCCGGTTTACCCGCAATGCATCCCTCAATGTGCCGGACGGAAGCACCTACTTTACATCGGGGCCGCACGGCTATACCGACTATCCTGCGTTGGGCGTGTAACGAAGAATCATTGCGGTCAATGTGGAGATAACTGCTGGGTTTCGTGACAAGCGTCGGCCGACGAAAACAAGAGGGGATGCGATGAATGAAACCGTTCGTCTGTTGCAGGCACATCACAGCAGCCGCAAGTACAGGACCGATCCAATTTCCGCGGAAGTTCTTGAGGCCATCATCGAGTGTGCACGTCGTGCTCCGACGTCCACCAACAGCCACGAGATATCGCTTGTGGTGGTCCGCAATTCAGAGAGCCGCGCACGTATAGCCGAAATTGCCGGTGGCCAGCCATGGATCGCGCAGGCCCCGGTGTTCATCGCGGTCGTCGTAGATCTCTATAAGACCGGCCTGGGCGTCGAGAAGGCCGGAGGCGAGCAGGTATTTCAGCGCAGTCTTGAAGGGATCCTGGCTTCCGTGAGCGACGCGGGAATCGCGATGGCGACGCTCATGACTGCGGCACGTGCATTCGGTCTTGGCGTCGTTCCCATAGGTGGAATTCGTCGCGACCCGCAGGCAATGATCGACCTGCTTGAGTTGCCGCCGGACACTTTCCCGGTAGACGGGGTCGTGCTCGGCTATGTTTCTGAAGAGTCTCCGCAAAAGCCCCGCATGCCGATGGAGAGCTTCCGACATGAGGAAAAGTATCATCCGGAAGCTCTGAGGCCGGCGATTGACGACTACGACCGAACGCTTGAGGAGTATTGGCAAGAAATTGGGCGCACCGACGGGCTGTCATGGTCGGCAAATATGGCACAGCACTATGGCGCATTTTCCCGATTGATCAAGTCTGTCGCCCAAAAGCAGGGCTTCACGATCGAGGTATAACTCGATGAACGGACCGAGACATAATCAACCCCTGACGCTTTCCGTGGAAAACCATGACGCCTGCCCAACGTGATGAGGTGATATACCCGGCTCTCGCCAGCGCGCCGCTATTGTCGTCGCCCACCCGGACGATGAGACTCTCTGGTGCGGTGGCTACATACTGGCTCATCCGGAGTTTCACTGGCGCATCGTGACCCTATGCTGTAATCGTCCATAGCGTCGCGGGAAGGGTTTGATCACCTGGCACACCCGTGAAGGACAGGTCTCTTTCGGTGTTAACGGGGCGCGGACACAAAAAAGCGCCACTCTCAGGTAGCACTCTTCTTCCTGGCCCCTCGCTCGGAAACGGGCGTCGCCAAACTGTTGCACCGCTCGGCGTGCAGCTTTGCTGCCTCGGCATCGTGATGAATTGCAAGTTGGTTGTGTCCGTGGGCCAGGTATGCGTGGTGCGCAGCCTTTTCGCGCTCCTCTGCCTTGTCGTATTTCGCTGCCTCTTTGAAATGGTAGGCTGCCTGCTCATGGTGACGGGCAGCGTGATGGTAATGTTCCCAAGTCTTCGACATGCGATTCTCCTTCGTGAGATCTGGCTCTTGAGCTTTCCGCTGGAATTTCCATTTTGCTTGCCCAGCCAGTAGAGAATATATCTCCGAGTGCCCCCCTCGTCACCTTTTTCGCATGCGGTGCAAGGCTAGAGCCGAAGCGTACCCGGCAGGACCGCTTCTGGGAAAAAACCATGTTCTGTCCCATTTCGAATAACGCGGTTGAGCCACGAAGAGGTGCCGTAGATGCGTCGCCTAGGATGTAGTGGACGTATTCTCGTAATAGTAGTCAGTTTCTCCTTCTCGCCTCTCGCACTCCAAGCTCTGCCCCAGACGAGCACCGTTCAAGAACGCAACCGAACGACTGGAGCTGCGATGAGCCTCCTTAAGAAATGCAATGCCAAGGATCGTCTATCTGCAAGTCGGAACAAGAGCCGATATTCGTTGATGCCGGCAGGACAAGCCGATAGAGCCAATCCTTCAGAGATCAAGCCAGGCGGACCACGGGCGAGCAGACTGACTTTTGTCGAAGACTTCACACGGGAACATTCTTTCCCTGGCGTGCACATCACTTCGATCGAGATTTCAGGCAGTTTTTGAACCACGACCGCATCGAAGCGACGGTTGGTCCGGCAGAACGCCTGAGGAGCGCAAGTATGGATTGCTCATTCTATAGGGCCCGAAAGCGAGCTTATGGTATCCTCCGCCTAGAGGCGAGCATTACCTAAGCGGAGGATCAACCAGGCACGAGTGGCAGCTCTAGCGGCGATGAACCGAGCGCGAGCCTGCAAATTTTAGAGCCGTCAAATTTTCTACTTGTGCGCCAGTCTACGCATAGACTGGAAGTAGCAACTCATGGCAATGGACGAATCCAAACCAAAAAGCGAAAACCCTTGGTGGCAACCAACACGCATGCAGTTGGCGAAATGGCATATGAAGAATACTCTTGGAACTGCTGTATTCCTCGGCATCATGGCCTTGGGCGCCCTGCTCTACCTTGCGTTTACGACCCTCCTATCCCACCATCTGTTTCACCATCGGCACTAAATCTCCCGAATCGGAATCTTGGCGGTGTTTCAGAATTCAAGCAACTGCTCTTCCTGATAATCCCCTGCTCAACCGGGCACCCGAAAAATGGATTGTCGATCAAGCTCTTCAAGACGCCTGGATCTAGACATCCCTAGCGCTCCGGGATTGGGGTAAGGAGCGAGAGCGTGCTCCTGCAGTTTTTCAAACAAGAGCGTATCGTTCTCGCCGTCGAGGGGCGCAGATGGATTCTCGATCACGGGTTGCCGCGGATTGCGAAGTGTACGCCGAGTTAGTTGTCCCGCCGGACTAGGTTGAGCCTGAATCCTTGTTTGCGAAAAGCAATATGTTGATCAGCCGATCACAATCATGAGCTGCGAGAAGGCACCGCACCGATTTCCCCGAGACGGTCAGCCAAATCCTCATCCATGAACAGGTGCTGAATTAACCCTCTGCGCAGTCCTTCGTGAACCACCGAGGCTTTGTTGGCCCCA
>Ga0187891_1003325_pt1 | contig 11332 bp, 13 predicted proteins | sample June2016WEW_21_4_FD_132990 | JGI IMG/M metagenome (GOLD analysis project Ga0187891, IMG submission 132990) | Peatland microbial communities from SPRUCE experiment site at the Marcell Experimental Forest, Minnesota, USA - June2016WEW_21_40 | ecosystem: Environmental > Terrestrial > Soil >...
GGAGGGGATGCAGAGAATTGAACTCTGATCTCAAGGTTCGTAGCCTTGCGCCCTCATCCGTTGGACCACATCCCCACATTGGAAGCGGCAGAGAGATTTGAACTCTCATCGTCCGAGGTAGAAGCTCGGCGCATTGTTCCGTTATGCTATGCCGCCTCGTTGCTAAGTAAATCTGGTGCGGGATGTGGGAATCGAACCCACTTCGTCTCGCTTAAAAGGCGAGTGCATATCCCTATCTGCCAACCCCGCAAACTTGGTGGGTGACGCTGGAATCGAACCAGCCTGGTCTCGATTAAGAGTCGAGTGCATCTGCCATCTCTGCCAGTCACCCATGCTGCTCAACAAACATGGTGCAGGATGTTGGAATCGAACCAACGCCTCGCGGTTATCGACCGCGGGCTCGACCTTCGAGCTGATCCTGCATGGTGCGCCGTTCGGGAGTTGAACCCGCATCTGTTGGGTGTAGGCCAACTGTTCTGGTCCGTTGAACTACCGGCGCGACAATTTGGTAGAGGGTACAGGAGTCGAACCTGTCTGGCCGCGCTAATCTGGCGCCGAAGTGGGTATAAGCCACTGCCCCTCGCCGGAGGCCCCTCCATGGTGGCTCGCGATGGATTCGAACCATCCGCGACGGCTTTATGAGAGCCGCGTTCTTCCTACTGAACTAGCGAGCCTTGTCTTCCCTCGAAACTGGCTGGCCGGGCAGGATTCGAACCTGCGCATGGCGTGAGTAACAGTCACGTGCCTTTCCAGCTTGGCTACCGGCCAAAAAAGCCGAAGGCCCCGATTTTGGTCGGGGCCATCGAGAATCGAATCTGAACTTGGAAATCTAACGAATGGTCAAACCAATCCCGAGGGCCCAGCGCGATTGACGCGCCGTCTCATCGTGGTTTTGGTCTGTATCGTCATTTTCGAAACTGAGTATAGCACGATTTCGGCAGTAATCCACACTATCTTGATCACGAAGGAGTACGACGGTGTTTGAAGAACTAATGCCGTTACTTACAGAGCGAGTATTGGTCGTGACCGTGTCACGAGTCAGGGCGGACGAGATTTGCATCAACGTCATCCCAAAGCCGCTGAAAGCCGATCAGCAAGATGTTGATGCCGCGCTTAGTACACCACTGAGTGTCACCGGTACTCCCAAAGAACTTGACGAACAACTGCCGAGACAGTTGCGGGAGTTTGTGGAAACTCACCTGGGGCTGTCCTCGACCTTGAAGAGTGCGAAAGAACAGATGGAGGCCGCCGCCAAAGCAGCAAGAGAAGCCGCCAGAAAACCAACGAACTCGAAATCGCAATCCAGCAAGAATGCGACTCCAAGTACGGCGAAAGTACAGACAGAGTGCGTCACGAAAGAAAGCTCAGACGATTCACAATCGAGTCCCGAGCTAACCCATGCAACAACTGCTGGCTCTGGAGGCGGAGGCGTTGGCGCGAGTACCGGAAACCTGTTCGACGTCAAGACAGAAAACGACCACTGACGATTCGTCCAATTGTCCGGTTATCCGAAAATACGGCCGCTCAGACCACCCTACGGGCAAGAAGGGATGAGGCTATCCAGCGCTCGTCAAATTCTTGTAGGTGATCCGCTTCCCAACTACTGCGTCCACGAAACTGTCAAGTTGCTCCAGCGTGTGACGCTTCACGTCGCCGTCATTCAACCGGAAAGTGAACTCATTCAGATAACGGGGCATATGCTTCGCGCTCGGACAATGGTAGACGCCATACACCCCGCGCCTCAGGACGGCGTGGAAGCTCCCAGTGTTGTCCGGGCCCACCGGGGCGCGCTCGACCTCCCCGGAACCGTTGCCTCCACAAGCCTCGCGGAGCCGGTGAAGGACGAACCACGCCGATTTCTGGGTAATACCGATCTCTTTCGCCAACTGGATAGAAGAGATTCCCTTGCGCGCCGTGACAAGCAGATACATGGCATAAAGCCACTTGTGCAAGGGGACATGCGACCGCTCGAAAATTGTTCCTGTACGGACTGTGAAATCGAGCTTGCAGGCGTTGCAGCGGTAGAAGTCTCCATTGCGGCTAGTGATTCGTTCGCCTTTTCTGCACTCCGGGCACGTGGCACCGCTGGGCCACAGGCGACGCTCTAGGTACTTCCGGGCCGCATCTTGATCCGGAAAAAGCTCGAAAAGCTGGAAGGTGCTAATTGTGCTTCTGCTCATTTTGGCCCTTCTGGCTACCATTGTAGTACTCATGGTTCACGTTCCACCCAAGGATCTCTTGCCCTGATACCGTCTGCTGCGGGCTCAGGCGACCATCTGGCCGAGTAACCGGGTTGTCGGAGAAGTGCGATCACATCGTTGTTGGGAGCGTCCCCGTTCGGGCCAGCGCCGACATCACCACATCATCGAAAGGAACAACTATGGAAATCCATCGCCTCAAGCGAGAATTCCTCTACAACGGGGTCAAGCTGCCTGACACTACCCCAACCATGACCCCTGAACAGGTCAGAGACACGTACACGCATCTGTATCCAGAAATAGCGACGGCTGCTATTGAAGGGCCTGAAACAGTCGCTGACAAACTCGTTTACAAGTTTGTTCGTGCGATCGGAGCCAAAGGTTAACGCCCAAAGAAACGGATTTCGACGGAGACGACAGCGCTTGAACATAGAACAAGTCGCGCCTCGCCGGTCTCACAAACAACAGGACACGATAAAGGGGAGACTTCCATGAACCGGACGAAGCCAGCCGCCGTAGCCCGCCGAACCATGGGTGAAGAGACGAAGCGAGTCTTGAGAGCGTTGGAAGAGGCCACGCATAGCTGCATCAATACGAACGATCCCATCATGGAGCGATTGAAACAATGTCCAGAAGCATTCAAAGTCGGGGAAATTCTCGGCAAGGCGTTCGACTCGCTCAAGTACGCTCAGGACGGAGACGAACTCGGAGACCGATACTTGCCGCCATCAGGCGTGGTCATTCCGCCACTCGTGTGATCGGGCTGCCGTTGGACGTCACGTTCCCCAGGCTCAAGGGAATTCGATGGCAGTACTGCACGAGATGGGATGAAGGACCGGCCGCGGTTCTGGGCATGAGCCTGCTGCGGCTGGGAATTTGCAGGCCCATTGACTGGTCGGGTAGCGCGGTGGACTTTGTCGAACGCGGTTTTAGGAGGTTTGGCTCGCAGAATCGCGCGGTTGACGCGAAGAGAGTCTGGGTTGGCGACTTGCGAATTACGGATAGTCTTTTCGAGCTGACCGAGCAAGAGCGAAATCAGGTTGAAGCCGGAAGAGAAGGTACGACCGATCACTTGTATCTGGTGGGCGACTACGAAGCCGCCGCTTCCATTCCAATTGGTGGGACGCTCGCACGCCTCGAAGCCGAACATGCTCTCTTGCCAGCGGCCTTCTACGAGGTTTTCACCACGAACCTATACAAGTGGATGCGCGTGTATGACTATATCGATGCCCAGGAGCACGCCGAGATGTGGATGGAGGATCTGAGCGACGAGGAATTGGAAGCCTCGATCTATCGGAAAGTGGACATAGAGATCCCCGCCTGTATCAAGAGGCACTCTAAGACGCTCAAATACAGGAGAGCCCGGAACTTGCTGCGGGAAATCCAACCCCACACGAGTGTGGCTCGCGAGTTGATCCGGCACCTACTTGAAATGGATGCTCATGGCCAAGGGTACGAGCACGCGTGGCCCGGCCAGATCAGTGAGAAGGACGTACCAGGCATTGACACTTGGCTCATGGATGCTGAGAATTCCCGTCCCGGATGTCTGATCACCTGGTACGAGAACGATGCGATCAACGCCTGCTTTGATGAAGAGGCGCAGCACATGGGTGAAAACGGTCCTTGTCAGCCGAATGTGGCGCTTCCCATTCATCTGGACAGGCCGGTGAAAGAGCTAGATGAAGAAGTGCGGCGCGTCTTCGATCACGCCGGCGCGATGCTTCGGTCGTTGGCCTCCGCTGCCAAGATCGTCGAACTCATCAGGGACCTCTACGATGAATATCTCCGTGAACATCGGCTCGAGTCAGGACTTCCGGTTGAGCCGGGCCTTGCTGGTATACGGGAAAAGTAGCTATCAGGGCTACCCGTATCGCCATCCTTTTGTAACTCTCCATGAAGTGATGCATGACGGCGACTTGGCACGACTGGCGGAAGGCCAGTTGATGACGCCCCAGATGCTGATCGACCTGATGACGGGTCTTGGAAGGTCGGTTCCAGCCGAGATCCTGCCGGCCTGCGTACTGGTGCGCACGGCAGAAATGATCGTGTGGTGGGCCCCAGCCTGCGAACGAACGATGTTCTTCGGCGATCGCGGCAATGATCTTGCTTTGAAAAACATGAATGGCAAGCTCTATCCACACCCGCCCTTGCTGTTCAAAGCGTGCGGGAGTCACTTGTGGGTTCGTGCCCTTGCTAAAGACGAGAGGCCCAAGGCGGAAACCAAGCTGCGCATGGCTCCGTACTGGAACTGTTACGACAACGGCGTTTGTTGCACCGGGAGCATGAAGATTCCGCAGGAAAAATCGGTCACGGCCATCGACTTGTGGGAGGAGTCGTTCTTCCAAAGCGAATTCACGCACGCGTCCGGCGTTCACAAACACGTCCGGTTTCGCGGCGGCTTCCTGGCGATGTGGCAATCCCTGGCGGGACAAAAAGCGTTTCCAGAGAAGTACCTGGTGAAGTTGCCGCAGACGCTCGCGGAATTCGTGAGGAACGATGGCCACAGCTATCGAAACGACAATCGCAACGAAGACTGAACATCAGATTTCTGGTGCACTGCTGCAGAAGAAGGTTCAGGTCACGGTAGTCGGCTGCGGTGGGACGGGAAGCGCCATTGCGGCTGGCTTGCCGTATCTGCACCAAGCCATGGTTGCTCTAGGGCATCCGCACGGGCTGGACGTGACCTTGGTCGACGGCGACCGGATTTCCCGCACCAATTGCGTCCGCCAACCTTTCAGTGTGAGCGAGATCGGGCTGCATAAGGCGACGGTACTCGCCACCCGGATCAATCTGTTTTGGGGCCTAGGGTGGAAAGGTGTGCCGCACTTCGTCGATGAAAGTTGGGGGCACGAGACCGACATTCTGATTGGCTGCGTGGATTCTCGTGCCGCCCGAAACGCGATGACCCGCACTCAAACCTACTGGAATTGCCACTATTGGCTGGATCTGGGCAACAACGCCGATAGTGGCCAGTTCGTGCTCGGCCAGCCTGAAAACCAGAGAAACAAAGCGCGAGATTTGCGCTTGCCGGTGGCTTCGGAACTCTTCCCTGAACTCCTTAACCCGAAGCTCGACAAGAAGGACAGACTTCCGCCGTGCAGCGCGTTAGAAGCGTTGGAACGGCAGGAGCCGTTCGTGAATCAAACACTCGCATACCAGGCGCTGGCAATGCTTGCACGACTATTCCGATATGGGCGGCTCTCATACCATGGCGGGTTCGTGAATCTGCGAACGGGTCGCACAACCCCGCTGCCCGTCGATCCGATCCTATGGCAACGAATGAGGGCGCACTCATCAGATTCCGAATATCCAAGAAACAAAAGGAAGAAAGGTGGTTAGGCAATGAGCCAAAGTTTTCGGCCAGTGAAAGAAATATGGAATATGCACTCCTCCTGCTTCGTTGAATCTGAAGAGTTGATTGCGCTGCTCCACGACCTTGCCGCCAGAGTCGGCACTGCCAGCGCCGAACACGAATACGGAGACAACAAGGCAGTCTGGCTCGAAGACGGCAACAAGGTTCTGGACTACATGGAGGCAGACGAACGCTTCAATGCCGCCAGTTTCCGAGACAGCTTGGAGGAGCAAGGAGTGGTCATCAACCAGAATGACCTGACCACTCTGATCGACAATATGCGGAGCCTGGTAAAACAGTGGCGGAGTTCCATCGGAGAACACGGAGAACTGGTGTTCTACATCGACGCTTGTTGAACCAGCAAACGTTACGCTCCACTCACAAGTATGTCAGTTTGGCTGGATGCTGTGATTCACCAGAGGCACGCTCTGAGTTTCGTCGACGAGTAGGTCTAAGGCAATAGCGCGGACCAAATTGAATGGCGGTGGGAGCGGGATTCGGACCCGCAAAACCCGGTAAGAGGTTTGGCTGCTTCGCAAGCAGCTGGACTTGCCAATGTGCCAACCCCACCACATCATGTGTGGCGAAGTCGGGAAACGCAAACTAATTGGCGAGTTTCAGTAAGCCAAACGGAATCAGTTACTTACCGAGAGACATTTGTGACAACGCAGCTGGCACTGTTGCATGGACCCAAGCAAGCTGGATTTAGCGCGTCCGGCGAGGGGGCGACTGAGTAGCGGAGGAACATTTTTCAACCGCTGAAAGATGCGTTCAGCTCATCCCCCTCAAGGAAGCAGGCAAACTGTGGGGCGTCTCCGCGGGTGCACCGCTTCAGAAATGGAGTGAGGGTTCAGGGCGGATGACATGTCTGCCGGTCGGGCTAGCCCGGCAGCGTGTGAAGAACTGATAGGATTTCTCGACCCGTCCGCCGCGAGGCCAACTATGTCTCAAGGGCCTATGCGAGAAATCCGCTCAGCTTGAAATCAGATCCGCAAAGACAAACTGATCGCGAACCACGGTCTCGCCGACTGAAACCGGCAGGACGGCATTGAGCATGGGACCTGCGTACACAAAGGAATGGAATTCCCCGCGTTCGCCGCAGGAGTCCACGTCATCGGGCAGAGCCGAAAGTAGCGCTTCATCGAACTCGCGGCCAACGAAGGAACGATCGAGTTTTGCCGTGTCGACACAGGTCAACTTCGCTCGCGTACCAGACTCGATCATCTCCTGCGCCAAAGCACGAGTCGGCAGCCCCCACACCGGAAATATCGGCTCTAGCCCCGTATCTTCCATCTGCTTCTCCCGATAGGCGCGGACATCCTCGAGAAACAGATCGCCAAACGCAAGTCCTTCGATACCCTCAGCAACCGCCTTAGCACAGGTTTGCTCCATCAGCGACTCGTACTGTTCATTGGAGCATGGCCAAGGCAATGGGACGGCCCAGAGCGGAAGTCCGGCGGCTGCAGCCTGCCGCTCGACCAGGTCGCGTCGAACCGCGTGCATGGCTACACGATCCTCCACTTCGTTGAAAGTAGTCAGCAGCCCGACGACCTCATACTCAACACGCTGGCGGAGAACATGAAGGCTCCACGCGCTGTCTTTGCCGCTGCTCCAGGATAAGAGAATGCGTTTCATGGTTGAGCGATCCTTCTGCCTTGGCTCGGACGACTCCTCATGGATGCTGATGGGTTTGCCTTCGGCGGAGTTCTCTCAGCTCATCGAAACAGGGAGCACACTGTCTGAGGTGGGCCAATGTGGAAGCGGAGTGGATGGCCTCAGGCTCGGTCGCTAGTTTCCGGAGGGCGGAAGGTCCGGGACAGTTGATCCGCTGCGGGTTGGGATAGTCCTGATGCACAACCCGGTCGAATGCATGAAGTAGTTGGATCTCCAGATTCATTAATTCCAATCATCCTGTCTGAATCGAGTGAGTTCACAACCTGGTGCTTCCGCGAGCGATCCTATCGTACAACTCTTCTTTGGGCAAAACCGAGACTGTTTTTCAACAGCCTGGCGAGGAATTGAAGCTTCTGTAGTAGGACCCAGCCGAACAACCTCTCGCTCGACGCTCACGGGCGACTGGCCTAGCGCACGTCCCCGATGGGGATTCACTCGGCTGGACTCCAAAGTGAAAAATTCCGCTTCGAGGGTGAGATACATTTTCGTTTCGCTGCCATGTATAGATAGAAGGGACTGTGGGGTCTGGATTCCAGATCAATGATCCGACATGGGGGAAGTCAGCCAGTCGAGGAAGCGCCGTGTCTTCCGTTGGTCAGGGGCAGCAAGAGAGACTGCCAGAGCCTACCTGCATTCAAGGAAGCACTCGGAAGAATCCCGGCAAGGCATCCCAACCGATTTGAAGGCCGCCATCGCTAAACTGGTTGAAGTCTCTGGAAATCCCAGGGACGCTTGTTGGAGATTCGTGCGCCAGTTCGGTATTCGAGAGAAGCAATCGTATCGGCCGTGGACCAACAAGGAGCAACAGAAGTTGCTCGACTTGATCGCGTCGCATCCCCTGCATGAAGTGACGCTCCTGCTCCGTCGTTCGCCGGCCTCGGTCCACTCCATGCTGCGGCGGCTGGGTGCGAATGCTCGCATCGGTCAGGATTGGTTCACGAAATACACCCTGGCAGAGGCTCTTCATGTTCGTGCCGAAGAGGTGCAAAAGTGGATTGACCGGGAATGGCTCAAATGCCGAATCGTCGAGACCGGGAGGCTCAAGAAGGAGATCATTGATGCAGCTGATTTCTGTGAGTTCTGCAAGCGCCATCGTGCTGAAATTGTCGGACGAAGGTTGAACTCTGACCGGCTGAGCTTTGTCCAGACCTTTGTGTTTCCTCCCAGCCACATGGAACTTCTGCCCGTGAGAGAAGCCAAGAGAGAACAAGCTGAGTTCGAAGCACAGATGAAAAAGGAGAACAGTTCTGCGGCGCCCGAGGTTGAGCTGGCAGACGATTTGGGCATCACAGCCTAATATTGAGCGTCCCGAAAAAGGGATGGGACAAGCTTGAAATTTTAGGTAAGTTGTTGGTGTTCTTCCGGTGTGGGCATAGGCTCGTGCCGAGGAACGAAACATGCCGAAGAACTCAACGCCCGCCACGCAACAGCACGAACGGATAGTTACGCTGTGCAAACAGTCCGACCCCACGTGTGAGACGCGGCTTCTCAGTGATCCCGAATCCGACTATCTGAAGTTAAGGATGATCTCAGGCAGCACCCTTGTGTATGAGAGCCATGACTTGGGTGTGAGCGAATTAGAGAGAATGTCAGAAGCTGAGTTGTGGAACCTGCTGGAGCACATGTCGTCTCGGCGCATTCGCTGTCCCGCCGCGTAACCCAATGCCGAGATCCCGGCCTCATCAAGCCTCTTCGGGATAGGCGGGCCTTGAATCTCCTTGAGAGACACAATGGTCAATGCGATGTCTCTGTCTTCCATCAATGTGGAGCTTCCGCTTCACTTCTCGTATTTCCCGCCAAAAGCTGTTCCGCACCGTACCCACTGACGTTCCAACCAATTGAGCCACTTCCTCCCAGTTATAGCCGGCACCTCTGAGGGCCAAGACGGTGGTGTTTCTTTCACTGAGTTTCCGAACGATCTTTTCCAAATCCAATCGCGCGTCTACTTGACGGCTCCAGGCATAGTCCACTACACGACTGGACAGCTCAGCCGCCCCACCGGCGGGTTCAAGGCGGCGAGACTTGGCGGCAAGTCGCCGAAGCGCCCGCGAGAAAGCCAACAAGAGCAATCCGTTTTTTCGCGACGAGGGGGGAGCCCCGATGCGGTCCAGGTAGCGAGAAACCTGCGCGACGGAGTCTTCCATCAGATCGGCGGCTAGTGCACGATCGGCAAGAAGCGCTTGCGTCCGACGGCATGCTTCTTTCCAGACTTCATGCGCTGCAGATCGCACATCACCCCGGATTTGCCTTCCCTTACGATCGACTTCTTGATCCCACCAAGAAAGAATTCTGTCTGGCCTTCCCATACTGCACCCTTGAGTCAAGACGAAGGATAAGAGGAAACCACATCCGGGCCAGACGGAGGCGGCAAACTGCAAGCGTGACGAGCGGAGGCTGCGGGATGTCATCACGCGGCAATGGCAGTTGGCTTGCCCTCCGATCTGAACGCAGAGCACGAGGGTCTGTTCCAGGTGGTAGGCAGCGTGAAAAGGACGGTTCCGTCGCGGTCGGGAAACCGGACAAAACGACGCTCTGCGACGTGGTTCGGGGGCATTTCTGCGCGCCAGGAAAGGTCGCATGGAACCCCCGGCCTCGTCTGCAAACTGCGCTGCTGCGGCTCAATTGCCCGTCCATCGCGAAGCTCCTGCCCAATGCCGTGTTTGCCTGTCAAACGAAATGGTGCATTTCTAAAGACTTGCCAAGGGCGGCCCGTACAGTTCCTTAAATAGGGCCTCAGTTGTCCTGCCGTTGCCGTCTTCGCACCTACCCCACGACTGCTTCGACACCGTCATCCGACCTCAAACGATGAGAACCATCGTGGCGTACTTCCATCCGGAGGTGGTGATCTTTCTTCTACGCGGTCGGAATTTCGGACAGCAGAGGCGTGATGAGAGACACCGTCGAAGCGCGCGGTCAGTCAGTTGGCTGCGAATCGAGGAGCAAGAAGTGGGGCTGCGCGTTTCTGTTGATTGTGCTCAGCGATGTCTCAATTGCTTGAGTGCTGCTCATATTCGGGCAGGTCTTCTGATACCGCCAGCACGCAGGTTTGGCCTTCAAACTGGATTTTGTCCGCGGAATAAGCTGTAGTCTTGATCTCGCCAGACTTTGTTCTAAGCCGCGTGATGATGTTGCGAATAGGACCGCGCTGGAGCTGCGCGATCATCAGCTTGCGGTCTGACGGATCTTCCCAAATCCTCAGTTCATGGACCGTGCGGCCGAGTACGTCTGCCCGGGAATAGCCGTACCGGAGCTCGAAAGCAGCGTTTACATCCAGAAACCGTCCTTCTGCCAAGGTTGTGATCGAGAACGGGACCGGGCTCGAACGAAAGACCTTCTGGAACTTGTCCTCTGAGACTCGGCGTCCCTCCTCCGATTGCAACAGCGCCGCATGGGCCTGGCGAAGGTCCTCGATCCGCTTTTCCAGTGCCTCCCCATAAATCGCGGCACGTTCGTAAAGACGGGAATTCTGGATTGCTGCCGCCGCGGGGATAGCCAGTAATTCTGCGCGGCGGAGATGGTCTTGAGTGAAGCGGTTGGGTTCCGTGTGGCCAACGGAAAGAAATCCCAGGTACTGCCCGGACGCGACCAGCGGAACACTGAGCCAGGAGCGGAGATGTTCATGTCCCTCGAAGGTTTGCCACGATTGTTCTTGCCGGGTATCGGAAATCAAGAACCTTTTCTGGCCAGTCAAGATGCGTTGCAAGAACGGAGAGTCGTCGGCATTGAGAGTGAGAGGAAATTCTGAACGTGGCTTCTCGTGGCGGAGTTTCTCTCCGAGCGACAGCACGTGGGGGCCGCCTTCCGCAATCAACACCCGAGCGCACGTGTACGGTATTAGGTCGGCCAGCGATTGAAGAAGCGCATCGAGAACGAAGTCCATGCGGAGATCCTGGGTCAGTCCAAGAGTCGCCTTACGCAATGCGTCGGCTTCTGCCGATGAGGATCGCGCCAGGACAAGATTGGTTGCGCCTTGGTCTTCCGCTTCCTTTTGCGCCGTGATCTCAAGGGCGGTGCCGACGAGCCGGCCAATCTTGCCTCCGGCATCCCGCAACGGAAAACCACGCACCCAGACCCACCGCACTTCGCCGCCGGGCCTTACGATCCGGAA
>Ga0187891_1003326_pt1 | contig 11311 bp, 9 predicted proteins | sample June2016WEW_21_4_FD_132990 | JGI IMG/M metagenome (GOLD analysis project Ga0187891, IMG submission 132990) | Peatland microbial communities from SPRUCE experiment site at the Marcell Experimental Forest, Minnesota, USA - June2016WEW_21_40 | ecosystem: Environmental > Terrestrial > Soil > Wetlands...
ACTGTTGGAAGTGATTGAACTGGGCGGCTTGCTGGACCTTGCGGAGGTTCTGGTAGAAAGCGCGCTGGCCCGCCAGGAGAGCCGCGGCGCACATTTCCGCGAGGACTTCCCAAAACGCGACGATCCCAACTGGCTGAAGCACACGCTCGCCTACAAAGGTGAAAAGGGGATCAAATTCAAATATAAGCCGGTGACCATAACGAAATTCGAGCCCAAGGAACGGAAATACTAGCCGGAGGTAACCTATGCAGGCGACGCTGAGAATCAAGCGCTTCAATCCTGAGAAGGACAAAGAACCGTGGTGGGGCGAATACAGGATTGATGCCGAGCCCACGGACCGGCTTCTCGACGCCCTGAACCAGGTCAAGTGGTACCATGACGGATCGCTGACTTATCGCCGCTCCTGCGCGCACGGCATCTGCGGGTCGGACGCCATGGTGATTAATGGGTCGAACCGCTTGGCCTGCAAAGTTTTGCTGAAGAACCTGGGCCAGCAGATCACCATTGAGCCCATGCGGGGCTTCCGTGTGATCAAAGACCTCCTGGTGGATATGGACGCGTTCCTGGCCAAGTACCGGAGCGTCAAACCTTATCTCATTACTCACACGCCTGAACCCGAGAAGGAAAGACTGCAATCGCCGCGGGACCGGGAGAAATTCGACGACACCACCAAGTGCATCCTCTGCGGCGCCTGCACCACGAGTTGCCCGTCCTTCTGGGCAAACCAGGATTACGTTGGCCCGGCGGCCATCGTCAACGCCCACCGCTTCATCTTCGACAGCCGCGACGAAGGCGCGGCGGAGCGAATGGAAATCCTGGATTCCGTGGAGGGAGTCTGGCGCTGCCGCACCGTGTTCAACTGTGTCGAGGCTTGCCCGCGCGGCATCAACGTGACGCGCGCCATCGGGGAAGTGAAAAAAGCGCTGTTGTATCGTAAGCTGTGACGGACGGAAAATGGAAAATGGAAAATGGAAAACTGAAGCTGTCATCCTGAGCGAAGCGAAGGATCTCCGCAGTTGTTCGTTAATCGTTTGCGCGTAGGAAGCTGCCGAGATCCTTCGCTTCGCTCAGGATGACAGCATGACTCGACGCGGCATTCTCTGTGCTGTGGGAACGTCGGTTGCTATGCGCGCCGCGCCTCTTTTGCCGGGGACGGCCGCCGGGAGTTCTCCGCAAACCGGCGAACAAAAACCCTACGACCTCCTGATCAAGGGCGGCAAGGTAATCGACCCCTCGCAAGGCTTGGAGGCGGAGCTCGACGTCGCGGTGCGCGGCGGGAAGATAGCAAGCGTGGCGCCCGAGATTCCCGAGGGACAGGCAGGGCAAGTCATCCACGCCCACGGGAAGATTGTGACGCCGGGGCTCATTGACGTTCATACCCATGTTTTCCCCTATGTCGGCCCGTACGGCATCGAGCCGGACCCCTATTGCGTCAGAAGGGGCGTCACGTCCGTCATTGACGCCGGGACCTCCGGGGCCTTCACCTTTCCCGCCTTTCGGCGCTTTATCATCGAACGCTCGGCAACTCGAATTCGCGCGCTCCTGCACGTGGTCTCGATCGGCATGGTGGCGGGCAGCACTCCCAACATGGGAGAACTCGAAGACCTGCGCTACTGCGTCCCGAAACTTGCCGTCGAAACGGCCAATCAGAATCGGGAGTTAATCGTGGGATTCAAGATTCGCTTCTCCGAGCACTATACGGGGCCAAACGATCTGGAAGGCATGAGGCGCGGTCGCGCAGCCGCTGACGAAGCCGGCTTGCCCATCATGATTCACATTGGCGGTTCGTACACACCCCTCAAGGAATTCCTGGCGCTCATGAAGAAGGGCGATGTCGTGACCCACTCGTTCAATAGTCACCCGCACGGTTTGCTGGACGCCAGCGGCAAGCTTACACCGGAAGTGGTCGAGGCCCGTGCGCAGGGCGTTTTGTTTGACGTCGGGCACGGAGCGGGGAGCTTTTCGTTCGAGGTTATGGAGAAGTGCTTGGGACAGGGCTTCTCGCCGGACACCATTTCCAGCGACTTGTACTCGGCGAACATCAACGGGCCTGTTTACGACTTGTTGACAACCCTTTCCAAGTTCCTGGTCTTGGGAATGAGTCTGCACGACGTCATCGCGCGCACCACCGTCGATGCGGCGCGAGTTTTCAACTTTGGCGCCGAGATCGGAACTCTCAAGCCCGGCACCGAGGCGGATGTGAGCGTGCTCGAGTTGAAAGACGGAGAGTTCACCTTCACCGACTCTGACGGCAAGACCCGCACGGGCCGCCAAAAGCTTGAGGCTGTCACGACCGTGAAGGGCGGAAAGGTGTTCGAGCCTACTGGATAACCGCGTCGCACTGGCCGCCACGGCCAACTGCCGGCCTGCCCGCCTGACGATCCGTCCCCTGCAAACTGCGGCCCCCCCCAAGGTAGGGTCTCGCGGATACCCCCTCAAATCCTGGCCGGCGCAAACTTCCGCGTGCGGGACCTCTGGAGGACCAGGGGTCGTAATTCTACGAGTAGGGCAGTGTATGCCAAGTGAGGGGCGCTCATTAGACGGGATACCGACTTATCATTCCCAATCCATTTTGTATGCGCGCCGTACCCGTGATGCGCACAGGAGCCCTTGAGGAAACTTTGGTCTGTTGCTGGGATCACTTCACCGTGGACCCAGCACGGAGAGGTGTTGCCGCGGACACCACTCCGGGGAACTGATCCGCTGCTTGAACTGTCCCGGAAAATCTTATTGCGGCGACGGGAGAGGAGATAGGGCCACCTAAAAGTGAACCCCCTCTTTTGCACAATGTTGGTGCAACTTCGCGCGTCGAGCGCGCGTGCGTCTTGGGCTGGCCGTCCGAGGGCGGGACGACTGGGTGTATAGCCTATCGTTATAGTCTTACAGCACGAGAAGGCCCGCAGGTCTGTGAATGCTGTGCAGTGCGCGGCGGGAGCGGGTGACATGGTCGGGGTGCGGGCGCGAGGCGCGGGGTTCCGCTGCCGCGTGCGGATTGGGCATCAGGTCGCGTTCAGAATTTTACGTATCACATCAGTACCATAGTGATTTCGAAGTCGATTGAGGAATTCAGGCTCGACAGACTTTACGAATGCCAGCATGCCTCTTAATTGAGCGCACTGATCCCTCGGGAGTCGACCACTGACAAAGTAATTAACAGCGGCCCGCACGCGGCGTTTGTGAACGCGCCCGATGGACACTTTCGCATCGTTTGTAAGTATCAATCCTGTGACTCGCCTTGCCCTTTTTTTAGAAACGCGGACGGTTTTCTCTGTGTTTAAGGTGAGCCTTGGACTCTCCAAGCTACCAGACAAACGGTTCACCATCTCCTCGACCAGCCTCAATTTCTCACTGGCGTCGGCAGAGAATGACAGGTCATCCGCATAACGCGTGTACGAAACTTCGACCCCTGAGCAGAACTCCGCAATGCGATCATCGAAGTCTCGTAGAATGATGTTGGATAAAAGTGGTGAACTTGGTGCGCCAATTGACAAGCGCATATCATTCATGCCGCGCGGCTTCCAGAAGAGTATTCGCGAAAGTGCTTCGACTTCCTCATCATTGAACTCTGGTGCGTGTTTCTCAATATAACGCCTAAAGTCATAAGATTTGATTGACGGGAAGAAATCCTTGAAGTCCAATTTGAGAAGAAATCGACTGTTAACATGCCGACGGGCATTATCAGCAATGTTCAAGCCTTCCCTGTAGCCCGTGGCCGCCGGATGGACCGCGAAGCGATTCAGGACGTTTTGCATCACCCAGTATTGAAGGGCCTTTACTTCCCTTGCGGGCTGAGCAATTATCCGGAATTCACCAGCCTTTCGCTTTGGAATGGGGTAGGTCTTGTACCGATGGGGCGCGGACCGTATGAGCCTGGACAACTCCTCCGGGGTTAGGAGGACAGCGGCACCAAGATTTGTTAGCAGTTCAGACATGTGCTGGTTTGAGCTTAGCCTCCTGCTGTAGAAGGTAGCGCTCAAAAACCCCTGACCGCTTAGAATCCCTCGTCCGCAGACTGGCCCGGATGAGACTCTTGAGGCGTTCTCGGTCACGGTCACGGTCGCGGAGCGGTGCGATCGGGGTGAAATCGTAGCGGATGTAAGGTAAATTCGCCTTGCTTACCCAGTAGCACTCTGCTGAGTAAGGGAGTTGCTTGACGATCTTTAGACGTTCAAGCACGGAGATGTACTGTGTTAGGAGTTGCGGCTTTATTTGGTAGCCCCATGCCGTAAGACACTGAGAAATCTCCGATTCCACCGTAATTCCTAGAATGTCGATCAGATCAGCAATCAGAAGCATTGTGTGTGAGGTAAATTCTTGATTTAATTGTGGCTCCCTGACTACAGGTTGATCGCGCTCGGTTAAAAGTTGGACCAGTTCCTCGCTCATGGCTTTTAGTGCTTCCAAGGTCTTCGGTTCGTTGATTGAGAGAGGGTTCCAATCAAAATAGCGCACAGCATCTCTACGTTCGTTTCTAAGACGCCGCACGGGCCCGTCAGCAATGAAGGTGTCATCGCGCGGATATTCCGTACTCATGATTGCAATAGTCTTTTCGCGAAGGATTTTTGATGTAGCAAATGCGCCGAGTTCGGCAATTGAACCGGGACTCTCAACAAAGAGAAGGATTGAGTCACAAAAAACTGCTATGCGCTCTTCAAATTCGAGCAGGTCAGAAAACCCATCATGTTCAAACCTTCTGTTAATTTGTTCAGCGACTTTGACCCTCCTCGTGTAGAGGTCAGGCTGGTTCTTTATCATATAGCGCTTGAAATAATCCCTGGCTGAATGATAGGGTGCGAGGTCAAATTGGGTAAGCGGGAGAAATGGCGTAGGTCCACCGCATAGGAATATTAGGTTAGGCGTATTGATGGTTCTACAGTCAACTAGCCTAACGGACTTCGCAAACGCTAGGACGGGATCGTCCATCTGAGGGCTCTTTACCCTTGAGCGCGGCACGTGAGGAGAGAACCTCTTCACGTGATCGTGGCGCGTTGCGCCGCGATGCGGTCACGTGAAGAGGTTCTCTCCTCACGTGCCAATAAAAGCTACCAATCAATACTTGGTCCGGCGAAGCACCAGACACAGAGACCTGAAGGTCTCAATCGCGTAAAGAGCATAGTAAATGTAACTTACCCCAGCCGTATTGTCAAACTGTACGGGTTCGCGACGGATGGCCTCCTGCGCGGCATAAACTTGCCGCCGCAAGGTCGCCCGCGGAGAAAAGGGCGTCAGGAAGTGCTGCACTTTACGGCAAGCGCGACGATAAACACCTGCGGCACAGCGGTGTTGCACAAAGGACCCATTTTGGAGATGCTCACCGAAGAGCCGGAGTTGGCAATTGCAGTTCGGTGCTACCGAGCACAATCGCGTCGTCGTTCAATAGAGTTACACGCACACGCGGCTTGGTCCGCTGGTCCAGCGCGAACATTCCATAGTTGTGGCTGCTTGTGATCTGAACTGTCTCCGATTGCCCTGCAGGTAAAGATAGAGGAGCAAAGGTCTGCTGAGTGGACGCTCTAATGCTGTCGTCGCCAACAACAAAATCGCTCTTTACAGAGTTGAAAGTAACAGTTTCACTGGCGTTATTAGTCACCTTTAGATCGCATTCGATCTCAACCTGAATAGGAGTACTCGAATCGGGCAGGAGCCGGACGGAAACAATGCTCACTGTGGGGGGGATGTTCTCGCTCCGATCGCTACACGCGACAAAGCTTAGATTCAGGAGCGCAACAGCCACTCCGGCATGCTTCAGGGCCACGTTCACGTATCGTTCGAAGGTGGTCCGCTTCATGTGGCGCATTCTATCACAACTGTGTGGGACTGATGGTCGAGCCGGGAATCACGATTTGAGGCTCATCCCGAAACTTACCCTTTGTGCCACGGACTGCTGCGGGGAAGGGCGCTTTCAGCCCTTCCGGAACTTTTCCCTTAACCAGGTCTCGATCTCGCGCTTGAAATCGCGCGGCGAGAACTGGTCGTCGTGAAAGGCCTTCGGCGGAAAAGCGTCCACGGTAATTGTCACTTCGCGGGCACCGGAAAGATTGTCGTTAACCGACCACTTTTGATCGGGAGGGAGAAAAGGGTCAGGTACGCCTTTTCTAAGGTACCCCTTTCTCCTCTGGCACCCTTTTCTCCTTTCCCAGGATAATAACCGCCTTTGTAAGCGGACCTAGAAGCGGACTTTTATTAGGTCTATAATTCCCTTGAAATCTGTCTAAGTCTATGTTATAAAACACATTGTCTAACCATAGAGGCGGACATGGAAGCGGACATAGAAGCGGTCGCCAATCGGGAAGAAATGGTTTCACTGATGGAGCCGATGCGCATCGGGGAAACGTCGCGGCATCGGCCTACTCTGACCGATCTGGCCTTGGAACTGGCGCAGAAATCGGCGGGATTTCGGAGGAGCCTGCCCGCAAGCATGCTCGGGTCGCTTGCCAGTCTGGTGCGGGCCATGAACTGCTACTACAGCAATCTCATCGAAGGGCATGACACGCACCCCATCGATATCGAACGCGCTCTGAAGAACGATTACAGCAAGGATACCCGAAACCGCGATCTGCAACTGGAAGCGAAGGCGCATATCACGGTCGAGAGATGGATCGATGAGGGGGGCCTGCGGGGACGCACGGCGAGCCGTGAGGGAATCCGTGAGGTCCACGCACGGTTCTGCGAGTTGTTACCGGAGGATTTGCTATGGGTGGAGGATCCTGAGACGAAAGAGCGTGTCCGGGTCGTCCCCGGCGAGTTGCGCAGAGGGGAGGTAAAGGTCGGCGGGCATGTCCCGGTCAGTCCCGGCGCTCTTCCCCGGTTTCTTGGGCGCTATGAAGAGGTTTACGGGCACTTGAGCAAGACGGAATCAATTCTATCTGCCGCGCCGGCACATCACCGGCTGGTGTGGATTCACCCGTTCCTCGATGGCAATGGGCGTGTGGCGCGCCTGATATCACACGCGACGCTGCTGGAGACGCTGGATACCGGAGCCGTGTGGTCAGTCGCAAGAGGGCTCGCGCGCAACGTGGTTTCATACAAGGGACATCTTGCGGCGTGCGACGCAACCCGGCGCAACGATCTTGACCGGTGGGGGCACTTAAGCGAGGAAGCACTCGCGGCTTTCGCTGAATTCTTTTTGGGAGTGTGCATCGATCAGGTGAGCTTCATGGAGGATCTGATGGAGCCGGATCGCTTGCGGACACGCATCCTGCTGTGGGCGGAAGAAGAAATCAGACTCAACAATCTGCCGCCCAGGGCGGGGAAGGTGCTGGAAGCGGTCTTGTACCGGGGAGAGTTGCCTCGCGGCGATGTTGCTGGGATTGTCGGGACGCAGGAGCGACATGCTCGCCGCGTTGTTTCGGCACTCGTGGAGCGGGGCGTACTGGTTTCGGATAGCTCGCGGGCCCCGCTGCGGCTGGTGTTCCCGGCCGCGTTGGCTTCCCGATGGATGCCGGGGCTGTTCCCTGAAAGAACCGATTCTCCCCGCAACTCTCTTTGATGCCGTTTCCCTCTCCCAAATGCCGGAGTCCGCGCCGGATTACCAAACTCGCGGTTCAGGTGTCAGACTCTCCCAATACGTGGAATTCCCTTGGCAAGCTACCGCCTGAGAGTCCAAGCTGGAATCTGGTGGCCGACGGGCTCGTTGGACCGAAGCGCCGGACTCACCCGACCTTCGGCCCAGAGACGGCATGGCGTGGCACCCCGCTTGAGGCAGGCAGATGTGAGCCGAGCGGATTCCGAACCCGTCGCGGAGTCCAAAATGAGGAAATTCGACGAACGAACCGGGAATGTCTATGAAAACAAAGAGTCGAGGAACTAAGAAGTCAAGGAGTTCAGAGTTCGAGGCCACGGCGGATTGGGCCGGGCGCCGACGGTTTGTCACTCCTCGACTCTCAACTCTCGACTGCTCGACTCGAATTTGTCGGAACAAAGCGAGAATGTCTATGAAAACAAAGAGTCGAGGATTTGAGAAGTCAAGGAGTTCAGGAGTCGAAGCCAAATCGAGACGGATTGGGTTGGGTGCCGACGGTTTGTCACTCCTCGACTCTCAACTCTCGACTGCTCGAATCGAATTTGTCGGAACAAAGCGAGAATGTCTATGAAAACAAAGGATGACAGTTACGGGGACAGGCGGTCTTAAGGTTCAGGCGGATCCCGCCAACGACAATCTGTCCGGTCGATCTCAGCCCGGACATTATGTCGTTGCGCCCCCAGGCTTCTCTGCCTTCCGGCTACTTCCGATCTGCCCACCTGCCCATCTGCCTACTGCCCCTTAAGCGTACGGTTCAGAAACGCCAGCGTACGGTCCCAGGCGTCCTTAGCGGCGGCTTCCCGGTAGCCTGCCTTGTTGTTAGGGTTCTCAAAGGCGTGGCCGGCGCCATCGTACTCCTTCACGTCGATTGACTTGCCCTCCGCTTTCATTGCGCCCTCGAAGGCCTGAACCGCCGCCGGTGTGATGCCGTGATCCTCGGCCCCGAAGTTCCCCAGCACGGGTGCTTGGATTCGTTGAATGGCATCCTTGTCGGTGGGCATCGAACCGTAGTTGACGACGCAGGCGGCGAGCTTCGGTTCATTGACGGCCAACTGAAGTGAATACCCCCCGCCCATGCACCAACCCACTGAGCCGATCTTATCGTGGCGGACGTCGGGCCGGGAAGCGAGGTAGTCGAAGGCGGCTTTCAGGTCGCGCACGCCTTGGTCCTGGGACAAGCCGCGCGAGAGTTCATGAGCAAGATTCGGGTCGCTGGCAACCTTGCCCCGATAGAGGTCCGGGGCAAGCGCGACGTAGCCCTGCTCGGCGAATTTCTGCGCCTGTTCTTTCACCCAATCGTTCAAGCCCCACCATTCGTGGATTACCACCAGAGCCGGGTGGGGCCCGGCCGAATCAGGAACTGCAAGATAGGCGGAGACGGTCTCACTGCCACTCGGATAAGATACGGTCTCCATCTTTACAGGGTGAGCGAGGACGGCCGTGGCAAGAACCAGAACCCACCAAACCGTCCCAACAGCCAAGCATGTATGACGCACAGTGCACCTCCGTCGGGCAATCATCTCACTGGCTCAGGGCGGCAAAGCCCCTACCAAAAGCAGATTCTTCGCTTCGCTCAGAATGACATGTCATCCTGCGGGCAGTGTCCGCCCGCCTTCCAAAATACGATCAGCTTCTTGGGTCGCGCCCCTCGAGAGCGCCCCAGCTCAACCGGAGGCGCTATCTCTGTAGTATAATGGCACATTAACTTCTGTGCGCTGAGATTTTATGCAGCGAGCGCCCGGCTGCGTGCCCCTCGGCATGCGAACGGGTCGCAGAACAACAAGACCAAGCAATGAAGTTCTCTCGTCGTCAAATCCTCGGTTCGTCCACGGTCGTGCTAGGCTCAAAGCTGCTCGACGCTCTTACAACTCCTCTCTGGCGCTGGACCGGCGCACCGGCGCTCGAGGCCGCCACGGTTCCCAATCCCCAGGAAACTTCGCCCGTCACTTTCGTAGACGTGGCGGAAGAGGCAGGGTTGACCGTGCCCAACGTCTGGGGCGGAGTGGTAAGTAAGAAGTACATCGTCGAAGCCAAGGGGAGCGGCGTAGCCTTCTTCGACTACGACAACGATGGCTGGTTGGATATTTACCTCACCAATGGAGTGCGGTTCGAGGAGCAGCCCTACCCGCCCGGAAAAGGGCCGATCCAACATCTGTTCAAGAACAATCGCGATGGAACCTTCACCGACGTTACGGACAAGGCCGGCATCGGCGTCACCGGCTGGGGCACCGGGGTATGCGTCGGCGATTACGACAATGACGGATGGGACGATCTGTTTTGCTGCTATTGGGGTCACAACATTCTGTGGCACAACAACGGGAACGGCACTTTTACGGATGTGACCAAGAAAGCGGGGCTCTGGGAAGACCGCGTACGCTGGGGTTCCGGATGTACCTGGGTCGATTACGATCGCGACGGTTTCCTGGATCTCTTCGTCTGCAACTACATTGAGCTGGATATTACCAAGGTGCCGGTGCCGGGCGCCACCGGCTATTGCCAGTGGAAGGGCATCCCGGTGATGTGCGGACCGCGCGGCCTGCCCGGCGGGATGAACCTCCTTTACCACAACAACAAGGATGGGACCTTCACCGACGTTTCGGAAAAGTCCGGCATTCTGAAACCCGGACAACGGTATTCCATCACCTCCGTCGCGTATGATTTCGACAATGATGGTTGGCCTGACATCTATGTGGCCGTGGATTCTGAACCGAGCATCCTTCTCCACAATAATCATGACGGAACGTTCACGGATATCTCGGTCATGGCCGGTTGCGCCTATAACGAGGACGGACAGGAACAGGCCGGGATGGGCGTAGGCGTCGGAGACTACGACTGCGACGGCTGGCTGGACATCTTCAAGACAAACTTCACCGATGACACCCCGGATCTCTACCACAACAATGGCGACGGCACTTTTACCGACGTTACCTTCGTCGCCGGCCTGGGCGTGAACACTCAGTACGTCTGCTGGGGCGCGGGCTTCATGGACTACGACAACGACGGGTGGACGGATATCTTTCACGTCACCGGCCATGTTTATCCCGAGATCGAGAAGTATCATCTCGATGCGACTTTCAAGTCACCACGCCTGCTCTATAAGAATCTCGGCAATGGCAAGTTCAAAGATGTCTCCAAGGAGGCGGGACCCGGTGTCACGGAGCAATTCTCCAGCCGGGGTTGCGCTTTTGGGGACTACGACAACGACGGGGACATGGACGTCCTGGTCCTCAATATGAACGATCGTTTTTCCCTCCTGCGCAATGACGGCGGAAACAAGAATAACTGGATCAAACTCAAACTCATCGGCACGCAGTGCAACCGCACCGCAGTCGGCGCGCGCGCCCGCGTACGAACGGCGAAACACGTCCAGATCGACGAGGTCCACTGCGGAACTTCCGTGATGTCTCAGAGCGATCTGCGCTTGCATTTCGGCGTCGGCGACGCGAAAGTGATCGATGAAATAGAGATCAAATGGCCGACGACGCAGAAGACCGAGAAATTCACTAAAGTGGAACCCAATCAGATTCTCACCATTAAAGAAGGCGCCGGAATTATCAAAGCCGAAAAGCTGGACAAACAGGAAAAGCCGTGGAAACTCGTGAGCATGAAATAACTTGGGATGCGCAACCTAAAGCACCAGGGATGGCAGCATGAAACGATATGGCGAGCATCGTTTCCCGGGAAAACTCTTCGTGGTGGAAGGGATCGACGGTTCGGGCAAGTCCACCCAGTTGATGCTCTTGGACCAGTGGCTGCATGCCGAAGGCTACGGGGTTATTTTCAGCGAAT
>Ga0187891_1003327_pt1 | contig 11311 bp, 9 predicted proteins | sample June2016WEW_21_4_FD_132990 | JGI IMG/M metagenome (GOLD analysis project Ga0187891, IMG submission 132990) | Peatland microbial communities from SPRUCE experiment site at the Marcell Experimental Forest, Minnesota, USA - June2016WEW_21_40 | ecosystem: Environmental > Terrestrial > Soil > Wetlands...
AGGAATGGTTCACGGGCGAGTCGTGCGTCCGCCGGAGATCGGAGCAACCGTTGGGAACGTTGACGAGAAATCGGTGCAGCACGTTCCCGGGCTGATTAAGGTGGTCGTGCGAAATAACTTCATCGGTGTAGTCGCGGAGAAGCAGTGGCAGGCAGCGCAAGCGGCCAAGGATTTGAAGGTCACCTGGCAGCCACGCCTCGGGCTGCCGGCGCAAAAGGACTTCTACGACTACCTGCGGAAGCAGCCGTCGCGCGACCTAATGCTCGTTAATTCCAAGGATGTGGATAACAAACTGAAGTCGGCTTCGCGAGTTTTGAAAGCCACTTATTTGCATCCCTATCAGGCGCACGGTTCGATTGGTTCATCCTGCGCAGTGGCAGATGTGCAGGCGGATCATGCGACGGTCTGGTCGGCGACACAGTCCGTGTATCCGACGCAGCACGGGGTGTCAGCGCTCACGGCCTTGCCGCTCGACAGTGTGCGTGTGATCTTTGTGCGCGGTGCCGGCTGTTACGGACTGAATGCTGCGGACACGGTCTCGTACGATGCGGCGCTGCTATCGCAGGCCGTGCGCAGACCCGTTCGCGTGCAACTCACGCGACAGGACGAGTTCCTCTCCGAGAATTATGGCTCCGCGTGTGTGGTCGAGCAGCAGGCTGCACTCGATGCGAGCGGCACGATTGACGCTTGGGACTGTGAGACGTGGACGGCGTCGTTCGGTGGAAGACCAGGCTATGACCAACCTGGAAATGTAATCACGGGCATGCTGGCCGGCTTCGATCCCGAGACGATTAATCCGCGGACAGCCGTCGAGCCCACCGGGGAACTGCGCAACGGTAACAATGCGGTTCCGTCGTATGTGGTGGGATGTGTCAACGGCAAGTGTGGCGGAGCTGGTTCGATCCGCAGTGAGCGAGTACTGACTCATGCGGTGAAATCGCCTTTCTTTACCGGACCGTTGCGATCGCCACTGCGCTTGCAAAACACTTTCGCGCACGAATGCTTTATGGACGAGATTAGTGCGTACGCCAGGGCCGACCCGGTCGCCTATCGGTTACAACATCTGAGGGAGACTCGGATCATTGACGTCGTGAAGGCCGCGGCGAAGACAGCGAACTGGGATGCCCGTCCCTCGCCCAAACCCGGCACTGTGCGCACCGGTACCGTCACCGGACGCGGGATCGCTTGCGTCGCGTACGAGGGCGACAACGGGTACGCTGCGCTTGTCGCCGAAGTGGAAGTTGATCAGGCGAGCGGGCGGGTGCAGGCCAGCCGATTTGTGGTCGCCCATGATTGTGGACCGATTTCCAACCCTGAGGGCTTGCGTAATCAGATCGAGGGCGGAGTGTTGCAGGGAATGAGTCGCGCGCTCGGAGAGGAAATCACCTGGGACGACCGTAAGGTGACCTCGATCGACTGGCAGAGTTACAACACGCTGCCGCTTGGAATCCAGGTACCGATCATCGAGAGCGTTCTGATCGACCGCCCAGAAGCGAAGGCGACCGGCGCGGGAGAAACGGCGATCACACTGGTTGCCGCAGCAATCGGCAACGCGATTTTCGATGCCACCGGAGCGCGACTTCGGGAAGTGCCATTCACGCCCGATCGCGTGAAAGCAACGCTGTCTTCGCGTGGATGAGAGCCGCTACTTGCAGAGGTAACAATCCGAACGTCGGGCTGAACACATCGAACCCGGTCGTAATGGCACGAGGCTGAGAATAGGCTCCCCGCGATTGCATGGGCTGTGCCGCGCATGCTATCTTGCTGCGACTTGTCGTAGCAGAGGTGAACGTGGCACACAAACTGCATCAACCGGGTCACACCCATGTCCACTCCGAGCCGCGGTTCTCCACTCGTCGCGAATTTCTTTCAGCGCTGATCTCGGCGGCCGTTTTCGTTCCGAAGGTCTTCGGCCAGAAACAGACTCCGACGGATATGGCTGAGCGCTTTCGCCAAATGTCCGAGCAGGACGAGCAGGAAGGCCTGGCTGCGCCTTTCGAGGGAATCACGACGAATGGAAAGGTGATTCCTGGCTTGTTTGAGATCAACCCGACCGGGGTTTCCACGGAACCGGTTCGCAACGCCGCGGAGAAGTTCATCGATTCTCTGACCAACGTGCAGCTCGCCAGGACCATGTTTCCAATCGACGACCTGCAATGGCGAAAGTGGATGAACCAGCACTTTTACGCACGCCAGGGGATCAGCTTCCAGGAAATGACGGATGTACAGCGGGATGCGGCGTTCGGCCTGATGCACACATCGCTCAGCACGAAAGGCTTCGAGTTGACGCGCAACGTCATGCGCCTGAACGAGACGCTCGCGGAGCTGGCCGACGAACATGTATTCCTCGGCGAATGGCTCTACTTCATCACCATCATGGGCAAGCCCTCCGCCACCGAACCGTGGGGCTGGCAGCTCAGCGGCCATCACGCCATCATCAACTATTTCGTCCTCGGCGATCAGGTAGTCATGACGCCTCTCTTCCTGGGTTCGGAGCCCGTCCGCGCGACCTCAGGCAAGTACAAGGGGCTGGTCATCCTTCAACAGGAGCAAAACGACGGTTTGGAAATGCTGCAGGCGCTCTCCGACGCTCAGCGCCAGCAGGCCATACTCAGCTTCTCCAAGACTGGCAACAATAATTTGACTGAGGCCTTCAAGGACAACGTCATTCTCGATTATGCCGGCTTACGCGCGAACGATCTGGCGAATCCGGCACGTCGCCGCCTGCGCGATCTGGTCCACCTCTACGTCAGTAACATGGACGACGGACACACCCGCGTGAAGATGGACGAAGTTGACAGGCACATCGACAACTCATGGTTCGCCTGGATCGGCGGCATGCAGGCCGACAGCGCCTTTTATTATCGCGTTCAGAGCCCCGTAATTCTGATTGAATTCGACCACCAGCGTCCAGCGAATCTGGCGAAGTTTGCGACTGATCCCAAAAAGCCGACCCAGCAGCACATTCATTGTGTCGTGCGGACGCCCAACGGGAATGACTATGGGAAGGATCTGTTGCGGCAGCATTACCTCGCGCACCCGCACACGACTTGAAGCCGGCGGCGATCCAACCAGATGGCCGGCTCTCCCGCAGTATCCCGCAGCGGACACACCCCCGTCAGTCGAGGGCATCATCGCGGACGTCTGGTCGGCAACCCTTACGTTGGGATTATTTCAGGTTTGCCCGTGATCCCTACTACGCAGCGGCCCGAGGCGGGCCAGCGGGCATTCCCCCCGGGGTTTTGTTCCCGTTTGGTGATATCCTTCCGCCCAAACTGTTTTCCTGGACCGCGGGGTAACTTACTTCCCGCGTGCCTCTGAGACATGTGCAGAGCGGAGGTGGCTCAGATGCGCATATTCTCTTTGAGATGTCTGTTTTTGGCTGTGCCGATGGCCAGCGTGTTCGCGCAGACACCGGCGCTGCAAATGAATATTGTTTACGTGTGCACGGACGGACAGAGCTTCAAAGTGTTTTCGTGCGACAACACCACGGGCGCCTGCGACTATCAGAACTACAAGAAGGGGCAGGCCTACCAGCGAGGCGAAGCGCTCCGCGTACAACTGGTTGCTTTGCTCCCGGCGAAATGCCACGCGCAAACGCCGGCCGAAGCGCAAGCTGACCCTCACCGCGGCGAGATTCCGCCAGCGCCTTCTCCGTTTAAGGCGCGTGCGAGTGCTGGCAGTAACGGTTCCGGGTCTACAGCAGCGGTGAATTCGCAGACCAGCGGGCCCGGCGGGTTCAAGGTCGGCGACACCGTGCGCGTTTTGATCGACGGCTGGCAGGAAGCCAAGATCATCCAGGTGCACGGCCGTTCTTACGTGGTCCATCTGCAGAATGGGATTGACGTTTCAAAACTCTGGCCGTTCGAAGTGCGTCGGCTCGGAAAACTTACGGCGGAGGATCACGCGGCGGGGCAATACGATCTCCACGATCGCGTGCAAGTGCTGGTGAACGGTAAGTGGATGGAGGGTGAGATCCGTGGGCAGAATCTCAACATGTACGACATAAGGGTGCCGGGAGTAGATACGGGCTTCGGCTCTGACATTGTGAATACCACCCCCGAGAATATCCGCATGTCGACCACGCCGGCGCCTCCGCCTCCCGCGCAACGGGCGGCCGGGCAAGCTCCCAAGCCTGGACTCGCGAGCTGCGCCGGCCAGTATGAAGGCCGGTGGGAGCACGTCTCGGGCATGGGCGGCATGAAGGTCGTTTTCCGTTCCGGCAAGGCAACGATTACCGAAGGATTGGGCGGTGAGATGCCGTTCGATTGCTTCACGGGCGACGGCAAGGTCGTTTTCTACAAGGCCGGATCGTTCACGCCCTTTTCCTACGACTTCGACATCAACAACGACGGAACGCTGCAGACGCCCCTCGGAGCAATCAAGAAGATGGGCAACTGACAAAGTTTCCTGCCGAATCATCCCGGTAGTGAAGGACACGACTGTATCGTTCAAACTGGACCGATCACTGAACGCGAGGCTAGTTGCGCTTGCGAAATCGGAAAACAGGAGTTTGTCTAATTTCATAGAAAACGTGCTGAAAGAGGAAATTGTTAGGCATGAGTCGAAGTAGGCGCGCGGCAAGTCTGGTTGACAACTCCGGAATGAGCCAGGGCAGAACCCAATCGGATAGCAAGGGCACCTCAGCAATACTCAGAGGGGCATGGGGTTGTTTTGCGGGGAAATACCGCACCCGTGTTACAACCACATCCAGCGACACAACTTTTATCCTGTGAAATCTAACGCAGCAGCGTGCTATATTCGGCAGCTTGACAACGGTAGCGCACAAATTCACATCACAGAAGTGAAGATACCGACCGCACGTGAGACCAGGGAAGCTGACATCCAGTAAGCGCGTGGTGCTCTATCGTGGCCCCACGGCTCTGGTAAGCTTGGCGTCCGCTCAAGGACTCCCACTCTGGCTGTTTAAGCTTCACGTTCTCACACCACTGGAGGATTTCGTGGAATACTTTTGCCTTGACCATCCACCGGATCGACTGATTCTTTGTCATCCTTCGAACTGCAAAGGGATCGCCGACTATCTAGAAGTCAGCGAACAGTAGCGAGTGCCGAACCGAACCGGAGCCGAACCTCTGCCTAACCCTTTCTGCATCCCTGCATCATTACTCCATGGGGGGAAAAGTGAGGCCTTGAATCGCGTCTACTCTGGTATCTTGACTAGGCCGCATCGTTTGTGTGGGCTTTCCTCTCAGAGTTCGTTTTTGTAGACGATCCATCAATCGCGCATCTTCCTCGATCAGCTCCGGTTTCTCAAAGACTTTGTGCCGTTCCAACGCCGCGTGGCTCGCATCGGCATGTGGAATGGCCTCTCCCAGACTCTTCTCAAACTCACGTGTCCAGGCGTGCCCGAGACCTATCAGGGCAATGAGATTTGGGACTTCAGTCTAGTCGATCGCGACAACCGTCGTCCGGTCGACTACGCATACCGGGGGAAAATGTTCGAGAGTATTCGCAGGTGGGGTCAACAGCCTTCCGTCGCAGACCTTCGAAGCTTGCTGGAAATCCCTGAAGACGGACGAGTCAAGCTGTATCTCATCTGGAAGACCCTATGCCTTGGTCAATAGCAAGAAGATCTCTTCCGGGAAGGAGCATATGTCCCTCTGACAATCGAGGGTGCGAAAGCCAATCACGTTTTCGCGTTTGCGAGAAACCTCAGGAACACAAACGCGCTCGTGATTGTCCCGCGTCTTGTCGCCGAACTACTGGACGACCTCGATCTCCCGCCGCTTGGTCCCGAAATCTGGGCAGACACCCGCATTGTGCTCCCACCCGGCAACCCCGCCGAGGCGTATAGAAACGTCCTTACCGGGGAGGACCAGAGTCCGCACTCGGCCGCCGGTAAGACAACTATCGACGCTGCGAAGATGTTTTCAGAGTTTCCCGTGGCGTTATTGTTTGCAGGACTGTCCGATCAGCCGGGAAACCTGCAACGAAGTTCTCGACCGAAGGAGTAACCGGCTACTCCCGCCTCCCTGGCTGGTCCGCTGGACGAGAGATGTCTGGGGCCCCGGCGTAATCGTCAGGAGCTCGCAGCCGACGTGAACGTCAATCGCTTTGCGATCGGGGGTTTACAGGACAATCCGTAGATGTGACTTAGCTGCATCCGTTGGCCGCTCCGTCCGTTCCAAATGTGTGGGCTGCAAGTCCGATCCGATAATTTCGAGTCGCTCGTCACTCGGAAACAATCGCCACAGTATCGGGAGTGGTCACATCTTCGGTTCGCCGACCTGTCACGAGTAATCCCGAGCATTCTTAAGGACAGGCCCTGGGTTTGTCAGCTCAAACGCATCCTGACGAGCGACGCGCGAGCCTCACCACCGCTCTTGTCAGGCAGAATTCCCGGCAGCGCTGCATCCAAATGGCACCGTCCCTTCGGGAGAGTGATGCCACCTTCGAGCAACCATCCACGAATCTGGTTGATGACCGCTGTGCGACACATCACTCAGCGCTCGCGCCCCCGATGCAAGCGGCCAATCCACTCGCGCTTTGCCGTTGTTGTCGTTACCCCGACCGCGTCATTACTTCCGGCTTGCTGACGATCCGGGAGTTATACAGTGGTTCAAATCGAAATGCCAATGCGGCCACTTCTACGGGCAACCTCCTACACGCCAGAGTCGGTGAAGCGCTCGCTCGCGTAACACCCATTTTCGGCAAGGTCGGAGCCAGCCCGGCATTCGAATGTGTGTGGTCTCACATTAAGCGGTGATTGCAGTCACTGCGTCGCCGTGAAGTGGGTGCTACTTAAGCCAAAAGCGTGCCGAGGGACAAGAGACTCCAACCCCGATTTCCGGTGACCAGCGCCGACTTGCTCTCTGGCAAAAAGATGACCGCGAGGTAAGCCCATGCTCCCGTCGAATCACTCGTTGTCTGGGGCCCTGCAACAGAAAGGCATCAATCGCCGCCGCTTTCTGAAATTCTGCAGCCTTATGACGGCCACTCTGGCGCTGCCCCCGCGCTACGTCGCGCAGGTGGCCGCTGCGCTGGAGAAAGCTCGGAAACCCGTGCTGGTTTGGTTGCAATTTCAGGATTGCGCTGGGAACTCCGAGTCCATCCTCCGTTCCAGCCACCCCACCGTGCTGGAAGTGGTATTAGATCTGTTTTCTTGGGAATACCACGAGTTGGTGATGGCCGGTGCCGGGCAGCAGGCAGAGGCCGCGCTTGAGCGCGTCGTACGCGAGGAAAAGGGCAAGTTCATTGCGGTAGTCGAGGGTGCGGTCCCTCTCGCTGACGACGGAGTGTATTGCACCGTAGGTGGCCGCACTGCACTCGACATCGCGCGCCACGTCTGCCCGAACGCCGCCGCCACTATTGCCGCCGGAGCATGCGCTTGGGATGGAGGACTCGTGCGGGCTCACCCCAATCCCACCGGCGCCGTGGGTATCTCAGAGGCGGTGCCAGCGGCAACAGTGATCAATCTCGCTGGCTGCCCGCAGAATCCGGCGAACACTGCCGCCGTGCTGGTTCATTACCTGACTTTTGGCGAGTTACCCGCAGTGGACCAATACAACCGGCCTCTATTCGCGTACGGGCGCATCATCCATGACCAATGCGAGCGACGCGCCCACTACGACGCCGGCCGTTACGTTCAGGAGTGGGGTGACGAAGGCCATCGCAAGGGCTGGTGCTTGTACAAGATGGGCTGCAAGGGCCCGCAGGCTACCTTCAATTGCCCCTCGGTACGTTGGAATGATGGTACGAGTTGGCCGGTGAAGGCTGGCCACGGGTGTCTGGCCTGTGCCTCTCACCGCTTCTGGGACGTTCGTTCACCGTTCTACGAGCGGCTGCCGCAGGTTCCGGGCTTCGGCGTGGATGTGACTGCGGGCGAGATTGGACTGGCTGTGACCGGCGCCGTAGCCGGCGCAACCGTTGTCCATGGGATCATTAGCGCTGTTCGTGACCGCACGCGGGCCATGCCCGGAGCAGTACCACCGTCGGCGCGCACTGAGCCGCCGGGGAAAGGATAGGAGGAGCTTATGGCACGCATCGTGGTTGACCCGGTGACCCGCATTGAAGGCCATCTGCGCATCGAGGCAGAAGTCAATAATAGTGCAGTGTCCGATGCCTGGAGTTCAGGAACCATGTTCCGGGGTATCGAACTGATCCTGCGCGGCCGCGATCCACGCGAGGCCTGGATCTGGACGCAACGCATCTGCGGCGTGTGCACCACGGTCCACGCGTTAACTTCGGTGCGCGCCGTCGAGGATGCGCTCGGCATCGAGCCCCCGGAGAATGCCAGCCTGATCCGCAACATTATTGGCGCCAGCCAATACGTGCAGGACCATGTGATCCACTTCTACCACCTGCATGCGCTGGATTGGGTGGATGTAACCTTGGCGCTCAAGGCTGATCCGGGGAAAACGTCGCAACTGGCCGAATCCATTTCGCCGTGGCCGAAGTCCAGCCGCGCATACTTCAAGGCAATCCAGGACCGGGTGAAGGCACTGGTCGAAAGTAAGCAGTTGAGCCTGTTCAGCAGCGGGTATTGGGGTCATCCCGCGTACCATCTGCCACCCGAGGCGAACCTGCTGGCAGTTGCTCACTACGTGGAAGCGCTGGAATTTCAGAGGGACTACATCCGCATCCATGCCGTGTTGGGCGGGAAGAATCCGCACCTCCAGACTTATCTTGTCGGCGGCATGTCAACTGCAATGGATCCCAACGAGCCGCAGGCGACGATTAATCCCGAGCGCATCAGTTTTCTCGCCGAGCTGGCGAGCAAGGCGCAAGCCTTCGTCGATCAGGTCTACATTCCGGACGTCCTCGCAGTAGCCGGGTTCTATCGCGACTGGTTCGGTCGAGGCGAGGGACTGGGGAATTTCCTCTCCTACGGTGACTTTCCTCAGGGAGGCATCAAGGATCCGTCGCGTTTCTACCTGCAGCGTGGTGCGATTTTCAACCACGATCTCTCGAAAGTGTACGCGGTCGATCCTGCCAATGTTACGGAGTACGTGACGCACTCCTGGTACGATTATTCGGACGGAGATCAGAACGGGAAGCATCCCTATCAGGGCGAAACCAGCCCGAAGTACACCGGACCAAAGCCCCCTTTCGAGCATCTAGAGGTCGACCAGAAATATTCCTGGCTCAAGGCGCCGCGCTACCAGGATCACGCGATGGAGGTCGGCCCGCTATCGCGCATGCTGGTGGCCTATGCCTCGGGACATCCAGAAGTGAAGGCTGCGGTCGACGGCGTCCTGGCCAAACTCAACGCGCCAGCAACGGCGCTGTTTTCGACTCTGGGACGCATTGCGGCTCGCGCGATCGAAGCCCACGTGATGGCTGGACAAGTCAGCAAGTGGGTGGCGGAACTCGGCGACAAGCTGGGGCACGGCGATCTGCGTGTACACAACGGTGAGAAATGGGATCCCGACACCTGGCCCAAAGAGGCGCAAGGCTTCGGTTTTCACGAGGCGCCTCGCGGCTCTCTCGGCCACTGGGTTCACATCGAAGACAAGAAGATCGCGAACTACCAGTGTGTGGTGCCCACGACCTGGAACGCCGGACCGCGCGACGCCAAAGGACAACGTGGCGCATATGAAGCATCTCTGCTCAAGACTCCGATCGCCGATCCGGAGCGCCCACTGGAGATTCTACGCACCATCCATTCCTTCGATCCCTGCCTGGCTTGCGCTGTGCACGTGGTTGATGGCCAGGGGCGGCGCTATACCGTGCCCTGGGTGAGCTGAAAAGGAGGCCGCAATGGTTGAGTTAAGGAAGTATGGGTGGGGTGAGACCCATCGGCCGGAACCCGCGTTTCCCACCGTGCGGGTTTATGTGTGGGAACTGCCGGTGCGGGTCTCGCACTGGTTCATATTCCTGCTTGTAGTAGTGCTCTCCTTCACCGGATATTACATCCACAATCCGTTTATTGTCGCCAAGAGCAGCACAACCTTCCTCATGGCGACGATCCGTTTCATACACGAGGTCGCAGGCTTTGTGTTCATTAGTGCGTTTCTGCTGCGGCTGTACTGGTTTTTCAAGGGGAACAACTGGTCGAACTGGCGGGCGTTCGTGCCGATCCACCGCCGGCAGTGGCGGGGCATGGGCAGAATGGTGGCCTATTACAGTTTCCTGCGCAAAGACCTTGTGCATCAGGTCGGACACAATGCCTTGGCCGCCGTGACCTACTTGCTAATGTTCACCCTGATGTTCATCGAGATCATTACCGGCCTCACCTTGTACACACAAGTACGCGGGAAGTGGTCACTGGGCTGGCTATTTGGCTGGTTACCGAGCGTGATCGACATCCAGCACATCCGACTGGCTCACTTCTGCATCATGTTTGCCTTCTTCGCGTTTGTGATTCACCACGTTTACAGCGCAGTGCTCGTATCCTGGGAAGAACGGAATGGACTAATCGAGAGCATCTTCACCGGCTACAAGTTTGTTCCGAAGGCCGAACTGGAAGAAGAGACGGTACTGAGTAAGGTGGACTGAATGCCAGCAACCTACGTTGTGCTCGGCCTGGGCAACACCCTGCACACTGACGACGGTATCGGCCCGCAGACCATCGAGAGACTGAGAAGCGATCCGCGAGTGCCTGAGGATGTTGCGCTCATCGAGGGCGGTACCCTGGGCCTGGAATTGCTTACCTACATCTGGGACTGTTCCTGCCTGCTGGTGTTGGATGCGGTGGATGTTGGGCAGCCTCCCGGAACGCTCGTTCGGATGTCAAGCCAGGAACTGCAAACCTTGCCCGGCAAAGGAAGTGTGCACCAACTGGGCGTTGCCGATCTGCTGGTAGCGCTCCGGATTCTGGCAAATCGAACTCCCGAGGTAGTGCTGCTGGGCGTGCAACCAGCTAGCACTGAGTGGGGCACAGAGTTGTCACCAGCGGTTGCGGCTGTCCTGCCTGCGCTCGCAGATGCTGCAATCGCAGAAGTGTGCCACAGACCACATACGCAGGCAGAAATAGCAACTTGAAATCCTCGCAGCTACCAAGACCGAGATAAACACCTCAGTCGTAACTGCACAGCGATCACTCGTGGATCTTACAAGTCGTGTCGTAATCGTCGACACGCGTCGCGAGGGGTTACGGGAGTGTTGGTGCTAGTCGGCTGCACGTAGAAATGACTTCATTCGCCGTCGATTAGTGGCGCCGTCGGGATGGTGCATGGATGACGGGCTACACATATCAAACCCGGTAAGGTAAGGTTTGCCGACGATTGTGCGCCACGACGGCGCGGAGAGGAGAGCGTCATGTAGATGACGGTCGAATCGAAACAGCCTTGCTGTTCAACTGATGAGGGTAGGTCCCTCGGAACCGGCTTGCAGGAGCAGGTTTCAAACC
>Ga0187891_1003328_pt1 | contig 11311 bp, 8 predicted proteins | sample June2016WEW_21_4_FD_132990 | JGI IMG/M metagenome (GOLD analysis project Ga0187891, IMG submission 132990) | Peatland microbial communities from SPRUCE experiment site at the Marcell Experimental Forest, Minnesota, USA - June2016WEW_21_40 | ecosystem: Environmental > Terrestrial > Soil > Wetlands...
GAGCAGCTCTACGACATCAACAAGCGGCTCGTCGGCCACGAGGGCCGGCTGATGCGGCTCGCCGAGAGCCACGGCGTCTCGCGCGAGGACTTCCTCAGGAACTACCAGGGCTCCGAACTCGATCCGCACTGGCTCAACCGCGTGTCGAAGGTCTCGGCCCGGGGCTGGAAGAGCTTCGTGGCACGCGACAAGGACCGCATCAAGGAGCTACGCGGCAACATCCACGCGCTGGCGACCGAGACCGGGCTCGAGATTGGCGACTTCCGCAAGATCGTGCACATGGTGCAGAAGGGCGAGTGCGAGGCGCACCAGGCCAAGAAGGAGATGGTGGAGGCGAACCTGCGCCTCGTCATTTCCATCGCCAAGAAATACACCAACCGCGGCCTGCAGTTCCTCGACCTGATCCAGGAAGGCAACATCGGGCTGATGAAGGCGGTCGACAAATTCGAGTACCGCCGCGGCTACAAGTTCTCGACCTACGCCACCTGGTGGATCCGGCAGGCGATCACCCGCTCGACCGCCGACCAGGCGCGCACCATCCGCATTCCGGTGCACATGTTAGAGGCCACCAACAAGGTGGTACGCACGAGCCGGCGGATCCTGCACGAGATCGGCCGCGAGCCAACGCCGGAGGAATTAGCCGAAAAGCTCGGCATGCCGCTGGAAAATGTGCGCAAGGTTCTCAAGGTCGTCAAGGAGCCGTTGTCGCTGGATACGCCGATCGGCGACGAGGAGAATTCGCACCTCGGCGATTTCATTGAGGACAAGAACGCGACCCTGCCGATCGACGCCGCCATCCAGTCGAACCTGCGCGAGACTACCACGCGCGTGCTGGCGTTCTTGTCGCCGCGCGAGGAGCGCGTGCTGCGCATGCGCTTTGGCATCGGCATGAATTCCGACCACACGCTGGAAGAGGTCGGCCAACAGTTCTCGCTGACGCGCGAACGAATTCGGCAGATCGAGGCCAGGGCACTGCGGAAGCTGAAGCACCCGAGCCGCTCAAGAATTCTCAGGACCTTCCTCGATAATTGAAATGGTCCGTTATCAGGTGCCGGCTCAACCGGGCAACACATGCGTTAAATTTCTCTGCTGGGGTTTCGAATTCCAAAGTCTTACGTGGCCGTTCGTTTAGCTGACGCGCCACTTTGTTTAGATGAGTTTGCGAGCACACCGACAAGTCAGTTCCCCTTGGAAGATACTGTCTCAGCAGACAATTGGTGTCCTCATTGGAACCGCGCTGGTGTTGCAAAACTCGACGACGAGCAGATCGTGAATAAAAATAAGCAATAGTCGAATCTGGAAGCGGAACTTTTGAAACACGTCGAATGGATCACCATATAAATAATCGTTAGACATACGCATCGACGCGGCCAGATCGGTGAAGGGGCAGTGCGAACCACATCTTTGCGGCTGACCTGACATCTCTAACCGCTGAGCGGACGCATGCCTCTCTTCAAATGGTGGTACGATGTCGGGGAATCTTAAACGTCATCGCGGTTGGGAAGACTGGGCCAGCATGTTGTTCGGCGGATCGGGGGACGTCGGCTCCTGGTCGATATTATTGCAAAAAGACCTTGAATCGCGGCCTGATACTAACCCTCGTTGGAGCCGCCTCCTAGGCATCGATGCAGGCCCTGAGCTGGACACGATGAGTCAGCCTTTGTGCAGCTTGGTATGAGAGCAAATTCGCGCAGTTGTCGAATCTGGACAGACGATTTCAATGAACTAAAAATGCGCACGGATGCCCGATTTGGAAATATTTTTTCTCGCACAGATGCCGAAAATCTTTTTTGCATCGATCAGCGGGTGCGAACCCAGATGCGATGACAAAAAAGTGCGGGGCCGAACGGGCCCCGCACGCAGCTTATAGTGCCAGTTTGGCGATTACGCTTAAGCCGCCTGCGGCCCCCAGATTTTCATCTTGCGGGTCTCCGGCATCAAGAACAGGCTGAGCACAAGGCATATCGCCGGAACAGCGATCGGGTAGATCAGCGCATAACCGACGCTGCCCGTCGCCTGGTACGCCGCCGTGGTGATGAACGGCACCAATCCGCCGCCCCAGCCGTTGCCGATGTGATACGGCACGGATACCGACGTGTAGCGGATCCTGCTGGGGAAAAATTCAGCCAGGAAGGCGCCGATCGGCCCGTAGACCATCCCGACATAGGCGACGAGAATCGCGATGATGAGGATCGCAATCGGCATGTTGATATGGCCCGGCTGCGTGACCGATCCGAGCCACGCATACAGCGGGTAGTAAGTGACCGCCGCAAGGAACATGCCGCCCAATATCACCGGCTTGCGGCCGATGATGTCGGACAGCCAGCCGAACAAGATGAGCGTCGGGGTGCCAATGATCAGCCCAGCTCCCACGATATAGGCGGTGGTCAGCGCGTCCACCTTGGAAACCTGCTGCAGGAAGTACAACGCCCAGAACTGGCCACTGTACCAGACCACGCCCTGCCCGAGCACCACGATGGTCGCGATCACTACGTACTTCAAGTTGGCGGGGTTGCCGAAGGCCTCGCGCCATGGGTTCTTGCTGGTTTCCCCTTTGGCCTTGATCTCGGCGTAGACCGGCGACTCCTGAAACTGGATCCGCATGTAGAAAGCGATGAAGACCAGCAGGAAGGAGAACAAGAACGGGATGCGCCATGCCCAGGCGTTGAACGCGTCAGTGCCGAAATAGGTGCGTGCGGCGATGATCACGAGGAGCGACAGCACGATGCCAAGGGTCGGCGAGGTCTGCAGCCAGCCGGTATAGTAACCGCGGCGTTCGTCGGAGACGTGCTCGGCGACATAGGTGATGGCGCCGCCGTATTGGCCGCCCAGGCAAAGGCCCTGAATCATCCGCAAACCGAACAGGATGAACGCGGCGGCCAGGCCGATCTGGTCGAAGGTCGGGATCAACCCAATCGCCCCGGTCCCCAAAGCCATGCCGACGAGCGTCATGATGAACGTATATTTGCGGCCGACAACGTCTCCCAGCCAGCCGAACAGGAATGCGCCCAACGGCCGGACCAGAAACCCGGCGGTGAACAGCGCGATCGTGCTGAGCAGCGCCGCGACGGGATGGCTCTTTTCGAAGAATTTGACCGACAAAATCGCAGCCAAGCTCCCGAAAATATAGAAGTCGTACCACTCGATGACGTTTCCGCCCGCCGCGGCCGTGATCACGCTCCGGAAGTTCTTCGGAATTTGAGCCGTTTGAGCCATTTGAGCCATTTGAGTTGCCTCCTATTTCAGGGGTTCATCACTTCGCGGCGAAGGTTGCACCGAACCGCCGCATAGAGAGACGCTTCCTCAGCATTGAGCTTCAGCTTAGTCGATGTTGGATGAGCCGTAGGCCGAACCGCCCTGCGAAGTTCCGAGCCGCAAATGCGGAACGGATGGCGCGCAACGGGGAAAGTCGGCTCTATATCTGCGGCTTGCTTACCTTGCCGCTGTCCTTCGCGCGACTTCTCAATCATTACAGTTCTTCTCACTTGCACTCGATCGCTCAGTGTCCCCGGACGCGCGACATCTGTTACGTTTGTGCCAGGTTGCCGATGGCAAGCACGATGTACGCTAGGATAGCAACCCAAATTCCATACGTGCTGACGTATGGAATTGGCCATAAAGCACAGAGCACAGCGATCACGGCGATTATGAGCGAAGCAATAAACCACCCCTTCGACGGAGCATAAAGATTCATGTTTGCATCCGTGGAGCTAGGGCCTATCTCATAGGCGTTATCCCCGTTTTACGCGTTGCTTTGTTTTTTGTTGGGGGGCAGTCTCGTACGCGTTCACCTTTTCGCGAAAAAGTCGCCCCCGCACAAGCATACGCCGCACGCCACGACCTTGTCTGTACACCTAAAGTCTTACGCCTATAGTAGTCGCGGTAGTAGGACTAATTAATCCGGGACTCCCCAAATGGCGCGCCTCGTCGGGATCAACACCCGGCGCATCGTTGACTTCTCGTTCGCCGTATCAGCGGCGATTGGGGCTGTCGCAGGAATCCTTGTCACTCCCATCACGCTGACGAGTTATGATGTCTGAACGTTGCTGGCGCTTAAGGGATTTGCGGGGGCCATGCTCGGCGGCATTGGCAGCGCCTTCGGCGCGGTGGTCGGGGGCCTCCTTCTTGGTCTGCTGGAGGCGTTCAGCGCAGGCTACATTTCTTCGAATTATAAGGATGCGGTCGCATTCTTGGTTATCCTCGCTGTGCTGTTCATTATGCCGCAGGGCCTCCTCGGTCGAGCCCAGGTCGAACGGGTGTGAGCATGCGTGCACTGCTCGATCATCGTTTGGCGCCGGCCGCAGCGATCGCGGTGATTCTCCTGCTGCTGCCGCTGCTCTTCCCATCAATCTATTATTACAGAATTGCTGCGGGCGCTCAGCGATGAGCGACCATACCGACTAGATCGCCGAAGCGGACAGTGATCTGTGCTGTGGTTTGGCGAGCGGGGTGGAGGCGCAGCCGACCCTAGTTCAGCGGCGGCCGCACCATCGTTCGCCCCGAACCGGAATCTGCGAAAAAGAAATTGGCGACGTCGCTCGGCAGCGCAGCGCGGCTCGAGCGGGTCTGCTGACAGAGCTCGGTGGGTCGGCGCGCCCCTCGCGCGCGCGCGTGTAGGTGACAAAACAGATAACGCGAGCCCGCTCGGCCAGGCGTGACGATAACCGGACGCCCTTCGGCCTAGTCGCCGTCTCCGGGCGCGTGCTCCTCAACAAGGGGGACGGTTCGACCCGCCCCCTCTGACCTTCATCGATAACGGCCGCGCGCACGTTCCGTTCGACCAGCAGACCGGAAATCCCCGCCTTGGCGGGCACCCCTGATCACTTTGAAAACATCGCGCACGATGAGTGGCGCCGGTCCTTGTGACGGCTAATCGAGCCGCACAGCTTCGGCTTCAACACCCAGATAACGCCGTTGCCGCCGACTGCCTATTTCGACTCCGGCACTTTCGGCGGAGTCGTCTCGCTTTTGACGGTCTTAAGAATTTCATGCGCGTGCGCGATAGCGATTTTTTGATCGACAGCGCTCAAATCGCGAAATGACGCGTCGCGTTCACGCTTTGCGAATATACTTCCCTCCAGAGTCACCACTTCCGACCAAGCGTGGGGCTCCGTCGGATTGGCCATCATCCCGATGCCCCCAGCAGCATCGCAGCGCGCGGATTACCCTGATACGCTGACTTCTCTGATCTGCCGGTGCTTTGCTCGCGACAAGGCCCCGGTACGGCAGCGGCATTGCTCACGCTCGCAGCGATCGGGGTGGCGGATGCGCGCGCCCGCGGCCTCGTGATGCAAACGAAAATGCCGACGGAGGCTGGTGCGCCCTGACTGGGACGACGAGTGGCCGGCCGGACAGGCCGGCCACTTGCTTCATCGCAACATGCAGCTCGTCAGCTGCCGGACCCCGAGATCACCTCGCCAAACAACCGCCAGGTGGTGCCGTAGAACTTCTCCAATTGCATCTGTTTGACGGGGGCGAAATCGTCCGCGCTGGTCGAGACGACGATGCCGGGCAGCAGCATGGGCAGCGTCATGTTGTGGATGCTGGCCGCCTGCTTCATCACGTTCTCGCGGGTGAGATTGTCGCCGCTCGCCTTGAGCACGGCGACCAGCGTCTGCGCAAACGAGTAACCGGATACGTTGTTGCCGTCGGCGACATTGCCCGAGGTATTATATTTCTTCATCCAGGCTAGCCATTCCTTATATTCGGGGGTGTCCTGCCACTGCGGATCGGTGGGCTCTTTGAGGTAGCCCGCCGAGATGATGCCGACGCCCTTCTCGGGTCCCGCGGGCTGCAGCACCGCCTTGACCGAAGCCGATACGTTGGTGAGGAAGTGCGTCGGCTTCCACCCGATGTCGTAGACCTTGCGAATCGCCTGGGCGGCGAACTTGGGGATGGCTGCCGTCAGCAGAACATCGGCACCGCTTCCTTGCAGCGCCACAATTTGCGAGTCGACGGTCGGATCGGTGGTCTCATAGGTCTGAGTGGCCACGATCATCTTGTCCGCCTTGTCGCCCAGCCCTTCGCGCAGGCCGACGAGGTAGTCCTTGCCGAAATCGTCGTTCTGGTAGAGCACCGCGATCTTGGCGTTCGGCAGGTTCTTGAGGATGTAGCGAGCGTAGATGCGCGCCTCGACGCGATAGCTGGGCTGCCAGCCCATCGTCCAGGGATAGTGCTTGGGATCGTTCCACTTGTCGGCGCCGGTGGCGACGAACAGTTGCGGCACCTTGTTGTCGTTGAGATAGCCACGGATTGCGCTGTTGGGGGGCGTGCCGAGCGTATTGAACAGCAGGAGCACATGCTCCTCCTCGACCAGTTGGCGCACCAGTTCGACGGTCTTCGGCGGGCTGTAGCCGTCGTCGCGGCTGATGAAGTTGATCTTACGGCCGTTGATGCCGCCCTGGTCGTTGATCATGGCGAAGTATGCGGCCTCCGCCTTGCCGATGGCGCCGTAGGCCGAGGCCGGGCCGCTATAGGGCATCGTGTTGCCGATCTTGATCTCGGTATCGCCGACGCCGGGTCCATATTGGCCCGCGGCAAAAGCCAGTCCACTTGCGAGAACGAGGCTGGCCGCAGCCAGGCCGGTCACGATAGTCTGTTTCATTGTCATGACATCCTCCCTTTGCACTTTTCCACTTCCTCCTAATGCCCGCTCCCTGGCCGATCAAACAATCATCAGGAATCCAGGCGCGGGTTAGCCTTCCATCTTTTTGAGATCAGGCCGGCATATTCATCTTGCAGCCGGTATCCGCCACCGGCGGAGCGATGCTGTCGCCGGGCACAATATTGTTCACCTTGAACAGATTTTCCGGATCGCCGTCGCCCTTCTGTATGAGCTCGCCGATGAAGGCCGACAGCATCAGCTGATGGTCGCCGCCGCGGAAATACACCTTGTTTGGCTGCAGCTTGATGTCTGGCGGCAATTCCATGTCGGCGAGCGCCCGGGCGACGGCCTTGGCTTCGATCGACTTCGCCTTCTCGCAAGCCAGCGCGTAAGCGTGAATGGTGACATAGCCGAACCAGGTGCGCGCGGTCGGCACCTTGCCGCCGCTGCGCTTGCGGATTTCGGCGATGAACTGATCGAGGCCCGGCGTGCCCGCCGCCTGCTTCCAGTACCATTCGAACATCCAGACGCCGACCCGGGCCTCCGGCGGCATGGCTTCGACGGCTTCCAGTTCCTGCTGGGTGCCGGCGACGTGGATCTGCTTCTCGATGCCGAACTGGGCGATCTGCTTGAGGCAATTGACCATGTCGTTGCCCTGCACCAGCACCACCAGCACGTCGGGATTGGCGGCGCGCGCCTGGATCAGGTACGCCGAGAAGTCGGTAGTCCCGAGCGGGGTGAGCGCATTGCCGGACACCGTGCCGCCGAGCTTCTTTAAATCGGCTTCGCAGCCCTGAAACAGCGTGTGGCCGAATGCGTAATCCGGCGTGATGAAATACCACTTCTTGCCGTAATTCTTGAACAGCAGTTCGCTGACCGCGTTCGCTTCCATGCGCGTCGTATTGCAGACGCGGAACACGTTCCATTTGCAGTCGACGCCGGTGATACCGTCGGTATGGCCGCCGGGGACGATATGCAGCACGCCTTTCTCGTTGGACACCTGCGCCATCGCCTGCGCCAGCGCCGAATTGACGTTGCCGACCAGAAAATCGACGTTGTCGCGCTCGATCAGCTTGCGCGCCTTCTGCACCGCCGTGCCGGCATCGCCGCTGGTGGAATCCTCGGAAAGCAGCTCGATCTTGCGGCCGAGAATTCCGCCCTTGGCATTGAGCTGGTCGACCGCGAGCTGGCAGCCGGTCTGTTCGTTCTTGCCGGGGGCGGCGTAGGTACCGGTCAGCGGATTGTCGAGCCCGATCTTGATCGGCTCGTCGGCGAGGGCCTTGACCACGAACGGGCTGGCAACCTGCATGGCGCCGATGGCAAGACCGGCCTTGAGTATGGTTCGGCGCTGAACGGAGCGGCCGATGAGATCCTTGGACATCGTATTCTCCCTTGGGCTTTGATATTTCGCTACGATTTACGCCCCTCAAATTGAGACAATATCGACTGCTTTCAACGCTACCCTAGCGGCTGAGTGACGCAGCTTGGCTGAGGAGTCGCAAGCCCCTACGAATGCTATAGTGATAGTAAACATCTGCAGACGGCGGCAGCACGAGCGACGCTGTGCCGCAACTAATTCAGCTGCGTAGCCGGCGACCGCGGCCGCGGCGGATGCTGAGAAGTGCGTGACCTACGTGGGCTGTCTCAAAGCGGACGTTGCCGGCAAGAGGTAGAACGGTAAAACGACTCGTGTTCACCACTTTGATCACCCATACGCGCGCGGACAATTTGTGGGTGGTAGGCGGCCCAGATCGTTGACCAAACTGGCGCACCGTTCAAAAACTGCGCCGTAGGAACACGGTATGCGAGCAGCGTCATCGCAACGCCAAAAATCGTGTTGCTCAACGCCTCAAGACGCCGCATGTCGAAGAGATCGCTCGAATTTGGCATCCTATCCCTTTCCGTCTCCGCGCGGTTGTCTAGCATAAGAACGTGCGAGCCGGTGTCGAACGTCACCACGCAACGTCGTCACGGGATCGGGGCCTGCTGCCGTGCTATCGTCGCCCGATGCCCGCCGTGCGCCGCCTCCCCGCCGCCTTGGATAGTCGAGGAGCACAACAATGCGTGCTTCATCGTGAAGGACGCCACCGGGCAGGCGGGCCTGGGTTATTTTTATTTCGAGGGAGGAGCTTCGGTCGGCGCTCGGCGGATGTCCGCTTCTCTAATCGGCCCGTTGGGGTCAAGCGCTTTCAGACTATCCACCGCTACAGTGTCGATGTCGTTCACGGGCTCGTGCTTCTCTTCGGAATCGGCACCAAGGCCCTTGTATGGGGCTTTTTTAGTCAAGAAGTTTAAGCAGGGTGGCGCATTTTTTTCCATCGTCTGGTTCTTGATCTGAGAGTCCACTTCTTCTTCCCAATGATGGCTTCGCTCATGCCGGCGCGCGCAGGAGCTATCAAGGTTGGCCGTCACACCAACTTTGCAGCATGCTCCGCCCTTGCCGGGCCACACCTTGACGGCTTCGAGCACGATGGCACGCTTGGTGCGGTCGGATGACGATCAGAGGGGAGCCCGCTTTCGGGCGCGGTTCAATCGCGCCACAACCTTGTATCCGGTAGGTCCAAGGACCCGAACCATGATGCAGTCATGCGCATCGGCAGCGAAGCTCCGAAGCGGCGGACCCATTCTTCCAATCGGCATGAAAGCCAAGGGGCCTGTCGGGATTCCGCCACCTCGAACCGTCCTCGGCTCCCGTCACAAGCGTACGAACGGGACCGAAACTGTCGGGGTGCCTTCAGTGTCCTCCGTTCACTGTGCCGGACGCAAAACGACGCCGTCGGGTACAACGCCCTGCCGCACGAGCCGCCACAGGGCGATCAGAAGCTTGCGCGCCAAGGCCACGATCATGGGCTTGCGAGTGCCACGAGCCTTCTCGGTGCGGGCTCGATACCACTGCGCTAAGGCGCTGTCCTTCTGGTACATCAGGAACCGCCACGCCAATTGGACCATGCCTCGCCGAACTCGACCATTGCCGGAACGAGCTAACCCTTTCTCCCGACGTTTTCTGCCGCTCTCGTCGGGCGAGCCAGTGAGGCCGGCATAACGGGCGATGCCCCGCCGGTCGCGCATGTTTCGCGACAGCACCTCGTGCACCAGCATGTCGGCTGTCTCTAAGCCGACTCCGATCACGCGCGCCAATAGGCGCACCATGGCGTGCGGTCCGTCACAGGGTGCGTGATCGAGACGTTCTACGCGCGCCTCCTCAATCTGCCGGATCTGATCCCTGACGAGACGTCGTCGTTCCATGTCGCGCCGGAGTTCAGCCAGCGTGTTCGGCGGTATTGGCTCGTTCTCGGGTGTGCGCAACTCTTCAAGGCGCGCGGCGGCCTTTTTCAGCTTGGGATTGAAGCCGCGGATGCCGAGCCGAATCAACGCTGCCTTCATTCGGTTGACGATCCGACTTTGCTCTCCGACGAGGCTCTCGTGCTCGCGGTTGGGCCGCTTGGCATCCTCGTCCTTTATTGTCGGGATCGCGACCATCTTGCAGTGATCTCGCTCGCCGCGCAGCCAGCCGAGAAAGGCGCGTTTGAGGAGTTCGGTGTCGAGACGATCGGTCTTCGCCCGCCGATGTTCGCGTGACACCGCCACACTCGCGGCGTGAATGACGTGCGCTTCGATGCCGCTCGCCTTGAGCCAACGTGCTAACCAGAAGCCGTCACGGCCGGCCTCGAAGGCGACAGCGATGCGTGTGATCCTGTGTCCTGCTTTTTCTGCTTCCTCTCGCCATCGATGCAGAAGCATCAGCAATGAGCTCTCGTCGACTGCGAGCTTTTTCACCGGATGGCGCTCGACGCCAGGCACAATGCCGCCAACGAGCCAGCTCGACAGGCTCATCTCGATGACTGCGATCAGCGTGCCGTGCTGTTCGAGGGCGGTGAGGGATCGGCTCAGATCGTTCGACTTCTGCATGGGGCGCTCCATCGGTTCGCATCAGCGACGATGGATGCAATATCCTCGCCGCCGCCCCATAGCATCTTCCATCATGGGATTCGAAGACGAGGTAGAACAATCTTTTAGTCGGCCTTGCCGTCAAGACGAACGGCAGGTCCAAGCGGACATGCGATCTCACCTCATCCATCGTCCCGCGAGGGACATCATTCCACCACTCGGCGGAGCTCGAGTTTCCTCCTATCGGATGTGATCCTGGGCGGTTTTCATGCTACTGCGGCTCGTTCCCGGGTCCAGCGGAACTCGGTGCCGTCAACCCATATGCGATGCATGATCACGGCCAATCGGCGCGCCAGGGCCACGATCGCCTTTTTCATCCCGCGACGCCTGGCGATCTGCATCGCCCAGGCCTTGAGCCACGACCATTTCTTCGAACGCAGCATACTCTGAGCTGCTTCATAAAGCATGACCCGCATCATCTCATCTCCGCAGCGTGATATTCTGCCGCTCCAATCGATCTCGCCGGATTGATACCTGGAGCAGGTCAATCCAAACACTGCCCCGACCGCCTTGGATTTACGGAAGCGAGCGGGTACGTCGACGGTGGCACGATAGGTTAGGGCCACCACCGGGCCGACACCGGGGGTCGTCATCAGGCGCCGGCACACCTCATCATCGCGGACGAAGGCCAGCAAACGGCGATGCAGGACGACGATCTGTTCGCGTAACGCCCGCCGGACAATGAGCAGTGGTTCGACCAGCACAGCCAAGTCAGGCAAGTTCTCGACGAGTTCCTTGATGCGTGCCTCGAACTTCACC
>Ga0187891_1003333_pt1 | contig 11304 bp, 22 predicted proteins | sample June2016WEW_21_4_FD_132990 | JGI IMG/M metagenome (GOLD analysis project Ga0187891, IMG submission 132990) | Peatland microbial communities from SPRUCE experiment site at the Marcell Experimental Forest, Minnesota, USA - June2016WEW_21_40 | ecosystem: Environmental > Terrestrial > Soil >...
AATTGCTTCAGAATTACCAATAAGATTCAATAGTAAATTTGTCACAAATGGCCGATATGTTTTTGATGAAATGGGGAAACAAAAATTATTTGAAAAAACAAAGGACGCATATAGTTATGAAGGCAGTTACTCTTCTGGATATAATTATTCTGGTTATGGAGGACAATGGAAAAACGGAAAATGGATAAGTAATTCCGAATTATATGCCAGCACAAATTTACCAGCCATTTCAAAACCAGATATTACTAAAGAACAGGACGATAGTGATAGATACCAAAGATTGATAGAATACATGGAATAAAAAATTTTTCGTAAAATAATAATTTTACTATGAATATTATATTATTAACTATTGAAAGTGAATTTGAGTCTGCTAAAAATCTAGGGTTTGAAACAGTTACGGAATTACCTGGATATACCGAAGATTATAATAATTTTATAATTATTAGATGGGGTAATTCTCGAATGAATTATAATAAATTAGGAATAAGGCAGGATTTTAAAAATGTAATTAATAAAGCGAGGGACATTAGGAATAATTGCATCAAACATAATAGTTTAAAAAAATTATCAGAAGTTGTAAAAATTCCAGAATTTTATAAAGAAAATTCTCTCCTTAATGAATATTATGTTGTTCGGCCTATTCAACATAGCAGAGGAACTGGTTTTGAAATTAAAAAATCCCCACTAGAAATTAATCCTTATGAAAAATATGCTATAAAATTTATCAAAACAGATTTAGAATATCGCGTGTGGTTTTGTGCGGGAAAAACATTTTGTTGTACTAGAGTTCCTTTAAAAAAATTAGGGAATATTATAGGTGAATTTCCCTGTCGAGCAGAATATGGCTACTCTTATTGCGATATTGATCCAAAATTACATAATTTAACTATTAAAGCTTTTAAGCATCTTAATCTTGAATTTGGTGCGGCAGATGTTTTATGCAAAGATGGAGAATATTATTGGACTGAATTAAATACAGCTTGTAGTTTGGACGCTGGTAAAGTTATTAAATTCTATAAGGAAAATATTACAGATTTAATTAATTCTAAATTTCCTAACTGGAATAAAAAAAAGAAAACTTATCGCAAGAAGAACAAAATCAAAACCAACAAGAAAATTGCGGACAATCGCTAGTTATAAACCAGCCTTTTAAATATAAGTTTAATTATTCCTCTTATGCAAATGAAATTTATCGCAGAAATACAGATTCAATAGGAATAAATCACGAAGTAGAAGATGATGTGCCGTTTTAATCTTGACTATTTTTTAAAAAATCTTACAGTTATAAACTTATAAAATAATTATATGTGCAGACTATTAGCGATTCCATCTGAATTTCCAAGAGATAAAAGTCTTGAAATTATTGATCATTTTCAAAGAGGCAATAAAGATGGTTTTGGATATTGTTATTTAAATGAAAAATCGGAATTTGTTGTAGTAAAATTTGCCTATTCCTTTGAAGATGCGTTAAAAAAGGAAAAAGACAATTTATTATACCATTTGCCATATAAAAATTCTTTTACTCTGGTTCATTTAAGATCTAAGACACATGGAGAAATTACTCCTGGTAATACTCATCCCTTTATCATAGGAGAGGGTGATAATAGTTTTACTTGGATTCACAATGGAGTTTTTAGTGAAACAGAAATTTGCCGTGCCGCATTGCCAGATAATATTAATTATACGGGTGAAACCGATACCGAGGTTGCAGGTTATTTATACGCTAAAATCGGAAGCAAAAGATTTATTAAAGTAGTTGAAAATTCAGGGGTTTTTATTGCTTTAAAGAAAAATGGAGAATTGGAAATTTTAAATACTTCGGGCGATTTAGAGTTAATGAAATTAGAAAATGATAAATTTTTAATAGCTTCTGAATTATCGCATGAATATAAATCGTATTATGGGCACGAAGGAATTTATCAGTTTAATAAAAATTGTGAATACAAAAATTTCATTCCCAAAAATCCCGAAGAAAAAGAATTTAAAAAGGAAAAGGTTAAGTTTCATAAAACTTATGTGGGAGTTCCTGGATATTCTAGCAACAATAATTATTATGATGGTACTTTAAGTCGTTTTGATAATACTAACCTCAATAATTTCGATAGTAATGGCCGAAGATTATCCAAGAAAGAACGAAAATTGCGCAAAAAAATGTTAAGAAAACAAGCTAAACAGGGATTATTTAGGAAAGCAGCAACAGTAACGGAAATTTTAGGCAGAGATTGGAGTAGAGAATTACCTAGTGTTTATCGTTATGATTAGAAAAAATTAAACTTTGAAATTATACCCAATAAAAACAATAATTAGTTTTATATTTTAAATAACTAATTTTATGCCTAAAAAAAATAATAATTCTTTAATTGGAGCAGATAAAAATAATGATTTTTTAATTGGAGCAGATCCTGAATTTATGTGTGTAGAGGGAAGAGAGATTGTTATTGCTGACGATGAAATTGATAACGCATATTCTTCTCGTACTAAATTTGGGGCAGATGGATGCGGGGATACCTTTGAAATTCGCCCCTCTCCTTCAAAATGTCCAATTATTCTAGTTAAAAATATTAGAAACATTATTTTAAAAAAAATTTATGATTCTAAATATTTTTTAAATTATGATTGGAAAGCTGGATCTTATTATAATGGATATAGTTTAGGAGGCCATATTCATTTCGGAATAAAAAGAATTATTAAAGAAAAATTAGGATTACATGATACTTCTATTGGAGATAATATACAAATTAATAATTATTATAATGGTATAACTTGTATTTTATCTCAATATTTATTACCTACTTATGTTTTATTAGAAAAACCCAATCATTTTTTAAACCGTCGTAGGAACTATGGACAATTTAATGATTATAGGATACAAAAACATGGAATAGAATATAGAGCATTAGGAAGTTGGTTAATAAGTCCTTATATTACTACAGCTATTTTATGTCTCGCTAAAATAGTAATGTGGGAAATATTAAATAATGAGGAATTTAAGAGAGAATTTGATAATACTAATTATCAAAAATTTATAACTTTAAATTACTATAGTATAATTAGTAGGGATAATTTAGATAATTTTAAAGAAGATATTAAAATATTAAAGAAAACTTATCCTAAAATTTGGAATGATATTGAAAACATGGAGTTATTTAATAAATTTGAAAATGAAATTAAAATATTAAACGAATTAATAATGGATAATAGAACGTGGTATCAAAAAGACAATGAAAATAATTTTATTTATAATTGGGGCGTTAATTTTAATTTAAAACCTAAAGAACAAGAGAGTAGAGAAGAAGATATTGGGTAGTTTTTAAAAAATTATAGATTTTCCTTGACTTTTTTATAAACTGTGCTATATTAAATTATGACTAAAAATTATCTCTATTTTTTAAAAGATTCAAAAACTGGATTGTTTTGGGACGGAAGTTATCATTATATGATTTCTACTTCTTATGGTGATGGAGAAAAACTATTTGGTTGGCGTAAAGATATACCTAGATTTTTTAAGAAACTATCTAGTTTAGTTCAATCTTTAAATAGGTGTGGCCCAAAAGTTTTTAGGCAAAAAACTGGCAAAAATAGGCATTTTTGGGATAATCAATTGGATATTTTGTGGGGTGAATGGAGGGATTTTATAAATAATAACAAACCCAATTCTATAGAAATTTTAGAAGAATATAAGAAAGAAGGATATGAAATTTATCAATTAGAAATTAATAAATCTTTAAAATTTGCAAAAAAAATTTGACAAAATCTTAAACCGTGCTATATTTAGTTTATGAGTAATACAATAAAGCAGCAAAAAATGGGTCATACGTCTAAATCACCAATTCACAAAGAATGCGTGTGCTCTAACGAATATCAAGATAAATTATATGGAAAAGGAATTAGGTTAATGAATCCCATGAAGGAAGGTAAGTACAGGTGCTCGACCTGTTTACGAGAACACACTGATTAAATAAAAATTTAAAAAATTTTTTGTAAAAACTTGTTTTTACTATGATTAATTATCTAAAAGACCTATTTAATAAATTGATTGCTCAAAACAATAAAAACGCCCAATATTTTGATTTGAGTAATTTTTCAGTTAAAGAACTAAGGGAGAAGAATTTTAAAGTTCAAGTACTGCATAGTCGTTATAGTGAAGCTGATTTTGATAGAATTGTCTCAAAAACGAGGGATAATAAATATAAATTAGCTTTTTTAAATTCTATGCGTTATTTTAGAGAATCAAATAGGCAAATTATTCCATCTTCGCGGGGAGGAAAAACAGAGATATTAGTGACAAGTCCAGAAGGAGTAAATTATAGAGGAATTGCAATCTGTAGTGTAACAGATGGGTTTTGTAAAAAAACTGGAATTAAAATTGCTTTACAAAGATTAGTAAAAGTTGGTTAAAAATTATGAATCAAAAAATTAACCTTTTAATCAAAAAAGGTTCTTCCGTTCCTGTAATGGCACATGATGGAGAAGATGCGTGTTACGATCTAATTACTGTAGATGAACCTGTTATTTTAGGACAATCTATTGACCGTCCTTTAGATGGAGGAAAACTTTGGAAAAGTATAGACTCAATTCAATATAGAACAAATTTATATTGCACTCCTGAATCTCAAACTTTTTCTTTTAAAGGAGAAAATTATTCACCAGATATTATTAACCATTTCTATATTCATATTTTTCCACGCAGTTCAATTTATAAATATAATTTATTATTAGCCAACAGTGTGCCAACTATAGATAGAGGGTATAGGGGAGAAATTATTCTAAATTATAAATACTGTTATCAGCCTGAAGATATGGTAATTTTACAAGAAGGAGGTATTAATAAAATTTATTTTACTGTTAATGAAGATAAAGTTTTTCATACTAACGATAAAATTGCTCAATTCAATATTTATGGAACTAATTATGTTAATTTTGTGGTAGTAGATGATTTAGGAAAATCTTATCGAAATTCTAAGGGGTTTGGTTCAAGTGGAAATTAATAATTTAATAATTTATGAATAATAAAGAAAATAAGATTTTTTGTATTTTAATAATTATGTGGATTATTGTTGTTTGTTGTTCGCTAATATTTTCATTCACACAAATATATTATCAAACTAAAGCTATAGATGCAGGTGTAGCTCATTTTGTATTTACGGATAAATATAGCAAGACTGGTGAATTTCAATTTATTACTAATTATAATAATTTAACAAATAATTTAACCAACAATTAATATGGCTAAGGTTGCTGAAAATGCAGACCCAGAGGATTATCCTCCATTATTTTTTATTGTAGAGGGGCCGAATTGGTCATGTACAATAGAATCTCAACCAATTTATGCAGAACTTTATACAGAGGACGTATTATTAGATGTTGCTTCACGCGCTCATTTAGTAATGATAGGACAATCTAAAAATGATACTTTTAAAGTTTTAGAGGGACAGCAGCCAAAATTATCAATCGTTTTCGGGATAACTTTAAAAGGAGAAAAAGATGATCCAATTTTGGTTCCTACTTCAATAGTTTTAGCGAACAACGGATTTTATAAAGAATCTTTAGAAATAGAAAAATTATCTCAAAATTTAGCCGCAGAACAAAAACAAAAAAAGAAAAAATCAATTAAAAAATCAAAACCCACACAAAAAAGTTGACAAAATTCTAAACTGTGCTATATTCATTATATGAATCAAACTCTAATAAATAATATTAATCATCAAATCGAAATTTTAACGGCATATAGAGACGGTAAAACGTTGCAGTTTAAAATCAAAGGAAACGAAGAATGGATAGATTATTTTTCTATTACCACAAATTTTAGCGACCATGTTTAGTTTTGTTTTGATACCATAGATTATCGAATCAAAAAAGAATCAAAAATTGTTTATGGATTGATTCATAATAATGAAATTTTTTATATTGATAAAAGCAAAGATGCAGTGACAATAGTTCAATTTGTAAATCCTGGCAGTAAAATTGTTGAATTTGTGGAAAAAACATAATTATTTATGAATAAAAATCAAGCTGTATCATTACTTAAGAAACATATTGATATAATCCAAGCTTATATTAATGGAAAACCTATACAATCTAAATATTGTCGAGAAGGAGAATGTTAGAAAGATTGTTTGCCTATTGAAAAAGGAATTAAACAACCTCTTTGGGATTCGTTTGATTTTATTAATCATCAATATCGAATTAATCCAAATTATTATAGAAAATATAAGATAAAAATTTATAAAGTTAAATTTACAATTGCATACAATTCTATTGATTGGGATGTTAATAGTGAGAATATTAATTCCGAAAAACTCTGGTTATCTATCTATTCTAGAGCTAAAGAAATTCAAAAAGAAAAATTTAATTTATAAAATAATTATAAAGAATATTTTACGACGAAATAAAGGAACAATTTAATAATTCTTGAATAATTGAATTTTAGGGTTGTCTAATTTATGTGGAAAAACATAGATTAGATAAAGATGGAAAAGCTTTTAAATCTGGAAATGAAGCGGAAATTTTGTTTAAAAAACTAATGGAGTCTAAGGGGTATTTAGTAGAAGAAACTTCTAAAAAAGATCAATTTGCTAACAAGGGTGATTTTGTTTGTACGAAAGATGGGAAAGAAGAATGGTACGAAATTAAAGGTAGAAAACGTATAAATCGGCAAGATTCTGAGTTTAATGATAAACTTGTCTGGATTGAATTACAAAAGGTAAACGGAAATCCTGGAGCATTATATGGATCATTTTCTAAATTTGCGTTCCAATTTACGGAAAATGCTTTTATAATTGTTGGCAGAGACGAATTACAAAAATTAGTCGAATCTAAATTACAGAATATTAAAGTTACACATGCCTCTGATGCTTTATATAAACTCTATCAAAGATGGCAAAGAAACGATCTCCTAAGTTTGATTAAATTTTCTGATTTACTATCTCTTTCTCATACTATATTAAATCCATAATTAATATTATTTATTCAAAAAACATTATGTGTAATAATATTATATGGCCGAAAATAAAGAATGTCCGATTAAATTTGATGTTAAAGATTGCCCTTTAAGTGAAAAAATTGCTTCATTAACTGAACTTGCCCATGACACTAATTTAATGGTGAATAAAATTAATACGGCTTTATGCGGAGATTTGGAGCAAAAAACAGAAGGATTAATTTCTAAATCAAGAAATTTTGAACGAGAGATTGAAGATTTAAAAAAGTGGAAAGAAGAAGCGTTAAAAACTATGGAGGATTATCGCTCGTTTAGGCAAGATTATAAAAGGAATTTAAAAATGGCGGTTTTGATCCTGAGTGCTTTAGGAACTATTCTATTTTCAATAATTAAAAGTATCGCAGTTTATTATTATACTAAAATTACAGGACAACACCCTTAATAATTTTAAATTTTGTAAAACGAAAAATTCTTTGAGTTTTACCTTGACTTTTTCTTAAAAACTCGTATTTTATTTCTAATGAATACTAATATTGTAGATCAAATTGCTGATAAATTACAAGTTCCCGTAACTATAGTATGGGGAGCGTTACTAAAACAGGCTCCTATTAGCGCAAGTTGTAATTTATTTATTATTTTAGTAATGGTTTTATTATCTGTTTTTTTTATATAAAAAATATAATAAATACGATTCAGGTAGTGGAGGATTTCTCGCGTGATCAATAACTTTTGGATTTACTGCAGTTATTACTGTTATAATTATAATAGATGCTACATCATATATTGGTAGTGGATTTTTTAATCCTCAATATTGGGCAATTGATAATATTTTAGAACATTTAGGGCATTAAATTATTATGAATATTAAAGTTATACGAAATAATTTAGAGTTGCCTTTTAAGTCTTTTGTTTTCCCAGGAGGAGAAATTGGAATTAAGTAAGTTGTTTAATTTTTCAAGATGATTTTATTGAATATGTGAATTATAAAAGAAAGTTTTCTGAAATTAGAACAGCAAGGGATTTTTTAATAAAAGAAAATAAGATTTATTAATAAAATATAATTTTATGTCTAAAAATTCCCGCCAAATTTTTGATTCAATTAAAAATTTAGGTGTTTCTTCTGGGGTTAACCAAGAAATTATTAAAGAATCTCCTAAAAAATTAACTTTAGCTGAAACTTATAAAAAAATTTATGATTTAGTTTTAAGCAAAATGACACCAGCACATCGTAAAATTTCTCTAAAAGAGGGTTCAAAAGCTCAGGAATTATTTATTAATTATGTAATAGAACATGCCGAAAAAGAATTTGACGAACAAAATAAAACTGAAGTTGTTGTCGCTAAACCCGATACAAAAGATTTTGAAGTTTAAATAAGAAAAATTGTCTAAATAGTATGGAAAATAAAACAAAAGAGCAAAAACCCCTTTGGTTTTTTGTTATTTTAAAAAAAGTAGTCAAAAAAAATCTATATCAACTTCGATCTTGGGAGCGTGATATTATAGCTAATTATCCTCCCGAAGAACATCCCTTTGCTAAAGAATTTAATAATTTTTGCATTTCAGAAGCAACTAGAATGTTTGAAGATGAAAATTTTCAAGGAAATAGCCGTTATAGTTGGGCTTATGGGAAACATTGGCATTAAATTTGATAATTAATAATATTGATTAAATTTGACAATTAATAGTATTATTTATTTTTCTATTCAAATTTTTGATTGTTTTTAAAATCTTCTTTCGTAAAAAAGTAATCATTTAAATTCCCTCTCAAAAAATAATCATTTAAATTATTATATTTATTTTGCGCAAATTATTTCACATTAGATTATATGCAAAAATCAAAAAATTACAGAAATTTTAAAAAAGAAGTTGACATTTTTATAAACCGTGCTATATTTTAAACATGAGTACAACTAAAAATACTAAAACAAAGTCAAAGACAGCTGGCACAAAGCCAGTTGCCGCAAAAACAAAAACAGGAAAGCAGGGGAAAATTGCGGGAGCCACGAGTTTCCAAAATATTCCTCTCTCTCTTCTTGTTTCTAAACTCACTCCAAATTCTTCTGTAATGGTAGGAAGGAATATGTGTAAGATTTTGGGTATTACTGGCACAAGCGGTACAGCATCTCAATTGCTGGCCGTTATTAAGGCAGAACATCCTCCTATTGTTGTTCCTGCTGCCCCTGCGGCACCAGTAACGACTCCAGCGACTTCTGCGCCCGCAGAACCCGTAGCTGCTTAATTGCAGCTACCAAATCTGGTTGCCCTAAAAACTTTGTTCTTTACAAAGTTTGGTGTAAAACCCGTCATAGGTTATCCAGTACCATTTAAATTTATTTATTATAAAATTATGTTTAAGATGCCTAAAAAATATCATACCTTGAATGAAGGAATACCAGCAGAAGAAAACTATACAAAAATTGGAATGGATACTGGCAATGAAAGAGAATAGCTAAATTTTTGGATTAGCGAAAAATTTCCTTTGACTAAAGAAGAAATTAAAAGTAAAAAATATAGTGGCTCTAACTACAAAAGAATTTCTCTTTCAGTTCATCTTACGCGAAAAGATGCCAAAAATTTAATTGAAGAAATTACAGAAAGATTATTTTAATAAAAATTAGAAAGTTGTTTTAGTTGTTAATTTAGATCCTACACCTTTTTAGGGATATTATAATTAAAATCTTGACTTTTTTGTAATATATGTTATATTTATAATATGAGCAGAACAAATACTTTTATTGGGATGAGGGAAGAGGGGGTAATGTTAGTAAGAACTTTAATTGAATTAGGTTCCGATAAATTTGAAACAGGTTATTGGGAACAAGAATTCTCGCTCGGTAGATGGGCTGATAAAGATGGAAACATTTATGAAGAAGTTACCCAAACTATTGAATTTAGCGGAGGACCAGTAATTTTTACTAAATTAGTCAAAAATGAAACTGAATCACTTTTTGAATGGACAGAAAAACAAATTGAATCTTATTTATGATATTTTATTTAATTTTCTTTTTTATTATTGTTATTATAATTTGGTTATTACCAGACTATGAAAAATAAATTTACTTATTTTGTTTATATTGATAATATTAATAGTTCTAATATTATTTGTTGGTGTAAAACATTAAAACAAGCTTTAAGAGAAATTAAAAATCAATTTGAATATTATTCCCATATAAACACGGTTTTAATTGTAAAAAAACCACGAAAAGAAGGAGATTTTAATTATTAAAATTTATATTTCAAAATGTCCTGGAAAATTTTGTTTAGGAAAATGTGAAGGAAAAGAGCATAAATTAATTCATACTTGCGAAATTTGCGACAATAAACATTATGAATTAGAATGTTGTTTGTGCAAGGTCCATTGGTCTTTGTTTGAAAACGAGCGAAAATCAGAGTTTATTGAAAAATAAAAATGAAAACTAACATTAAAACAAAAAAATAATAAAATATATGAACATAAAATTGTTACAAGAAGAAATAAATAAAGAATATAATCACTTATTTACTCCAGATAAAAATGGAGAATATTATTATGATTATCCTTCTGAAAAAGAATGTTTTGATAAATGCCTTTTAATTATTGCAAATCATTTATTTAAATCAGGAGAAATAAAAAATAAAGAAAATTTTTTAAATACTTGTAAAAATTTAATATATAAAACTTCAAAAATTAAAAAAGAAAGAAATATTCCTACTTTTAAAGAAAAAAATATTCCTGTTTTTAAAGAAAAACATGGATGGGGTTCAGGTGAATTTGGGCCAGGAAATAATTATGGAGATAATGGATGGATGTAAAATTTTTTAAATTTCCCTTGACATTCTTAAAGTCTGTGCTATAATTTAATTTATGGAAAAAACATATTATTTACCCTTAAATAAATATCCTAACAATTATACTACCGATAGGAACATTTATTTTAACCACTGGCATTCTTTAATTAATCCTTTAGAAAAACTTTTTAATTTAAAATGTACCAGTTATGATCCTTCATTAAAATTTGTTAGAAAAATTAATGGAAAATTTCTTTGGAATGAAACTATTGAAATTACTCCTTGGCTTGCTCAAAAAATAATTGAAAAAGTTGCAAAAAAGATTTGACATTTTTAAAATTTGTGCTATATTGATTGCATAATATGAAAATTATATTAGGTAAAACACTCTGTCAAGTAATCAAAAAGTCTCCTGAAGATCAAGGAGGAAAAGAAAGGGTTATTAATTCGGGAATTATTTTTGATGCTTGTTATGACCAAAAAGGTGAAATTAATTTTGTAAGAGTATATAATCACCTTTTAAAGCCAAACCAAGGCTCTTATCAATCTTTGCGAGAGTGGTACGCGGTAGAGTCAAAAAATTCTTGGATTGT
>Ga0187891_1003334_pt1 | contig 11302 bp, 10 predicted proteins | sample June2016WEW_21_4_FD_132990 | JGI IMG/M metagenome (GOLD analysis project Ga0187891, IMG submission 132990) | Peatland microbial communities from SPRUCE experiment site at the Marcell Experimental Forest, Minnesota, USA - June2016WEW_21_40 | ecosystem: Environmental > Terrestrial > Soil >...
CGCAGGTGCAACTGCATCGGCGGCTATCATCTCCGCTCCGACAAAGATCAGCGGAATTATCATCACCAACACAACGAATGCTCTGCTTCACTCGGCAATTTCGATTACAGCCAATGCGTCTTATTTCTTGGATGCGACTGACGTGGCGTTCGGTGGACAGAACTGGGCGGTCGCAAAGACCGCAGGCGGGAACGGCGCAATGGCGTTGAAGGTTTGGGTCAATGGCAGCGCGTGGTATATTCCGCTATCCGCATCTGCGATCTAAAAAGTTTCGGGGTCTCTCACGGGACCCCGAGTTGTAAAAATCTAACTCGGAGGCAACAACAATGAGCACATCACCAGTTCTACCCGTTCCGGGGACACCCGTAGCGGCAGCACCGAAACCGAAGTTGACGGCGATTCAGATTCTGGAGCAGGAGCTTGTCAATTTCATGAAGCAGCGCGAGCAGGCGGTTGCGAACGTCCATGCGGTGGAGGGAGCCATTCAGGCGGCCCAGCACCTCATCGGCAAGCTGAAGGCGGAAGCTGCGGCAGCCGAGACGGAAGCCAAGAAATTGTTTGACGAGGCCGAAGCGGAAGCCAAGAAAGTCTTTGGCGACGTGGAAGCCGAAGCCAAGAAACTGTAAGCAGTATCGATCTTCAGTTGCTGCTCACAACTGAATGCTCCGAACAGGCCGTCTCGTCTCCAAAAGGCGGGACGGCTTTTGTTTTATGAGGTGACGCCGATGTAAAAAGATGGCGACACTACAGGTTGCGTGACAGGCGAGAGGTGTAACTCGTTCCTCAGTCGCAAAAACGGGTGTTTTGTGGTTGACTCTGGCGTAAAGTTGTGATAGAATGAGAGCATGAAATTCTATGCGTATTTGTGGCTGAGAGAAGACGGCACCCCGGAATACGCGGGCAAGGGAACGGGGAAACGGGCGTTCGTGCGGGGCAGTCATCATTTGAAACCGCCGACTGACAGGACACGGATTCTTATTCTTGCCAGGGCTTCGGAGGCAGAAGCCTTTGAGACGGAAAAGGAATTGATTGCGAACTGGGGCCGCAAAGATTTGGGTACTGGGTGCCTGCGAAATTTTACGGATGGTGGCGACGGGGTTTCTGGATTGCAGCACACGGAAGACGCGAAACGGCGAATGAGTGTTGGGCATTTGGGGAAGACAACTTGGAATAAAGGATTGAGTCCCTCGCCAGAATATAGTGCAGCATTGTCAGCAGGACAACGAAAAAGAACTACGGGACGAATAGGAAGAAAGGGCTGGAAACTTTCGTTAGAAGATTGTCAAAAACAGAGTGAGAGAAAGAAAGGGCATTTAACTTCTGACGAGACAAAACAAAAAATTCGTTTGTCTCATTTGGGAAGAAAAGCATCACCGGAACTTCGTAAGAAATTGAGCGAGAGTCATAAAGGTTACGTTCCGTGGAATAAGGGAAAAACGGGCGGGTCTTGGTCAGGAGCACGACGGAAAGCACAAGAGGCAAAACAACATGGCAAATTATAGTCCGAACGGAAGAATCAATGTGAACATGAGTACAACGCTCGGCGCTATGTCGTCGCAACTTTCTATCCATGCAAAACTTCAGGCATTTTGGAACGTCGGGGGCATAGATGGTCAGCCGATGTGTCGCATTGCACAGAACGTGAATCAGATGCTTTTGACTCGGCGCATGGCGTGGAAGTTCAATAGAGTCAACATTGGGAGTAATAACCCCGCAGTAAACCCACATTTTTTTATCTCTCAACAGGGATTCCAAGACATAAAACATGCCGGGGCGACGTGTTTTACGTTAATCAATAGCACCACGGCAGGCGGCCAACTTCCGGCTGGCGGCGCGGGCGTAGATTTGAATCCTGGCGTCTACCAGAATGGGAACGCAAAAGTTTCTTATGGGACATATAACGGCGGCTTTTCGGCGCTGGCGGGGCAGCAAAATTGGCAAACGTATGGCGTCATTTACGACCCTGTCGCTAACACAGTCACCGTGCAGTTTCTGGACCCGCATCCGTTTTTGACGGGGAACATCGGTAGCGGTGCCGTTCTCATTCAGGGCGTCGTGAATCCGGCTTTCAATAGCCAGTTTGTGTATAATCAACTCACGCAATTGAGCGGTTGGAATAATGGCTTCACGCTGCTCTCAATTCCTGACCAGTTCCATATCGTGTTGCAAGGGAACGGCGGGCAGAAAAACACCATCACGAATGTTTCGGCGAGCGGCAGCATTACGACGATCACGCTGGGCAGCCCGAATCCTATCCCCGTGTATCCGCCGCTGTTCAATGACAGTCAGTACGGCCCTCCGAATACTTCAGGCGTAGGCTTGACTCCAGGCGGCATCATGACGTTCTCGGGTCTCACTACGAATACGGCGCTGAACGGCAAGACTGTCACGCTGCTGAGTGTGACTGCGAGCACGGTGAGTTTCACTACACCCGCAGGCGTTACGATTACAAATCACACGGATACGGGAACGATTTATGCGGCTCCATCGGGGGCTCCTGGGATTTTCAATTTGGGGTGGATTGAGTCGGCGCAACTTGTGGATATCAACAACCCGAGTTTTCCCTTGCCCATCACCAACATTGATGCGGTGCATCGAGTCGCTCCTGAATACACTTCGACGGGAGATAATATTTCGATATCCTGCGAGATTGATTACGGCAACGGCGTGGTGCAGTTCCGAATTTCAGAACCTGTGAGTACATATCCATTTGCCTTCAACGTAGTCTATCAAGCGAAGGCTCCAGTGTTCAATTCACCGACTTCCATCTTTCAGTGGCCCGACGATTTGAGTTGGGTGCTTTTTGAAATGCTCTTATGGCAAGGCATGCGCTTCGCTTATGGCGCGACGGCGGCGGAAACCCAATCGCAGATGCAATCGGCATTTCTTGCGCTTCAGTCGGCTCTCGAATCGGAAGATCGGGAAGCCACGGAACAAGGAATGGTTCCGCAGTGGAACATTATGCGATGATTCTAAAGGACTTATGGGAGACAGAGTTTAAGACTTTTTGAAGCATAAGTATGGACTTCTACTCATATCTCTGGTTAAGGGAAGATGGAACGCCTTATTATGTAGGGAAAGGGAGCGGCAATCGAGCTTTTGTGCTCCACTGCAAAAAAGGCGGTAGGCGGCTATATCCGCCGCAAGATCGAAGCAGGATTCTCGTGTTTCCTATGTTGAACGAAGCGGAAGCGACTGAATCTGAGATTGCGATAATTGCACTATTCGGGCGAAAAGATTTAGGGACTGGGTGCTTGCGTAATTTCACGGACGGCGGCGAAGGTCAACGAGGTTTGATTCATACGACGGAAGCGAAAGCTAAGATGTCTCAGGCTCATCAAGGTCATCCTAGCTACATTACTCGCGAAGGCGTTGAGAAGATGCGTCAGACAAAACTCGCTAAAGGCACGCTACGCGGAAATCATAACGCTCTGGGGACGAAGAGAACTGAAGCCCAAAGATTAGCTATTAGCGAACAACTGAAAAGAACTTGGGCAAGTCATCCAGAACGGCGAGAAAAGACCCGCCTTGAGATGATGGGGAATAAACACGCAAAAGGGGCAATCGCATGATAAATCTTGTGAATGGATACCCCCAAGGGTGTAATGGTCTGATTGTTCCCGATAGTTCAATTTCTTTTGCCCTCAACGTAGACGCAACCGTGATTGCCCCGCCGTACGGATTTGTAGCGGCGCAAGAAGTTGTGACGTTCCAGTTCAATGCTCTGGGGCAGATTCAGCCGAATGCTCCCGCGTCTGCGGCACAAATCTACAGCAACCTGGAATTATCTCCGCAGAATGCGAACGGACTTGGCACGTACTACCTCGTAACTTTCTACGACGCGAACGGCGCACGCATCAACAAGAATCCGATGTGGTGGCAGTTCGACAACCCAACAAACGCCACGGTTGATATCAGCGATATGGTCGCGTACCAGACGGCTGGCGGCAACGTCATTTTCTATCCGCTGCTCACGCTCGGCACTGTCACCTCAGTCACGTTCACTGGCGACGGCACTGTGCTATCTACGGTGCCCACCAATCCAGTTACCATTACGGGAACGCTGACGGCGACTCTGCTGACTCAGGCGGCGCACGCAGTGCTGATTGGACCCACGTCAGGTCCGGTTGCGGTTCCTACATTTCGAGCGATAACGCTTACGGATTTGCCTGTGGGTATCGGCGGCAATGTGGGCGGCACGATTGTCGAGCAGACTCTTAACACAGCTAATTATCCTATGGCGCTTACCGACCGTTTTGTTATCGTTTCAGGGTCAGGAGCGAATAGCGTCACGTTAGATTCGTCCGTACTCGCAGGCACAATTGTATATGTCATCAATTTGGTGTCGAATGCCCTAACTATTAACGCGACAAGCGGAACAGTTGGTGTTGCGCCACCTTTTATTTTGTACGGCCCTGGGGTAAGTTCTGGAGCCACGTTAATTTTCGACGGCACGAACTGGCAATGTGCTGGAACATGCTAAAGAAACAAGACTTCTTGAAGCATAAGCAGAGGGTTTGCCCTCACCATTTTTATGATATCCCTCGTAAACGGCAGGCAGCAGAGTATGGCGGCGCTGTTTGTGCCGAATGGTTCCATAAGTTTTCAGTTGAACACGGATGCTTGGGTGATTGCGTCGCCGTTTGGATTTGTTTCTGGGAATTTGGAAGTGGTATTTCAATTTGACGGGAACGGCGATTTGGTGCCGCCCGCCCAAATTTTCAGTAACGCGGAATTAAATCCGCGAACTGCGACGGGCATCGCCACCTACTACTTGGTGACGTGCTACGACGCGAACGGAGCACGAATCAACGTGCAGCCGATGTGGTGGCAGTTTCAGAATGCGGCGAATTCGGTGGTCGATATCTCAACCATGACCGCGTACTTGGTGAACGTTTAATGGGTAACTTGATTTACTATCCGATTGTGGGAAGCGGCGGTTCGGTTACTTCGGTGTCGTTTACGGGTGACGGAATTCTGTTTCAAGCGGCTCCTGGACCACCTGTCACTACGACGGGTACGTTGTTTCCTACCTTGCTTGTGCAGGAACCCAACACTATTCTCGCTGGACCCGCTGCAGGTCCGAGTGCAACACCGACTTTTCGCGGCTTGATTGTCGCGGATTTGCCTACATCGGGCACTTGGAATTTTGCTGGCACTATCATAGGCGTCACAATCAACGCATCGAACGTAGATGTGGTTTTTGTGACGAAAACGAATGTCAGTTATCTAGCTACAGCCGCAGACCGCGGTACAACTTTTAATTTTGTGTTGACGAGCGGTAACAAGACACTAACCTTGCCCGCAATCAGTCCAGGTGTGACATGGTGGATTGCGGCGCTGGTGAATGGTGCCGGGAATCTGACGATTAACCCGAATGGGAATCTTTTGGATGGGTCTTCGGCAAGTCAAACACTTAGTCAGAGCGCGGGAAATTTCATTTATACGGACGGAACAAACTATTTCTTGTTTTGTGGCTCTGTGGCGTTTGGTGCGGCGGGACAGGTTGCTTTCTATCAGTTCGCGAATCAAGTGACGGGCGATGCGCTGCTCACGGATAGCGGAACCCTTCTGGCGTATACGGGAACCGCAGGAGTTCAGGCTTCGATTTTTACTTCGCCTGCATTTGTTTCGACTACAACGAACCCAGCGACGGCGGGTATTCTTCGATTGGCTAATATGGATTCCATAGAGTGGCGAAACGCAGCCAACAATGGGAATTTTTCACTGAGCCTCAACAGTTCAAATTATCTGGTTTATAATGGGATTGCGGTCGTAATCGGTGCTGGCAGCACCACCTATGTTGCACTCAATGTCGGAAGTGGGGGAATTGGCGTTCTCACCAGTTTGTCTGGAGACGGGAGCACTTGGATTGGTGGTAGTGGTCAAATTCGAGTCACTGATGGCGTTGGCGGGGCTATCATAACAACTTCGCTGACAGTTCCAACCATCATTGAGCCTACCGCAGATACACAACTTTTGTTTACGGGCTCTACATTGGTCACAACAGGGCATGCGGATTTTTCATTCACTGGGACTTGGAATGCTGGTGGAAGCACATTTACAGGCATTCGATTAAACGTTACAGATACTGCGTCTTTGGCTGCCTCGCTACTGCTTGATTTGCAGACGAGTACCGTCAGTCAATTTAAGGTGGACAAGAGCGGTAACCTGACTCTTCTTGGGACAATCAACGGGCTGGATTTGAACACGCAAACTGCGAATACCGTGTTGGCTGGACCCGCATCTGGTTCTGCGGCAGCGCCAACTTTTCGGCAGCTTGTTGTAGCAGATATTCCATCCTTGCAGGGGGCTCAATTTATCAATGCCGCACTTCCGCCATACAATCTGATTTTTGATGCGGCTGCAGTTTCGGACGGTTCTATTGCAAATGGGTCAACAACGCTCACATCGGCTTCAGCGAATTGGACTACGACTGCGAAAACGGGTCAACGAATTTGGGGTGTGGAGGGCAGTGGAGGCAATCAAGGTCGTCTTGCTTTTATGGGCACCATTATCAGTATAACGAGTTCAACTCAAATTGAGATTTCGCAGGCGTCAAACTGCACGACTACAAATCCCTGCATAGGACTGAACGTGGCATGGGGAACTGGTAATCAAAATACAGCCGCCCAAGCCTTTATTGCGGCGATTTCAAGTAATACAAATCCGCTTCCTGTTTGCGGAGTTTTGCCGACAGGGGGTTTTGTGTGGGAAGCCGCTTGGAATGGGTATCCGACATTTTTGGTACAAAACAGAGTGTGCTTGATTAGTTCTGGAAATTCAGTACTATTTCCAACTCCAGATTTTGCTTTTACGCCTGGAGGACAAATTAGTTTTGCAAATGCTTCTGCTCCGAGTCGTCGTTTTTTTCAATACGAGAACATCACAATTTATGGGGCGGGACTGACGACCACGGATGGACGAACTGCAGTATTTCAAGGAATTGGAGCGGGAGCCACCGCTCTGCTTCTTGCCGAAGGAACTTTTGCAAACTTGACGGTTACTTCATGGGGTGATGGTGTGGTTAATTGGGGTTGTGCTGTACTAGACAACTATCAAACTACGATTAACCTGAATTGTCTCAATTCTGGTGGTTCGACCACTCAAGGTGGTGGACCGCAACAAGCTACAAAAATTTATGGAGGAATGTTTGCAACTGAAGCGGCTACTCCCGTTATGACTGTTACTAATTTTTTGCAAACTTTTGGTGTAGTTTTCTCCAATGCGAACTACTATACTCTGGTTTCGTCAGGACCTTGGCAATCTTTTGGGGACGTGTTTCTTAGCGCGAAAAATACTTTGGTTGTGACTGGAGGAAATGTTTTCTTGGATGGATGCTATGCTCCCGGAGTTGCAGGATATGATACTTTTGTGACTAGTACCGGAGGCGTAATTCATCTTCATAATTGTAACGTAAGCGCCCCAAGCGGCTACTATGCTTTGAATTCTCATTCATCTGGTGGAACCATTGTGGATGATGGCACCAATATCGTGACTGGACTAAGCGATGCTGTCGGTCCAACATTCCGTCCCTTGGCTGCAGGGGGACCTGTTGCGGGATTGACAGGAACCGGGGCATGTGCTACAATTACAACTCAGCTTGGAGGCACTTGGAGTGGGTCTGCCGTATGCACGGGTTCGACTGGAGCCAGCACTCTCGTGATTACTCCTGGCACGAGTGCACCGAATGGTTGGGCTTGTTCTGGTTCGGATATATCATCAGGATTGGCTTTAAGTCAATCGGGAACAAGTACTACAACGTGCACTTTGTCGGCGGCATTGATAACATCAAACGATGTTGTGACTTTTATGGCGGTGGCGTACTAATGATTTCCACTTCGCAGCGATGGGGAATGTGTGATGTTTGTCGATTGGTAGATTACAATACCGACTCCAAAGAGTGTGTCTATTGCCCGTTGTGCGATGCTTGGATTTGCAAGACCTGCTTACCAAATTGGTCTCGGCGGATTAAAGCTGCAATCAAGCGGCAGCTTGAGCCGGGTTTTGTGGGGCAAGCAAATTATGTAGATTTGATTGAATCTCAACTAAAGGAGCAGTCCAATGAACGAGCGAGAACAAATCATTAGTTTTTTACTTCAACTATGCGATACAAAAAACCGGGTTCTTGAAGCCCAGCAGAAGCAGATTGCAGATTTGCAAAAACAGATCGACAGTCTGCAAGGTCAGCAATCGCAAATTAGCGCGCCACAAGTGTGAAAAAATGCCGAATAAAAAAGCAGTTGTGTTGAAAAACGCTCTCAAGGGGTTGGCGAAACCAGGAGCCGCGATCAAACCTAAAGACCCCGTGCTCCCCGCATCGGATGCCAAGACTCTGACGCCGAAATATCTCTTGGGGCATCAGAATCATTTTGACTCGAATGTGTACACGCCCGAAGGTGTGCTGCGGACGAAGACTGGGATGGTCAGTCCCGATACTACGAAAACCACGACGTAAAACAAGACTTTTCCTTCCATAAGTAGAGGGGAAACCCTCGCCAAAAACATGATTGAAGCACGTCCATTTTCGGGTGAAATATACGCTCACATTAACACTGTGAACGGGAAGATTTATGTCGGGCAGACGACTGCGGGGATGATAGAGCGGTGGCGGTTGCATCAACGCTGTGCCAATTCTCCTTCGACTCCCGCATACAATGGTGTATTCGCTAGAGCCATTCGCAAGTACGGGGCGGATGCTTTTGTGCACCAAGTTCTTTCTATTGCCCGTTCTCAGGCGGAACTAGACAACCTGGAGAAGGTCTGGATTATTTTGTTGCAGTCCAAAGTTCCGAATGGGTATAACCTGTCCGATGGTGGGTATGCTGCCGCTGGTCATGTTGTGAGCCCCGATGTGCGGGCACGACTAAGTGCTGCATCGAAGGAACAGTGGCAGCGCCAGCACGCAGACCCCGATTTCAAACTACAGTATCGAACGAACCGAAAAAACTGGACTCCGTCAGTCTCGCACATTGCTGCAGTCGTTGCGGCGCATTTGGGAAAGAAACAGTCAGTGGACACGATTGCACGGCGAGTAGCAAAGACCACGGGAATGAAGCGGTCTCCTGAAGCCCGAGCAAGAATGTCAGCATCTCATATTGGACGACCCTGGACTGAATCGCAGCGTCAGAGTCGGGAAAGGGGAAGAAAAAATGTCACGCAAACTGAGTCAATCGGACCCAGCGCTTAGCATCGATTTTTTTCTTCAGGCTTCTACACCTATAGAAGCCAGTTGTTTGCCCCTTACAAGGGAATAGGTATTAATGTCGTCAGTTTTCACGACCCCGTCATCGATGGTATAAACTTCGAATTGACAGACAAGCTGGAATGGCAACGCCGCCCAGGTTTCTCCATCTTCTGTCCGATTCCCCTCGGCGATCACGAAGTAGTGAACCAATTTTATTTCAACCGAAATTTGGCTGGCGTGGTGACTGATTTCTTCGATTCGAATTTTCGGATAGCGTCATTTTCTCCTACCGGACTTTCTACAATTCTGACTAAAACCACGCCCAATCAGGGATACATCAACACGATTGGGAACGTGAGCTATATCGCAGACGGAGCAGCGGCAGACTACTCCACTTGGGACGGCGCGCATCTGGGGCCGTGGGGTCTCGCCGCACCCACCATTATTCCTACGTCCACCGGTATGGGCTTCTGGCAGCCCGATACTGTTTTCGCGCTGGGCAACTCCATCCTGGACCCGAATGGGAATCTGGAAGAAGTGACGGCCATCTTGGTGCCGAACGGTTCGTTCGAGTCGCCGACTGTGGCGTCGCAAAAAGTGCTGGCGGGTAGTTTGCCGCTTACATGGGCATACGACTCGACTTACGGTGGATATTTCGTCGTGGAGGGGTATCGGAACGTGCAGCAGGCGTCTGCGTATAGCGGCTCCTCTGCGACGGTGACCTATACGTTCCCTGTGGATGTGACGCTCGGCAATGTGCTTCTCGTAACTATTGGGCGGACTTCTGCGAACTTCGTTCCTGCCGTAGTCTCCGTTACGGACAATTTGGGAAACGTATACACGTTGCAAGCCTCGGGCGCGGGCGTCTATCATGGTGGTGGTGGTAACAATTATCCGGTGAACGGATGGGTTTATAGTGCGCCAATCACCGTTGCGGGAGCCTGTACTGTCAGTGTTGAACTGACGGCAGCGTATTTTGGCATCGTGGTGCGGGAAGTATCTGGAATCAACGCAACGGCATCTACGAACAATTCTAGTTTTGTGGTGAACAGCGGAGCGGCTTTCAGCAGCGGCACAATCAGTTTCACAGGAACGCAGTTTGTTTTGAGCACGCTCGTTATTGAGAGCCCATTTAATTCATCCATCCCGGCTGGATACAATGACGGCGGCGAAGATTTTTCAACGCAGATTTATGATGCGTATGCGGGGGAGGCAACGGCAGCTTCTCCGACATGGAGTGTTCCGGCTGGAGACAATATTTCGCTGGGAATCAGCGTTGCCTTTCCTATCACAACGCTCGTGACGGGGTACACACCATATTTGTTTTTGAGCAGTCTTCATCTTGCAATTCCTTCGGGCGCAACCATCGTGGGCATCGAAGTAGCTATTCCCAAACTTAACGCCGGAACGGGAACGGTGGTTGATCAGTCTGTGCGATTGGTGATTGGCGGCACTGTAGTCGGAACAGACGAAGCAGATGGTGTGACTGCATGGAGCACCTCGGGGTATACCGTAGCTCTCTACGGTAGTCCTACCAACAAATGGGGACTTTCACCCACCGCTGCGCAACTCAACACTAACGGGCTCTCAGGATTTGGCGTCGCCATTTCTGCGCTTATCACATCAACGGCAGGCGGCTCAGTCATACCTGAGGTTGGTTTCACGTTCCCAAATCAGGCAACTGTCACGGTGTATTACACGCTAGCTAATGGTCTCAGCGGTCCTGGTGTCTCGGGCAAGAATGAACCGATTTGGGCTACATCCACTGACTTAGTCACGAACGACGGCGGGCTCGCCTGGACGAATTACGGGCCTATTCTGACGTGGCAGCCAGTAACCGGCTATCCCACACCTGTGGTGATTTTGGACATCAATGGATTTTTGCAACTCAGCACTTACGTTGCGAATCCGGTTCCCGCTTGGGACAGCATGACGACTTTTACTTTGGGGGAGGTGGTGTATTTCGGCGGCCAGTACTGGATTTCACTTGTAGCCAGCAACTCAGGCGTTCCGCCTTCGGCGACATACTCTGTAGCAACACTCGTCACAGCGGTGACAACAACCGTGCCATACTGGGCGCTTACCACAACTCCGCTCGTGACGGGTAACATCGCA
>Ga0187891_1003340_pt1 | contig 11284 bp, 3 predicted proteins | sample June2016WEW_21_4_FD_132990 | JGI IMG/M metagenome (GOLD analysis project Ga0187891, IMG submission 132990) | Peatland microbial communities from SPRUCE experiment site at the Marcell Experimental Forest, Minnesota, USA - June2016WEW_21_40 | ecosystem: Environmental > Terrestrial > Soil > Wetlands...
ACAGGATTCCTCCCCAGCCTTGGGCCACATCGTATCCGCCTTCAAGGAGGAAGAGGTTGGTCCCGAAATAGCCGCCTCCAAAATTCAGGAAAGAGTAATCCTGGTCGGCCGTATCTTCACTCCCACCCGCGGCCAACAACTGCCGGTCGCCCTGCACGTTCACGGCGGAATCCAATGTCGCGAAGGCGAGGTCATTTCGGAGGTTGAGTGGAAGTTCCTGAATTTCCGCGGTGGAGAGAACGGTGCTGACGTTCGCGTCCTGGGTTTGCAGCAGCGGCCCGCCTGCATTGACGGTCACCTGCTCGGTCGTGCCGATCGTCAGGTTGATCGTCAGAGTCACAGTATCGCCGGCGGTGAGGACAATCCCGTTCTGCTTGGTTGTCTTAAATCCCGCCGCGCTTGCCTCAAGAGTGTAGGTGCCCTCCGGCAGAAAGGAAAACGAAAACTCTCCGACTGCAGTTGTGGTGTCAATTCGGTTGATTCCATTTTCTGGATTGGTGAGCCTCATCGTCGCTTTCGGGACTCTGGCCCCGGACGGATCGGAAACAGTACCCGACAGTGAGGCTGTAATACTCTTTCCCTGCGCGTTAAGTTTCGAAAGGAACGTCAGTCCGATGGCCGTCATTATGACCGCCAAAATTACGAAACGGAACCTGGTCATTTTGCCTCCTAGAGTTCTTCTTTGTGGATTTCGCATGTGAATGGCCCAAGCCGTTGAAGAACGCCGAGAGCCTCCGCAGATCGATTGATCGGGTGACCCTCTCCTAACACACCCCCACGGGCACACCCTTTTCAAGCACCCGAAAAGTAAGCGCTAACTTTATGGTTATTGGCAAGGTACAGTACGGTACTGTTCGCGAGCGTTCTCCAACGAAATGTGGACTTTGTCATCGTCAATCCGTTGGAATACAGTACCGCGCAAATGGGACCTAGAGTCGGGGTCCCGATGCAACATGCCGTTGAATTCAACGATACCCTGCTCATGCCGGGCAGAAATGAGCCCAGCCCAGCCCAGCTGGCGTGCAAAAATCTGCGACGGTCCATGATGCCATTCCCAAATCTGATTGAACGGACAATTGTCTTCTTGACTGACACAGCTTGCCCGAAGCAATCGCTAACTTTATCGCGCTGCGTATAATCGGGATGGCTGCGATGTCAAGAACACAGAAAACAAGGCTTTCAATCGCTGCACTCTGCCTGACCAAGCGAAATCAGGTTGCGGTTGCGAGATTGGAGGCAGCGCTCGCCCGATCAACAGAAAGACCTTTGTGCGTGGACTCGTCGTCGTTCTTCATCGCATCCGCGAAGATGTCCTCGTCCTGCCCAACGCGTGGATGGATTGCGTGATGAGTAGAAAGTGCAAGCCGGCGGCGTCGCGGGTTATGCTGTTTTGCCTTAAGGCACGGGCATTCCTTAGGGTTCCTGTGCTCCATTTTCTAGTCGCTTGCGTTTTCACGGCAGCGTCCGCATTATCCGCACAAGAGTCGTCGTCCCCCGGCGAGGCGAACTCGCAATCGAGCGCAGGGAGCGCCGGGAATCAGGTGCAACCGTCCCAGGGCGGCATGGCGACTGCAGGTCCGCACGAGGCCATCTTCGACAGTCAGCACCGTCCCATCACTGCCGGAGGGTTCGTCAAGAGTGGCCCAATCGTATTCCAGAATGTCGCGGCAGCGGCTGGCCTCACGCAGTGGCATCATACGGCCGGCACTCCCGAGAAGCGATTGATAGTGGAGGCCAAGGGCCCCGGTGTTTGCCTCCTGGATTATGACAACGATGGCTGGCTCGATATCTACCTTGTGAATGGCTCGACCTACGATGCTATGGCGGGCAAAGCCGCCCCTCCGCATGCGGCTCTCTTTCACAACAATCACGACGGAACTTTCACCGATGTGACGCAAAAGGCGGGTGTGGCCAATGACCGCTGGGGATACGGATGCGCGGTTGCAGACTACGACAACGATGGCTGGCCCGATCTCTACGTGACCAACTACGGAAAGAACCGGCTTTATCACAACAATCACGACGGAACTTTTACTGATGTTGCCGAGCAGGCGGGCGTGGCGCTCGGAAACTGGTCAACAGGTGCAACCTTCGGCGACTACGACGGCGACGGCCGTCTTGACCTGTTTGTCGCCGGCTACCTGCAGCTCGATCTTGCCAATCTATCCGAATCAGGAGGGAAGGCAGGCTCTTTGGTCTGCCAATTTCGTGGAGTGCCTGTGATGTGCGGCCCACGCGGGCTGCAAGGCGAGCATGACCATTTGTTTCGCAACAATGGCGACGGCACCTTTACCGACGTGAGCAAGAAGCTGGGCGTCGACGATCGCAATGGCTATTACGGGCTGGGCGCCCTGTTCGCAGACGTCAACAACGACGGCAAGCCGGACTTGCTAGTAGCCAATGACTCCACGCCAAACTATCTCTACATCAACAAGGGCAATGGAATATTCGAAGAAGACGGTTACATGAACGGCTATGCGCTGAATGGGGACGGACGGGAAGTCGCCAATATGGGTATCGCGGTTGGAGACTATGAAAACAACGGGCACCTGTCGGTGGTGAATACGACCTTTGCCGACGACTTCGACGTGCTCTTCCAGAATGATGGAACCGGTCATTTCGACGATGTCAGCTATCAGGCCGGAATTGCACAACCAAGCATTCCGTTTGTCGGATTCGGAGACGGATTCCTCGATTACGACAACGACGGCTGGAAGGATCTGCTCATCATCAATGGCCACGTTTATCCGCAGGCGGATCAGCACCCGGATTGGGGTCAAAGCTATGCCCAGCGCCCCCTGCTCTATCACAACCTGAAGAACGGCAAGTTCGAACTGGTCCCGGCGGTGGAGGGCACCGGACTCGCGGAGTTGATGGTGGGCCGCGGTGCGGCGTTCGGCGATATCTTCAATGATGGCAAGATCGGCGTAATCGTCAACAATATGGACGGAGTCCCGGTGCTGCTGCGCAACGTAAACCCCGATCATCACCACTGGGTCGAGCTGAAGCTGATCGGGGGACCCAAGAGCCCACGCGATGCTGTTGGAGCGACTGTATACCTCAACGCTGACGGACTCCGCCAGCGCGAGGATGTTCTGAGTGGCGGCAGCTATCTTTCTTCGAACGACATGCGTGTCCACTTCGGCCTGGGAGACGCCACGGATGCAGGAACGGCGGAGATTCACTGGCCGTCAGGTGCTAAAGAAAGTGTCAAGCTGCCCGCCATTGACCGCATCTTCACCATCGAGGAAGGCAAGGGGATCACTGGCGAACTCTGTACCGCGTGTGGCACTCCAGGTAAATAGAGAGCCGCATGCGACCGAATGAGTGTCTGGAAGATTGATGGAACGGTGTTGCTTGTGAGTATGCAGAGCAAATGTCGCGATTGCAACCAAGAGTCTTCCCAGCTTCCCCACAAGGCCAACCGCGAGAAGAGCCAAGTGGCGTCTCCGCACTGTCGCAGCAGGCGCGTCGAGCAGTTGGTCTAGGCATTCTCCGCCGTCCCTTCAGAGAAAAGCTAAGCTGCGGGTCCGATTACTTGCTCGTCGCCTGTATCGGTATCTCAAGCGATCCGGTCTTGACGCTCGCCGGATCGTACACAACGGTGCGCAGCACAACCGCGCTCGCAGGCAATTCCACCACAAGCCGCATTGGGACGCTGTTTCTGGCCGCGCGCATTCGCTCATACTGTTCGGTCTCAAGCTTCAAATCAAATCTGCGGCCAAGAGATTTCACGGCTTTGCCCTCGCTGTCGTAAGCTAAGAATGCACACTCCAACTGTGCGCGTCTTGCCCCGCCGGCATCCTCTGCAAATGTCAGATCCTGTAGGTCCACATTCAGGTCCACGACAAAGCTGTGCGTTCCCGCCGGAAGACTTGCAGGTTTCTCGGTTCCAGAGCCCTCATCGGGCACCGGACCCTGGATTTGCGGATCACCCTCCGGCAGCACCCGCTCCTGAAAAAGAATCTGCGTCGACGGCGGCGTGCCGAGCACCGCTGCCGCGGCCATGGCGCTGTTTGCTCCATCGGAGCCGCTCTCAGGCTTGCTTCCATCATCCGCGTAATAGCCGCCCCGGTAGGCAAGCTGATATTTGCCGCCACCCACCTTCACTTCGATCTTGTGGAATTCACCGCCTTTCCTGCCGCCCGTCTGTGGCGGCGGAACATAGCTCAGCGTGTAATAGCTCGATCCATTCGCGACGATCCTCTCCACGACCTCCTCGAGGCCGTTGCTGTTCGTGTATCCGCGCCCGCCCGTCTCCTTAGCAATCGTGTTTATCTTTTCCTGTTCCTGCGACGTCTCCTCGCCGAAAATGTTCGGCAGGTCCGATCCCATGTCCGACGCATCCGCAGTGGGCGCCCTCATCAGTCCGCGCACATCCACCGGATACACGGCAACGCGAGCCGCGGCGAGCAACCCGTCCGTCCGTTGCACTACTTCGCGGTAGTCTCTCAGATTCTTGAGAGGCTCACGCGGATCGGGCAAGAGCCCGATCGGGAACGATCCCGAAATCCAGATCAGGTTCTTCCTTCCGGGAATTGCCGCCAGGTACTGCGCTAATTGGCTCAGCGCATCCAGCGTCATCATCACGCGCTGGTCCGAATTGGAAGTTCCCAAACGGTCTTCGAGCTGGGACTTCATGTCGGCGTCATTTCCCGCCCTGGTATTGGCGGATAACGTCAAGGCATCATGAAACTGTCTCGTGGACATACTGGCGTCGCTGCCCAGTCCAAGACCTGCCGAGGCTTGCGAGTTGGTCTTCTGGTCTTCCAGGGCTTTGCTCAGATGCGCAACATCGGTCGTAAAACCCGCTATCATCCGCAACCGCGATGAAAGCGAGAAAATCGCCAACGGCGTGCCCGGCTTGATCGTTCCCAGAAATGCGATCATCCGCTTCCTTACCTGCTCCTGGTCGCCCGCCGGTGTGTTTAGTGAGTCAAGCAGCAGAACATTCGCGGCGGTGGACTCGGGATGCACCGGAATATTCGAGTAGGTATTGGGCGGCAATGCAGGAGGCTTCGCAATCTCCACGCTTGCCGGCGGCCCATTTTCTTCAAACGACGCAATCGGCTGCTCGTGCCCATCCTCAAAAACGTGGAACCGGCTGCGATCCAGCCCTTGCGCTGGCCGGTCGTGGTCGGTGACCACTACATCGACGAGCACTAGGTTGGATTTGGCGTGAAGAACCTCCCCTGTCGCCATCGCGCTTGGCGTTGGGCTGCTTGGCGCAGCTGGTCCCAATGATGCCTCGGCGGTCTTCACATTTTGCGTGGAGGCCAATTCTGCCGCACCGCTAGCGGCCGCCTCCGCAGGCGGAGCATGAGTCGAATTCGGGGGCGGGGTCGCGGCCGTTTCTGCGGAGGGAGCAGAGCCCGAGTTGGGCAATTGTGGTGCTTCCGCCACAGTGGCAGGGGTCGGCGCTCCCGCCGCCACGGCCGCCGAGGCATTCGCACTCGCCGGTGCCGCTGCGGCTGTCGTCTCAGCCGCTTGCGTTCCACCGCTTTGGGCGGCATTAGTTCCGTTGCTGGCCCTCTCATTCGGCACAATCCGCGCATCCGATCTGAACAGGTGATACTGCTTAAACCTCACATCGTTCAATTGCGTCTGCACCATTGCAGCCGAGTTCTGCACAGCCTCCCCGGCGCCCACAACCGGAACCTTTGAGTAAGCCACTCCATGAACTGGACAAATATAGGTGCGATCTCCGATCGTCACCGATGCGTACTCCACCAGGATCGCGTCCTCGATCGTCTGGTGCGGTTGCGCCATGTCCGCCACCGCGCTCAGGCGCAGAATGCTCCCTGTAGCCGGCTCGATTGCAATCTCGCCATGGTATCCGGGATAAACCATTTCCAGTTTTGTCCCATTCGGGATCCCCACCATCCAGTTCGAACGATCTTCAGGTACCGAATAATGGAAGACCGCCACTGGATCGTTTTCGCCCTGTTCCCAATGGCTCCAGGTCACCTGTCCGCGACTCGCATCCTCTAGCACTGCTCCTAACATCGGGCCAAATTCGCCGTAGGTAGTTAAGCCGGCCGGTGACGCTTCGTTCTTTGAGTCTCTGCCCGCAGCATCCCGCACCTCCGAGCCGTCTCGAAAGGTCACCGTCACGCTGTACGTGCCCGCGACATGCAGAGGCTTGGCTTCGGGCCCGCCCATCGACAAACCAAACGGCCGCATGTTATGGCCTGGCAGGCTTTGCGCGTTTGTCACGGCTTGTTCCGCCGACGGTATATCTTCAAAGTGTGTCGTCGCGCGCGTCGCAAAGAAATTCGGCAGCTCCGAAAACATCTTCCTCACATACTCCATGGCCAGATCAAACATTCTTGTCTGTGTTTCGCCATCGGGAGCGGGGTCGCGGATCACGTCCTCCGCGGGAGGTTTGAGAAAGGCAGCGCTATCGGCCAGCTTCATTAGTTCCTCGGCTGTCTTCCTTCCATTGAAGTCCTTCTCCCATCGGGCGAGCCGCGCAAGGCTTACGCGCTCCGTCAGTTCCAATTCTGAAAGCTGCTGCGCAATATGGCCATCGGATTTGCCCTTATTCGCGGCCAGCAACTGCTCCAGCTCTGCCACCGAAAGGCTCTTGGCTGCCATTGCCGGCAATGCCGTCCCCGCAAAAAGAAGCAGCGCTGCCCATTTGACCATCCCGCACCCGCCTTAATGACCGCGGCAAAAGTATAGCGCCCTTTCGCACTGCCCCTAGGCGGCCAAGGAACCCGGCCGGTACTCAACCGTCTAACTCATAGCGATTTGCCGCGCAGGCATACTGGCCGTGGCCCGCGACCTTGCCGGCGACGCCACCTTCACCATTGCCGTCTCTTTCGAGACGCTCAACATGAGGACCGGGCAGTGATTTCAGAATGAGCGATCGGATTTGTCATTCAAGACCCGCTCCTCACCATCAGCTGGAATAACGGGAAATGTGACCCGCCAATTCGAGCACCTCCGTAATGGCACTTAACGCAGGCGGTAGTGCAATTGTTAGAGCAGTAATGAAAGCGAGGCAAAATGAATGTGTATTTTTCGCAAACGATGATCTGGCCCATCTTGGCGTTGGCTCCCTGCCTATGGGCACAACAAACAAATTCCTGCGCCATTCTTTTGAACTTCAAAGCTCCAGGCCCCCACCCGGAATTCGAGTAGACCAGTAAGCCCGTATTTCATATTCCCCGAAACATATCCATAATCGCTCTTCGTCTCTTCCATTCCGAGCTGACGATATTTCTCAACAATGTCGAAGGTAACTGGCCCGGTCTTAATCCGCCTAGCGCCGTTCCGGAGCAGTACGAAAGGGGACTACGATATACCTCGACGGAGAAACCATCGAGTTTCCGAGCTGCGTTCCCAAGCGGAGAATGCTCTCCGGTCCCTTTTGTAGCGGCCAGATCCGGGAATTTGGCCGGAAATCGGGCGAAGACGGGAAGATTCTCTGTAAGCTGTTGATTATAAATACTCTATGGCGGAGAGGGAGGGATTCGAACCCCCGATACCCTTTCGGGTATGCCGGTTTTCAAGACCGGAGCCATCAACCGCTCGGCCACCTCTCCGCGGTCTGCCGGCCATCTTTGATTGTACGTCGAATCGAGCCGATTCATGGCAAGCTGGCGCCGCAGACGGCCGCGCGCGTCCGCTGCTGCACAAACAAAAAGCGGGAGCACGCGGCTCCCGCTTCTAGCTCTTGCCCAGCCACTACTGCTTGCCTTCGAGCTCGTCGGCCAACGTGTCCACTCCATAAATCTTGCGCAGTCCCTCGATGATTCCGGCAGAGTGCACGGCGACAGCGCGGTTTTTCGTGCCGTCGTAAACGAAATCTCCGGCCAGCGACTCGATGTCTCCGTCGAAGATGAGCCCTACCAGCTCACCGTCTCGGTTCACTACCGGCGAGCCGGAGTTGCCTCCGGTCACATCGCAGGTGTTCACGAAATCCATCGGCGTCGCCAGGTCGAGTTTGTCGCGGGCAGCCGCCTCCTTCGGCGTCAGATTCCACGGCGGCTGGTTGCTGAAGCTCGCTGCGCGATCGTAGAGTCCATAGAACGTGGTGAACGGCGGAGCAGTGGTTCCGTTATAGGGATAGCCGTCGACCGTGCCATAAGTGAGCCGCAGCGTGAACGTGGCGTCAGGGTAGGCATTCTTGCCGTAAACGGCAAAGCGCGCCTTGCCCAGCTTCTCGCCCGCCGCGTCAAAGACGCTCGCAATGTTATCGCGATATTTCACGTAACTCGCACGCCACACCGGATCTACGCGGCGCGCGGCCACGATCATCGGATCGGTGGAAGCGGCCACGGCAGCCTCGCCGCCATTGATCAGGCTCTTGCGAAAGGCGGGATCGCCGAGTTTTGTTCCGTCCACAAGCGCGTCAACAGTCTTATCGATGCCTCCTCCCTCCACGATTGCCTGCAGGTACTCGTCGTCGGCGCCCAGCTTTTCCTTCGCGAGATTCAGCGCAGTCTTCATGTAAAGCTTCTCCACCGAGGGATGAACGGGGGCTGGTGACAACAGTTGGAAGCGCAGGGAATCCAGCCCTGCTTCGTGATATTGCGGCAGGCGATCGCTGTCGGGCTTCTTCACTTCCGCGACGTATTGCACGATTTGCAGTGCGAAAGTGAATAACTGGCTGTCCGTGCGCCTGAATCTCATCCTCGGGATTTCTGGTCTGGCTAGGTCCACTGCGTGCGCAACATCGTCCCACGCGCCGCCGTATTTTTTCTGCAACTCTGGATCAGCGGCCACTTTATCGCGCAGGTCTTTCTCTTCGGCCTGTTTCTTGGCCAGAATGGCCTTGTCAGAAAGCGCCTCTTCGCGGCCCGCGTAGACCTTCAGGCTGTTCTGCAGCAGAAACACATTCGTTCCCACAAGCCGCGCTTGTTCCGGACCCTGCTTTGCAAACGCCTGCTCCGCATCTACACGCCGCTGCAGATACTGGATAACGGCCGGCTCGGTCGTATCTCGCTCCAACAGCAGCTCGGCCACAGTATCTTGCCGCGCCGTCGAGCCCGGATGGCCGGAGACGAACACCAGTTCGCCCGGCGCGGCGCCCTTGGCGCTCCACTTCAAATAGTTGTCCGTGTGCAACGGCTTGCCGTTGTCATATACGCGATAGAGCGCCATATCGAAGTCGTACCGCGGATAGGTGAAGTTATCCGGATCGCCGCCGAAAAAGGCAGCCTGCTCCTCGGGTGCGAACACCAGGCGCACATCGGTGTACGCCTTATATTGATACAGCCAATACTCACTGCCGTTATAGAGAGCCACGACGTCGGAGCGCAGGCCGGTCTTGTCTTTACTCTCCTTCTCGATGGCCGCGATCTCTGCGTCGCGGGCTTTCAGCGCCCCGGCATCGTCCTTCGCTCCCTTGGCCGCGCCCTGCACTCGCGCCGTCACATCCCGCATGCCCACCAGCACATTCACTTCCAGATCGGGAGTCTTCATCTCCTGATCCTGCGTGGAGGCATAGAAACCATCGCGCACGTAATCGTGTTCAGGCGTCGAGTTCTTCTGCAGTTGCCCGCGCGCCACGTGATGGTTCGTCAGCAGCAGTCCGTCGGGGCTCACAAACGAACCCGATCCGCCGTCGTTCAATCGCACGCTGGAGAGCCGCAGATGATCCAGCCATTCCTGTGTGGGATGAAAGTTGTATTTGTCCGCCAACTGCTTCAGCGGCGGATTGTCAAACGTCCACATGCCCTCTTCGGCGCACATCGGCGTCACGAGCACGAATATCAGCGCGGGAATCAGAAATATGGAGCGAAGATTACGAACTGTCATAGCATCCTCATCGGTTCAATGGCGCCATTTGGCGCCGCGGTTATGGTTGCGGCAGCACCAGCACTTCCACCCCTGATGCTGCGTCTTTCTGGTGGAAGACCTGTTCAGTGGCCTTCTTGAACTCTTCCGGCTTGGCGTAAGGAATGTCGGTGAAGGTTTGTGGATTGCGGTCGGTGAGCGGGAACCACGAGCTCTGCACCTGAATCATGATGCGATGACCGCGGCGGAAAGTATGATCGAGGTCGGGCATGGTGAAGTCGAGGTCCGTTTCCTTGCCCGGCACGAGCGGCTCCGGCTTCTCCCAGCTTAAGCGGAACTTCGCGCGGAACGGCTCGCCGCGCAGTAACTGCTGGTAGCCGCCCATGTGCAGCGGCAGCGCGTCAATCACGCGCTTGTTCGGGAGCGAGACGTTGCCGGGGTCTTCATCAGGATAAACATCGATGAGTTTCACGTCGAAGTCGGAGTCTGTTCCCGAGCTTGCGACTTTCAGATGCGGCGAGATCGGGCCGGCAATCGTCACATCCTCCGCAAGCGATTCGGTCTCGTACACCAGCACGTCAGGCCGGTAGCTGGCGAATCGCTGGTCGTCCACCATGTAGCGCTGTGGGACCGTGTCTGTCGTGCTGCCTACAAACGGCACGGGATGGTCGGGATCGCTCAGGTACTCGTCCGAACTCTCGGTCTCAACCGGCCGATCGAAACTCAGCTTGCCGCCCGCGTGAAAGTAGAGTGTCTTCGCTACCGCGTTCTTCGGCGGCCATTCGTCGTAGCGGAGCCAAACGTTTGTTCCGGTTTCAAACACAATCGCCACCGGAAGCGTTTTGCCCGCGCCCTTCAAATAATGCTCAAAAAAGGGGAACTGGATGTCGCCGCGGAAGTACAGTGACGTTTTCGCGTTGAATTGCACGTCGCCGAGATGGTCGCCGTCGTTGCGCGCCCAGCCTCCGTGGACCCATGGGCCTTCCACAAGCGTGGTCGGCGTCTCGGGATTAAACTTGCGCACCGCGTAAAAGGTGCGGTACGGCCCTTCAAGGTCTTCAGCGTCGTACCATCCGCCCACCACCAGAACCGCGCACTTGATGTTCTTCATATGCCGCGACAAGTCGCGCGATTGCCAGTAGTTGTCGTAGGTGTCGTGTTTGTATTGATCGTCCCACATCCACGCCGCGCCATCGAAATACTTATCCAGGCTGGCCACATTCCCGGCTTGAAGAAAGAATTTGTAGGTGTCCGGAGTGCCAAAATCGAAGGGTACTTCGGGCTTGGGCAGCGCGGGATTCTGTTGTGGATGGAAAAACGGCGCATAGAATCCAAAACCCGCCGCGAGCATGAATGCTCCTCCGTGATAGGAGTCGTCGCCCAGAAAAAGATCAGTCATTGGCGCCTGCGGGCTGGCCGCGGCAATGGCCGGATGCGAGTCGATGATCGACGCCGAAGTGTAGAACCCCGGATACGAGATGCCCCAGATGCCCACCTTGCCGTTGTTGTTGGGCACATGCTTCAGCAGAAACTCGAC
>Ga0187891_1003347_pt1 | contig 11268 bp, 9 predicted proteins | sample June2016WEW_21_4_FD_132990 | JGI IMG/M metagenome (GOLD analysis project Ga0187891, IMG submission 132990) | Peatland microbial communities from SPRUCE experiment site at the Marcell Experimental Forest, Minnesota, USA - June2016WEW_21_40 | ecosystem: Environmental > Terrestrial > Soil > Wetlands...
ACCGCGGCGTAAAGCTGGTGAGGAATGGCGCGCAGAATCATCTGCCGGATGCCGACCGCGGTGATGGCGAGGAAGATGACGCCGGAAAGAAACACCGCGCCCAGCGCCGTTTGCCAGGGCACGTGCATTTTGAGGCAAACCGTGTAGGTGAAGTAGGCGTTCAGGCCCATGCCTGGCGCGAGCGCAATGGGATAGCGCGCGACGACCCCCATCAAAATGGAGCCGAAGGCGGCCGACAAACAGGTGGCCGCGGTGACCGCGGGCAACGGCACGCCTGCATCGGCCAGCACCGCCGGGTTCACCAGCACGATGTAGGCCATGGTCAGAAACGTCGTAACGCCGGCCAGAATTTCGGTGCGCCAGTTGGTCTCCAGACGGGCAAATTCAAAATAAGCTTCGAGTTGCTTGCGCATAGGCGGGTTCTAGCTAGAAAAACACAGTGCGGCGCGGATACAAAGCGAATTGTGCGCGAGAGCCAGTCAAGCGCAGGTGGGTGAGGAGATTTCCCGAGACGCAGTTGCAGCTTGGTCTTTCCGCGGAACCAGCACGGTCTACGGTGATGGCGAAGCTGGTGATGCTGCGGTTGGAGTCAGATAGCCACTGTCTTTCATCCAATCTGCCATCCGCTGCGGCCAGGTGTTGACGGTGATCAGCTTGGAGCGGTCGCCCATATTGAACGCGTGTTTTCCCTGCGCCAGAAAGATCGCCTCAACGGGAACTCCTGCGGCATGCAGTTTCTCGTAGAGTTCAAGCGTCACCTTATCGCAGCCATACTGGTCGTCATTCGCGACCAGCAGAAAAGCCGGCGGAGCATCCGGCGGAACAGTGTCGGGCACACCGCCGCCCGGATAGACCAGCATCTGAAAGTCTGGCCTGCCATTCAGCCGGTCGATAGGGTCCGGCGCTGAGGGGTCTCCGTCTCCGGGCGCATAGGCGATCATGGATGCCACTTCGCCTCCGGCGGAAAAGCCAAGCACGCCCACGCGGTGCGGGTCGATGTTCCATTCTTTGGCGCGGCTGCGCACCAGCCGCATGGCGCGATACGCATCCTGGCGCACGTTCTCCTTGGTGTAGGGTGAGTTCGGCTCACCGGGCAAGCGATATTTCAGCGCAAACGCCGTCACGCCGATGCTATTCAGGAATTGCGCGGCCTGCACGCCCTCGGCGTTGAAGACCAACTCGCGAAAGCCTCCGCCGGGAGCGATGACCACCGCAGTGCCGTTGACCTTGTCTTTGGGCGGCAGGAAAACGGTGATCGAAGGATCGTTTACGTTCCGCACCCAGTAGTCTTGCGCCTGTTCCGGGATGTCCTTGCGGCTCTCGAACCCCGGCGCGCCGCTTTCCCAGAGATGAATCACTTGCGGAGCCGATTGGGCGCCCGCTGTCGCGCACAGCATGGCAATTCCGAAGGTTGCGAAGAGGATTTTCATGGTGGAGACATTCCTTTCCCGCTGGTTGAGGACCGCGGGCGAGATTCTAGTTGAGCAGTTTGGCAGCTTCCTTGGCAAAGTAGGTCACGATGAAATCCGCTCCGGCGCGGCGCAGGCCGATCAGAGACTCCATCATCGCGCGATCCCGATCCAGCCACCCCTTCTCAAACGCGGCCTGCAACATTGAGTATTCGCCCGAAACTTGGTATGCCCCGATGGGTACGTCCACGCGCTCGCGCGCCGCTCGCACCACATCAAGGTAGGGCATGCCAGGCTTCATCAGGATCATATCCGCGCCCTCTTCGATATCGAGATCGATCTCGCGCAGGGCCTCGCGCAGGTTGGCGCCGTCCATTTGATAGGTCTTGCGGTCGCCGAACTGCGGCGCGGAATCGGCAGCCTCGCGGAAGGGTCCGTAAAAAGCTGAAGCGAATTTCGATGCATAGCTGAGGATGGGCGTTTGTGCATAGCCCTCGGCGTCGAGCGCGCGGCGGATGGCAGCAACGCGGCCGTCCATCATATCGCTGGGAGCCACAACGTCAGCGCCTGCCTTGGCCTGACTCACGGCGGTGCGCGCCAGCAGCTCCAGCGTGGGATCGTTGTCCACTTCGAAGCTGTTGCGCGACTTGACCACCACGCCGCAGTGGCCATGGCTGGTGTACTCGCACAGGCAAACGTCGGCGATCAATACGAGCTTTTTTGCAGCTTCAGACTGCTTGAGCGCGCGCAGCGCCTGCTGCACGATGCCGTTGTCGTCCCAGGCGCCGGTGCCCTGCTCGTCTTTTGTCTCAGGCAATCCAAAAAGGAGCAATCCGCCCAGTCCCAGGCGCGCGGCCTCCTCGGCCTCGCGTACCGCTTCGTCCACCGAGAGATTGAAGACGCTTGGCATGGAGCCTACGGGCGAGCGCACGCTCTTGCCGGGACAGACGAACAGGGGATAGATCAGGTCGCCGGGCTCGAGCACGGTCTCGCGCACCAGCGCGCGCAATGGCTCGTTGCGCCGCATCCGCCGCATCCGATTGACAGGGAAGGTCATGAACTGATTGTAAGACAGCGAACAGTGAACAGGGCACAGTGGACAGTGAATCGAAGTCGATCAACCGGAACCGAAGATCGGCGACTCCGGTTGCTCAATCGACTGTGGTCACAACTCGTCGTAGAGCATCCAGTTCCGTGCCCCGATCAGGATGATCAGAGTTGCGATGCCCAGGGCGGTGCCAAGAGGAATCCGAATGAGGCACAGGATGGCGGCTATGATGGCGACGATCCGCCCCCACTGCGTGCGCTCCAGCAAACCCCATCCGGCCACGGCTGCCAGAACGGCCCGGCCCAGCAGGAACACCCAGGCGAAGCGCAGAAGCCCCGGGAAGAACCACATCGGCGGCGCGTTCCCGTGCATCCACGGGGCAAAGCCGCCCGACAGGAAAGCATGCGCGAAAGCCAGTCCGACGAAGCCGAAGATCAAAGTGATTCCGGCGTAAACCAGCCACAGGATGCCGAGCACTCTGATCTTGCTGGCGTAGCCTGCCAATGCAAACTCGAAGCCGGGCACAGGAGGCACGGCCGGCGCTACCGGTCGGTTGCATTGCGGGCAAACAATCTGTCCCTGTGCCAACGCATGACCACATCCGCTGCAAAACATATTGCCTCCTCGCTCTCGAAGGATAAATACGCAACCCTGACTTGGAATGTTCCAGCCGGCTCAAGCGTGTCCGGCGGCCATCGGCGAGTTGCGTTACTTGCCGCCTGAACCCAGCTTCATCCAGTGCTCCTCATGACGGTTGTCGTGAAGAAGATAGCCGGTAACGCGCCCATTGGCATCGCGCTCAAACGTCAGGTGGACGTTGAGTGCGCTGCCGGTCGAGTCGCCGGGGCGGAAGAAGGTGTCGGCCGACTCCGCCTCCAGCCCGACGACATCGCCGCCAGTGCTTTTTTCAAAAAGCTGGTCGCCCTGGCGAAAGATCGTTACGATTTCATGCCCGTTGGCTTCGCGGTATTCGCCGGCCAGGCTGTCGAGTTCGGCCCAGGAAAGGTTGATGGTGGGCGGGCGCAGCGGAACCAGGACGCGTTCAGCCAGGACCTCAGGAGCCGGGGGAATATGGTGAGCCAGCAGCCAACGCGGCAGCTCGGGCTCATCGTAGGCGCGGGTCCAGCAATCGTGCTTGAGGCCCTGGTAGATCCACAGGCGAATGTCTCCGCCGGCTGCTTTGAAGGCGTCGTACATCAGCTCGCTCTGTCGCGGCGCGACCGTGGCGTCGAGGCTGCCGTGGAAGAGCCAGACGGGTGTGCGGCCCACGGCATGAGCGTATTCGGCGGGCAGGATGGAGACCTGCTGCCAGCGGTCCGGTTCGTAGCTCCAAAACACGCCACTCGCAGCAATGGCAATAGCGGCCCAACGATGGGGATGAAGACGCGCCAGCTCCCAGGCGCCATAGCCGCCCATGGAAAGCCCCGTGAGATAGGTACGCGAAGGGTCGCCGTGAAACTCGGAGGCCTCTTGATCGAGCGCGGCCATCGCCATATCCAGCATGGCCGGATCGGTCCAATGCGCGGTCTCCGGGCACTGTGGCATCACGATGACGAATGGCCAGCGGTCGGGATGGTTGCGCACTGCCTCGGCGATTCCGACCTGAGTCTGCCACATCCCTTCAGAGCCGCGTTCGCCCCGGCCATGCAGGAAGAGGATGATGGGCCATTGCTTGCCGTCGTCGCGCCGCCACTCCTCCGGCAGGTAAACCTGGAACCTGTAAGTGACCCCTTGGAGAACAATGCGCCGGTTAAGGAATCCCGTATCCTGCGGCGGCTGGGGCCTGGCCGGGTGAGGCTTGGCTGCAGTTACATCCGCTGCCGCTGGCCAGGTTGCGCAGGCCAACCCCAGGCAGGCCGCGCAGATGCGAAATAAACGGGACATCGTGACCTTCATCATAATGATTCCCGGCGGGATAATTGGAAGTTTTTGATTGCACCCGCAAACCGCGAAAAGTCAGCCGTTTGAGGGCCATTTCAGCCGTGAAGAGTGCCCCAATTCATCCCCTTTGGCTGTCCCTGGAAGCTTCGCCGATCCTTGCGATTTTCTTACAAATTGCGTGCAACAATCGAACCTGCGATGCTGACTGAAGCGATGACAAAACTGGAAGCCGGGGAGACCTTGGACCACTACCGTCTGGACGCGGAGGTTGCGCGCAGCGGAATGTCCACGCTCTATCGGGCTACCGACCTCCGCACCGGCCGGCAGGTCGCCGTGAAGGTTCCGCACCCGGAAATGGAATCCGACCCTATCCTTCTCGAGCGCTTCCGGCGCGAGGAAGCGATCGGCCAGGAAATTGACCATCCCGGAGTGGTGAAGACCTTCGACGGCGAAGAACGTAGCCGCCGTTATATGGTCATCGAGTGGGTGGATGGCCGCCTGCTGCGCACGATTCTGAATGAGGAGCGGAAGCTGCCCATCGATCGGGCCGTGGCCCTCACGGTGGCCATCTGCGACGCTCTCGACAACCTGCACAAGCACGGCGTGGTGCATCGGGATCTGAAGCCGGAGAACATCATGGTGTGCGATGGCGACCGCATCAAGATCATCGACTTTGGGATTGCCCTGAAAGAGGATGCCCGGCGCATTACGCAGGTAGGGCTTACCCCGGCGCTGGGCACGCCCGACTACATCTCTCCCGAGCAGGTGATGGGCCAGCGCGGCGATCAGCGCAGCGACGTCTACGCGCTGGGCGCGATGCTTTACGAGATGCTGACTGGCCAGCCGCCGTTCACGGGGCCGAGCCCTCTGGCGGTGATGAACGAGCGCGTGGTGACCAATCCGGCGCCGGTACGCGAGTTGAACCCGGAGATCTCGCCCGAAATCGAAGAGATTCTCTTCCGCGCGCTGGCGCGTGACCCCCGCCGCCGCTATGCCACGGCCGCCGAGATGGCCTGGGAACTGGAGCATCAGGAGCTTGTGGGAGTCGAGAGTGGCATACGCCGGCCGGTCATGTTGGGGCGATTTGCGATCAACCGCCGCAAATTGGCGCTCTACGCGGCTCTGGCCCTGGTTCCGTTGGTGCTGTTCCTGGCCATGTTGCTGCTAGCTCGGCGCTAGTTCTATGTCCTACGCCGGCAGCTGCTTCAGCAGCGCGCTGGCGCGGCGAAACCACGGACGTTCGCGGCGGCGCAGATAGCCGGGCATCGTCGGCCGCTTATCCAGCACTTTTTGCGCCCACTCGCGAGCCTCCGCGCCGCGTCCCTGCGAAGCCAGAAAATCGGCGAAGTCTAGATAGGTCTCTGACAACGTCGATCGCTCCACTGCCTGGCGAAAACTCGCCTCGGCTTTTTCCTTTTGCCCCGTTTGCGCGTAGGCGTGGGCGAGAAGGCCGATGGCGCGATAAAAGTCGTGGCCGGGATCGTGACGCACGGCCAATTCCAGGTCGGGCAAGGCGGCTGCCGCATCGCCCAGCAGGACCGCGCATACGCCGCGATGGTAAAAGCAGTCGGGGGTGTCGGAGCGGGCGGCGATCGCTTTGTTGAATGCATCGCGAGCCAACTGCAGCTTGCTCTCGTCCATATACAAATCGCCGAGTTCTTCCCAGTTTCCTGCTGACGGATTGTCATGAATCTCGATGTGCAGTTGTGCAATGCGCTTGCGCCGCGGGAAGGTCTTGAAGGATTGCCACAACAGGCCCAGATCGGGGAGCGCCTCGACACAAAGGTAGATCAGCGCGCCCGGCGGGCCCAGGAACAGGATGATGAAAATCCAATAGGTGTCGGGCCGTCGGCGTATGAAGTGGACGATGGCCGCCGCCTGCAGCAGCAGGCCCCACGGGTAGAACAGCGAACCAAAGAACCCCATGCGCATTCCATCCTAATGCGAGTTTACGGAGCCGCGAGAGAATTCCATCTCAGCGGTAGGACTCGTCGCGGTGGATGACAAACTCGGGATAGGCTCCGCCGCCGAGCTCGTGCAGGTCCATCCCCATTCGCTCGCCGTCCGGGTCCACGCGGAAGGGAACCAGGCGGTTGAGCAGGGAAAGAAGCAGATAGACGAGCGGGAAAATGAAGCCGAGGAGCGCGGCGATGCCGACCAGTTGGGCGAGCAGCTGGCCCGGTTGCGGGGCAAAAACGCCCGCTGCAATTAATCCCCACAGCCCCGCCGCGCCGTGGACGGTGATGGCGCCGGTGGGGTCGTCGATGGAGAGCGCGAGTTCGAGCACCTCCACCAGCAACGGCGTGAAGATGCCGGCCACGCCCCCGACGAACAGCGAGGCCACCGGGGAAACAAAAGCCGCACATGCGCTCGAGGCGACGAGCCCGGCCAGCCAGCCGTTGGCGCAGAGGCTGGCGTCGGGTTTGCCAAAGCGGAATCGCGTGACGGAGTAAGTGGCGGCCAGTGCGCCCGAAGCGCATAGCAGCGTGTTGATCGCCGTGCCGGGAACCGCGGAGAGCGGAGCGTGCAGCCAGAGGATCGCGCCGGCGGCGTTCCAGGCCAGCCAGCCCACCAGCGCCAGCAGGCAGCCGAAGAGCACGTAAATTGCGTTGTGGCCGGGCATCGCGGTGGAGAGGCCCTCTTTGGGGAATTTTCCGCGGCGTGGCCCGGCGATCCAAATCACGCACAGTGCGCTCAGGCCGCCGAGCACATGCACGATGGCCGCGCCTCCGACGTCAAGGAAGCCGACGCCCAGCGAGAAGTTCGCGCCCATCGATGCAAGCCATCCGCCGGCCCAAATCCAATGCGCAGTCAGAGGAAAAACAATCGCCGCCAAAACCGCCGCGGTTGCGCAACCGGCCGACAACCTCCAGCGATCCGCCCCCGAGCCCCAGGGAAGCAGCACAGTCATAGCGACGGCCAAAAACTCAAACAAGACCGCGAGCTGGGCCTGCGGCGCAGCCCCGCCAAGACCGCGGAGAAGAAACGGCCCAAGTCCGAGCACGCTCCAGGGCTTGCCGGCCGCATGTAAAACAACTTCTGCCGATCCCAACGACCCGGCAAAAGACGCCCCGATGAAGGCGAACACGATGACGGCAACAGCAATCAGGACCAGATTACCCAGCAACGCCTGCGCCGCCGAGCGTGACCGCCCCAGGCCGGTATTGATGAGCGCCACGCCGGCAATCGCCATGGGCGCAAGCAGCAGCAATCCGAGTGTAAGCGCAAACGCAGCGTCGCTCATTGCAGGAACCATCGGAGGGATCGCGTTCATGGGCGGCTCGCCCCACGCGGCAGCATGTGGCCGCGCACCGCGACAGCCAGGCCCATGCCCTCGACTGCCAAACCGCACAGCACAAACGCGGTTCGCGGCCCCAGTTCGGGAAACAGCGCCAGCGCGGCTAGCGCGAGAAAGAATCCGGCGGGCATCACCAGCAGTCCGGCGTACTTCATACTCTCTCTTCCTTGGTCTTGCGTTGACGGGCCCTGTGCGGGCATTCATTCGGCAGCAACCGATGGAACTGTCTCCACGGAGCCGAGCCGATGAGTCCCGCTTGGTGAGATGTTGTTGAGAGCGGTTGTTACGTCCTTATGAATTCTAAACGATCCAATTGTTAGCATCGGCTCACGCGGTCTCGCGGGGCGCCGCGAGAGGCCCGTGTTTTCTCGCTTCGAGGCGTGGGCGATCACAACCTATGTACAAGCGTCTTGGCCGAAGCAAACGACTGGTGCCTGCCATCCTCGGTATCGTCACGCTTGGTGGCGTTGCAGTCTTGCTGTCCTGGGACGCCTTTCCCAGGCTTTTCCCTGGCGGAAGTCATCATCTTCTCGGTGCTTTTTCATTGGCCACGATCGCGCTAGCATACCTTGTCTACCAGATTGCGCATCGGCCGGCTGCAATGGAATTCCTGAAGGCGATCATGCTGGTTGCTGCCTTTCTTTTCTGGGCCGCCAATCAGTTCTGGCCCGATCTGCCGCAGGCGACGCTCTTCAATGACATTGCGATCGCTCTGTTTGTCCTCGACGTTTTTCTGGTGATTGTTGGCTGGCCAAAGACGTCGCCGGATAGCTCTTTCGGTGAAACCTGTTCAGGGTTGTGTGCTCAATGTTGCACGGCGCCGTGTGGAGAAGACGAATGTTGCGCGGGCCCGACTTCGGCCAATTGACCGATGTTTCGTTGGCGTTGCTCAGCGTGATGGCGCAGATTCCGGAGAGAACTCGCATCGGCCATCCGCGGGCGGCGACCACGACAGTTTGGACCGGTCCGTGAAGCTTCATGAGTTCTGAGGCTTGAGCGAACTTGCCAAGCAGCGGTTTCGGTATGGTATTTTCTTCTTGAACATCCCAACTTCTGGTACGCACGGCGCCAGGAGAAAGGTGGTGGTTACCCCGCAAACGCACATGTCACAATCGATTTTCTTTTCAAGCGTTTGCAAAGCGGTTTCCCACAATTATTTTTGGCAATTTTGTGCCCTCGGCATGTTGCGAATTCGTTGCAGGCTGCTATATTGAAATTTCGGGCGTCCCCGCCCGCTCCGTGTAGTTCTATCGTTGAGCATTTCTTGTACATGAACTATGTGACCGCCGGCACACGCGGCGCATGACAACGTAAGTCAAACCGGGAATCGTTCATGGCACAAATCTTCGACCGCAGCTCCAATGCATTGGCTCGCATGAGCCTTGTGTTGACGGGGTTGATCGTCATTGCCCTGGGAGTCACGCTGGACGAGTTGCAGCGCTCGCCGTGGGTCACGCGGCAGGGCCAGCGCGCGGATCAGCCGGTGCCCTTCAGCCACAAGCATCACGTCCAGGGGCTCGGGTTGCAGTGCCAGTACTGTCACACCACGGTTGAGAAATCGAGCTATGCGGGCATTCCTCCCACGCGCACCTGCATGAATTGCCACGCGCAGATCTGGACCAACGCGCAATTGCTGGAGCCGGTGCGCCAGAGCTGGTACACGGGCCAGTCGATTCCCTGGATCAAGGTGCACGACCTGCCCGACTTCGTCTACTTCAGCCATGAGATTCACGTGAACAAGGGCATCGGCTGCGAAAGCTGCCACGGACGCGTGGATGAGATGCCGCTGATGTACGCGCAGAACACGCTGCAGATGGAGTGGTGCCTGGACTGCCATCGCAATCCCGCGAAAAACCTGCGGCCGACGAGCGCGATCTACAACATGAATTGGGAGTCGCCGGCCGAGGACCATCCAGTGTGGTGCGCGACAACCGGCGACAAGCCGGGCGTGCCTACGGCGCAAAGCGTGAGCTGCACGAGAAACGATCCGAGCGGCCCGGGCGCGGAAATGGCTTCGCTGCACCTGCCTCAAGCCGGCGCGAAGGGCCTGGCGGGAGATGTTGCCGCTGCGCCGATGCCGGCGGGGGCGCCAACCTATCAGAAGTTCACCAGCCAGGAGGATTTGGGCCTCTTCCTGGTCGGTCACTACAAGATTCGCACTCCGAAGGACCTGACCAGTTGCGAGGTGTGCCACCGATGAGCGCAAAGAGAAAGAACTCGCCGACGGTGGAGCAGCCAATGGGAAAAGCTGTCAACGGCGCGCAGCATTCGGCAAACTCCGAGCCCACGACTCTCGAGCCCATTACGCTTGAGCCGATGACACTTGAGGCGGTGCGCCGCGAGTTGAAGGGCACGAAGGGCAAAAAGTACTGGCGCTCGCTCGATGAGCTGGCCAACACGCCGGAATTTCAGGCCGCAGTAGAGCGCGAGTTTCCCTCAGCAGCTCAGGAATGGGTTGATCCGGTTTCCAGACGCGGCTTTCTCAAATTGATGAGCGCGTCTTTGGCGTTGGCGGGGCTCGCCGGATGCACCAAGCAGCCCGACGAGCCGATCTATCCCTACGTCAAAGCGCCTGAAGATTTGATTCTGGGCAAGCCGATGTACTTTGCCACGGCGCACCCGTTCTCAACCGGTGCGGTGCCGCTTCTGATCAAGAGCGACGAGTTCCGCCCCATCAAAATTGACGGCAACCCCGAGCACGGCTACAACCAGGGCGGCTCCGATCCCTATTCGCAGGGCACGCTGCTCGACCTCTACGACCCCGACCGCTCGCAGCACGTCACCTATCGTGGCGAGAGCCGTGAGTGGGGAGAGTTTGCAGAGGCACTGCGCGATAGGGTCACTTCGACCAAAGATGGCACCGGCATCTACTTTCTGAGCGCGACCATTACTTCGCCGACGCTTGCGCGGCAGTGGAAGGAAGTGCAAACGGCGTGGCCCAAGGCCAAGCTGGTGCAGTACGATCCCGCGCTCGCCGGAACGTTTCTCGCGAGCGGGATCAATGTTCAGTACGACCTGACCGGCGCGGACGTGATCGTCTCGCTGGACGCGGATTTTCTCTCGGGTGCATCCTACCCCGGCTTCCACAGGCTCGTCCGCGATTACGCCGCCCGCCGCAAGCAGCCGGAGAACGGAATGAACCGGCTCTACGCGGTGGAGAGCACGACCACCACCACCGGCATGAAGGCCGAGCATAGGCTGGCCCTGCGCGCAAGCGAGATTCCCGCCTTCGCCGCAACATTGGCGCAAGCTGTGGGCGTCGCCGGTGTCAACGCTCCCAGCTACGCCTGGACCGACGAGCAGAAGAGTTTTCTCGCCGCGATGGCGAAGGACCTGAAGGCTAACGCAGGCAAGAGCGCGGTGCTTCCGGGGCTGTACCAGGATTCGTCGGTTGCTGCGCTGGCGGTGGCCATCAACATGACACTGGGCAACGTGGGCAAGACGGTTTCTGTCGCGTCCGATCCGGCGATTCCCATTCCCAGCGACCAGCTCGGCGATTTCAAGGCGCTCGTCGCGGACCTGAACGCGGGCAAGGTGGATTGGCTCGTGATTTTGAACGCCAACCCCATTTACGACGCGCCCGCCGATCTTAACTTCTCCGACGCATTCAATAAGGCCAACATCGTGGCCCA
>Ga0187891_1003348_pt1 | contig 11259 bp, 13 predicted proteins | sample June2016WEW_21_4_FD_132990 | JGI IMG/M metagenome (GOLD analysis project Ga0187891, IMG submission 132990) | Peatland microbial communities from SPRUCE experiment site at the Marcell Experimental Forest, Minnesota, USA - June2016WEW_21_40 | ecosystem: Environmental > Terrestrial > Soil >...
GTTACTACTGGCTACTGCTGGCGGAAGGACATCTGACGCGGCGGCGGTTCGGGGCGATGCTGGGCCGGATCGCTCTGCTCCCGCTACCGACGGGATAGAGAGATAGGGCGGTCGAGTCTGTCGGGATAGAGAGATAGGGCGGTCGAGTCTGCATCGGAAATCGGTCTTACCAGAAAGAAGGCTGGGCGAGGAGGGGTATTGCAAAAACAGGGCGCAAGATGGTGCGATTCTGGCCGTGCCGGTGCGGATGGCAGACCGCCGGGAGTGCTCCGATGAAAAATCGTTTCGCAATGTCGCGATCAGGCGAGATGGGCATACAATGGTGTCGTTTTCGAGGTCAAAAAGGAAATTCCGGTCAAGTACTGTCGCGGAAGGGAAAGAATCTCGGCGGGCCGTACAAGACGCTCGAAGAGGCGAAAAAACGCTTGCGCCAGGTCGAATTCTTCAAGCACCGTAAGGCGCCAAGATGAGGAGTTGCACGCGGCGATCGAGGCACCGAAGCTGCAGCGAGGATGGAGCTTTTATGCAATTTACCGATGTCATCAAGAAGCGACGCGCTATTCGGGACTATATGGATAAACCCGTCGAGCGGGCGACAATCGAGAAGCTGATTAGCTCGGCAATTCTCGCGCCAAGCGCGATGAACCTGCAGCCGTGGGCATTCGCTGCCGTAATCGATCGCCAAAAGGTGGACGAATACGCAAAACAAGCCAAGGAATGGCTGCTTACGAGCCTCTCGAAGACTTCTTACGACCCATCAGTCCGGCATATGCTAGAGGACCCAAATTTCACGGTGTTCCACCACGCTCCAGCTCTTGTGCTGATACTAGCCAAATCGTCTGCATCGCAGGCTTCGGAGGATTGTTGCCTAGCGGCGGAAAATTTCATGCTCGCGGCTCGAGAGGAAGGGTTGGGGACATGCTGGGTTGGTTTCGGCCGCCCGTGGCTCGATCTTCCCTCGACAAAAGCCGCCTTGGGATTGCCCGACCAATACCACGTGGTGGCGCCGATTGTTCTCGGCTATCCAGAAGCATGGCCGGAGTCGCCGGGGCGCAGTCCGGCGGAAATCCACTGGCTGGGATGAATGTGCGCTTCTCCACTGGACTCCCCGTTGCCGCGAATCGCGCTATGCATTCGTACACCCAGGGCTCACTGGACAGTACCGCGAAAGCCGAACCGACTTATGTTGCACAATGAAGTTAAAACTTTAGCGCGTGAACTTCTCTCCGCGTATGAGACGGGCGAGATGGTCGCTATCCCTCCCTCGGGGCGCCCCGGTTTCGACCTCAACACGGCTTATGAGGTTGAAGCAACCCTCAAGCAGTTCCGCGAAGCTGGCGGACAAACGCTACTGCGCGAAACGGGAAGCGGAGGGAGCGAGCGGCGCGTCAATCAACCGAGAGATGGCTCAGAGCCGTCGGCCGCAAGGTTGGTTATGCCAATAAGGCCATGTGGCGCGTGCTCAAACTTGAAACCCTGGTTTGGTCCCACATGTACGACGACACGGTGCATTACAGTGACAGCAACTCCACCACGCTGACGCTCGCACATCCCCGTTCGCTGAAGACCGAACCCGAGATTGTTTTCGGTTTGAAACAGCCGGTCATTGTTGAGGGCGGTGAAGCCCCCTAATGTCACTGCTGCGCTCGCATCCACGGATTGGCTGGCAGTGGGATTTGAAATCATTGATTGTCCCTTTCCGGAATGGCAGTTTCAGCCCGGTGATTTCGTTGCCTCCTTTGGACTTCACGCTGCACTCGCGATCGGAGAGCGAGTGCAGGTGCGGCCCGACGGCATCGCCGCGCTGGTGGACGAGCTGCCGCGATTTAAGGTGCGCATGTCGAAGAACGGAGAGTTTGTGGAAGAAGGATCCGGCAGGAACTGCTTGAGGAGCCCCGCCTTGTGCTTGTCGGAACTCAGCGCAGCCATCGTGCGGCGATTCCCAAACCAGCCCTTGAGCGCTGGGGAAATCGTAAGCTCCGGAACGCTCACGGCCGGACATCCGACCGACAGAGGCGATCTCTGGACAGTTGAGGTCGAGGGGCTGTCGCTGCCGCCGCTGACACTGCGCCTAACTTGATCTATGGGAGAAACAATAATCCATTTCAGAGAAAGGCACGGATAGACTGGCTTCTTACGGGGCGTGAACTCACTGAAGTTGAAGCGCCCGTCAAGAACCGCTGTGTCAGTGATTGAGTGGGATTTCGTCCTAGAAACGAGCGAACTGGATTTAGGTACACGGCTGCTCGCAGAATCGATCCCCAGATAAAGATGCTGAACACCGCAGGTCGAATGGAAGCTCTCCTCGTTGTCGATCATGCAGAGTGAACTCGCCGCTGCTGCTCTCTTCGGCACATCCCCATGCGGGCATTCTACGGACCAGCGCTGTGGATCACACAATCTTTTTCCCCTCAGGAACCCAGACTTTCACCATGTGGAGGCAGGTCTTTTCGAACGGACTTTTGGAACAATCAAAACTTTGAAGAAGACTGTTGGAACCAGGAAGAAATCAGCCGCAACCATATCCTTCATATGGTTTCGTAGGAAGGTGCGCCACGTCTGAGAGGGTGGCTTTCGGTGACGGAGCATGTACTTGGCAACCGTGGCTTGCGATAGCTCGAATCCTCCGTGGGTTTGTCAAAGGCATAATTCCGGGCTTTCGCATTGCGAATCGGCCCATGAGTAGTATAATGCGAGCGATTCAGGGCTCAAAAAGGAAATTCGTGTTCAATACCGTTCACGAGTTGGCAGCCGCAATCAGGCTACGTGAGATTTCTGCCGAAGAGGTGGTACAGGCTTTCCTATCGCAAATAGCACAGCACAACACAAAGCTGAATGCCATTGTTACCCTGAACATTGAGGGTGCGCAAAAGCGGGCTCGAGAAGCTGATGCCGCAATCACCCGAGGCGAGCTCTGGGGTCCCTTTCACGGTGTCCCAGTTACATTTAAGGATTCAATAGCGACCGCTGGCCTGCGGACAACCTCTGGCTACCCTGATTTAGCGAACTTCTGTCCAACTGCTGACGCTACGGTGGTAGCGCGATTACGGTCTGCAGGCGCAATTGTCCTTGGCAAGACGAATCTCCCTGCATTGGCCGGTGACGTGCAAACTAATAATGCTGTGTTCGGCCGTACCAACAATCCATGGAATCTCGAATTCACACCGGGTGGCTCAACAGGCGGCGGAGCGGCAGCTGTTGCAGCTGGCTTCACTCCATTGGAAATTGGCAGTGACATCGGGGGCTCAGTTCGAATTCCTGCTCACTATTGCGGTGTTTTTGGCTTGAAGCCAACGGATCACAGGGTGCCAGTCACGGGTCACATTCCCGAACTACCGGGACGACCACGCGGCGTGCGACACATGAATGTCATCGGTCCGTTGGCAAGGTCCGTCCAAGATTTGTCGCTGGCATTGAGCGTAATGGCAGGTCCCGACGGGGAGGATTCTGAGATACCACCTGTGCCACTGGAATGTACGGGACCCAAGAACTTGCACCAAGCCCGCATTGCTTGGACAGACAATTTCGGTGGCCTGCCAGTGGCGCATGAAACCCGTAAAAGCCTGGAACGGCTTGCGATAGAGATTGCGGGCGAAGGAGCTAGCGTGGAATACGTTACACTGAATGGCTTGGACTTCTGCACAGTATGGGAAACCTGGGGCGAATTGGCGCAAATGGAACGTGCATCCAGTATGTCGGTAGAAGAAGAAATAGAGCGAGAAAGGAGGATTAACGCTGGGAGCCATCCCGAGGAGCCGTTGTTGCGAGGCGCAGCCCGTAGGCTCAATGCTAACGTCCGTCAATACGCTGCTACGCTACGGCAGCGGGATCAAGTTATTTTTGCAGTAGACAGGCTTTTCGAAGCTTGGGACCTACTGCTCTGTCCTGTTACAGTTACTACAGCATTACGTCACTGCACCCCCGGGACTCCTATCACAGTTGATGGAATCCAAGTGCCATACTGGATTGGAGCCATGGGTTTCTGTATGCCATTCAACCTCTCAGGTCACCCTGCAGTGACGGTACCCTTGACTGTGTCCAGTGAAGGTCTTCCGATTGGAATGCAAGTCGTCGGAGCGCGCTGGACTGATATGCGTCTGCTCTCTTTGGCTGCGGAACTGTCCGATATTATTGGCCCTGTCCGACACCCCCCTGGCTACTAACCGCTCCGCCAGCGCCCGCAAGGCCCGCTCCAGCTCCCCCGTACGTTCGCGGCCCCGAAAAAAGGGGGCTCGGCGTGGGTCCTACCAAGCGAGGCTCCGACGATCTAAATCAGGCTCTGCTGCCACCGCCATCGCTGCACGGTTGGCTACCGGAGGAACATCTGGCGCACTTTAGCCTCACGTTGATCATGTCACATTAAAGCGTGATCTGTGTTCTTGCGCATTTTGGGTTTAGGGCATTAATTGTTTATCATCATGATGATGGTATTTTGGAACGAGCGTAACCCCGGCGTTTCATCGGCATATGTGGCGAGTATTTCTGTCCTCTTGCTCGATGGTTTTGACGGCAATTTGTGATTTCAACGCTGCTCATCAAAGGACATCTGCATGGGAATGACTGAGCCTGGTATCGATCTAATCCTGACGGGGGGAAGAATTTGGACCGAGAATCCCGGTCAGCCTGAAGCCGAAGCAATTGCTATTTCAGGTAGACATGTTTTTCGTCTTGGATCTTCCGTGGAGATATCGGCGTTAAAAGGCACAGGAACAAGGGTCGTTGATCTGCAGGGGCGCCGGGTAGTGCCCGGATTCAACGATGCGCATGTCCATTTCTACTATGGCGGAGCATCACTCGCGAGCGTGCAACTGAGGAATGCGAAAAGCAAGGAGGAATTCCGGGATCGGATCGCGGAGTTTGCACGCCGGAAAGGCGAATGGATCCAGCTCGGAGAATGGGACCCGCAAGCATGGAAAACCCCAATTTTGCCCACCCATGAACTCATTGATGACGTCACTCCGGATCACCCGGTCTTTGTGAACCGTGTGGACGGCCATACCATGCTCGCGAACGCGCTTGCCATGAGATTGGCGGGAGTGGATCGCCACACTCAGGACGTTCCAGGTGGAGTGATCGGACGAGATGCTCAAGGCAATCCGACAGGGATATTCATCGATGCGGCCAAGGGCCTCATCGAAAGAGTCATACCTGCGCCCACAACTCAACAGATTGCCGGAGCTCTCCTGGAGGCACAAAAGCATGCATTCAGGTTCGGTGTAACCAGCATCCAGGACATGGGATTCGTGGGACATCGAGCCACTGAAAGCGCGGGCGACCTTCTCCGCGCTTATCAATTGCTGCAAAAGCGGGGCGAGTTGAAGATACGAACTTCTCTCCACACTCCTCTTCCCCAGTGGAAAAAGTTAGCGAACCTCGGAGTGCTTGCATCGTTCGGCAATGACACGCTGCAGATTGGAGGGCTCAAGGGCTTTTCCGACGGGTCCCTCGGTTCAAGCACAGCATGGTTCCTGGAGCCGTATGCCGACAATCCGCAGAGTTGCGGGGGACCAAGCGATGAGTTGACCAATCCAGACGAGATGTTCGGAAACATGTTGGGGGGAGACGCGGCAGGTCTACAACTGGCAATTCACGCCATCGGCGACCGCGCCAACAGAATTATTCTTGATTTCTTCGAAAGGATAGAACGCTCCAATGGGATGCACGATCGAAGGTCCCGGATTGAGCACGCACAGCATGTTCAGGAACCTGATATTGCCCGTTTTTCGAAGCTGAGAGTGGTTGCATCCATGCAGCCTTATCATTGCATCGACGACGGCCGTTGGGCCTGCGGCAGAATCGGCAAGGAACGTGCAAAAGGAGCTTGGGCATTCCGGTCCTTGTTGGAAGCTGGGACCACTTTAGCTTTTGGCTCAGACTGGTGTGTCGCACCGATCGACCCACTCACAGGTATCTACGCTGCGGTCACGCGCCGGCCAATCGATGGTAGCCATCCGGCAGGATGGGTGCCCGAACAGAAGATCTCGGTCCAAGATGCTGTACACGCTTATACCGTTGGGTCCGCATGTGCCTCATTCCAAGACCACATCAAGGGTTCGCTCGAGACTGGCAAATTGGCAGACCTGGTCGTTCTTTCGCGGGATATCTTCACAATCGAGCCGGCACAGATTGCAGACACAAAGACAGACATCACAATTCTGGGCGGCGAAATCGTATACCAGCGGGAAGGTTCTACTTAATCGGCGCTAGGACCGAATATCGCGCCCGACGAGAAGAGATGCAACAAGAACGAAGGAGCATGAAGTCCCTTGTCACCACAATCTGGAACGGCTCCTCGACGAATACATCACGGCCGGCGTCGCCGGAGACCCGGACGGGCCTCTATTTGAGGACGGCGGCGGGCAAGACCGGCGCAGTTATGGCGTTTCTGTCATGCCAAAGGCAAAGGGGTTAGTAAATCGCGATCGATCAAGCTCCGGAAATAACCACCGACGGCCAGAGCGAATGCACGGTCGCGAATTAGAACACCGAGCTCGATATTTCTGTCCAATGCAGCCTCGGTAAGGTTTGCCGAGGTTATGAATGCCGCTTCATCGTCGGCGACAACGGCCTTCGCATGAAGAACGCCACCGGGACCTTCCGGGTCAAGCGATCGCGGGTCGTAAAACACGCTTGGACGCGACGATCCGGGCCAGTCGGTCTTCCAGAAATGGTCTGCGAACCTCCGCACCAATTGTTCTGAAGCGGTAGTGTCGCCCCTTTTACGTTGGATATTCAGCAGCAGGGTGACGCGGAGCGCTGGCGTTGCCTCTATGCGTCGAGCCAAAACCTCGACCGCCTTAGGACCGTCGAAAAAAGCGTACGTGCTCGCCCAGATCGAGCGCTCTGCAGACCCCAGCAACTCTTCGTAGACACGTCTGGTATCCCGAGCGTGCAAGCCTGGGACTTCGGGGCCGGACCACACAAGGTCGGGTTTCTGAGTTCTCGCTGCAGCCCGTTCAACAGTCCGAAGCCAGGCGGCAGCGGCCGGCCCCGAGATCCCAAGCCGCCCGAGTTCAACCAGCGACGCGGCGAGGTCTTCCGCATCCTCTCGATTCCCCAGCACCGAGCGGAGCGAAGCGAGAGTGGGAGACGGGCCCAGAAGGCCGGACTCGAGAGCACTCACCAAGCGATCGCGTAGATGGGACGGCAGATCGAGTAGGATGTTGCTCATGGAACGGCTCCGAAGAATGCAGCATCGGGAAAACCGAGTACCGGCACAACAAGTGCACGGTCCAAGTAGTCATTCCGCATTTCGCAGGAGGTCTCGGCTACCAACGCGCAGCCGTGACAGGCAGCACCATGGAGCCAGCGGCGTTCCAAACTCTCACCAGGCGCATGGTAGGCGCAGACCGGATCGTTCGAACAGAGCGCTCATCCTAAGCGCTTGCGCAAGATGATCCTCGATGTGGCACGTCTGCTGCACAAGACCACCGAGGGTCCCTTCTGCATCGGGGCTTCCTGTGTAAAGGAGAATGCCGAAGTGTTGTGTCTCGGTATCCGCGTAGATCCGGTCTCGAATAGAACTAGGGCGTGTTAACACTATCGTAGGGCCTCGACAATCAGAGCGAAGTTGAGGAACGCGAGAAAAACGACGTCGAGTTTGTTGAAGCGCGAGAAGATGCGGCGAAAGCCCTTGAGTCGCCGGAAGAGACGTTCGATTTCATTGCGTTTGCGGTACATAGCTCGGTCATACTGCCAGGGATCCAAGCGATTGCCTTTGGGCAGAACCAGGGAGATGTAGTTGAATTCCAGCGCCAGTTGGCGGGTTTCGTTGTCTTCGTAGGCTCGATCTATGATGAGATGCAGAGGCTGGGGGCCGATGCCGCCCAGCAGTTCGCGCCCCGCCTTGGCGTCGGAGGCTTGGCCGGGCGAGAGCGCAAAACTTATCGCCGTGCGAGCATTCGCGGCAACCATGTGAATCTTGGTGGTCCATCCGCCGCGCGCCTTGCCGATGGCCTGGGGACCGTTTTTTTTAACGCGCCGGTGCCGTCGGGATGCACCTTGACGATGGTCGAGTCCATCTGGACCGCCTCGATCCGGATGCGCACGATTTGCTCGCGCTGCAACTGTTCAAAGACGCGATCCAGCACACCATTCTTGGACCAGCGATTCATGCGGGTATAGATGGTGTGCCAGTTGCCGAACCGCTTCGGCAGCCCGCGCCACTTGCAGCCGTGCTCGGCTACATACAACAGCGCGTTGAGAAGCTGCACATTCGACAGCGTAACGTTGCCCCGCTGCCGGGGGAGGCTGGACGCGATGCGATGGTACTGCGCCTCGGCGATCTCCACGAATTGAAGAGTATCATGAAATCTCTATTAGAACTGGTCTCATAAATGGTCGTTGAACCTACTTAGCTATTTTCTGCGTGTAGGAAAGCAGGCAGAAGGAGGGCATGCGAGGACGATGGGAACTCAGCGATTCCCAGTGGGAACTGATCGAACCGCTTTTGCGGCCCCAACGACGCACCGACGGTCGCGGTCGTCCGTGGCAGGACACGCGAGCCGTGCTCAACGGAATCTTGTGGGTGTTAGGCACCGGGGCACAGTGGCGCGAACTGCCCAACCAATATCCGCCGTACCAGACCTGCCATCGCCGCTTCCAGCAGTGGGTGCGGGAAGGCAAGCTGGAAGGCATTTTGCGCACCCTGGCGGAGGAATTGCACGCCCGTGGAAAACTGGAACTGGAGGAGGCATTCATCGACGCCTCCTTCACGGGGGCAAAAAAGGGGGCCTCGCGGTGGGGCCCACCAAACGCGGCAAAGGGACGAAAATCATCGCTCTCGCCGATGATCACAGTCTTCCTCTCGCCGTTAGTATCGAAAGCGCTTCGCCGCATGAGAGCCAGCTCGTCGAAGGCGTCCTCGGGCACAGCTTCCTCGACACCCTCCCGGCGCGGTTGATCGGCGACAAAGCTTACGACAGCGACCGCTTGGACCGAGATCTGAATGACCGTTATGGCATCGAGATGATCGCACCGCATCGCGGTCAACGCCGAGAGCCCACTCAGGATGGCCGTCCCTTGCGGCGCTACCGTAGACGTTGGCGCGTGGAACGACTTTTTGCCTGGCTTCATCACTTTCGCCGGTTGGTCATCCGCTGGGAGTACCACGTCGAAAACTTCTTTGGCATGGTGCGCCTCGGTTGCATGCAAATCCTGTTCAGGTATTTATGAGACCAGTTCTAGTGTTAACATGGCTTAGCGGGGTAGCCGCAGCGCATGGCGAGCGATTGGATGAAAATCGACGCGGAACGATCTCGATTACGCGGCGAAGCCGCGAATGGGACGGGATCGCGCGGTTTTCATCCGCGAATGCGGCTTTGGCATTGCCAATCCGCCCATGAGTAGTTACAATGTGAGCGATTCAGGGCTCAAAAAGGAGGTTCGTGTTGATTTGGCGTCCGGGCCGCCCAGCTGGGCCCTGGGGCGTTGGTTTAGCCGTTTCGGGAACTTCCGGCCGCTTCCACGCACGTTTACACCGTAAGGAGCCCGCATGACGATTCAGAAGACGGAAAAAATCTGGCACAACGGCAAGTTCATCGCCTGGGATGATGCCACTCTGCACGTGATGTCTCACGTGGTGAACTACGGCTCTTCGGTTTTCGAAGGCATCCGCTGCTACGCGCTCCCCACCGGCGCGGCCATTTTTCGCGCCCCCGAACATATGCAGCGGCTGCTCGATTCCGCCCGCATCTATCGCATTGATGTTGATTTCACCCGCGAACAGATGGTCCGCGGCATGGTCGAACTGGTGAAGACTAATGGCGCCTGGCCCTGCTACATCCGCCCCATCATTCTCCGCGGTTACAGCGAGGCCGGCTTCAACCCGTTCAACGCGCCCACCGAGGTCTATATCTGCAATTACCCCTGGGGCAAGTACTTCGGCAGCGATGCTTCCGAAGGCGTGAACGTCTGCATCTCCTCCTGGACCCGCCTCGCCCCCAACACCCTGCCCGCTATGGCCAAGGCGGGCGCTAACTACATGAACTCGCAGCTCATCAAGATGGAAGCCATCGTCAACGGCTACACTGACGGCATTGCCCTCGATGTTAACGGCTATGTCAGCGAAGGCTCCGGCGCAAATCTCTTCGTCGTCCACAAAGGCGTGCTGCAGACCGCTCCGCTCGGCAACTCCGTGCTCCCTGGCATCACCCGCGATTCGGTCCTGCAGATCGCCAGGGACTTGGGCATTCCCGTGGTCGAGCAGGTCATGCCGCGCGAGCTGCTCTACGTCAGCGACGAAGTTTTCTTCACCGGCACCGCCGCCGAAATCACCCCCATCCGCTCGGTGGACAAAATCAGCGTGGGCCAAGGCGCCGTCGGCCCCATCACCAAGTCCATCCAGCAGGAGTTCTACGGCATCGTCAGGGGCGAGAAACCCGACCGCTACCAATGGCTCACCCCGGTCCCGGTAGGATCGAAACAGCCCGTCGCCGTTTGATCATGAGGACGTAACCGCCGCTGCTCGCCACTCGCTACTCGCCCCTAGCCCCTCGCTACTTTTCTCGTTGTCACCCTGAGCGAACCGAGATAAGAACTGTACATTATCTGTTCAAGCGCACAGCCAGTCCATGGCCCGCCGCGAAATAGCAATCGGACGACAGGCCCGGTGGGCAGCTCAATCCTTCTTTGGGTACAGCTGTACGCGACATCAATTCCGGTCTGGTCGAAATTCACCGGTATTCCGCCGAGTAAAGTGACGCAATCCGCGATCACCAGTGCGCGGGCATCGTGAGCGGCAGCACAGAGCGCTCGTCCGGATTGCAAAGCTCCAGTCGATGTCTCGTATCGGTCCAGTGAAACCATATGACGGATGACCGGTGAACACGTGGCCGAGGATGAGGGGTGGATCAAGACTGAGCGGCGGAGCGTGCCAGTTGCCAACGGTCGGGAAGCAGTTCGTCGAGGCGAGCTTGTGGGTGAGCGGCAATGCGGGCAAACAGATCGCGGAGATAAGCGAAGGGATCGACACGTAGGCGTTTGCAGGTTGCGATCAGGGTGTTCAACACCGCGCCCGTGCGCCCGCCCTTGTCACTGCCATAGAACAACCAGTTGTTGCGTCCCACCACGATGGATCGGAGGCTGCGTTCGGCACCGTTGTTGTCGATTTCCAGATCGCCGTCTTGGCCGTAGCGTAGCAAGGCTTCCCAGTTCTTCAGAGCATAGTCGATGGCGTCCCCCATCGGACTCTTGGGTAGCACATTGCGCTTTTCCGTTTCGAGATACTTCTTGAGGTCATCCAGAATCGGACGCGACTTA
>Ga0187891_1003349_pt1 | contig 11249 bp, 22 predicted proteins | sample June2016WEW_21_4_FD_132990 | JGI IMG/M metagenome (GOLD analysis project Ga0187891, IMG submission 132990) | Peatland microbial communities from SPRUCE experiment site at the Marcell Experimental Forest, Minnesota, USA - June2016WEW_21_40 | ecosystem: Environmental > Terrestrial > Soil >...
AATTATATAAATACTCAAAATTCGGACAATACTAATGCAGCATCAAATGCTTTTGTTGGTGCTCTTACGGGAGGAGCTAGTGCAGGAGATCCCTATTTTCTTAGTAATGTTAGCGGAGTAAAAACATGGGCTTGGGGAACTAGAAATTCTGATAGTCAAGCTTTTCATTTATGTGTTAATGGAGATCTTTCTGCAAATACAGTAATAAAATCTACTACAGCTGGTGCGGTTACTAAACCATTACAGCCTGCATTTTTAGCTCTTAAATCTTCTACTACTAATGGCGTGACTGGAGATGGAACAACCTATCAAATGATATGTGACACGTCTGTCTTTGATCAGCAATCAAATTATAACCATGCTACAGGTGTATTTACTGCTCCTGTAACAGGAAGATATTTATTGGGAATAAACGTTAACGCTAAAAACTTAGTTAGCACTAACACAACTGGCAATATAGGAATAATAGCAACATCTAGAAACTTTTATTCTCAAGAATCTCAATGGTATACAATAAGTGCTACTTCAGATACTCATACTGTCGCAACCACTTTGACATTTTTCGTTGACATGGCTGCTTCAGATACAGCATATGGAGTAGTAGTAGTAGCAGGAACAGGTAAAACAGTAAACTTATATGGTAATGCTACAAATCTTAATACATCATTTTTTGGTCATTTAGTTTGTTAACAAGAGGAAGATATGCAAGTAAAATTAGACGATACAGTTGTTTATGAAATCACCGATACAGACATGCTCTTATTAGAGGATGAGATTCCATCGGAAATATTGATAGATGATATCAAACGAAGGCTTAATTGGGTTATTACACATAAACTAGAAGTTAGATGGGAAGATTTCAAGAAAGAATGGGTTTGCAAGATGATGAACGATCCTAAAAATAAATCCATTCCATCTAATAAAGAAACATTCATTAATTCGGTGGTAACAAGATCGGATTATAAAAATAGAACACAGAGAGATGTAGCATCTAACACAACAATAATTTCATAGGAGACGTTATGGATTTTTCTAAACTTAAATTTAAATTAACGACAATAAATACACTTTTGTTTAGTTCAGTGGTAATTTTATTAGTAGTATGTTTTATTATGTTTTGTAGTTGTAGCACATTTAAAGGATCTAAGAATCCTATATTAAATGAAATAATACAAGATGTTTCTAAAGAATATAATCCAGATGGAGTGATAGAAAAAGCCGTTACTCAAGAAATTGAAAAAGATACAGGGCTTGATGTAGACTTATCACCTAGGCAAATAACACCTGAACAGAAATGATTTCCTACCTTCCTGTTTTTCTTATCATTACTCCTATTGCTCTAATAACTCTAATAGCGTATTTGGCATGGAAGGCAAGCGAGAACGATTAAAATCATTATCAGAAAGCTTTATTTTCAAATATAACTACTAGAGCGGTACCACACCACCGCCCTAGTTAAGTTAAGCTTAAAAAGGTGCTTCGGAATTAAAATTAGATGTATTAGATACTTTTCTTGGCTTTTCTCTAGGTTTTCCATTCATTTCTCTAAGTTCACCTAAAATATCGTTAAGTTTCCAATCCATCCAATATAAACTTTGTTCAGCACTAGGTAACGGTTTCTTCTCTGACATATTCTTCCTTATTCTCTATTTTTGCAGGATGTATCCCAACAACTTTCATTTCGGGAAATCCTTTTTGTTTGGGATAATGTGCTTGCAGATATTCATTTTGCCGAATAGCTAATAGAACATTACATAAACTTTCGTCGACTACTTTAATAGTCGTTATCACCTCTTTCAGCAGTTTATCGTGAGATTCCACTTTTTTTTGCAAATGCAAGATCAGATTGCTAACTTTTCTAGAGAATGTTCCATTCTTCACTTTGATATCTTTGAATATATCTTTTATATATTTAGCATCCGTTTCTTGTTTTTCTAAGAAAAGATTAAAAGAACGGCTTACTTTTTCGAGGATTTCTGTGTCTTTTTCGCTGACGCCGAGGATAGACATTTCTTTGCCTTAGGTTTATTCGTTACAATACTGAATAAAAGATCTATATCTTCGTCTATAGATTTAAATTTATTGCATATAAGTGTAAAAAAATATGCGTAATGTTGAATTATTATTTTTGTTTCATCTTCTTTATGTTCTTTTTTACATTTAGTCATTTCTTTCTTCCTTTTGCTTTAAGCGGAATTTTTGCCCCTGCTTTACGAGCTGTTGATAGAGATGCAGCTACGGCTTGATCTTTTGGATTGCCATTTTTAATCATTTCTGATATATTTTCTGATATAACTTTTTTAGATTTACCTTTTTTAAGAGGCATAATGAAAACTCCTTCTGGTAAAATAATTAATTGTTTGGGATGTAATAAACAATTTTACGTCCCTAAATATAGAAGCGACACAGCTAAATACTGTTCGCGTAAATGCAAAAATAAATTTTGCACTGTAAAGATTATAGCTTACTGTCTTATCTGTGGAAAAAAGTTTGATCATATTTCTTCTAGATGCAATAAAGCTAAATATTGTTCTAGATTGTGTTATCATAGATCTAAAACTATTGCTCACAAGAAACATATACCTCATTAAATTTAATTAACGGCATTTTCTTTCCTTTTATTTAATGTTGTTTCTTCTAATTTAACCAATTCATTGTTATAATATAACATTTTTAGATAACAATTCTTAACTCTTTTTCCACATTCCGGATGAAAAAGAACGAATTCTATCAGGGCACAAGGATCGAAAAAATAAGCATTCCCTTTTCCTCTTCCTCGGCCGCATCCTTGCTTTACAAACTTTCCTGCAAAGAAGTCTTTATATTTACCAAGAGAATGAGCGATATAAGAATCACTAATAAATCCAAATTTCTTAGAAAATTCTCCCGTCATCATATATCCTTTTGGGATATTTTTTTTTGGAGTTTTCTTCTTATATTCATCGATAGTATCAATAAGTGATTGTTTTTTAGTATTTATCGATACTAAGTCAGAGATGTCTTGTCTAATATGTTTTAATTCTTGATTTATATATACACATTGATCTGTTTGTTGATCTGTTTGTTGACATAATAAGCTTCTAACATATTTTTCTGCTTGTTCTATTCTATCTAAAATTTTGTCTTCATTCATTGTTGTTTTCCTTATGTTCTTTTCTAATGTAAACATTGAGGGGCCGTTTATTAAACCCACTTTTGAATTCATTGACAATCCCATCTTCTTCATGAAGTTGATCGATTTCATCTTCTGATAGTATAATCTCTTCAAAATCCATATGTTCGATGTCTTTTTCGATAATTAACCGCATTCGTCACCTTGTGTAGGAGATATCTCTTCAATGGGAATAATTTTAACAACAGTTTTAGGTTCTTGCCCATATCGTTTGTGAATACAAAGATCGATGATTTGCGAATCGTCTCGATAGAAAATTTTCTTCAATGAATTCGTAATCAAATAAGCGCAATTGTCAGCATCGGGTTTTTTTATATGATGGATAACACCGTTCAGCATTTGCGTTCTTTTTCGAATCGATGTACTTTTTGGCACTGAGAAATAGAAAGTAAGATCTAATTTTATAGGACCTAGCAAAGGAATCGCAGGAGCATGCGGCTTTGCTTGCCATTCTATAAAACTACGATCTTTCTTTCCTGGATCATACGCAATTCCGTTCCGAGTAAAGCGCGTTTGCTTTTGTGGAATGGGTTTGCCATAAATTTCAAAAATATACATACGTACCCCTAAAATTAGAGATACATATGTGTCGAATTAAATTAAAGAAATATTTTTAATTTACTTCTATAACATCACCTTGAATGAATGCTATTTTTTTACGTTCTTTTTCCATCCATTCATTTAGATCTTCTTCTTTTAAAATATACGATGCTCCATGACGATAAGATTTTATTTGTCCTGTACGAACTAAATGATAAAGTTTTTGTTCTTTCATAACAATTTCCTTCATCATGTCATTAATCATTCTCGCGGCGCCTGGTATGGAATATCGTCCTTTAGTTGCATCAAAAATAAACTCACCATTTTGTTGCTTTTTATGGCGACAATGTTTTGTTTCTCTATAGATATTATAGTTAGCTTTTGTGATCATCCATCTACCTGCTACCCATTCGGCTTTAATACGTCCTTTTCTAATAGCTACATAGACCGCTTGTGGATTTATTCCCCCATATGCGGCTATTTCTCTTATGGTATGATATTTTTTTTCTTGCATGTTTCCTCCTTTAAATATCTAAGAGATTACTTGAGAAAAAAAAAAGAGGCAAGTAAAAAAACCTTGCAGTAAATTCAATTGAGATATAAATTGGTCTTTTAAAAAAAGAAAAACCCCGCCAGAACAGGCGGGGCCGAAATACAACAAACAAAAAATAGGCCAACATGGAGAATGTCTACCCAATGGGAAGTATACTAAATAAAGAATTATTATACAAATTTTTTGAACTTCAAAAGGAAATGCTATATAAGGAAACTAAGATAGCACATCTAGAATTGGAGTTGAATATGCAAAAGCAAATGTATCAAGAAGTTAAACAAATGTTACTAAAATAAAGGATAAGATGATGACGACAAACAATGAAGTTATGGTAAAACCGCAGACTAACTATTTGTCTGATGTAAAAAGTACTAAAGAACTCTGCGCTCTTCTTATGGAAGAACCTCACTATGCTAAACATACAGCAGTGGGAGTATTCGCCATTATAGAGACAGCTAAATCTTTGAATATAGATCCTAGGCTTGCATTAGGAGGTGGCCTTTACTATGTGAAAGGCAAAGTAGAAATGTGCGCTAGAATGATGGCTTCTTTGATAAGACAAAGAAAGCATAGCGTCACCAAAGATTCCAAAAGCAACGAGCAAATCTGTATTTTACACGGCAAACGAGCAGATACAGGAGATTGTTGGACCGCTAGCTTTTCTATAGACGAAGCAAAAGCCGCAAACTTATTAAATAACAACGTATGGAAAGTCTATCCGACAGACATGCTTTATGCTAGAGCTTTATCACGGCTTGCAAGGCAGCTCTTTCCCGATGTCATAGGTAATTGCTATGTCAAAGGAGAAATAGACGATGATCCAAATATAAAAGAAGAAAAAAAGGAGGAATTGGTTGAGGTTGTAGAGGAAATTACAATAGAACCGGAATACATCACAGACGAACAAATTAAAGAACTAGAGAATTATTTAGTCGAAACCAATACCGATCCCCAAAAACTTTTAGTATGGAGACACGTAGCTTCTCTTAAGGAAATCAAAACTGAAGATTATAAATTATGCATAGAAGCCATGATAAAGATTAAGAACAATCAAAAAAAGGTAGGGTAACATGATTAAGACGGTACAAACTCAAGGATCTGCTGAATGGCACGCCTTTAGAAATAAAGGCATTGGTTCTAGCGATATTGCAGCTATTGTTGGACTTTCCCCTTGGAAAAATATATATGAGGTCTGGCTGGAGAAAACAGGAAGGCAAGAAGAGCTTCCTCCAACAGCTCCTATGCTAAGGGGAATAGAATTAGAGCCTATAGCAAGGAAAGCTTATATAGAGCTTACAGGCAATCCAGTCATCCAAGGAGTTATGCAATCCAAAGATTTCGACTTCTTTATAGCGTCTCTTGATGGGATCAATCTAGAAGGAGATCTTATCGTCGAAATAAAATGCCCAACTAGTAAGAAAACCTTACAACTTGCCGCGATGGGACAGATAGAAGATCACTACAAATGCCAGGTCCAATGGCAATTGATGGTGTCGGGGGCTAAAAAGTGTCATTTCTTTGTGTGGCATGAAGATACTACAGCAATGATCGAAGTATTGCCGGATCTGTACTTCCAGCAATCTCTTATCGATGCAGCTCTTAAGTTTTGGGATTTAGTTGTCGATGACATAGAGCCCGAAAAGACAGAAGATAAGTATATAGAAATCAATGACGCTACCTTTATCGAAGCTTCTAATGCTTGGAAAGGAGATCTCATTGAAATGAAAGTATGGCAAGAAAGAGAAAAGTTATCTAAAGAGCGAATGCTAGCTTGTACAGATGGTGGTAATTGTAAAGGCAATGGAATAAAAATTTCACTTGTAGAGACAGAAACGATAGATTGGAAGGCAATCTGCAAGGCATACAACATAACGGATGAAATGATAAAGCCGTTTAAAAAAGAGAAGAAGGTTTATCAGCGCCCTCTTCTCATAAAAGAAAAAAAATAAATGTCGTTTATTTTAGGAAGAAGGCTCACTTTGAGCCTTCTTTTTCTTCCACCATTCTTTCTTTTTTTCGGAGATAGAACGTTTATGCTCATCAGATATTTTTACTTTTTTTTCCTCAGGCATAATATATTCAATAATCTCATCATTTTTAACGGGCTTTATATTCATCATAATAATGAATTTCTTTAAATTATCTACTTCCATAAGTATCACTCGATAATTATTATTTGAATGTCTTATCAAAAAAAGGTAGGCAACCACACCTACCGCAAAAAAACTCACAACAACAAAGAGCCAGAAATCTACCACAATCATTAGATAGCCTTGTGATTATTGTTAGTCTGTTGAATTAATAAGTTTATTGGAATATGCACTTCAGCTTTTTTAGGCTTATCGAAATCAAAGTAAAGTTGCGAAGCAGGAGAAGGAGCAAACGTCTGACAATCCCTAGCCAACTTCGCAATCTCTTTCTTTAATCCACGAGTCTTATGTGTCCAAAAAAGATAATTTCCCATTTGTTTTTGTTCATATTCGCTAATCATATAATCAAGAAAATCAGCTTCTTTTTTCTTAAGAAATCTATCTTTTAAGCATAATTTTAATAGGCCAAGAAAAGATCGATGTTCAAACGGAGCAGACAAAGAATAAGTATCTAAAGCTTTTATCTTTTTACGATGACGATAGAAATCGTCTATTTTTTGTTGAATCTCTTCAATGCGATCAAATATACATGTGTCCATAACATTCCTCCTAAACAAAAGGAAAATTTTATAGAAAGGAAAATATTTCCGCAAGAGGTTTTTATTTTTTAGTTTGCCAAAGAAAGATTTGAAGGTATAGACTCTGAAAAAGAACGAGAGGGCAACCCCACCAAGGAACCCCCTCTCGACGATCTAGTAAAAGATCGCTTTCTAATCTACAAGATAACAGATTAAAAGAAAAGCGAAAAGAAAAAAAGGTTCCTTGGCAAAGAAAAAAGGAGCCTTATGTCACAAGAAAGAACCCCAAGCTTTTTCGCAATCATTCCTGCAACAGTCAGATACTGCAAAGAGTTAGAACCGTCAGCTAAACTTCTTTATGGAGAACTTACAGCTCTTATGTCGAAAGAAGGATATTGCTGGGCGTCGAATAAATATTTAGCAGATCTTTATGGAGTGCATGAGAGAACTATCGAGAGATGGATAACGTCACTAGAAGATCAGAATTTTATAAAAAGAGATGTAGATAATAGCGGATCTTCTCATCCAAGAAAGATATGGATTTCCGATGCTTTCATAGAGAAAAGGGAGGGGGTGACAAAAATGTCAGGGGGGGATGACAAAAATGTCGGGCATATTAATACATATATCAATACAAAAGAAAAGAAAGAGATATCTAAAGATATCTCTAAAGAAGACGCTTCGACTGAAGTCTCCGCTTTCTGCCTTCTTCTCATAAAAAAGATAAAAGAAAAGAAATTGGACTTCAGCAAAGAGATCTCCACTCCTTGGCACAAAAACGCCGCAAAGCTTTTGAAGTTACGGAAGGTTGAGGAGCTTATAAAAATCATAGACTTTGGGTTGAATGACTCGTTTTGGTTCTCAAAGATCTTATCTCCAGAGAAGTTACTTAAACACTTAGACGCTTTAGAGATCGAGATGAAGAAACCTTCATGGAAACTCAATGAAAATTCCATATTAGAAAATCAAAGTCTTCTCAGAAAAACAGAGATTCGCTATAAACATATAGAAAATATTACTTTCGGGAATGATTACATCGAGTTCAACAAGGGAGCTGCTCCAGCGGTTTATCTAAAAACTTCAGATAGTTCATTTCGAGAGCAATTGATTAATAACTTAAGGAAAATGGGATTAGACGTAGAGGGATTATGATAGATGATAGAAAAATTAGAGGAATAGAATTGAATGAAGGTAAGATAACCCATAAATGTAATAATCTAGAAAAAAATTATGAGTGTTATGAAATAGACGATAAATTATTTCTTTCTTGTGTATTTAAATCTAATGCAATTCGAGTGGTCGCATGCCCGTTCTGTGGATATCATCCTAAGGGATGGGGAACTTTAATTGGAAAGGTGTAGAATAGAATCGCTCAAAATCTCAAAAAAGGCCTCTAGGAACGCTTATTTTGGTCTAACGCAACATGTCCGGTATGATCCCTACCAGGCAAGATAGATGACGTAAATTAGGGCCATTAGAAAGAGAATTTCAATAGCCCATAGGATAAGGTAGAGTTGGCGTTTAGTTAGGGTCATACTTTCTTATCTACCCAGGCATTGTAAAAATTTTTAAAGTCAGGCATAAATTCTTCCATCTCCTCTTCTTTAAATCCAAATTCTTTTTTAATTAAGTGAGAAACCAGAACATATTCGCTTAAATAAGTCATTTTCTTAGGAAAAACAGAATAAGCTTTTTCGCATACACTTATCATTCTTTTATTGTTTTTTTTGATAGCTTCTATTAGCTCATCTCCCTGAAGTATTTTCATCTTTTATCTCCTTAATTTTAGACCTTTATTATACATTTTTTATCTCCCTAAGCTCTCCAATCGCTATTTTCCCATAATAAGAGCCCTAAAAGCGAAATTGATAGGGTTGCTAATATAAGATAGAGTTGGCGTCTAGTCAGTCGCATCCTTTTCTTCTTTTGCTTTATAAGCCTCCATTAGAGCTTTCACATACAAAATTTGAATGATTGCCATAAGATGACGATATAAATCTAGCGGATCTAACTTATATTTTATCGCCAATTTTAAAACGCCGTCTATAAATTCGCTCTTCTCATTCTCCATTTCTCTCCTCCCTTTCCTTCATTTCGTTTAATTCATCCCAATATTCTGCACAATCTTCGTCATTTATCTCAAGCCAAGATTGCGGTCTTTCGATTGATAAACTCATTTTTATATCTCAATGTTATATGTAGTCTCGGCAAGTAGGCGAATATCGAAGCAATTGCCTTCGAATTTATTCCAGAAAGTCTTTAAGATATCTTCATATATTTCTACACAACGATCTGATAAATATTGCCAAGCATCTTCCTTACAAAATAAATAAAATCTTGGCGAGTCTAAAAGCTTATAAGCTAATGCTCCTCTCAACTCATGATCAGAATCGAAAGCTATTTCAAACGCTTCAAGCAATCTTTCTTCGGCTTGGATATTCACTAGGTTACTCATATTTTCCTCTATGTTGGTTATTCAAAAGCTATAGTATATATTCTCAATTGAATTTACTGCAAGAAAATAAATACCTCTATGAATTAAAATAAGTTTTATATGTAAAAACTATTTGAATCAGGAGATTATGGTAGCGAAAAAGAAATTCGGTGGTAAGCAAGAAGGAGCTGGACGACCATTAAAAGAACTTAACGAAGAACAGGTTTATAAGCTTGCGCAAACTTTACTACCTATTGAAACGATAGCGTCGATATTGGGAACTAGCGTCGATACTCTTGATAGAAGATTTAGCGGAGTTTTGCAAGCCGGACGTAGCAATAGAAAAGAGACTTTGTCGCAGGTAATGTGGCACAAAGCTTTAGTCGAAAAGTCAGAGAAAATGATGATCTGGCTATCCAAGCAACACCTCGGGTACAAAGACACACAACCCGAAGAAGTTCCAACAACAAACTTCATAGTACATATTCATGACGATCCGAAATAACACAATCTTAACGAGTCAATTACGTGGCCTTAAAAAAAGAAACGCAAAAGAAAGCGCAATCCGAAACGCAATGCAAAAACGTAGAAATCCATATCCCTGTCAACTTTCACAGACGTGAATATCAAGCAGAGTTCTTTGCTGCAATGAAGTCGGGGAAAAAGCGTGCTGTTTTAGTATGGCATCGTAGAGCTGGTAAAGAAAAGACTTGCTGGAACTACATGATTATGCAAGCATGCAGAAAGCCGGGCATTTACTATTATTTTTTCCCTCATTTTGCCCAAGGGAGAAAGATTATATGGGATGGCGTTGATAAGCAAGGATTTAGATTCTTAGATCATATCCCTAAAGAGCTTATTCGCGGCACTCCTAACACAACAGAAATGAAACTATGGTTACAAAATGGATCTCTTATCCAGATTATTGGCACTAACAATATCGATAGTATTGTGGGTACTAATCCTATCGGGTGCGTTTTTACTGAGTATTCTCTACAAGATCCTAAAGCGTGGCAATTAATTCGCCCTATTTTAGCAGAAAACGAAGGATGGGCGGTCTTTAACTTTACACCAAGAGGAGCCAATCATGGCAAAGATTTATACGATATGTCACAGAAGAACCCAGAATGGTTTTGTCAGCTTCTTACGGTCGCTGATACGTCTGTATTAAGCGAAGAAGACATTCAAAGGGAAAGAGACGCAGGAATGAGTGAAGATTTCATTCAACAAGAATTCTACTGTTCGTTTACATTAGGTGTTGAAGGATCTTATTATGCGAAATATATGCAAGAGACCAGAGATGAAGGAAGAGTTAGCCGAGTGGTACACGATAAACAACAAAAGGTTTACACATCGTGGGATATCGGTTATGGAGACTCTACGGCTATCATCTTTTATCAGATTATCGGACAAGAGATTCACATTATCGATTATTATGAGGCTCATGGTGAGGGATTGCCCCATTACGCTGAGATTCTTAAGAATAAGGCATATATATACGAAGATCACTATGCACCGCATGATATCGACTCACATGCATTTTCTTCAGGCCTTTCTGCAAAAGAAGTGGGTGCAGCCTTGGGCCTTAGATTTATTACGCTCCCTACCCTTAAGCTCAGACTTGAAGACGGCATTGAGGCTTTACGTGGTATCTTTCCGCGCATTTGGATCGATGAGACTAAGTGTAAAGGGCTTATAAAATGTTTAGAGAATTATAGAAAAGAGTTTGACGAAAAAAATAATACATATAAACTGAGACCTAGACACGATGAGTATTCGCACGGCGCTGATGCTGCACGATATTTAGCCATAGCGATTAAAACTCACGTAGATGCTGCAAAGAGTGGCATCGGAGATAAGGAAGCGGATAAGATGTATTATG
>Ga0187891_1003362_pt1 | contig 11222 bp, 9 predicted proteins | sample June2016WEW_21_4_FD_132990 | JGI IMG/M metagenome (GOLD analysis project Ga0187891, IMG submission 132990) | Peatland microbial communities from SPRUCE experiment site at the Marcell Experimental Forest, Minnesota, USA - June2016WEW_21_40 | ecosystem: Environmental > Terrestrial > Soil > Wetlands...
ATTTTTTCAAATTCTTGGAAAATGACGTCATAATTCGCTCAACCCCTCAAGATTTTTTTATTTTTTTTTCTAAGTCGTTTTTTTAATGTTTTTTTTTATTTATAAAAAAACAAATAATATTTATTTTGTAGAATACTTTTCAAATAGTGCTTGAGCATATCCCATTGGAGTGAGAGATCCCATGTTAGCACGTTCATCCGATGGACCCATCTTGTGTATTCTGTCATGGGTTTTCGCGTCCAATTTAATTGGCTTTTTCTGAGGCAACGAGAAGCCATTTCCAGTCCACAAGCAAGTCTTCTTCGTGTATCCATCGTTCGATCCACCTTCGTATCCGCTGTAGTCGTAAGGATGGAAAGTGAAGTCAGGAGGACGCCATTCAGACGATATGACCGACACAGGGTTTTCGATAAAGTATGGACAGTTTAACTTCTTTCCTAACCTATCAGACCAGAAGACCAAGTCCATGGCCCGCTTTCGGGTCCCAGGGTTATCTCTCTCCTTCTTGGCAAACCAGCGGGCGCCGCTTACTGCCAGATCAGTGCAAGGTGGGAAGAAGGCGGCAAACACGACGTTCTTCATTTTTTCTGGATACGCGGATTCGAACATTTCTTCCCATTCGTAGACATCCATGCCCCACTTGGTCACATTTCCTTCGACAGTCATTTTGCTTGGGTGTTGTAAGTCCACGACGTGGCATTCGTAACCAGCATCAGCCCAAGGCTTCACAAGAACGCCGCTCAAGTCGAACAGAGACAACACAATCTTTTTGTCTTCGTCCATTTTCATTCTCTTTGCCATTTTATTTTTTATTTTTTTTTTTGCAAAAAAATAAAAAAATAAAATATTTTTTATTTTATATCATATTATCTTTGAACAGAATGATGGATTGAAGACTATGACAAATTGAGCGACGAACAATAGCACGACAACGACATTCCCCGATGCTTCCAATGTCTTCTGAAATAAAACCAACATGGTTACTCCAATGACGATACTCATTTTCTGGACAGACGCCACATCGGTTGTGCATTGCGAGAATAGAACTTGGATGTCAATCACCAACAACACGCAATAAAACCACAAGTGCAACCCAAACAATTCTCGGCCTGCTCGGTTTACAAGCAAAAGTTGGAATGCCGTGATGTTGCATAAATTCAGCAAGGATAGTGTGAGAAGGAATGAAGCGAGGGGCAGCGAGATAGAAACGTCGGCCGCATCCGTATTATGAATTATGATTTTGACAATTGTCTCGTTCATTTTTATTTTTTTTTTGCAAAAAAAAAATAAATAAATAATTTATCTCAATTCATTTCGTCGTTTATTGTGAAGTCTTATTTGTCTGCTTTTGAGTTGGTCGATGTGCTCGGCATCGGCGGTCTTCAGATGGATGCAGCTTCGTATGAAGACACTGGTGACTTGCGGGAAATGAGGCGGCATGCGATACCACTTGCACACATCCTCTAGCGGCGCAAAGATGCTTCGACTGGTGACAACCAGCAAGCGGGCGTCGCTGAGTGCATTGGAGTGTGCATGCTGGACGATGGCGTACTCACACATCACCTGCAGGAGTGCGCGCTGTATAAGCGTGTCCCGCGTGGTTGTCAGTGCGTGGCATTCGTGCAGCAGCGAGTGGAAGCAGCCCCGCGCCACGTCGTGGTTCTTGGAGCCGAATGTTTTCAGCTGCACCGACACGACATTGTTGATTGGATCGGCTTTGGGACCCGTGTCGATGCACACGATGTCCAGCGCAGTGCCTACGCCTATGTCTGTACTTCCAACGTTAGCCTGTGCCATGAAAGGTACAAGTTTCTGAGCCGCGAGCGCTCGGAGGACGTTGACAGTGAACCCTTCGACTGGATCGGGAATCGCCCCGTTGTTTATCAGTTGCACCAGCTGCGCATCCACGTCGATGCCTCGAACGGCGCCGCCAGTGCGACTGCCGCCAGTCGACACGTTCAGGGGACTTGGGTGGAATAGTATATCTAGCGTCTTTGTAAGCCCCTGCAGCACTTGGCCGTCTCGGACGAAGCTGCCGCGACGAACAACCTTCGAGAATTCTTTCGTCTTGAGCAGCAAGAATGCGCGTCGATACTTCGGCGACGGCAGATTCTGTTCGACAAGCGTACTGTCCAGCAGGATGCGCAACTTTCGCGCATTGATGATGAGCGATGTGGTGCTGTCGTTTGCGGTTATGTTGATGGTTTCTTCTGTTCGTTGGGCCATTCGTTCTTCTCTCTCTCTCTCTATTTTAGGTTGTATATGCAAACATTGGCTTGACTAATCCTATAAAATAAACAAATCTCGTAAGAAACATGCAAGCGCAGCAGCAGCAACAACAAACGAATGTGACGACAGTGCCTGCCGACACGAATACAGACACCATTGAACAGAAAGTGCGCGAGTTCAACAAGCGCGCGATGCGAAATATACCGAACCAGGAGTTCATCAGCATCGTCAGGATGGGAGGCGCCGCTATGATCTTTGCGTTTCTCGCGCTGATAATGGCACTTATCTTGGAGAGTTACACACAGGCCATCTGGTATGCGGTGATCACGGTGTGGGGCTTCTCGCTCGTGGTGTTCGGGATGTGCGGTTCGCGCTCGCGTAGCTTTCTCGGCGTGTTCTCGCTGTTGCATCTGGTGCTTTCCGTCGCGGTGCTGTGGTTCTGGTTCAGAACCATGAACAAGATATACTGGAACTACCACGACTCGTGGGCTTACGGCGAGCTGTGGCTGGGCTTTCTGTTCCAGACGGTCGTGCTCATCCTCTTCTGGGTCTTGTTTTCACGCATGCAGAACATCGACCTGAAGTACAACGCCAATCGGGGCTTCTATGAGTTTCTGGCGAACCAGCAGAGCGAGAACGCCGCGTCCGACTACGGTTACACGCTCTCATACGACAACAATAACAGCAGTGGTGGCGTTTTACCAACCGCCAGCACTACTGCTGCACCTACGTCGCATAGCAAACGGCAATGATATTAATAAAAAAATGTAATTTTTTTATTTTTTTTTTATTCTTTTTCTTCTTCTCCTTCGCCCTCATCATTCTCGTCGTCGTCTTCGCCACTCAAGATGACTGTTGGCGGCGCGGCGAATGGCTTCTTGAGGACTTCCAAGTCTGCTTTCTCCAAACGGTATTGGGAGACGCTGAAGACGCCGCATCGGAAGTTAACATGCTTCAAAAAGCCGTGGGGCACGAGCGAGTGTGCCTTGTCTTCTAGCGCAACCAGCTCCATCAGCATCTTGTCGGTGTGCATGACGTCTCGGAAGTTTGCAGCGGCAAGTGCAAGGTCGATGTTGGCGACGGCGGAAGACGCCATCGTTCGGTCCACCACGTCGGAAAAGAAGGTGTTTGGATGGGCATGCTGCTCTGGCCTCAACATTGTTGCTTTCTTCATGTCCTCGGTGCCTGCGTCGTTTCTCGCCACGGCTTCCTTGTGGATGACGTCGATTTCGGCGAATGTCGCGTCGACGAGACACCACCACAACACGGAGAGGGCCTCGAAGTCGGCCTCGCGTAGTTTCAGGAGTTGGTTGAGGGCGAATAAGTTGTCTTGCACGCGTTCGGCGGCGCCGTTGTTCTGGCTCCTCTCGTCGGCTCGCTTGTCGACAAATTGGCCCAGGTCGTCCACGTGGTTCAGGTCTGACGCCACCTGCTTTACCACGCCTGCAGCTTGCTCGGCGGTTCGTTGGATGAATATGGCCCTGCACGCATCCGATGTTCTTGCTGTCGACATGGGGAACAAGTCGCCCGCCATCTTTGCGTGTGCCTCCTGCTCCATGAGCAAGAGACTCACCTTCCTCTGAGACAAGTCGAGTGCCTTGCATCTGACACTGTGCACGATCACGGTGAGATTGATATACGGCTCGGCAGAAATAAGAGACAGCGCTGCTTCTGCTTTCGAGAGTAATGTCCTGATGTCAAACATTGTTTTTTGTTTTTTTTGTTTTTTTTTCAATGAAAAAAAAAATAAAAATGAGTATTTAGGTGTTTGTGATTATTGTGCAAGTAAACAACACGCACATTCATCGACATGTCATTGAACAAGGGCGTTGATTATTGGCTAGCACGCGACGCCTTACGATCGTTCGTTGCAGATATAGGCGTTGATGTGCCTAGTCAGAAAACCGTCGACGACACGTTCATGCAACACGTAACACTCAACGAAATGTTAATACAAAACATCGACTCTATCAAACCCGCGGCGAAATGGGCGTCGCTGTACAACACCTACGTCGGACCGAGCATCAACTTTGCAGCCGAATCGTATCTGCACGTCTCTCGGATTGGAAAGGAACCTACCCTCGCGGTGTTCCAAAATGTCCTAACATGGCTGCTGACGTTGCCGTACGAGCGTCAGAGAGAGGCAGTCGACAACAAGAGCAAGTTGTTTGTCATCGTCATCGAGGGTCTGCGAGACGGGATAAGCAAAGATCACATTGCTACGCTGTCGCATTTGGTTGTGAATTTCGGCAGTGCGTTTTTTGCGATTCTGGCGAAGAACGGGAACTTGTCGCTGTTGCCGTCGATCGACAAATTATTCAACACCTTGATGACGGCCCTCTGCGACATATGCAGCGAACTTGACGCGCAGTACTACGGCATTGCAGACGCCGCTTTGGACACGCTCATAGAATGTCAAGATAAGTTGCCCGGGTATGTGCGCTCTGAAATGGAGATAGAGGACTTGGTCGACGTCGCTGACGACCAGCGAAACGCTGGCACGACGACCACAAACATAGATTCGTTGTTCCGTTTGGTTCTTGCTGCCAACCAACCGCAGTCCCTCTGGCGATTGATGAAGTTCTACGCTCACTATTTGCACTCTATTCGCCGTTCTGACGCCAGAAGCGAAATACGCTCCCTCACAAGCCCGAGTTACGCGGAAGGGTATCGTCGGTGCGAATCATTCATTGACGCACTGTCCGCTGACGACGAAAGCGATAACATTAAGAGCAGCATGCGGGTTGCTATTCAGATTTATACAGAGGACAAAAAGAACGACGAGGCATCTGGCGACGTTAGTGCGATGGGGCGCTTTTCAACTACACATCCTGTGCAAGTGAATCGAGTGAACGCGGTATTAGTAGATTGGACACGTTCCGCCCCTACCGATGTGGATTACTTGGTTTTGTTTGTTTACGACATCTGCAGGACAGTCGACTCGTTAAATAAGCATTTACAAACCATTGGCACGCCTGTGAGTGTACCATCTCTTCCGATAGTCGCGCCTGTCTTGAAGCCCGTTGTAAAATTCACTCCTATCGGTGGCCGCACGTCGCCACCTCCTTCCCTGCCGCCAGTCGTTGTCGTTGCTGGTGGTCCGTCCGCTGTGTCTCCTGTGCCGCCTTCTGTTTCGGATATAGGCGGAGGTCCTCCTCCTCCACCACCTTTTGGTGCCCCTCCACCGCCGCCGCCTCCTGGTGTCCCTCCTCCTCCGCCACCTGTAATGCTTCCTCCTCCTGTTCCTTCTGGTGGAGAGGGGACGCCTCCGTCGACTGCAACCCCCAAAAAAATATCAGCAGCAGCATTTTTGGCTGCCCAGCATGCGGTTAAATCAGGCAAACATAAAAAACTTTTAGCAGGACAAACCGCAGAGGAAGCAGCGATTCCTTTACCTGTCGGGACCTTTGACAGTGATTACGGCGAAGACTTGCCAGACGAGTTGCTGGCGTTGTTTGAAACTCAGTCTAAAGTCGCTAGTAAAGCCGCAGAAGCTTCTAAACCGTCAGGCGTGTCTGACGAAACAGCTGAATCTGAGACAGCAGCGGCAGCGCCGAAAAAAAAGTCGCCACGGCTGTTATTCGAGGAGGGAGCTGCTGGCGACAAAGCTTTTAAAAATGCCATGGGCTATATTAAATGTCTAAACGAAACTGAATTTTACACGAAAACGTTTGTGAATGGCGACACGCTTTCGTTCAGTTCTCTTGGTGCTCTCATGCCGTTGATTCCAATAAAGTTCGACCCTGACGAATACTATTTTTCAAAGGACGACCAAAATTTGGCCAGATTATTAGGTTGGTGTGACAAATGGAAGGAACGCACTGATCTGATGAAAGAATTGCGCGCGAAAGAGTTTTCTTTTGACGTAGGTACCATTAAATCTTTCGAGAGTGCACTTGTCAATGTAGAAGACTGCACCGATTTCGACATTCTCATAAAATTGACAAAATTGGTGTTAGTATATTTGGGAGACACTCGAAAACTGACTGGACTAGCGGAATTGGAGGAGGCGCTACAGCTCATAATAAAAACCTTGAAAGTGTCCAATCTGGTTGCACAAGCTTACATCACACATCTTAAACAATCTGGCAGACCACCTGTCCAATGCCCGTTAAACAAAACGCTGTCGGCTGTGAACAAGGAAAATATAAAAAACACAACCACTGAATTTATTCCCGATCCACAAAAAGCATCGGAAGCGCATCTTGCTAACATGAGACAATTCCATGAAGTGTTGGTTGCCAAGAGAATCGCATTTGCTGGCAAATTCGAGGAGTTGTTAGAGAAATTCGCGAAAGACGAAGGGGAGAATCTCGATAAAGTATTGAACCTCAACAAACGATGTTCTAGCATTTGTGCGAAGCTTGGTCTGTCTGAAAAGATGTTCGATGGCGATAAAAAGGAGTGCTTTAAAACTGTGTTTAATATAAAGACAATTGTTGTGAAAGCATACGATGCTATGTTTAGGACAGTGGTGCCAATTGAAATTTCCGTAGGGAAAAAATCAAGCGGAGGATCAAGCAAACTACCAACCACTACACTTAGTCAAAGAGAAAAATTACTATCACAGGTGACGCAAGGATTTATACTCAAGAAACCCCAACAGAGTGTTGCAGGCGAAACGTAAAAGTGCACTGGGCAATAAATAAATATATGGGGCGCCGTTAAACATATTTAAATTTATGTATCCAATAAAAAAACATTTATTTCTTTTTCCTACATTTTGTCGAGTATGCTTGCGCATGCAATGACGTTCTTGAACAAACCAAACTTGCTGTTGTCGGCACAGACTGTCGCTTGTCCTTCCTCCTTCACAAGCATTCCAGATATTGCGACGCGCGACAAACTCTTTACTTCTGCTTTTGGTTCGTCTTCGTCTTCATCTTCGTCTTTGTCATCGTCGTCCTCTTCCTCCTCTTCCTCGTCATCTTCCTTCTGAAGCAGCATGTGGTTGATGATAGTCAGACACGAGCGAATCAATCGCCCCAAACGCGCAGTGTAGTTTCCATTGTTGTCAGACGTCTCTCGTGGGTCCTCAAGTGCAAATTCGGCTTGCTTCCTGATGATTTCGGCAGTCTGTTCTGGTGTGTAATTGCCGATGACGGGCAGACTGTTGCTTGATATACGCTTGGTGAGCGTCTCTGAGATTGATTTGGTTACGGTGTAGATGATTGCGGGGGTGACGGTGGTTGCATTCAATTGACTGGCTTTCAAGTTTGCATCGTATTCGGTGGGATGCAAGCAGTTGTAACAGTAGAAACACGCGCGCTCGAAGATGCGCTCGGCCTCGAGCAACCACTTCATCTCAAACTGCTTTCTGATGAGACGGGCGTCGCTGGCGGTTGCGGTGGCGAATTTGGTCATCTCGGCATCCACATTTGCCGCAGCAGCATCGACAACTTTAGTAAGCCAAGTCAGCGGATCAGCGGCTGCGAGAGCGCGCAAGTTCTGCCAGCGCCGCTCGGTCTCGTGACAAGACTTGACGATGTTGGTGGCCATCACGGTCTGCGGCTCGCCTAGAAGCGCAACGCGGTGGACGAACACGACTGCGTAGAGGGGCATGACTCTGGGAAATTTGGGATACTGGATGCCATACCAATACTCGAGTTGACGGATGTCCGATTCGGGCTTGAGCCAGCGCTGGATGTCCACAAGCGTGTTCTGCACTTCCTGCTTGGGGATGTCGTGAGGCGTCTCTTGGATGATGTTGCTCTTGATGGCGACAAGCATCTTTCGGTGCAATTTCATCACACGACTTGGTGCAAACCGAGTGAAGTAGTTTGTTGGCACTGAAAAGCCCTTCATGATCAACTCAACGAAGACGTGGTTGACGAGGGTGACGCACATGCCCATGATTTCTTTGTCGTAATGCACGTCCCAGTATCGAGTCTCTCTGAGCGGGCTCATGCACTGGAAGTGGCAACGATCGACGCCCTCGCCGTACATCTGCCATTGCTTCTGCAGATAGTAATAAGCTGGTGGCTCGTCCCACACCTTTCTGTCGACGAACGAGTACTCGTAGCAGTCGAAGCACTGGAACGCGTCGTCGTTGGCACGCTGATTCTTGGGGAGCAAGTAGGCAAGCCACTTGAATTCGGCAGTGATAGTCTCTGAGATTGTCTTGCCGTCTTCTGCCATCAGATCGACAACGGCATCGGGGGACTGGGCAGCCTTGAACGCCACTTTGACGGTGTTGAAGTTTTCGCCAATCGAGAGATAATCCGTGAGATCGCCAGGCTTGATCTCGAAGTAAGACAGACCCCTTTCGCGGATGACTGCATTTGGGTATCGCTTGAGAAGCATGATGTGCTGCAAGTCTTCGTGGTTGGTCCCGATGTCGCAGAAGACGTCCTTGGGCAACTCGCTGTCGTACCATGGCACATTCCCGTACTTGATGCACAACCGAGCATGCTCCCACGACTGGTTGACGTCGCCCTTCGAGTACAGCGATTCCTTGATTCCAAGAAAGTTTGCCGTGTCGGAGTCGAAGAACCCCAGGCGATTTCCGAGAGAGCTACCACTCTGCAAGAGTGGCGTGAGTGAGCGGGCAATGCGTGACTGTTTGCCGCCTTGCGGGAACATCCAGCTGTTTTCCATCGTGACTGGCGTGTCCTTCGGAGGTTCTTCGAGCAAGATGTATCTGGCGACGTTTGGACTGAGCACCTTGTTGATGTATTCAGCGGCCTTGTGCTTGGATATCCCATGAAGATGAGTGTTGGGGAAATAGGGGATTCTACGTCCAGTTTTTGCTGGTGCTTGTTGTTTCGGCGCCATTATTTTTTTATTTTTTTTTATAAAAAAAATAAAATTTTTCTTTTTTTTCTAACACAAGTTAGTGAAAAAAAATTTAAATAAAAAAATATTAAGAACGTTGAGATATTTGATTTGTATTTATTCAACTCGTTGGTGGCATTACACTTACACTAAAAACAATCGATGGGAGGATTCACGTCAAAATCGACAAGCGAAGAAGGCGAACAACGGTCAACCGCTGCAGCAGGCGGCGGTGGTGGTAGCGACAACCCACTCGACGCATATTCCCTCATTCTCGCATTCAAGGACCCGTCCCGAAATGTGCATTCGTTCGAATTCAAGATGCAGTCAACAGACAGGAATGTCGCGTCCATAGTAGCTTTCCACCGAATGATGGCAGAGACTGGCTCTGACAACACCAGCGATCTCTCGACACTCTGCATCAGTCTGGCATCCGTCGGCACAACAACTACAACGACAAAGGCATCAGATTCGACTGTGCCCACTGTGTCAGACTTGCGAAACGTCGCAATGGACAAGCGTGCGCTCAACGTGCTTTACTTGTGCTTGTCCAACAACGCGCCCAAACGATACATCTCCACTGGCAGGCCGCACAAGCTTCTCCTCAACTTCCGAATGATTCTCGCCACAGGCGACGAGATACACGTGATACAGCTGCTGTTCAAGTTGTTCATGCAGTACAACTTCCTGCTGTTGCCCTCGCACGAAATCCAAGACGACACGGTGGTGTCGAACGTGCTCTTTGGCATGTACGACGCATACAAGATCGGCACACATCGCGGCCACGACCTGTTTGCCAGCGACAACAGCAAAGAACTGGAAGCGATAAACGCTACCCTTAAAACGCTGCTGCCACAGCCCAAAAAAGAAAAGTCAACGTCATCGTCGTCGTCTTCTTCCTCTTCTTCATCGTCTTCTTCTTCAACCAAACCTAGACAGAAAGCGACGCCAGTAAAAAGACAAGAAGAAGAGCGAGAAGAAGAACAAGAAGCAGAAGGAGAAGGAGAAGGAGCAGGAGTCGGAAAGAGCATCGTCGAACAAGACGAGACATAAATAACAACAACAAAAAAATCAATAAACTCGATTTAAGTAATTTTTTTATATCCTCTTTAGATAGAAAAAAAGGAATTAACATGGGCACAACACAGTCACAACAGATGCAATACGCCGCCTTTGATCAAGAGCAGAATGCCAGGATGATCCCATTCAACGACCTCGCAGAGACAACAGTAGGCGAGGTAATCGTGTTGATGCACTATCCCGACGAAATCACATCCTTCACCGTCGTCTTGCGTCCGTATCGGGTGGACCAGAATGTGCCAGAGCTTACCAGATTGGCCCGCGAATTGCAGGCATTGCCCAGTTCGCCCGAGCATCGACTGCTGAAAGTGCAGTTTCTCCACAACCGAAAGTTCGGCCATCTGAACATGGAAGTCCCTTCGCGGAAACCAGTCGACCTCGACATAGATATGTTCCGCGCGCGGTTGGATATACTGAAGCAAGTCGCGCCTGGCGTTTCAGCCGTGAACATGGTGGCTGCCACCGTTGTGTTCCACGTCGAAGTGAGAATGGAGGACGAGTTCGAGGTGTTGTCGTCGTTGTTCTTGCTATTTATGCGGTATGGCGTGTTACTCTCCGCAGACAAAACAGACGTAACTCCAGCACATGTCAGGGCTAGAGCCACCTTCGATGTATTATGCAAGGTTTATGATATTGGATATAGGCGACAATATAATTAAGTAATTAATTAATTAATTAAAAAAAAAATATATTTTTATATATAAAAAAATAACTTGGGGTGTTGAGCAAATTATGACGTCATTTTCCAAGAATTTGAAAAATTTTTTTTTTTGAAAAAAAAATTTTTAGGCAAAAAAAGTTCTGGAAAATAATTTAAATTTTCTAGTCGTATTCAAAAACCAACCCCCCAAGAAGAGGTCAGACGGGTACTTTCTGGCATCCGCTGGCAGCCGGGTACCAGCCGGCACCCGCCGGGTCGAGGTCGCCAGCTGGGTCTCTGGTACCCGTCGGGTGCCGGCAGGTGGTGGTCGGGGGTCGGTCGACTAGGGTACCCGTCGGGTGCCGGCTGGGTACCGGCTGCCAGCGGATGCCAGAAAGTACCCGTCTGACCTCTTCTTGGGGGGTTGGTTTTTGAATACGACTAGAAAATTTAAATTATTTTCCAGAACTTTTTTTGCCTAAAATTTTTTTTTTGAAAA
>Ga0187891_1003366_pt1 | contig 11215 bp, 10 predicted proteins | sample June2016WEW_21_4_FD_132990 | JGI IMG/M metagenome (GOLD analysis project Ga0187891, IMG submission 132990) | Peatland microbial communities from SPRUCE experiment site at the Marcell Experimental Forest, Minnesota, USA - June2016WEW_21_40 | ecosystem: Environmental > Terrestrial > Soil >...
AAGCGACCCGAATTTCCCAGACGCGCTGCTTCGCGTCCGTCTTCTTGCTGGTGTATTCCCGGCTGCGCAGCTCGCCTTCCACCTGGATATGCGCGCCCTTGGTGAGCGTCTTGGCGAACTCCGAGAGCTTGCCGAAGACCACGCAACGGTGCCATTCGGTGTGCGAGATGTACTTCTCGTCCTTCTTGTAGGAGGACTTGGTTGCCAGCGAGAGTGTCGTGAAGCTGCGGTTGTTGCTGGTACGAACCTCTGCATTGCTGCCGAGGAATCCGATGAGGGTTACTTTGTTCTGGTACATGATTGTGTCTCCGTTTGTTGAATTTCCCGATCTTGATCGGGGCACCATTAAGCGAGTGGGCCATGCTCCCAAGTGCCGAAGCTCTGCATTTACGGAGGCTCCGGAGAAATCTTTTCGGCGTACTTTCCGAACAAGATTTGGAGGGAAACCGTAACCCGCAGGGCGGCGCAGCCGAAGCAGAAGAGCGAGCTGCCGCAGGGCGCATGAAAAGCCCCGAAGCGGTGCCCGAACAAAGGCGGGATACATAACGGCAGACACGCTCCAGAGCAAAGTTCTCATCCGCATACAGGCCGGGGAAGTTCGCCGCAATCGCAGTGCGATTCGAGCCGGCATGTCCGCCGTAAGAAGGGAGCAATTCGCTACCGCCGTTGCACGTCGGAAGGCTCTTGTTTGCCAGCTCCACCAGGCGCGGGGACAGGTGGGGAAAGCTGGCCGGGTTAGCAGCAAGAAACGACATGAATAAGCCTCTCGGCAGGTCGATGAATCCTTAATCCTTAGCTGAACGCCTGGTCGGCCCGGAAGCGCACGATGGTCAGGCCCAGTGGGTTCACGGCCAGCGCATTGTTCTTCACGTTCTCGCGGAAGACGTAGGTGACGCTGGCTGTCCATCGCTCCCGCTTGAGTTCGGTATGGTCCGCCGGATTGCTGTACACCTTCTCGAACTCGATGCGCGCCGAATACGGCGACTGTCGCAGGTCGTCAAGGATGACGTTGTTGATCTCTACATCCAGATAGGGAAGGGTGCTGTCTTTGATGTAGTTCTGGATGCTGTTGTCCTTGCGCTCCTGGTCGATCACGGCACGTTGTACATCGCTATTGAGGAAGTAAAGCGACCGCGTTTGATCGCGCTCGATGGTGAAACGGTTGCGGCTGAAATACAGTTCCGCCCAGCGCGAAAGATAGTATTTGTTCTCCGCCTCCTGGGGGCGGTACTGGAAGTTGCGATAGTCGATCGCTTCTGCGCGGCCTACGTCGTTGATGCGCACAATCATGGGGTGCATGTCGGCGAGCGCCTTCTGACTCTTGAAGGCGAGCGCCGTCAGCGCGAAACAAACGGTGGCGAGCACAAGAATGGTCACCTTCAGATAGGTGTTCATCACCAGCGGATCGCCGTATTGCTCCAGATAACGCTCTGCGGCGCGAGTGATTTCCGGGGGAGCTTTGGTTTCTACGTTCATCGTTTCTGCGCTCATTTCGACCTCGTTTCCTGTCTCTCCTGGCTCGGATTACATCGCGGCCCGTATTGCCATCATGGCCACGCCCAGGCCCCCACCGTGTCCGCCACTGCCGCCGCTGAATAAGCTGTGTGTCATGGTCGGAATCTTGAAGAGAATGTAGACGTTGACTAGCACGAGAAGGACAAGAAGCGGCAACGTCTGGACAATTGTTGAAGGGTCCGACACGCTCTGGCCAAGCTGGATGTAGTAGTTCGTCAGAACGTGGGCCAGAACATTCATCGTGGCTGCGGCGACAACCTTGTAAAAGCTGAATCCGAGATACGCCTTCAGCCATCCCCAGAACAACCAATCGAGCTTGTCGAAGACGAGAAACGGGATAAAGATCGGTCCGAGCAATCCGATGATCGTTGCCGCAATTGCGCCGTAGGCCAGGATGGCGGAGACGATGGCGGCCAGCAGGGCTAAAAGAAACTGCACGACAAAGTACACAATGGCGTAGTACGGAGACATAACGCTGGTCAGCAGCGACGGCCCTGTTTTCGAGGATGCCGCGTGGATCTCGTTCAGCATCGTGGTGGAGCCATCCGACCCAATGAGGCTCACAAGATTGATGGTGCCGCCGTCGATGAAGCCCTTGATGGAAAAGCCGAGTCCGGGGATGGAGCTGTCGTAGTAGTTCACCATCGCGTAGGCGAAGGTGAGCAGCATGAAGAGGTTCAAGAACCTGCCCATGCTGAATCCGGCCTCGCCGTGTGCCGAGGCGAGGGCTTCCTGCACACCGAACCAAACCAACATGATGGTTGCGAGCGCTATGACGATGTGAATCCCCATCGCGGTAATGGAGGGTGCCGCCGTGGCTGCAAGCGACTGGCACCCCTGAGCGATGTACTCGAAGAGACTACCCATATTTCATGCCCTCTGTGTTTGCTCCTACTCAGTACGCTTGGGTGAGGAGATTGGCCGCCCCGCTGCTGGTTGTGGCGATGTTGGCGTTGTAATAGCTTTCGTATCCTGCCGAGTCACGAAATGCCGATTTCATTGCGTCCTGCTGCTGCTTTTGGGCAACGATCTGCTGCAAGCCAAGATTGGCATTGATCTGGTTCGCGTCCTGCTGCGTACGCAGTTGCAAGAGCAGGGCCTGATTGATGCGCTGGAGTGTAGCCATGATGGTCTGCTGGGATGCATCCTGGCTTTGTGTCGCTGCCTCCAGGTTAGTGATATCGGTGTGTCTTGCCGCCTGATTGGCTCGCACCGTCCCCAGCATTTGCAGGTTGTTGGTCATGACCGAGTCGCCGATGTCAATGGTGGCTCCCTGCGCGGCGATCTGTAGTTGCCCGGCAACGCTGGCGGTGCTGTAGCCGGGAACCATGTTGGTGGTACTTGGCACGCTCACCTGCTGGTAGGCGGCTGCGGCCCCGTTTCCGGTATTCGCCGAATTGAGCCAGCCCATCGAATTGCCGTAGGTGTTCGAGATTTGTTGGAGCATCCTCAGGTCGGTCGTGGGAGACAGAAAGCGCTGATAGAGCATGGTCGGCGCGAGGATCATTTGGTGCACGAGTTGGTATTGCTGTTTGGCGACGTTGTAGGCTTGCAGCGCCGTCGTCGCAATCTTGACGGTGTTCGTGAATATCTGTTGGCCCTGCTCGATCTGCTGGAATTGGTTGGAAATGGATTGTTCTTCGTGTTCGATCTGCGTAACGGCGTGGACCGACTGCGTAGGATCGTAGACGATACCGGAGCCGAATTGCGCGTGCGCTGCGGGTTGCAATGCCGTGGCAATTCCGATGGCCAGTGCGGTAAACATTAGTTTCTTCATCGTTTGTCCTTTCGTTTAGGGCTGATGGTTCGTTGTGGTTGATGGTTTAGTGGTGCTCCTTCTTTGCAACCACGGCATTACTGCTGTGCGGCAAGAATCTCTTTCTGGATCTCTGCAAGACGGTCCGCCTCTGGCTTGCACCGTGCGTCCCGTTCTTTTTTCTTGGCTCCGAGGGCCGCCATCTGCTCTGCGGTCAGCTTCTCTCCTGTCAGCATTCTTGCGGACCCGGCGGTCTCTGGATCGAGGCAGTCCCTGGCATAGGCCGGATATTCGGCGTTGTATTGGGCCAGTAACTTCTTCACCTTTTCCGCTTTGCTCCGACATCCGGCAAGGGCGAGAGTCAATAGGAGTAAGAGGGCAACTGTTCGCATCGGAAACCTCCTTAAAACGTTTGTGGAATCGTGTGGTTCGAGTACGCAGGAAGAAGCAAGTCCTGCGTGAAATACACTTTGACGCGGTGGCCCTCCCGAATCGTGATGGTGGGCGGTATCTGCATGAAGCGGTCGAGGATGGTGGTCGCAGACTGCGAAACACTGGCCGCAGTCCCGTTGGTGAACGCCTGGGAGCCGCTCGTGGTAATGGTGCCGCCGCCTTGCGTGATTTCGCTCGCTCCAGCAATCACACCCAGAGCTATCGAGGTGCCAAAGATCTGAAGGTAGTGGTTGTTGACCTTATCTTTCAGCGCTTCCTCTCCGATCTGATCGAGACCCTGGAACTGGTCGAGATCGACGGAGTAACCGTCCGGCATAATCAGGCGGTGAAAAACCACGGCCATCCGCCGCTGTTGGCCGAAGCCTGCCGCTCCAATCCTCTTTGCTTCGCCCAAAACAACGGTTCCCTCGGGAATGATGACGTGTTGACGATCGTGCGAATACAAGGGATTTGAGACAAGGACTTTGACCGGTCCTGCGGCGTCTCCGTCGAGGCGATTCATCAGAACCGTGTCGAGGGCCGAACCCTCGTAGACGAGATAGGGCTGCCCGGTTGCCGAATCGACATTGGCCTCTAGTGGGCGTTTGTAGCCTCCGTGAGTCTCTTGCTGTTCTTCTGCGGCTCGTGGGGTGGCGAGATTGGGGTTTTCCTGCCGCTGGGAACGGTCATACTGGGCGGGCACGATCTGGCCTTGCTGTTGCTGTTGCGCTTGCTCGGCGGGACGGGAGTACACAAGGTTGGAAGCGAAACGGGAGTTGTCCGCCCGTTCGCGTTCTTTCGCGGCGATCAGCTGTGCCTGCTGTTGTACGGGCGTGAGTTGCAACTGCATGTTGCCCTGCTGCGCTTGGGGGCAGGGCCGGCCCGGAACGCAGGGAGCGGCAACGCCGGTCGGGCCGAAGGCCGCGGCAGCGGTCTGCTGCGCGGGCGTCGGAGACGCAAGTGCCGGATCTCCCAAAGCAGCAGCGGCCATTGTCGCCTGCTGCTCTTTTTGGCGTTCGGCCTGAAGCTGGTTCTTCAACTCCTGCACGTTGTTGTCGGTGTTGTCCTGCAACGTAGGTTGCGGTGGTTGCCCTTTCGCGCTGGGCTGTTGCCCGGGCGTCTTCTTGCCGGACGAACTGAAGAGCGCCGCCACAATCACGAGTAATGCCGCTCCCAGATAAACAAAGGTCTTGAGGTTTTTCTGCAAGACACCCTTTGGCAGTTCCAAGTTGCGGCGCAACGTTGGTTCGGCTTGCGGGTCGGGCTGCGGTTCGGTGTGGGGAGTAAAGATGTTCTCGGTCATGGCGGTTATCCCTTGCGCGTGAATCCCATCCGCTTCTTACCCAGCTCCACATATCCGCTGTCCATAATCTTCGGGATGATGTATGTCCCTTCCCGAAGGTCATAGGTGAGGAGATTGGGTTTGCCGTCTTTCATCTCATAGACGCTGAACTTTTCAGGCGCATTGGTCTTGATGTAGGTGAACTTGTCGTCGTGATAGATCGACTGGACATCGAAGGGTGCTTCGTTCGCCTTGTAGACATAGTCGAACTTGAGCTGTGTTGGATAGGCGCTCTTGTACTCATCCACTGCCTGTTCAACGTGCGATTGCAGAGCGGCAAGCTGCTGCCTCGACTGTTCGAGTTGGGCGGCGGGCACGAACTGCGCAGGGCCGCTTGCGGCCACAATCGCGGAACGGTCGGCGGGTTCGACGATCACCTTTAGGTCGGGGGCGCCGGTAGAGCCGGAGATGTCCTGGAGAGTGAAACTGTAGATGTTTCCCTTGTCCGTAATGAGATTCAGGTTCGAGCTGATGCCCTGTTTCGCCGGGTGCACAAAGCAAAAGTTGCCAACCACGTCCACGATCCAGAAGTCCTTGTCGCCCGTGGCGGCTTCCATGATCTTCTCGGTCGTGGGCAGTTCGATCAGGGTTGTGTATTTCACCTTGGCTCGGATCGCAACGATGTCCTGCGAGTGATACTGCACCGTGCGTGCCGACTCCTGTGCCAAGGCGCCGATGGAAGCAACGACCAATACGCAATTGATGAGGAATTTCGGATGTCGCATAGCATTTCTCCTTAGTGGTTCGTGTTGGAAGTTGATAAGGTCAGCGCACGCGGCTGGAATGGATACTCTTCCGCCAGACGCCGAAGGCCAAACGCAAAACCGTAGCGCTCGAAGTACTCCCGCTTCTTGAGGTTGTCGCGGGCGTTGTTGGTCGCCATCCAGTGCGAGACCGAATCGACGTTCAATTGCACTTTCTTTGAGGTCTGCGCCTTCCGAATGAGCATCTGACCAGGCGGAACCAGGCCTCCGATAAGATCCAGCTCTGTGTCGTTCAGATGAAACGCTTCCCGGTAAACTTCGCGGTTCATCTCCGGGTTGGCGAGGAAGATTTTCGTGGGGCAACTCTCGGCCACAATCGCCAGCATCCCCGACTCCTCAAGCTCTTTGATGGATTGCGTAGCCAGGATCATCGCGGCGTAGTGCTTGCGCCACGTCTTCTGAGCCTGCACCACATAATTGCGAATCGTCTCGTTCTTGATGAAGAGCCACGCTTCGTCGAGCAGGAAGATTTTGAAGGTGGCGAGCTTCTCCGGGTCGGCAATTTCATTCGACGCGCGGTGCAAAACGTAAAACAGTAGTGGTTCCAAAACCTCGGGCGCATCGTTCCAGCCGTGGAAGTTAAAGGTCTGAAAGTGGGAGAACGAAAGGGTGTCCTCGGCGTTGTCAAACAGGAATCCGTACTGTCCACCACGCGTCCAGCGGTGCAGGCGTTCCTTTAACTCGCCGATGATGTTTCCAAAGTTCGAGATGGTGCGCTGGCTCGGCTCCAGCACGTACATCCGCTCGATCGCGTCCCACAACCGGCGTTCTTCCTTGAAGTCGAGCCGGTAGCGCTGCTCGTTCCCCTCAATGAGCACGCGGAAGAAGCTGAAGAGAAATTGCATGTTCTCCTTGGTTTGAGGTAGTGAAAATGGATTGATGGTGAAGTCTCGCGCCTCCTGGCCAACATTCAGGTACGATCCGCTGAAGATCGTCGTCAGGGACTGGAAGCTGCCGCCGATATCGAAGATGAAGGTCAGCGGGTTGTATTTCTGCGCGTTCTGCAGCAGGAAATTGCAAAAGTACGATTTGCCACTCCCGGTCATCCCGAGAATCAGCGTATGGGCAACCTCGCCGTTATGCAGGTTGAGAAAGTAGGGCGTGCTGTTGTCGGTTTCGAGTACGGCCAGGTACTCGGTGCCGAGATAGGTGTTCGTCTTCTCGCCGGGAAGGATCGTGAACAGAAAAGACAGGTCGGCGTAGTTTGTGTTGAGCAGATACAGTTGGCGGAGGTTTAGCGCATAGTTGCCCGGCACGGTGGCGAAATAGGCGTTGAGCTGGTTGTACGTTTCCGCAAACAGATTGCCATCGGCGTTGGTGAAGATGCCAGTGAACTCGGCCCCGAGCTGATCGAGTTCCGTTTGTGAACGGCCGTACAGCACAATCGTCAACGAGAAATCGCCCAGCGATTGACCGTCACCCAGGGCCCGCAGGCAATCTCCGAGGTTTTCAATGTCGGCCTGTTTGGACTCGTCCACCAGCACATCGCGCGGGTTCGTCTTCGTGGCGTCGTTGCCCATCTGAGAGACAAACCCGGTCTTCGACATATTGAAGTGGCGCCGGCGCTTGTTCACTTCTTTGAGGGCCTTGTCGGCTGGGAGCGGCGTCCACTCCGTCACGACACGGAAGTTGGCCGGAATCTTTAGCAGCGCGTCGAGCACCAGGGGCCGTGTTTCGGTGACGGCCTCTTTCATGGTCAGCACACGGACAATGTGATCGCCGACGCGCAGGTGATCACGTTCGGCTTCGATGTTGGAGTTGACAACCTGATAGTCGAGAAACTGCGTGGACTGGGGGCTGCCCGCAACACGCCAATCGTCGTAATTCAGCAACCGGCGGAAAAACCTGAACTGTCCCTGTTGGTTCAAGACTTCGATTTGCATGAAGTCAGAAAGCTGACGAGCGAATGCCTGCACGCTCTGGTCGAGCCGTCGAAGATCGTGTTCAATATGCGTACGCAATAGCGTTTTCATGCTGTCATTGGTGAACTGCACTTTTAGTTCGCCAACCGCGCCCGCGGGATCGCGCAAGATTCGAGCGATTGCCGCGCCCACGCCGGTCTTCGACCTGGCGCCTTCGAGCAGAATGCAGTAGAAGATTTCAACCTGATAAAGATGGTCGCGCTTCGCTTCAAAGAACTTCCTCCGCTGTTCGATCGCCGCTTCCACAATCGGGTCGTCATATTTTGCGAAGGGTATATCGGGGCGATTCGATTTGAAGAGGTATTGGTAAACATGGAAGCCTGAGCCGAACGCTTTGAGCGCTGCCTCCAACCGCTTCACCGCGTACTCCTGTTCCGAGCGGTCAAGACTTTCGTAGTCCACGCCGGGAACACTGAGAACCATGCCTAGATCCCCGCTCTTGGTAAGGAAAGCCGTCTCGTTCCAAAAGCCATAGAGGTTGATGTGGTCGTTGAGAGCCGCACTCTCTTTCCACGGCTTGATGGCCTTGTCGAGGCGTAGCATCAGACCACCTCCACACGAGGGACTTGCTGTTTGGCCGCGTCATAGCGCACGTTGTAGCGTTCGGACTTTGCCAGGATGCGGAGGAATGCCGGATCGCTGTTCGTTACCCAATGCCCGAAGGCAAAACCCCCGATGAATACGGCGATGCCTGCCAGGATGGAATTGAAGAGATTGAAGGCCCCCACCGCTCCGACGCAGACGAAGTAGAACAGCGTGCGTTCCACGCCCAAGTAGGTGAGCGGCTTGTGCAGGCTCTTGAAGACTCGATTTGTGCGGTGCTTCTGCCGTGGTTGCTCTGGCATACGTCCTCGTCCAAAAATGGGTGGAAGGTGGCCGGGGAGGGCTCTATACTCCCCAGAGCCAACTCAGGACATTCACGGCGAGAACGGCAATGCCCGTTCCGGCGGCCACGCCGGCCAGCGCCTTTTTTGCGCCGGGTTCGCCGTGGGCGAAGCCATAGCCGCCGATGACAATGGCGACCAGACTTGCAACTTTCGCGATCGTGCCGGTGAAGAGGGCTTGGATGGCGTTAAAGCCAGTGTCGAACGGTGAGCCCTGTGCCATCGCGGCCACAGGCAGGACAAGAAGTAGGGTAAGAACGGCGGCGGTCGGACGTGCCCACTTCCATCGAAAGAAGGGCTGGATGGGGCGGACGAGGTGGATTTGGAGCCAACGTGATGACATTTGCGCCTCCGGGAGCAGCTAGAATCTGCTGCGTGTGGCGCAAAACTAGTCCCACTCAATCATCGTGTCTAATCACTTCTCGTTATAACGTTATTCCTGGGGGTTATAGGTCCGAGAAGTCAAAGTGATTCGGTCGGTCAAGTTGGAGTCGAGGCCAAGATGACGAGCTTCTAACCAGCTCATAAAAAGTGAGATAGGCGTTATCGCTTCGCTAAACCTTCGGTTGCCCACATAGCGTCCCAGCGTCTGGGCGACCAGCGACGCCGGGTCTGAATAGCACCGGGACACGGCACGCGTTTACCGCCACTGCAAGGACTTTCTGGCGCTTTGGTGGAGTGATTTTCTCCTTCGTAAGCCCCGCCTTGTCAATAAGCTACGCATCCGCGCAACGGCTTGGTCCACGAGAGATTCGTGCGACGAATCGGCGTGGAGCCGTTTTTTATAACCTGTAGGAATAACGTTATAACGAGAAGTCATTGGACACGGCGGCAGGAACGGGTCAAGTTGGTTGACTATCGCCGGTCCCGTACAGACTTGACCAGCCGAGGACGGCAACGGTCGGTTCCGAACCGCCGTGCCAGACTTTGATAATGGATCTGTCAGCATCGTTACGGATTGAGGATTCCAATCCGGGGCAGTCGCCAAGAGAAGATTCTATGACGACCCTGATGCAGGCTGCTGTTCAAAATCTCGACTGGGGTTGGCATCTCGCATCGAGAATGCGTGACTTTAACGAGGACTCCATGTCAACCCAGCCTGGTTCGATCACCCTTGCCAGTCCGACATTGTCGGAGTTCGAGAAAATTGATTCGGCGGAGTTTGCTAAACGCATTTCGATGACGGAGTCCTGGGTTCGTAACCAGACCCGTAACAACTGCCACGACCCTATTCCCCATGTTAAGCTTGGCCGGTATGTCCGCTTCGAGTGGAACAGTCCCGAACTTAATGCCTGGTGGGATCGTCACCGTAAAGGCAATTCGGCACCGATATCAGGCAGGCCAGTTGAAACCGAAGGACGGTTCCTGGTACGCACGGTTCTACGACGAGGTGCCGGACGGGAGCGCGGGGTTCAGATCGAAAGAGAGATGGAAGAAACTCGGTCGGATTGAAGAGTACCCTCTCGAACGAGACATCCTCCCGGTTTTTGAGGGCTTCATGCAGGCGGTCAATGACCGTCTCCTGGGTGCTGTGGGGCCAGACCCAATCCTTCGCGTCTACATTGAGCAGAATTACCTGCCTTCCCTCCGTTTAGAAAAGAAGACGATCCGTGGGTACAGGGACACCTGGAATTTGCATTGGAAGAAGCGGACCCAAGACGTCACTTTCGGCCAGTTCTATCCGGACGTCGCCTTTCGCCTCCTCAAAGAGATTGCAGACCAGGACGACATCAGCAAAACGACCTTGCAGAGGGTGAAGGCGTTCATGTCAGGTGTATACACCCACGCCAGAGAGCAGGGTGATTTTCGTGGAGCGAATCCTCTGACTGGGCTGCGGCTGCAGAAAATCAGGGCGCGCCGGCCGCGGAAAATGCCATTCAATTCCCTTGCGGAAACACTCACCTACATTAAAGTGGTCGACGGTTTAAGGGCGAAGGCAGCAATTGCGACTGCCGGCTTCGCAGGGCTCACAGTCAGCGAACTGCAAGGGCTCGACTGGAAGGATCGTTATGACGGCCAGTGGCACGTAGAGAGAAAAGTAGTCGAGGGCAGAACGGGCGAGACCAAGACGGCGGCTAGGCAGGAAGGCGTTCCGATCATTCCGCACCTTCAGAAGATCACCGACAAATATTGGAAAAATTTGGGATGTCCCGCCGAAGGGCCGGTCTTCGGCAGATGGGTGAACAATCTGAAGCGCGACCACATCACCCCTCAGTTAAAGAAAAAAGGGATGAAGTGGAACGGGTGGCACGCTTTTCGCCGCGGCCTGGCCACCAACTTGCATGAGATGGGAGTTCCTACTAAAGTTATACAGAGAGTATGCCGTCACGCCGACGAAGCAACGACGAAGAAGCACTACATCCACGCCACCGAACCCGGCGTGCGGAGCGGCATGCGAAAGCTGGAAGCGTCGATAACACGAGAGAAAAACGAGAGACGCTAAAGCATCGCATTGTAAGTTATTGATTGTAAAGGATGCCGACGTAGCTCAGTTGGTAGAGCAGCCGATTCGTAATCGGCAGGTCATCGGTTCAAGTCCGATCGTCGGCTCCATTCTTTCAAGCACTTAGCGATCAGTTCACCAACCCTGCTGCACATGC
>Ga0187891_1003369_pt1 | contig 11207 bp, 5 predicted proteins | sample June2016WEW_21_4_FD_132990 | JGI IMG/M metagenome (GOLD analysis project Ga0187891, IMG submission 132990) | Peatland microbial communities from SPRUCE experiment site at the Marcell Experimental Forest, Minnesota, USA - June2016WEW_21_40 | ecosystem: Environmental > Terrestrial > Soil > Wetlands...
GTCGAGCAAAGCAAGCAACAACCGGCCAGCATGGCGGAAGCCCAGCTCGCTTCCCTGTGCCAATCCACTCGCGACGAGTATGCCCAGCGGTTGGAACAAGCCTTGCGCGAGCAGACGCAGGAGATGCATGCGGCAGCGGACGGCGAGGTCGCTTCGATCCGGCAAGCCGCCGCAGAGGCCATCGCGCAACTGCAAGGCAAGCTCGAGCAACAAGCCCAGGCAGCCGTCACCACACTGCGCGAGGAACTACAGTCGTCAAGCCAGGCCGTCGAGCAAAGCAAGCAACAACTGGCCAGCCTGGCGGAAGCCAAGCTCGCTTCCCTGAGCCAAACCACTCGCGACGAGTATGCCCAGCGGTTGGAACAAGCCTTGCGCGAGCAGACGCAGGAGATGCACGCGGCAGCAGACGGCGAAGTCGCGTCGATCCGGCAAGCCGCCGCAGAGGCCATCGCAACGCTGCGGGAGGAACTGCAGTCCTCAACCCAGGCCGTCGAGCACAGCAAGCAACAACTGGCCAGCTTGGCGGAAGCCAGACTAGCTTCCCTCAGCCAGGCCACCCAAGACGAATACGCCCAGCGCCTGGCACAGGCCTTGCGCGACCAGACCCAGGAGATGCACGCGGCAGCAGATGGTGAGGTGAAGTCAATCAAGCAGGCCACCGCAGAGGCGATTGCTCAACTGAAGGCGGTCGAGCGGGCGAGGGAGTCGAATCTCCTATCTCGGGCCGAAGCCGCGGAAGAGCGCCTGACGGGAGTCACGTCGGCAGTGGAGGCGCTGAAGGGGCGCGTGGGGCAATTGACGGAGGAACTGGAGGGGCAACACGCGGCGAAGAAGGAAGACTTGGAGGGAACTGCGCAGCAGTTGGGAGCGCGGTGGTCTCAGCAGTTTCAGGAGCAGGCCGCCGCGGCCGTCGAAGCGCTGCGCACCCGCATGACGGCGCTGGCGGAGGATTTCCAAGCGACGCAGGCAAGGAAGGCCGAGGATCTGGAGAGGGCCTCAGGGGAGCTGGAAGCGAGATGCTCCCAGAGGATTCAGGAACAGGCGAAGGCAGCCGTGCAGAGGCTGAGGGAGGAAGCAAAGAGTTCGGGCCAGATCGTGGAGGAGACCAAGAAACAACTGGCCGGTCTGGCGCAGTCCAGTCTGGCGGCCGCAGGCCAAGTGAACCCGTCGGAGTCCGGCCCGCTGCTCGCCCAAGCGTTGCAGGAACAGGTGCAGCAGATCCAAGCGGCAGCGGACGCGCAAGTGAATGCCATCAAGCAGGCCGCGCAAGATGCGATCGCAGAGGCGCAGGTGGCGGGGCAGAAGCGTGAGGAAGATTTCCTGGCGCGGACCGGCGTAGCCGAGGAACGTCTGAAAGCAGTGTCAATGGCGGTGGAGTCGTTGACAGACAGCGTCCACGCGGGCGGAGGGTTGCAAGCCGTCGATTTGGACAATGTCGCCCAAGAATTAGGCAATCGGATGACCCAGCAGTTCGAGAAGCAAACCGAGTTGGCGGTGGACAAAGTGCGGGCAGAAGTAAGAACCGCCGGGCGCGCCGTGGAGGAATTGGCGCGTCAACTCTCTGGTCTGGCGGAAACGAAGCGGGCCACCCTTAACCAGGTTGCGACAAACGCTGCGGCGGGCTTCGAGGCGCAGCAGAGAAAGTTGAAAATGCAGTTTGAGACGGCGCGAAAAGACCTCGAGGACCTTGTGGCGCGACGCATGGCGAGGATGTCCGTCGGGGCAATTCACAGTGCAGGCCCTTCGGATCGAAAGAGCCTCATAGTAAAACTAGCCGTCGGAGCAGGACTCTTCCTCATCATCGTCGCGTTTTTCCTGGCTCTCTCTCTTTCCACGCAGACCGTTATGCAATTGCGAAACGACGCGCCCACAGAATTCGCGGACGATAGTCCGGCCTGGAATGCCAAACGGCGCGATCGGGAGCACGAGGTGGCGCAGGCATATTGGCGAGCGGCAGCAGTGACCTTGCAAGCCAAGTATCCGTTCGGCAGCGATCTGCCGGCCGATCCGCCCGATGAGTTTCGAGTCGATAGCACCTACGACCCGCCGGGCGGCGCGAAGGCCCTTGCCGAGCTCAGGCTTCACTATTGGGGTAGCGTTCGCGCGGCTTGGCACCAGCGCTCCTTCTGGGTAGAAATCCAGGAACCCGACACCACCTGGAGTGCCCGCTTCCATCACACCTGGGAGCGAATCAAAGGCAAGTAGGCGCGGGCCGGCTCCGCATCCTGTCCAGGCCGAGGTCGGCCGCGCTGCGCTTGTTCCCTTTCCCTTTTAATTCAACAGACCACACTCTCCGCAGATCACTTGGTCACAACTTCCTTGCGCGCCGCAGAGGCTTTGCGTCCGCGCCGCATTCTCTTGAATCCGGAATCTTGAATTTTGAATTGTGGCCCTGCCACCCTGTGTTACAGTGGCAGTGGATTGCGCGATTGTAGGGCCGCATTGCTGGCCGCCTGTTTGCCAGGACAAACGGAATGACCACGCTGATTCAGGACATACGCTACGGCCTGCGCCAACTGCGTCGCAGTCCCGGATTTGTGGCCGTCGCCGTGGCCACTCTCGCCCTGGGAATCGGAGCCTCGACGGCCGTCTTCAGCATTGTTGATGCGGTGCTGCTGCACGGCTCGCCCTACCACAACCCCGCCCAACTTGTAGAGATCAGCACCAAGAGCCCACAAGCGGAAGAAAACTCAGTTTCCGCAGGAGAGTTCAACGATTGGCAGGTGCAGAGCCAGGCGTTTGAGAGTCTGGCCGCGTATGAAAGGTGGGAATTTCGCGTGCTGACCGGGTCCGGCGAGCCGGACGAAGTCTGGACCTGCCCGGTGTCCAACACTGTCTTTCACCTGCTAGGTGTCAATGCGGTCCTCGGACGGACCTTCGCGGAGAATGAGACCCAGGTTGTGGTCCTCAGCCACGCATACTGGCGCAGCCATTTCGCAGCCGATCCCAAGATCATAGGCAAAACCGTAGCACTCGATGCCAAGCCTTACACGGTGATCGGCATTGCCCCCGCTGATTTTGAGTATCCCGACGCGAACACCGAGGCGTGGATTCCGCTCACGTTCAGCGCCCCCGAGGCGCAAGATCACGAGCATCGCTCGCTCGACGTGATCGCCCGCCTGAAGGCGGGAGTTACGTTGCAGCAAGCCCAAGCCGCCATGGACCTGGCAGCCCGCAGGCTCGGCATCGAGTATCCCAAGACGAATGCTGGATGGAGCGCCGTCGTGAAGCCGTTCCGACCCCGGGAAATCGGCAGCACTCTGCGTCTGGCCATCCTGTCATTACTTGGAGCAGTGGGCTTCGTCCTGCTGATTGTCTGCGCCAATGTCACCAGCATGCTCCTCGCCCGCGGTGCGGCGCGGCAAGGAGAAGTCGCTGTGCGTGCGGCTTTGGGCGCCGGACGCCTGAGATTGATCCGGCAATTGCTGGTCGAAGCCTTGCTTCTTGCGGGAGCGGGCAGCGCCGCCGGGCTCCTCCTGGCGTGGTGGGGTCTCGCGGCGATGGCAAGGCTCATACCCAGGTACACGCTGACTGAGCCGGCTGTGCATCGAATCGCGATTAATCTCCCGGTGCTCGCCTTTGCGGTAGCCCTCGCGCTGCTCACCGCGATCGCCGTGAGCCTGCTTCCCGCGTTGCGAGTCTCCCGTCCAAACCTGAATGAATCTCTTCAGAAGCGCGGGCGGACCTCGGGAACCAGCGCCGGAGGATCTCGAGTTCAGCGCGCGCTGATCGCGTGCGAGTTGGCGCTCGCGCTGGTCCTCCTGCTTGGAGCAGGCTTGATGATCCGAAGCTTCATGAGCCTGGAAGAGGCTCCTACAGGCTTCAGGCCTGACCATCTGTTAACGGTGCGCGTGCCCTTGGTGAACTACAAGTACGCGCCAGGCCCGCAGTCTGCGGCTTTCTACCGCAACGTACTTGAGCGTATCCAAGCTATCCCGGGTGTGAGGGCTGTCGGGATGGCCAATAACCTGCCCTTTACCGGTTTTCATACTTCTCTGGATTTCCCCGCCCCGCCGAACGGGTGGGGGGAAGGCACCCCCTATATACACGCTCGCAGTGTGAGCCCCGGGTATTTTCACGCCATGGGGATACGGTTCAAAGGGGGACGTGACTTCACTGAAGCCGACAACCAGAAGGACGCGCGCTGTGTTCGCATCGTTAACGAAACCATGGCGCGCCGCTACTGGCCCGGAGAGGACCCCGTGGGGAAGCAAGTTCCTGGAGACTGCCGAAACGCCGCTCCCTCTTTGATCGTAGGTCTGGTCGCCGATTCAAAGCAGGACTCGCTCGATTCGAAGGTGGAACCTGAGGTGTTCCTCCCGTATGCCCAAGTCCCGTTTGCCTCCTTCCTGGTCACGTTCGTGATCCGCACGGCCTCGAACCCAACCGATATCACCGCCGCCGTCCGCCGCGCGACCTGGGAAGTCGACCAAGACCAGCCGGTGATCCAGGTCCGAACCATGCAGGATGTGGTTCAGGAATCACTGTGGCGGCAACACCTTTCCGCATCCATGCTCGGCATCTTCGCTGCCTTTGCAGTGCTTCTTGCGGCAGTCGGCATTTATGGAGTCTTTTCTTATTCGGTCGCCCAGCGCACCCACGAAATCGGCATTCGTACGGCCTTGGGCGCCAGTCGCGGAGATATATTGAAGATGGTGGTCGGACAAGGTCTGCTTCTCACCTTGATCGGTGTGGGTGCAGGGATTCTTGCCGCACTCGCGCTCACCCGGCTGCTCGCGAGCCTGCTTTACGGCGTCCGGCCCAGGGACCCCCTCACCTTTGTGGCCTTGTCGTTGTTGTTGACCGCCGTGGCCGTCCTCGCCTCGTACTTCCCCGCACGCCGGGCGACCAAGGTCGATCCGATCGAGGCGCTGCGGTATGAATAAAGCAGTGGCTAGTGGCCAGTGGCTAGTGGTTAGTTGTCTTTGCGACCTTTGCGAACTTTGCGGCTTTGCGTGAATCCGGCTCGCGGAGCGTTGTAGGGGTAGGGCTTGCCCTACCCGGCCGCCGCAGGCACGGCAAAAGGGGGCGGCAAGCCGTCCCCCTACACCGCCTGCCGTCACCGACGGATGGGGGTCAGTGCCTTTGGGTTTCCGGGATATATCTTTTCTGGTATATTAGCCTGATGACGCGGGTTTATCCATGGCCCGAATAACCCAACTGCACAAGAAGTGGATGCATGAGCCGAAGTACCGGCAGGCCTATGAGGCGCTTGAGGAGGAATTCGCTTTGGCGAAGGCGGTCATCCGCGCGCGGAATCGCGCCGGGCTCACTCAAGAGAAATTGGCCCGAAAGATGGGAACAACGCAGCCCACAGTTGCCCGCCTGGAAAGTGGGCGGACGATTCCCTCCATGCGGACTCTCCAACGCTTAGCAACGGCCACGGGGTCCCGTTTGCAGATCAGCTTTGAGCCTCGGCGTACCAATCGAATTGCAGGGTAGACCTGTCAACCCGGCTTTCATCAGGGAACACCGCTCTACCCTACTTTACCAACCGGCACTTTGTAGAACGCCATGGGCACGCTAATTCACGACCTTCGTTACGGCCTCCGCCAACTGCGCCGCGCTCCCGGCTTCGCGGCGGTGGCCGTGCTGACCCTGGCGCTCGGCATCGGGTCCACCACAGCCATCTTCACCGTGATCAACACGGTGCTCCTGCACCCGCTGCCCTACCCGGATGCCGACCGCATCGTCAACATCGGGCGCAATAACGCGAACGGGCGCTACTCAGATAATGTCCCGATGGTCAGTTTCTGGCTGCACGACAACCCGGGTTTTGAGGACCTCAGCGCCTACAGTGAAGCCGCCACCACCGTCAGCCTGAGCGGCGGCGACCGGCCTGAACTCGTCGAGGCGTTAAAAGTCTCGCGGAACTACTTCCACTTGCTGGGGGCCGCGCCCATCCTGGGCCGCACGTTCGTCGCCGCCGAAGATCAACCCGCCGGGGCACAGGTCTTGGTGATGAGTTTCGGCCTCTGGCAACGCCGTTTCGGCGGCGACGCTTCGATCGTGGGCAAAGCGATCGCCCTGGGCGGCGCATCGTACACCGTGATCGGCGTCCTCGCGCCCCGCTTCAGGCCTTACCCACCGGCCGACGTCTGGTTTCCCTTGCAGGCTGACCCGAATAGCACCGATCAAGCGCACGTGCTGACGGCTGCCGGCCGGCTCCCGCCCGGCACAACCCTCGCGCAAGCCAATTCCTGGATGAAAGTCCTTGGCGAGCGCTACATCCAAGCGCATCCCGAGCAGCTCGGCAGCGACGAACGGGTCGGCGCCATTCCCATGCGGCAGCGTTTGACGGGGAACGTACGGCCGGCGTTAATCATTCTGCTGGGCGCCGTAGGGCTCGTGCTGCTGATCGCCTGCGCCAACGTCGCCAACTTGTTGCTCGCCCGCGCTCTCAGCCGGCAAAAGGAAATCATCGTGCGCGCCGCCCTCGGCGCCGGCCGGGGGCGCATCGTACGCCAACTACTCACCGAAAGTCTGCTGCTGGCGCTGACGGGTGGGTCGGTGGGCCTCCTGCTCAGCCCTTGGGGCGTGCGGGTGCTTGTCGCTTTCGCGCCCGGCGGTTTGCCGCGCATCCAGGAGATGGCGCGCGTTCCGGCCCTCGACGCACGCGTGGTTGTCTTCAGCGTGACGCTTTCGGTGCTTACCGCTGTTCTCTTCGGCCTCCTCCCGGCGTTACAGCTTTCGCGCGTCGATCTTGTTTCGTCGTTCAAGGAAGCGGGCGGGCGCGCCGCAACGGGACTAAAGCAAGGCCAAACGCGTAACGTGCTGGTAGCCGCAGAAATGGCCATCGCCGTGGTCCTGCTGTGCGGGGCAATACTGCTCATGCGAAGCTTCCTCGCCATGCACAGCGTCGCGCCCGGCTTCGATCCGCGAAACCTTCTCACCCTGAAAGTCGCGCTGGCCGGCCCGGAAGACGCGAACGCCGGCGCGATGGGTCAACTGGCCTACCAAACCGCCCAGCGCATCGAGCGCATTCCCGGAGTCGAGCGGGCGACGGTGGCGAGTTCCCTGCCCACGCAAGCCATGGCCGACATGATCTTCGACATCCCCGGCCGGCCGCCGCTCGAACGCTTCAAGTTTACGGGCGACGTGCTTTGGTGTTTCATTTCCCCGAATTACTTTGACGCGCTGCGCATCCCACTACTCTCCGGGCGAGGGTTCCGCGAGCAGGAGCCGCCACACACGGTGATCATTAATGAGGCCATGCGGCGCAGGTTCTGGCCCCAGCAAGACCCGGTGGGCCAGTCGATTCTGATCGGCGCCAGCCTGGGCCCGCCGCTCGAGCAAGGCAGCACGGAGATCGTGGGCGTGGTCGGCGACGTGCGCGAGTTGCTGGATGCTGACCCGCCCCCGACCATGTACCAGGTTTGGGCGAACGTTCCCGGCGGCGGGATCAAGATGCTGAGCCAGATGTACCCCGCCAGCGTCGCGGTGCGTACGAAACTTGGCGTAGCACCCATGAGTGTCAGCCAAGCGGTCGAGCAAGCCTTGCTGGCTCGTGACACGCAACTGCCCGCCACCAAAGTCGAGACCATGGACCAGGTAATGCTCGAATCCACCGCACAGAAGAACTTCGACCTTCTGCTGCTCGGCATTTTCGCCGCCAGCGCCCTGCTGCTGGCAGCAGTCGGGGTTTTTGGCGTCACCTCATTCTCCGTCCAGCAAAGGACACACGAAATTGGCATCCGGGTGGCCCTCGGCGCCCCGAGGAGCAGCGTGCTGGCGCTCGTGCTGGGTCAAGGACTAGCCGCGGCGATGGCGGGCGTCGGGATCGGCATAGTTGCCGCACTGGCTTTGACGCGATTTCTATCCAGCCTGCTGTTCGGCGTCAAACCCAACGATCCGCTGACGTTCGGCATCGTTGCCCTCGTCCTCGCCGGCATCGCCCTGCTCGCCGCCTACATTCCCGCCCGCCGCGCCACAGAAGTCAACCCCATGGTCGCGTTGCGCCACGAGTAAGGCAATGGCCAGCCCCCGCTTCTCATTGGAGCACCCTACAGTCGATCTATGCCCGGCTTGTACTCGTCTCCGTTTTTGTTCGCCGCATCCCTGTACTTGCTCCTCCAGCTCAGCCGAACGTCACCCCAGGCTCGAACCCAACGCGGACTTCAGGGTCGCGTCAAAGTCGACTGCGCAGCTTTGGAGTGCGGCGGCTTGCCGCCGCTTTCCCGCAGGCCAGCTTGCTGGCCGGGCTGTCTGCGCCCACCTCCGCGAGCAAGCTCGCGGAAAAAAAGCGGCGGCAAGCCGCCGCACTCCAAAGCTGCCCTCGGTCGTCCGCTTAGATCGTACTCTCCTGCGAGTCTAACGCTACTCTGACACGGACTTTCCGTCTCTTGACAAACGCATTACAGTAGGCTATGATATTTCTGCGGGATTGCGAGCTTGTGGCTTTGCTGCGTGATTTGAGGGGAGTGAAAGAGAAGTGGAGAATTGCCCGGCGGTCATCCAAAGTGGTGATTCGGACAACAATACGCTGCGCCCTGCCCTCGTCGGGTATTCCGGGGAATCTCGCCGGCTAAACACACCTCGCATTCCGCTCATTTTTCAAGAATCGCCGGAACAAAGCGAGAATGTCTATGAAAACAAAGGATGACGGGGTTCGCTGAGGGCCGGTTTGGAGGTTCGGTGCAATCTCGCGCACGACAGTTTGTCCCAGCCATCTCGACACGGACACTATGTCCCTGAAACGCTAAGACTCCCTGGCTCCCCGCCCACCCTTTCCGCCGCACTCGAGGCAGCACCAGTCGACCCGGCATCTGAAAGCGCACAACTTCCTGCCCGCCGTTCTGATCAGTCCGGCGGCGGTGGGGTCGCGGGACCAGGCCCTTCGCGCCGCCACGGCTGCGCCGCTCAATACTGCGTGAGGCTCAGCGTGTTTCCGTCCGGGTCTTTGAACCACGCCACTCGAGCGCCGCTTGGGGAGTTCCAGATGCCGAGTTCATCCTGCTGCATTCCCGCATAGCGTTCCAAGGCCAGGTTCGCCTGTTGGAGCCGTTTTGCCGTCGAAACGATATCCCGGACGTGCCAGCCGAGCACCGTGTATGGGGCTGTGACGAGTTCCGGAACGCGGGTGACCCGCAACATCGTTCCCCCGACATCGAAGACAAGCGCAAACTGGTCCTCACTAACCAAATGCAGACCCAGTGTGTCGCGATAGAACTCTTTGGCGCGACCTGGGTCGCGCGTAGCTACGAAAGCCACGAGCTTTTCAGATCCGAGCATAGATCCTCCCGGGATTCCGGCGGTCGCCTTCATCTTATCCATTCGTCTTCAGCCCTGGCTATAGTGTATTACGGAAGCGCGTGCTAACCTACGAAATGATAGGGCTGACAAACTTCCTTCGCTATTTCCTGCTCAACGCTTCCATCAGTCTCTGCTCGATGCGGCGAAAAGCGGCGGGATCGCGAACGTAATCAGTGAAAGACGAAACCGCGCTCGCGCAAATCTGGTCGGCAGCGTCGTGATCACGCGCCGCGAGCGCGCGCAGCATTTCATAATCTTCGCTGCTCTCGCGCATCGCTTCGAATCGAATGGAACTTCGAACGGTGAGGTGCTCGCGATCCGGATAGACGATGAAGGCATCGCCCGAAGGCAGCAGTTCCGTATTGTCGTCGATCACCGGTTGGGTGTCGAGCAGCGGCTTCGGAGTCCAGTAATCCCCGCCCCAATGCAGAAACCCCGTAAAGCCGTAGCGGAAATCGAGCCACTGGAGAAGTCTTACTTTGATCAAGGGCAAGTCCATCAGGCGGTTCAGGTACCGCTTCTGAGGATAAAGACAGGTGTAGAACCAGACGGCGTGGCCGTCGCCCATGCGCTGCTTGAGCAGCGGCATCTGGCCGTCGAACCGCCCCAGTTGCGGAACCCAAACGTCGCAATTCTTCTGTAGCACCTCCGGCAGATTCTCCGCGTCGATGGCATCGAGTGTCGGAATTCCCGGCATTTGTTGGTGAACGAGGGCGGCGAACCGGCCGTAATAGGGAGGCTCATTGCCGTGCGCCTCGTCGAGGACGTGCTGAAAATAACGGGTGTCCCAGCCTTTTTCCTTGAGATGTGTTCCGAGGGCGCCGAGGAAGGCGGAAACGGCAGGCTCGACGCGCGGGTCATCAGGCGGAAGAGAAACTCTCTGGGGCTTGCCGTCGACTACTTGAAAGCTCGACACGACCAGCGACGCGTCATAGCTGCCGGCGCGGTCGAGCAGGTGGCTGCCCTCGATGTACCCGATTGCTCCCGCCTGCTGGAACGTCTCTACCCAACGGTCGAAGTTGGTGAAGTCGTATTGGAGATTCCCGCTTTCGAGGCGAGGCTGGATGAGCGTGAGAAGCGGCGTTAGGATCACGTTTTGACGATGCGCTGCCAACACGTGAGCCACATTCGAAACCAGCGTCCACCACGGCGGCGAATAGGCGGCCACGCCGAAGAACTGTTGCGAGGTCTTGTCGTCCAAGGTGAACCAGTTAGTGACCTTGAGAGACATCTCGGCAGGCACCGAGGCGCTCATGACTCGAAGACGAAAAGGCCTGCGCGCCAGCAAGCGCTCACCCGAGCGCAGCGCGATCGAGCCTTCGTAGACTCCCGGCGCAGCGTCCGGCGGAATGGCAATGGTCACCCAGATCGGCGTGGTACGGCGAGCCTCGAGATCAAAGGGAAAATCCTCCAGCGGATCGGGATACCATCCCGGCGCCGTTCCGACCAGCTCATCCGGCGGGGAGTCCGGCGGGTGCGAGCCCACCACCACGTAGGCGACGTGATGGACTTCGACGCTCGATATGCTGCGGCCGGCGCCGCCCTCGAGCGCCTTCACTTCCGCCGTAAGGGCCGGGAGCGGGCGGCTGGAACGAATGGCAAGTTGCACGCTCAGATGCTGGTTCCGAGCCCCGGTGAATTCCGGCGAACGCAGGCTGTGCGCCCCAGGCGCATCGTCCGGGAAGACCTTGACCAACGAGTCGACATACCAGGCACTCAACTCCGCGGGACCCTTTCCCTGCGCCACTCCTGCGGAAATGCAACAACTCAGAGCCAGGATGGCGATGCAAGAACGAAACATACAACCCTCCAGCTTCGGCATCTTGTCGCCCGCTCCTTCCTAGAACCTGACGGCAGACAGGGGCGATGTCTGCGGCGAACAAGGATATACTAACTGGGCTCGATATGGGAGGGAAGCACTCTGGAGGCTTTTATGGTTCCAAAGGAAAGGCTGA
>Ga0187891_1003373_pt1 | contig 11197 bp, 14 predicted proteins | sample June2016WEW_21_4_FD_132990 | JGI IMG/M metagenome (GOLD analysis project Ga0187891, IMG submission 132990) | Peatland microbial communities from SPRUCE experiment site at the Marcell Experimental Forest, Minnesota, USA - June2016WEW_21_40 | ecosystem: Environmental > Terrestrial > Soil >...
ATAGCGGATTTGTTTTATTGCGCGTTCTTCATCGATGTTTTGTCCCTTTAAGGCTAACCGCATGCACCCGAATCCTAGAACTGACAACTTATCGCCGTTTTTTGGAACTGTTCTATATTGCATTTTCAAACGCCCCTGATAAATGTCTAAACAACCAGACTTTCGACTGACTAATCAGTTTAATTTGCAATTACGCGCCATTCTTAAAAGCATTACGCATTATTCAGAACTACTGTTGAAATTCTTAATCACTTTATTACTCAAAAATTCCCTTCCGCAGAAGATTGAGCGTATATGCAAACGTATATGAAAAACGTATATATTTTGACCTACCGGGAAATAGCTGAGAGCACACGCAGGTCTCTAGATTCAAATCTTTATCTTTTTGGGGCAAATTGGCTTCTAGCTATATTTTCTAAAAATTTTGCTTCGCCTTATAGCTTCTTCTATGGGGAAACCTATAAGGTTCACCGCTATTATTTCGCCAATAAGTACTCCTAAGAGACTGATCTCCAGAGGAACGTGAAGTAACAGTGAGAGGTATCCTCCAACAATTAAACCAACGACTACTGTTTCTGCTACACTTCCCAGAAACCGCTGAGCCCTGCTTCCCTTACGGCCAATATACCAAGCTAAAGTGCAAGCAACAAGATTTGCAGTTGCGCCGCCTACAATATCAATTATTCCAAGCCCGCCAGAAACAGAGTTAGAAACTAAGCAGCCCAAACTAAGACCTAGCGCAGCGGGAAACCCAAAAATCATCGACAGCGGCAGCATAAGATCAGCGACTCTTACTTGAAGGACTGCAAAACTTAACGGCCAATAAATGACTCCAACCGCATATAAAGCGGCAAAAACAGTAGCAATTGCTAATTTTTTAGTATTTAATCTCATTTCATTCAACCCGGGTTTTTTAAGGTAGGTTATATACGGAAACTACCGAAGACGAATGCAATTATTTCCCTCGGCTATATTAACTTAACTTCGATTTTTCTGCTTCTAGTGCGTTTTGCTTTGAAAAATCTAGTGAATAATGCATGAGAAAGCAGATATAACTTCTGTAAAAGAGGTTCTAATAATTAACAAAGAGGTGAAAAATATGGAAAAGACGGAAAAGACAAAATGGGCTGACTATATAATTTCAGGAGTAAGATACAATGAGCCTAAAACTCATATTGTCTCAGTTGAGGTTCATAAAGATTTAGGAGACTCAATAGATACTGCAGTTCAAATAGTGCCAAAAGTTACTGTTATTCAAAATATTGATAATGGGATTACATATATGACGATTACCAAAGATGCATCGAATCCCAACAAATGGACGAAAGGACAAATAGTTCGTGTTGTAGCCGGACCAAAATATATCCGAACGGATGAAGACGCCAGAACCAAAGACAACCTTTCCAGTTTACCTGAATTTTAGGAATTAAATATTTTTCTTTTTTCTATTAAGAGTTTTGGCAATTACATATCTGCATTCATTATTAGATTATTTTCTCTTGACTTCTTGCCTTTATCCCATACCGGATTCTTTGACGTCTCGACGCGTAGTGACGCACAGTAACGTATAGTGACAGTAGGGACGAATCTAGACGCAACCTGAAAACACTTTAAGCCTTTTTTGCATCTTAATTCAGAAAAAGGCAAGTTGGCTGTTTAAATCTTTAAATAAACACTTACAACAACAATCAATAGGTGTGTAGACTTGGAAAAGAAAAAATCTGGAGAATTAAACACTCATGACGAATGTGTAAGAACTATTGCTGAAGACCTCAAAAAAGACAACTGGCTGGTAAAGGCGAACACTGCAGGCTGGGAAAAACCTTCCGAGATCGGCGGTGTTATTCCGGATGTTATGGCACATAAGGGTTGCCTAAAACGAATTTGTCAAATAGTAAGCGAGAAAGATTTTGAAGGCAATAAAACACAATACCAAGATTTTCAAAACTACTGTAAAGAATACGACTTTCAATTATATGTCATAGGCAAAAAGGGAAAACTCAATCCAATTGACCCACAAACACTAACAAAAAAATAAAAGCCATCTTAAATATTTACTGTCAACTATAGACACATTGGATCTGGCATCAAACACTTTTCAGCGATAAAGTCATACAGAATTAAGATATGTTCTAAAATACGTCAGCGACGGTGTTAAGCAATAATGTTATATACAAAAATTGTTATACAATATGCGTATGTCAGAGATAATCGCCGTCAGGGTTAAAAAGTCCCTGAAAGAAAAGATAAGAAAACATAAAATAAACGTCAGCAAAACCGTCAGAGAAGCTCTAGAAGACGAAGTCAAAAAACGCGAAGACGCGGAACTAGCCCAAGCGATTAATGAAATGAAAATTATCTTGGATAAAATCCCTGATGACGAAATCGTAAGAGCCATAAGAGAATCAAGAGACCAGCGATGAAACACTACCTCCTAGACGCAAACGCATTCATGTTTCTAATCAAGAAGTCCAATGCCAAAGACGTGATCGGATGCCTACAAGACTCCATGGTTCTTGATTTGACCTATTACGAAGTGGGAAATGCGATTTGGAAGGAAAGCGTCCTGACAAAATTCCTAACGCCCGAAGATTCTAAGACACTGGAAAAGGTCGTACAGACTATCCTAATGAACACTGACCGAATAACAAGCGAAGCAGTTACCTTTCAGAAAATCCTCGAAATCGCAAAAAACGAGAAACTCTCCTTTTACGATTCCAGCTATATCTATTTTGCCAAAGAAAAAGACCTCAAACTCATAACCGAAGATAAACAACTCAAAGCAAAAGCTCAGAAATATGTTGACGTTCAAACCATAACAGCATTACTACCTCCCTAAATATCTCGCTAACCCATCTTGCCGTTTATTGACGATTTTTAACTAATAATGACGCAGCCTGCACACACTTCAAATCCTGCCTCAAAAAACCATACCAACCAGAACAAAATTTATCTGACATGGAATTTTCTCCCTCGAACAGTTTAATAAAAACGCGCACAGTAAATAATTGTAACAGGAAGGTCCAATTTTGCAGCCAAAACAAGAAAACAAACCAAACAGGCTGATAAATGAAAAAAGCTCTTATCTCCTCCAGCACGCCTTCAACCCAGTAGACTGGTATCCATGGAGCCAAGAAGCCCTAGATAAAGCTAAAGCTGAAGACAAACCCGTATTCCTAAGTATAGGCTACGCCAGTTGCCACTGGTGCCACGTCATGGAAGAGGAATGCTTCAACGACCCACAAGTCGCAGAGCAGCTAAACCAATCGTTTGTCTGCATTAAGGTTGACCGTGAAGAAAGGCCCGACTTAGACGCGGCGTACATGGCTGTTTGTCAAGCTATGGGCAGAAGCTGCGGTTGGCCACTCAACATACTCATGACGCCTAAGCTTAACCCGTTTTACGCCGCAAGCTACATACCAAAATATAGCCGACTCGAATTAGTTGGCATGTTGGATCTTGTTCCTCAGGTCATGCAAATATGGAAACGGCAACGCTCGCAATTAGAAATTGTGGGAGCAGACATAAAGAGCCGCATAGAAGTAATGGAAAAAAGAACCCCTCAAAAAGAACTCGGCAAGGAAATCCTGCAAGACTCCTACGACCGCTTAACACTGGACTTTGACAAGGAAAACGGCGGCTTTGGTACAGCACCAAAATTCCCAAGACCCCACAACCTACTATTCCTTCTGCGCTATTATGCGAGAACAGGGCAGAAAAACGCATTGACTATGGTTGAAAAAACACTTCGGCAAATGCGGCTGGGCGGAATCTTCGACCAAATCGGTTTTGGTTTCCATCGTTACAGCACAGACGCTGTTTGGTTGGTACCGCATTTCGAAAAAATGCTCTACGACCAAGCACTGCTAACACTGGCATACATTGAAGCGTATCAGGCAACAGGCGCTGGAAAATTCAGGCTAACAGCTAAAGAAACAATAGATTATTTGGTACGGGATTTGTCTTCCCCTGAAGGAGGCTTCTACTCAGCTCAAGACGCCGACACCGAAGGCCAAGAAGGCAAATTCTACCTCTGGACCATGCAGGAAGTGGTAGAACCTTTGCCGCCTTCAGACGCAGATTTAGCTGTTCACTTGTTTGGGTTAACGGCTGAAGGCAACTACATCGACGACTCCGGAAAAAGAAACGGTAAAAACATACTCCACTTGCCCCTAGCCCTTGAAGAAACCGCAACACTCAATAACTTAACGCTGGACCAACTTATCGCCCGATTGGGTATCATTCGAAACAAACTTTTTGAAACAAGGAAAAAACGCGTAACCCCAGCCAAAGACGACAAGATTTTAACCGATTGGAACGGACTAATTATCGCCGCATTGGCAAAAACCAGCCAAGTTCTGGGCGAACAAAAATATTCGCAAACCGCCTCTGAAACAGCAGATTTCCTTTTGAAGCATATGCGTGGAGAAAATGGTCTGCTTTACCATCGCTTCGCGAAAGGTGAACGAGCTATAGAAGGATTCTTGGACGACTACGCTTTCTTCGTATATGGGCTAATCGAACTCTACCAGACAAACTTCAAAGAAGAGTATCTTCAAGCTGCCGCTGATTTAACCAAGACTATGATGACGAAATTCTGGGATGAAAAAAACGGCGGATTCTACCAAACACAAAACAGCGAAGCCACCATGCCAAGAATCAAGCAGCTCTATGACGGCGCGGTTCCATCAGGCAACTCAGTAGCGCTACAAGATCTGCTGTGGCTAAGCCGCTTAACCAACGAACCCACATACGACACAATGGCACTCCAAATGACCAGAACCTTCGCACAAGAAATAGAGGGTGCACCGGAAGCGTACACGTTCTTCCTTTCCGCAACTGACTTTCTAATAGGCCCATCCTACAGTGTGACCTTAATAGGCGATTTAAAGGAAAAAGACACATCAGAAATGCTGAATGCACTAAGGAAGAACTACCTGCCAACCACAGTTATTACGTTTAAGTATCCAAGCAAAGCAGGTTTAGGTTACCAGCAAATCGATGGCAAAGCAACCGCTTACGTCTGTCAAAACCAAACATGCCTCCCACCGACTAACAGCTTCAAGGTCATGCTTGAACAACTCGGAGTAAAACAAGAGAAACATTAAATTTTGAATCATCACAGTGTAGGAGTGCGACTGTATTTATTTTTAGACCTAAATTTTTTTCTATTAATCAGCAAGAAAAACTTAAAGTTAGCTATTATGGTAAAATGACGGTGCGCACAAAATGATTGGGTTAAGAGTAAATTACAATATTTCAAATCCTGTCATTCTTAAATTACTAATCATCTTAAGTTATAAGAGTTAAGCTGGGAAGAATTTAGATTTAGAAAAAAAGATTGAATGGAAGTGTTGATCCGTGGCTGAATCCGTAACTTTTGAACCCAAGAGTTTAGCAGAGCTTAGGCAGTTTTTTGAAGAGAATAAAGGCAGATATCATGAAATCTGGATAATCATAACAAACAAGAAAGCTGCAAATCCTCAAATTGTGTCATTCAATCAAGTTGTAAGCGAAGCAAGAAGTCAGGGGCTAATTGATAGCCGCATAAGGAATGTGGATGAGAAGAGGTACATGATACGTTTGACTAAAAGAATTAAAGCCTGAATGTCTAAAATCGAGAAAAAATATACTAAATTTTTAAGTTCAACACCTATATTAAAACTATGAAACAATAGGAAGATGAGCACAATTTGGACATAGAAAAGAAAATTGAGTTAATTTGCAGGCCGCCAACAGAAGAAGTAATAACGCCGGAGGATTTGCGCAGCCTTTTGGAAACAGAAGAGCACCCTATAGCCTATAACGGTTGGGAGCCTTCTGGTCTGACGCATTTAGGAACAGGCGTTATTTGCGCTTACAAAATGAAAGACTTCGCAGAAGCAGGTGTGCACTTTAAAGCGTTTTTGGCAACATGGCACGCATGGTTAAACAACAAGTTAGGTGGCGATTTAACTCTTATCCGCAAAGCCGCTGACCTTTTTAGGCATTCATGGCTTGCCCTCGGCGTGCCCGGTGACAAAGTTGAGTTCATTTATTCTGATGAGCTCTACAGAGACATTGATTATTGGGCTAAAACAGTCATAATCGCAAAAAACTTAACCATTGCCAGAACCACCCGAACTTTAGAGATAGCGGGAAGAAAAGAAGCTGAAGCCCATTACGTTTCAGACTACCTATACACCCCCATGCAAGTTGCAGACATTTTTCACATGAAAGTAAAAATCTGCCAGTTAGGAATGGACCAGCGAAAAGCAAACGTGGTTGCAAGGGAAATAGGCGAAAAAATCGGCTGCTGGAAACCCGTCTGTGTTCACCACCATCTACTGCAAGGTTTAGAAAAGCCTAAAGTTTGGCCGATTCCCGAGGGGCAGGAAAAAGAAGCCGTAGCTTCAGCCAAGATGTCTAAAAGCAAGCCTCAAACATGCATATTCATCTACGACACCCCTGAAGAGATAAAGCAGAAAATGGCAAAAGCTTTCTGTCCAGAAAAAACCGTCAAATTCAACCCAATATTGGACATCTGCAAATACATAATTTTCCGAGAGAAACCAGTTTTCACAATCGAGCGTCCAGCAAAATTCGGAGGAAACATACAGTTCCAAAGTTTCCAAGAGCTTGAATCAACTTATGCAGAGGGCAAACTGCATCCTATGGACCTAAAAAATAGTGTTGCAACCGAACTTGCAGACATACTTGAGCCTGTTAGACGCTACTTTACAAATAACAAGGAAGCTAAAGACTGCTTGGAAACAGTGCGGCAAGCTAAGATAACAAGGTAAAACTGTTGTCAACACATCTCAAAGAGAAAGAGGAAAAAATCCAGCACGTCATAACCAAGCTAGCGGAAGAGTCCGCGAAGGGCAAGCCGATAATTGTTGAAGGCAAAAAAGATGAGCAAACACTCCGCATTTTAGGAATAAACGGCATAATCGTGACGGTGAAAACCGGCGGCAAATCTTTCCTTGAGGCAACCGCGGAAATAGAAAAGCTTGGTGTCCGAGAAGTTATTCTACTCTTAGACTTTGACAGACGCGGCAAAGAAGGCACCTTGCGCCTGAAGCAGAACTTAGAGCGGACAAAAATTAAGGCGACCACAAGGATTTGGCGCGAGTTACAGGCGTTGGTTGGCAGAGAAATCCAGTGCATTGAAAGCTTGCCGTCATATTTGAGTACGCTACAGGAAAAAATTACATGATTTGTTTTTAAGCGATTACATGTTTAGTTCTTAAATGATATAAGACAACGGTTTCCAAATTTACGGAACTGTTTTTATAACCGCCAGTCTCCCTACTTAATGGCGAAATTTTATGATAACAAATCCTGTTTTAGAAGCAATAAAATCTAGACGAGCAATTCGCAGTTATGAAGATAAACCCGTTCCTGAATCAGCAATACAAACCATGCTTGAAGCCGCAACCTACGCTCCCTCTGCCATCAACGTTCAACCTTGGAAATTCACACTCATCACCAGTAAAGCAGAAATGAAACTCCTCTCTGACGTAGCGAAACCTGCGTTGATTCGGGCATTGCCCGATGTTAGCGACGAAGGCTTAGTTAACTTAAAAAAACGACTATCAGACCCAAACTACAACATTTTCTATAATGCGCCGCTCTTGATTTTTGTCGCCTGCGTTAAGTCTCCTTACGCAGTTTATGACTGTTCCATGGCAGCGCAAAACATGATGCTTGCCGCTTACACGCTGGGCATCGGAAGCTGTTGGATAGGCACCGCGGTTCCCGCTGCTAACGACTCAAATATTAAAGCGAGACTCGGCATTCCAGAATACCTTGACGTTCATGTAGCAGTCATCTTTGGCTACCCGAAAGGTGGCTTTCCAAAAGCTCCTCTGAAGCGTCCAGCGCAGATTCTCAAACGCATCGATTAGAGGAAATCAGATGGACATCACAGGGAAAGTTGCCATTGTAACTGGCGCATCTTCAGGCATCGGATTAGCTACAGCGAAACTTCTTTCCAGTAAAGGCGCCAAGCTGGCTTTAGTCGCCCGCTCAAAAGACAAACTTGAAAAGCTTGCCAAGGAACTGCCCGAAGCAATTGCAGTTACTGCAGATGTTTCTAAGGTTGAAGATGTTAAGAGCATGGTTAAGCAGGCGTATGAGCACTTTGGAAGGATAGATATTCTTGTTAATAATGCTGGTCGAGGATACGATGTGCCAGTCGAGAAGACGGATATCGAAATTTTTCATTATCTTTTTGATTTAGACGTTGTCGGCCCACTGGTTGCTATGAAAGAAGCGATTCCGCTTATGCGACGGCAAGGTGGAGGAACAATCGTTAACGTAAGTTCAGGAACAGCTTTGATGCACTTGCCTGATAACGGTCCATATTCAGCCCTGAAACGTGCGTTAGCTCAAATCAGCTTAACTGCAAGAATAGAGCTTGCAAAAGACAACATAGTTGTCAGCGTTGTTTACCCCTACATTACCCTCACTAACTTTGAAAAGAACACGATCAAAGATGCTTCACTGCAAAAGCAACAAGAAGAATCTCCAGAAGCACAGGAAGCATTTAGTAAAGCTGACCAGCCTGAGTACACAGCACAACGAATAGTCGAGGGCATTGAAAGCGGGGAAGCTGAAATTTTCGGGCACGATTGGATGAAGAGAGCTCCAATAACCTAAAAAAAGTTGAAACGTTTAAAAAAGATTTAACGTTTCCTTGTTGCTTGCCAAAGGCATAACATGTTTCCTTCAGCATCTTGAAAATACGCTGATTCCCATGTTGGGGACTTCCATTTTGCCATGATGATATTGCCGGCTTCATATTAGCGTTGATTCTGTACTTTGTAATGGCATTGTTGATGTACCGTGACATAGCTGTCCAAGCCAAACCTTAGATACCCAATAAAAATAGGCAAGTCAAAGTTTATATCCAAACGTCTGCTAAAAGCATTAAAAAGGAAGCGGCTTCCCATGGACTACGCTATCGAAACCACAGACTTAACAAAATGCTTCGGTTCCCTGACCGCAGTTAACAAGCTAAATCTGAAGGTCGAAAAAAACACAATCCACGGCTTTCTTGGTCCAAACGGAGCGGGTAAAACAACAACCATAAAGATGATAGTAGGCTTACTTAGACCCAACTCAGGCGTAGTTAAGGTGCTGGGGGAAGAGGTCCATGTGGACGACGCAGATTCACGGTTAAACATCGGTTATATGTCTGAACTGCCCAAGTTCCCCAAGCACCTCAAAGGCGCTGAACTTCTTGATATTTACGGTCGCATGTATGGAATGTCGCAGCAGGAAAGGGCGGCGCAAATTCCCAAGCTAATCGAGTTAGTTGGCTTAAAAGGGAGAGAGAATGACCTTATCGGAAAATACAGCAAGGGGATGCAGCAACGCATCGGCATCGCTCAGGCATTGTTGAGTAACCCTGAACTTGTGGTTTTAGACGAGCCAAGCATTGGTTTAGACCCTGTTGGCATGGTGGAAGTTCGGGAGCTGGTTAAAACGATTGCAAAAGAGGGTATGACTGTTTTTCTGTCCTCGCATTTGCTTTTTGAAGTTGAGCAACTTTGCGATCATGTCACCATCGTCAACACGGGGTCCATAGTGGCTTCTGATAGGCTGGAGAACATTTCGCATCAACTTGGACCAGCAATGATACATGTTGAGTTGGTTGACCTTTCAGCTACCGTTATTGCCGCCGTCAAGAAATTGCCGTTTGTTTCAGGCACATGGAGAACAGGCAGCACGCTTATGGTTCAGGTAAACACTTACAGTGATATTAGGGCGCAGGTTTCTCAAGCTGTAACTGGCGCTGGTGGAGTGATTGTGGGTATGAGCCAGAAAAACGCTAACTTAGAAGATATATTCATTCAACTTGTCACTAAAGACCAAGGAGGAAAACCGCAGTGACCACCATGAAAAACCTAAGTAGGCCGCGTCCGAGCTGGTTTAGCCGTTTCTGGGCAATCGTTAGATATGAAATGCTTTGGAATATAAGAAAGAAAAAGTTTATCGGTATAATATTAGCCGTATTTGTCATCGCCACCTTGGTTTTGTTGGTGCCAGTTGTCGGTAGCAGAATATCAGGTGTCCCTATAACTAAAAACCCTGATTATGCAATAACTTTTGGCGGCAATGCCTTTGTATTTTTGCTTTTAGCTATCGGAACTGCCATCAACAGCTTTTCAAGCGAGTTCGAAAGCGGAACCATCGTGCCTCTGGTGAGCAAGCCTGTGTCGCGGACAATGATTTTCTCGGGTAAACTGTTTGGGGTATTCGTACTTCTGGTTATTTCGTACGTTGTGCTGTATGGCTATATCACGGTTGCATCAGTGGCTGTTTACGGGTCGCAGAACAACCTTCAACTTATGCCGCTGATTGTGGTTGGAAGTTTACTTAGCACTCTCATTTGGGTGGGGCTGCTGTTTGCAGTGGGCTCTATTTCAAAGAACACAATTGTCACAGTTATAGTGGCCATAAGCTTGTTCCTTGCGCTCCTCATAGCAGGACCAATCGTTACGGTCTACTCGGGGCCTTCACAGTCACTTAATTATCTTCCTGGCACAGGAGCCACTGGAACGCTAATTGTTGGCCAAAACGTTACTTCTATAGATGCTGGCACAGACAACATAGGCACGAACCTAGTCAATTACGCTCTTTATCCTTCGGCAACCGTTTCCTTCTACAAAACAAACCTGACGGCTATAACGGTAAACGAAACGGCACTGCCAAACGGCGGCTTACTCTACATTGAATCAACAGGCTCAATAGCAACTACATCTCTTGCCGTGGGCTGCGCCTACACCGCGGCCTTTCTGGCTGTGGCTTGGATTGCATTCAAACGCTCACAAATACTGGAGTAAAAAATTAGGGGTTAGCCGCCATTAATTTGGATAAGGTTGCGACCAACACTTCAATGCGTTCACTCGTTCGACCATAATCGGCCACGGAAGTAATCGTGGTTACAGGAGTTTCTCCTGAAATAGACATCTTTGTCGTCTTTTCATCCACTTTTGATAAATTTACTGTGAGCTTTGAGGGGTAGGAAAAGAAGGCACCTTTAGTTTTAATCTTAAGGATATGTGTCTCTTCGTTTGCTTCTTGTATTGTCCATTCAAGCTTAGCTGTTGCTTTTGGAATAGCTTCCCAGACAGCATTAAGAGGATATGAGACTTCAAGGTTCTCTTTTTCTTCACGCAAATAAGCCATATTTATTCCACTTTTTTAA
>Ga0187891_1003379_pt1 | contig 11182 bp, 14 predicted proteins | sample June2016WEW_21_4_FD_132990 | JGI IMG/M metagenome (GOLD analysis project Ga0187891, IMG submission 132990) | Peatland microbial communities from SPRUCE experiment site at the Marcell Experimental Forest, Minnesota, USA - June2016WEW_21_40 | ecosystem: Environmental > Terrestrial > Soil >...
AAGAGATGAAGGGCATCAATCTTCAACCTGATAGGTTTCATGGCGAATGGAACTATGTCATCAGACCTCATTAGCCCCGACATCGTCGAAGGATAAGGATGGTTGATACCTTTATTTATTTACTCGTCCTAACCTACTCAGCCCGCCTTGCGGTTTTCTGTCAACACTTCATCCAACGCACTTGCCAATACATGCGCGCGCTTCTGGTAATCAGTCGCCCCATTCTCCTGCTTCCGCCGCAAAAGGTGATACTCATCGGCGATGTTCAGCGCCGCCAGCACCGCCAGTCGCACGGTGTCAATCGTATTCGTGGCTTCGGCCACGGCCCGCATCTTTGAGTCCACATACTCCGCCAGCTTCAGAATGTATTCCGGATCAGACCCGCGCAAATTATAAGCCTGATCAAAAATCTCCACTCGCACGCTGCCGTTCTGCGCGTTCACTGTAGAATTCTTAGCCGCCGTCGCCATAACGAGTAACCCCTGTCATTCCGAGCAAAGCGAGGAACCTGCTTTCAGCATCCTTCTACTTCGCTCCACACACCCACCAAACACGCTCACATCTGGCGAAGCCCAAAGTCATTAGCCAGCGCCAGACCTAACTCGCCTCTGCAATCGTCTCGATCTGCTCCAGCATCTTCTCCACTCGCGCGCGAATCTCTTCCCGCTCTTTGCGCAGCTGCACCGCCTCACGCCTCAGCGTAACCAACTGTTCCTCACGCTCCTCCAGTTGCTGTCGTGCGCGTTGGGCGTCACGTTCCGCCGTAGCCTGCGCCTGCCGCGCCGCCTTGTACATTTCGATAGTGCGATAAATCTTCTCTTCCAGCGCCTGAAAATCGTCTGCCGGAACCTGCTCCGTTACCTGCTCCACCGCATTCAACGCCATGAGTGCACTCTTCCCCTGGGAAAATTTCAAACTTTCACGAAGTATACTCCACCGTCCTGTGGATCGAGCATGGCCCCCTAGTGCCAACGTGGCCTTGTAGGTGCGACTTTGGCTATAATTTCCCGCATGAAACACACAACCCTCCCCAAGCTAGCCGCGGCTGTCGCTCTGATTGTTTTCGCTCTACCCAGCGCAGCCAAGACCAAGGTCGAAGTCAAGGACGCCCAAGGCAAACCCGTCGGCACCATCATCCTGTCGCGACAGGGATCAGGTGTTGCCCTCAAGCTTCACCTGCACGATCTCCCCCCTGGCGAGCATGCCATCCACTTTCATCAAAATCCAAAGTGCGATGGGCCAGACTTCAAGTCCGCGGGCCCGCATTTCAATCCCGAAGGCAAGAAGCACGGATTCGAGAACCCCGAAGGCCACCACGCCGGCGACATGCTGAACTTCACTGTCGACGTGAAAGGCAAAGCCGATGCCACCGTGGAAGACAAAGATGTAACCCTCGGCGACGGCGCCCACTCTCTCTTTAGCGACGGCGGCACGGCGATCGTGATCCACGCCAAAGCCGACGACATGAAGACCGATCCCGCCGGCAACTCCGGCGACCGCATCGCCTGCGGCGTAGTCACGAAGTAGCGAGTCGGCTGGCACAAGTCATGTAAGGACAGCCGCCTTCGGCTGTCCGCCGGCGTGGCCCGACCCGTGTGGAGCGGGCACTCTTGGCGTGTTTTTGAATGCATTTTGGGTGGCGCAGCGCTTCCAGCGCTGCGATAGAAGGCTCTATGGACGCGGGCTTCAGCCCCTGACGTACATAAGAGATCACTTCCGCGCCCGCAACTTCTCCAACTTCTCCGCCGCCGCGTCCAGCGTTTCCAACTTCTTGCAGAATGCAAACCGCACCTGCCGCGCCCCATCCCGCGCATCGCGATAAAAACTCGACCCTGGCACCGCCGCCACTCCGACGTCTTTGACCAGATACTTCGTAAACTCCACGTCATTGGCAAACCCAAACCCCGAAATGTCGGTCATAACGTAATACGCCCCCCGCGGACGAAAACACCTGAATCCCGCCGCCTCCAACGCCGGCATCAAGTGATCCCGCCGCACCCGATATCCTTCCGCCAGCTTCGCGTAATATTCCGCCGGCAAACTCAACGCCGCCGCGCCCGCCTCCTGCAACGGCGCCGGTGCTCCCACCGTCAAAAAATCGTGTACCTTCCGGATCGCATTCGTGATCTTCTCCGGCCCGACCGCCCATCCCACGCGCCATCCCGTCACGCTGTACGTCTTCGACATTCCGTTGATCGTCACCGTCCGCTCCTGCATCCCCTCCAGCGACGCCATCGAAATGTGCTCGGTCCCGTCATACAAAATGTGTTCGTAAATCTCATCCGTGATCGCCAGCACATCGAACTCGATGCACAGATCGCGTATCAGCTCGAGCTCCTCTCGCGTGAAAACTTTCCCCGTAGGATTGTTCGGCGTATTTAGAATGATGGCCTTCGTGTGCTTATCAAACGCCGCCCGCAACTCTTTCTCATCGAAAGTCCACTCGCCGCCTTCGCTCACCGGCGGACGTAGCTTCACAAACCGCGGCCGTGCCCCGCTCAGCACCGAATCCGGACCGTAGTTCTCATAAAACGGTTCGAAGATGACGACCTCATCACCTGCGTTACAAACCGCGAGCAAAGTCGAAATCATCGCCTCGGTCGATCCGCAGCATACCGTAATCTCTTTTTCCGGATCGACCGCCATCTCTTGCCACTGGCCCATCTGCCGCGCAATAGCGTTGCGCAAATTCTTCGCGCCCCACGTGATCGCGTACTGATTCACGTCGCCATCAATCGCCGCCCGCGCCGCCTGCTTGATCTCCGCCGGAGCCGCAAAATCCGGAAACCCCTGCGCCAGATTCACCGCTCCATAAAGCATCGCCTGCCGGGTCATGTCCCGAATTACTGACTCGGTAAACTGTGAAACCTTGTCACTGAGAAAGTGCTTCTTGGAAGTGGATAAAGAAGAAATCCCGTCCGCCATAGCAGGCAGATTAGCACACGACGTCAAGAATGACTCGTCATCCTGAGCGAAGCATTTGCGATCGCGAAGCGAAAGCAAATGCGCAGTCGAAGGATCCCTATGCGCCAGCACAAACAACGCCAGGAATCTCCACCGCCCTACGTTCGCTGCACTCCCCCCAACCCCTGCAGCGCCCTAACAATCTCCCCCGACCACTGTGCAATCTGCTCATCCCGCAGCGTCTCTTCATCCGACTGCAACCGCGCGCGCAGCAGAACCGAATACTTTCCCTCCGCAATCGATCCGCCGCGAAAAATCTCCACCGGGATGAAAGACCGCAGCGCGCCCAACCGCAGCCTCATCACCGCTCGCCGCATCGCCTCGAACCCAACTTCATCGGCAAACACAAACGAGAAATCCCGCTCCACCGCCGGATACTTTGCCAGCGGCGCAAACTTCACCGTCCTAAGTCCGCGCGCATGCAACTGTTCCAGATCAATCTCCGCCAGAAACACATCCTGCCGCATCTTCCGCTGCGACTTTACCTCTTCGGCAATCTGTCCAAACTGCGCCACCACCGTCCCATCCATCAGCGCCCGCGCCGATCGTCCTGGATGAAAATGCCCCGCCGTCTCCCGATCGAAACTCAGTTCACGATAAGCAAACGCCGCCAGCAGATTCTCCACGTCACCCTTGAACGATCGAAACGCCTCCGCCGCTGCGGCCTGCTCGCCTTTGCTCACATCCAGCATTCCGCTCGCGGGCAGCGACCCCTTCACCGCCGCCAGCGTCGCCCCCAGGCATGCGCGCGCAGGCTCCACCCGCTCCCCGCCTCGCATTTCGTAAACTCGCCCCATTTCAAACAGCCGGACGCTTTCAGAATCCCGATTCAAATTCCACGCAAGCATGTCCAGCATGCCCGGCGCCATCGATGTTCGCATCACCGATGCTTCTTCGCTCAGCGGATTTTCCAGCTCCAGTACCTGGCGCGAAGTCGTTTTTGGGTGGCGCAGCGCTTCCAGCGCTGCGATTTCAACTTCAGATTGATGACCGGTTTTAGCCGCTGAGGTACTGCCCTCTACGGCACCTGAAAATCCAAACATTTCCGCGTCCGCGTGCGAAATAAATGTCAGCGACACCGCCTCGTTGTATCCCAGCGCCAAAGCCCGCTCGCGCAAAGTCGCGTCCATGGCCGCGTGCGGCAACTCCACCACCGCTCCGCTATAAGTCGGCAAAGTATTCTCGAACTTGTCATAACCGTGCAGCCTCGCGATTTCTTCGATCACGTCGATCTCGCGCTCCACATCCATCCGCCAGCTCGGAATCTGTACCCGAAACATCGCGTCTTCCTGTCCTTCGGGAATTAAACTAAATCCAAGCTTTTTCAGGATGCGGAAAATCTCTCCTACATCCAGATTCCCACCCAGAATGCGCTGTACTTCGGAAACCCGCAGCACCACCGGCGCCTGGTCAATCTGTCGCGATACCACGTCGATCGCATCGCCCACCATTTCTCCGCCGCCCGATTCAACAATCAGCGCCGCCACCAAATCGCACGACAAAATCGTCGACTCAAAATCCGCTCCGCGCTCGAACCGGTGCGAAGCGTCCGTATGAATTCCATGACGCCGCGAAGTCTTACGCACCGTCACCGGATCCCACCACGCCGATTCGATCAAAATATTCCGCGTCTTGTCCGTGATCATGGTGTCGAACCCACCCATCACTCCGGCGAGTCCGACGGGCTTTGTCGCATCGGCAACGACGAGATCGTCCGACGTCAGCGTGCGCTCCACGCCATCGAGCGTTTTCAGTTTCTCGCCGTCTTTGGCTTTTCGAATGATGAGCTTTCTGCCTTCGAGCAAATCCATATCGAAGACGTGCGTCGGCTTACCCATCTCCCACAAAACATAGTTAGTGGCATCGACGGCATTGCTGATGGGACGTTGCTCAAGGAGCTGCAACCGGTGTGCAATCCTCTCGGGGGAAGCCTTGATCTTCGTTCTGCGTACCACCCGCGCCGAAAACCTCGGACACAGCTGCGGTTCCTCGACCGTGATGCTGAAATCCGCAGGATTTTTGGTGGCGCAGCGCTTCAGCGCTGCGGTAGAGTCCGAATCTGACGCGGTTCTAGCGCCTGAGAGAAGCTTCGCCTCAAGCGCCTTCAGCGGCAAATCATAAATCGCTGCCGCCTCTCGCGCCACGCCGTAATGATTCATCGCATCCGGTCGGTTCGTCCCAATCTCCATCTCGAATACGGCGTCCGCACCGGAACCGCTGATTCCTTCGACCGCAATTCCCGCCACAGTCAAATCCTCAGCCAGTCGCCGGTCATCGACGCTGAGATCAACAAACTCCCGCACCCACTGTGGAGAAAGTTTCATTTACTGTCATCCTGAGCGAAGGGAGTGCCTCCGCGAAGCGGAAGCACTCCCGCAGTCGAAGGATCCCTATCGTCTCAACCTCAAGCTTGCAACGTCAGGGAATTCTCACGATGCCCTTCGCTGCTTCAAATTGTTGGCAGGCCGCACCTCCCTAGGAGGATCGCCTGCTAAATTGGTTCGTAGTCGGTCATAACCGCCGACACACCAACGAACAGAGCAACCACTATCCAGCCTGCCGGGAACGACAGGAAGATCATCGTCCCACCCTCAAAATCCGCTACGTCACTGTTCGGTGCGCCGTCGTACTTAGCAAGAGTTACAACGAGCACGGCCAGGGAAGCAATTATCCAAGCAATCCTAAACACGAGTAATGGTGTCCGTTTCATGAGGGCCTGCGGCTCTAGCTTTCTAAGCAAACTGCCCCAAGAACCTCACATCTCCCTGAAAAAACAACTGCAAATCATCTACCCCGTACTTCAGCAGCGCGATCCGATCTGCTCCCATGCCAAATGCAAATCCCGAAACCTTCTTCGGGTCATACCCGCTGTCCTTCACAAACTCGAACACGTTGGGATCCACCATACCGCAGCCCAGAATCTCGATCCATCCCGTCTGCTTGCATGGTCGGCAAGGATCCATCCCGCGCTTCCCGCTCCCGCCGCAGATGAAGCACGAAACAAACATCTCCGCGCTCGGCTCGGTGAACGGAAAAAACGACGGACGGAAGCTCGTCTTCACGTTCGCTCCAAAAAACTCCTTCATCGCATGATCAAGTGTGCCTTTCAAATCGCCAAATGTGATTTTGGTGTCGACCGCCAGCCCCTCGATCTGATGAAACATCGGCGAGTGGCTCGCATCCGGAGGATCGTTGCGGTGCACCGTCCCGGGAATCACAATCCGGATCGGCGGCCGCATCTTCTCCATCGTCCGAATCTGTACCGGAGAAGTATGCGTCCGCAGCAGTAACCGCTCTCGCTGCGCCTTCCCCTGCTGCCCCGCGATGAACAACGTATCCTGCGTATCCCGCGCCGGATGATTCGGCGGAAAATTCAAAGCCTCAAAGTTGTAATAGTCAGTCTCGACCACAGGCCCGTCGGCTACGGAATAGCCGAGTTTCTGAAATACCCTAACCATCTCGTTCGTAGTCTTGACAACCGGATGCTCCGCGCCGATGGGCCGGCGGAGTCCAGGGAGAGTGATGTCGACAGAGGATGAAAAGTACTCGTGGAGGATGGGGTAGTTCTTCGCTAGTCCTCGAGCTTTTTCAACGTCCCTTTCTACCTGAGCCTTGATCTCATTTACTCGTTGCCCCACATCGCGCTTAGCTTCCTTTGGCGCGGGCTTGAGCCACAGGTCGTTAACCAGAGTGAGAATGCCGTTCTTGCGAGCCATCCAGCGATCCCGGAGGGCTTTCCAGTCCGCCTCATTCCTCACCTCTTGCCACTCCTGATCGCTCGCGGAAAGCAGCTCAGCAGCCGCCTTCTCCAGCGCCGCTGCCGAATAATCCGTCAACTTAGGAATGGTGTATGCCACGTTCTTCTGCACTCTCTGGAAGCTGTCATCCTGAGCGGAGCAAACCGATTCGCACTTCGCGAATCGGTCTGCGAAGTCGAAGGATCCCTACCCGCCACGCCTGAACCGGCCAAATAGAGCAGGGCAGCCGCGTCCCCAGGACGCCCGCCGCCCCAATCTGTTACAGCCAAATGCTAATAGCTCAAGGCTGGTCTACGCGAGCGCGCCCTTCGCCTGTTCGACCAGGTTCTTGAACGCCGCCGCATCCCGCACCGCTAAGTCCGCCAGAATCTTGCGGTCCAGTTCCACTCCGGCTTTCTTCAATCCGTGGATGAACTGGTTGTAGCTCAGCCCGTTCAGCTTCGCAGCCGCGCCGATGCGAACAATCCAGAGAGAGCGATACTGCCGCTTCCTCTGCTTGCGTCCAGAAAAAGCGAACTTGAGGCCGCGCTCCACAGCTTCTTTTGCGGAGCGATAGAGCTTCGATTTGGTGAGGAAGTATCCGCTCGCGCGGTTTAATATTTTCTTGCGCTTGGCGCGGCGTTTGGTCCCGCGTTTTACACGTGGCATGGTCTTCTCCTTTTTGCTTTCTACGTACTGGCGGCTGGAGGCAAGGACGATTCACCGTTGCGGCGATCTCTGGCCTCTTCACGCGCCTGCAGGCTTAACTTCAGCCCGCAATGCGAACTTTCGGTCCGCAGTTCCTTCGTGACACTAAGTGCTCGAAGGAAAACTTTTCCTACTGATACGGAATCATCCGCTTCACTTTGCGGAGATCGCCGTCGCTCACCAGTGTAGCGGTGCCCAACTTACGTTTGCGTTTGTGGGCCTTGGACGTCAGCATATGACGCAGGCCCGAATGTCCCCGCTTCACCTTGCCGGTGGCAGTTTTCTTGAAGCGCTTGGACGCGCCCTTGTGCGTTTTCAATTTCGGCATAATTCCTCGGAATCAGCTGCTGGCCGCAAGCCGTCAGCTCTAATATTCAAATTCTACTATTCAATTTCTTTGGAATCGTGGGAGCGACTCACGGACATTCTCGTCCAATTGTGAAACCTGCTCGGCGAAGTTGCTAAGTCTGCAAACGCTACGCCTGCGAACCAGGATTCGGAGCCTCCACCGCCGCGGCTGCTGCCGCCGCCGGATGCTCGTCTTTTTTCTCCGGCGCCAACTTGTTCTGCGCCAGCTTTTCCTGCAGCATCTTTTCCTGTCGTTCTTGCTTCGCTTTCTGCTTGGCTGCCTTCTCTTTTTCCTTTTCCCGCTCCGCCGCCGACTTCTTCGGCGCCAATATCGCGTGCAGCGTATTGCCTTCCTGCCGCGGCCGGAACTCTACTATGCTCTGCGGTTCCACGTCCTTGATCAACCTCTCCAGTATGGTTCGCCCGAGCCCAGTGCGAGTCATTTCGCGGCCGCGGAAGAAGATAGTTGCCTTCACTTTGTCTCCTCCATCGAGGAAGCGCAGCACGTGATTCTTCTTGGTCTCGTAATCGTGGTCGTCCACATTGATGCGGAACTTGACCTCTTTCACCGTGATCGTTTTCTGGTGCTTCTTGGCCTCACGCTCTTTCTTTTCCTGCTGGTACAAATATTTCCCGTAGTCCATGATGCGGCACACGGGAGGCTGAGCGGTGGGTGAAATCTCGACCAGATCCAGATTCTTGCTGCGGGCCAGTTTGAGCGCGTCGAATGGGGACATCACGCCAACCTGTTCCCCTTCATCGCCGATCACGCGAATTTCGCGCGCTCGAATACGGTCATTGGTTCGGATAAAACGTTTGTCGATACGGTCCTCCGCGCTCCAAGCGACTGAGAATAAAAGATTATAACATGGAGATTCGGGCAGAATGTCATCGCGCTCGGGTTCTAATGGCCTCGAAACATGAGTTCTTCGAGCGCCATGCGTCGCACCTGCCAGTAATCACGCTCTTCTCCGTTCACGTTCAGCTTGCACTCGCCCCGGTCATTAAAAGTCAGAGTCACCTCAAACATGTCAACACCTTTATCGTCCCGCACGAAAATCGCGTGCTCGGCCAGGCTGAATGTTACCGACATCTGCAAATCTTTGGCTTTCAGAAAAACTCCGAAACCGCCATCATGGTCCGCAACCGAAAACTCATAAGGGGAATGATTGGGCCTCAAGGCATTGCGAGTCTTAATGTCCTGTTCAACTTGTGATCTGAGTTCCTTGAATACGTTTGGCACGGAGCATGAAGAACGCTGCGTTACCCAGTCGAATTTCGGTTTCGCCTTCTCTGCAGGATTGTTTGTGTCGTTCACATTTTCGCCTTGAAATTAAATTCAAATACCGATAGCGATACTCGTCGGTGCTGAGAGCCGCCATCACTTTACACTAGCGTGGGGGCTCTTGAGTTGGACTCAAGGACCGGTGTAGATAGAACGTTGGCTCCATTCAGAGAAACAGTAAAAATCTGCACTTCTCCGCCTTATACCCTCCGCCGGTCCCGCTGACACTGTTCGTCTTCGTAGAGTCCAAACCTAGGACCGAGCCGAGGCAAGGTCCGGTTGCATCCCTTAGATGCTATTTCTCTTAGGATGAGCTCGGTCAAAAGTGAAAAATCAGATCGCTTGCCACCGTCAGCTGATTATGCCGCCGACCGTTATCGTACGCCGTCATATCCCAGGCACGCTCGAAACGCAATTCCGGACGCATCTGCACTGTCGTGCCGACCCAATGGCACCACATGATCGTGTTCTCTGAGTATCGGGTCGCGTAGCCCGTACGCTGCCCCTTCTTGTCGTCGAGAAAGTCACTGCGAAACGACAGGAAATCATGCGCTGAGAGTTCCCTCTGCAGGAAATTGACCATGGCATATTCGGGAGCGGTGCAACGCTGCTCCCCCGGCAGGCAATACGCGGCATTCGCCCCTGTTTCCGGCTGAATTGTGCCTCCCAGAGCGGGCACGTCGCGCTCATACATAGACCAGGCCTCGGTGGCCATGTGCACCGTCTTTGAGAACTTGTGATACCAGGTCGCGTCATATTGCTGCAGATTGTTGTACGCGTACTTGCCGTCATTGATCCCGTTGGCGCAGGTGTAAAGATTGTCATTCACCGACTTCGTCGTATAGCTCAGGCAGGCCGTACCGGAGGGCTTCGCATCCGGCGTCCACAAGGCAACATCGTGGCCGGCGGTAATCCCGAGCTGCACCAGCCACTGGTCATCAGCGGATAGCTGTTCGTATCAGGCTCCCCAATCACCGGCGAACCGCCATACGACCAATCCTCATTTGGAAATGGCGGCGAATCCAGCGGTGAGGGAAGTCCCCGCCGCTGCGCAGCAACCCGATTCGCTCTTTGAATCGGTTTGCGAAGTCGAAGGATCTCTACCTTTTCTCAAATTCTTGTCAATAGGCAGAACTTACACGATTGGGTTTATCTGCTAGCAAGCAAAGAGCAAATATTGCTGGCAAACATGTCCCAATCACCCTTTGCCAATTGATATACTAAATATATAGAGTAAAAAATCCACAAAAGAGCGGAAGGCGTGGCCCATGGGCTGCGCCTTTTGTGTTTTGGGAAGCGAGGGCGAGCGATGGGACGGTGGGTCAACCAATTTATGAACAGTTCTGAGCGCGGAGAGTGGGCGGAGATTCGGTTTGTGGGGAGGGCGGCAGAGCAGCGGTTTCGGGTGTCAAACCATGGGGAAATACGTCGCCGTATGACCTGATGGTGGAACGGGACGGGGCGATTCACCGGGTGCAGGTGAAGTCGACGACGAGCCGGGTGAGCGCGCACGCGTACTCCTGCAGAACGCCATCGGGGAAGAGGCTGACGCATATTTTGAAGGAATTCGATTTTGTGGCGGCGTATGTGATTCCGTTGGATCTTTGGTACGTGATCCCGGCAGGGGATGGTGGCAAAGCGGAAAGGGTCTATTACGCTTTCGCCCTGGGCGCGGCGGAGCAAGTATGAGCGGTATCTGGAGGCGTGGTATTTGTTGCGGAAGTGGAGGGAAGGAGAGAAGTCGCCGGGAGCGTTGAAGCGGGCGAGGAGCCGGGGGGCGCGGACGTTGCGTGGGGGAAGGCCGGGTCCAGTGGGACGCCTGAAGCGAATTGGGGTCGGGCCGTGCTGAGAATCATGCTCGGCGGAAGCTGTGGACTCGCATCGAAAGCATGTGCGCCATACGAACAGCAGTTGCGCTGCCGGCAAGTGCATAGGTCCTTGGGCCCGCAAAGAACGCAGGCCTCAGGATGACAAAGATGCGCTTAGCGCCAATTGCTGACGGCCAGCGTCAGGCTGCCTAGGAGCGCGGCGTCTTCTACTCCGTCGACGTGAGCTGTGAGCCAGTGGTTGGGGGCGTGGCGTCCCCTCAGATAGAGCTTTTGATAATTGTCGGTCAGGGCCTCAGTGAACTCTCCGTCGG